>Ga0070729_10007793_pt1 | contig 10170 bp, 9 predicted proteins | sample tdDd472_FD_66725 | JGI IMG/M metagenome (GOLD analysis project Ga0070729, IMG submission 66725) | Marine sediment microbial communities from the Atlantic coast under amendment with organic carbon and nitrate - tdDd47.2 | ecosystem: Environmental > Aquatic > Marine > Coastal > Sediment | place...
AGTCAATTTATTAATGGTTAAAAATGCGATTATCGGTGGATTTTTAGAAGAATGGCCACTGAGGTTGTTTTGCGGTATTGCTACTCTTTTGTCTCTATTGCAGGATCAGTTTCAATCAGTTATCTGGTATTCCTTGATTTTATATAACAGCGCGCGGTGGCTGATTTCCAGCAGTTTGGCTGCGGCGGTTCTGTTGCCCCCGGTTTTCTTGAGGGCTTTGCTGATCAGCACATTTTCGATATGATAGACGGCCTTTTTGATGGAGAGATTGTTGGCTGGAAGATCCAGCTTGGGTGAAGGGTTGAACTCGGTTATTTTGGCCGGTAAATCGTCTACATCAATGCTGTCGGTGTCACAGAGAACCATGGCTCGCTCGATAGTATTTTCCAATTCGCGCACATTGCCTGGCCAGTGATAACCCTCCAGCATGGTCATGGCCTCCGGGCTGCATTTTGAAATAGGCACTCCCAGCTTGTCACCGAAACGCTCGATAAAATGATCCACCAGCTTGACGGTATCCATGGGTCTTTCTCGCAGAGGCGGAATGTGGAGGTTGACAACATTCAGCCTGTAGTACAAATCTTCGCGGAAGCCACTTTTCTTAACCAGATCGTTGAGGTTCTGCACGGTTGCAGCGATGATTCTCACATCCAGTTTGATGGTCTTGTCACCACCCACCCGGCGAAGCTCTTCTTCCTGCAAAACTCTCAGTAATTTCACCTGCATGGAGGTTGATAATTCACCGATTTCATCAAGGAAAAGAGTGCCACCGTTGGCCTCTTCAAACATGCCCTTGCGCTGTTTGTGGGCATCGGTAAAGGCTCCTTTTTCGTGTCCGAAAAGCTCGCTTTCAATAATACTTTCGGGGATGGCACCGCAGTTAATGCCCACAAAAGGCTTGTCTTTTCTGTCAGAATTATGATGGATGGCTCTTGCAAATAACTCTTTTCCGGTTCCACTGTCTCCGGTAATCAAAACTGTGGATTTAAAGCCGGCCACTTTTTTGGCTGTTTTAAAGAGATTATCCATGTTGGGGTCGGCGGAAACGATGCGCGAAAAGTCGTAGTCCTCGTTCAATCTTCTTAAAAGCTGTTTGTTCTGTTTTCTAAGTCGTTCTCTTTCCTCAGCTTTTCGGATTGTCAGTAAAACCTCGTCCTGGCGAAAAGGCTTGTTGATGTAATCGTATGCACCATGTTTCATGGTTTCGATGGCATTTTCCACACTGCCGTAGGCGGTAATCATGATGATGGTAGTTTCTATTGATTTTTCGGAAATTGCATCCAAAAGTTCCAGCCCAGTCATCTTGGGCATATTGATATCACAAAGCACAATATCAAAGTTTTCGGAAACCAATTTATCCAATGCTTCAAGGCCATTGGCAGCCGTGGAACAATCAATCCCTTCCTTTTTAAGAACCATCGTCAGCATATGCCGGATATTTTCTTCGTCATCCACAATCAGGATTTTGGTTGTTTCCACTTCTGCCTCCAAAAAATAAAATGCACTTATCGCGAGTCTATACCGATCCCCCATCTCAGGCAATCAAAAACAGTCGTAATCTGCAAACACGGGCTGACCTGTCGGGTCAAAAAACTACCCAACATTGTTCACTACCACAAAAAAACGGCCAACCGTTTCAGGCTGGCCGTTTTATACAATGCTGTTATAAATTAATAAGCGGTCAGATAGTTGTCAACTTCCCACTGGTGAACCTGGGCAATGTAGTTATGCCATTCCTGACGTTTGGCATTTACATACTGCTTGAAGATATGATCTCCCAGTGTTTTCTTCATCAGGCTATCTTTTTCCAGAGCGTTGACCGCCTCGTTCAGATCTCCCGGTAAGGACTTGATTTTATAGCGTGAACGCTCGCGCTGGCTCATGGCGAAGATGTTCTTGTCGATTGAGGGGCCGGGATCCATCTGGTTTTCGATGCCGTCAAGTCCTGCTGCCAATGAAACCGCAACTGCCAGATAGGGGTTGCAGGAAGGATCGGGCATTCTCAATTCTGCTCTGGTGCCGGAACCACGTCTGGCCGGTACACGTACCAGAGGTGAACGATTGCGTTCACTCCAGGCGATATGTGTAGGTGCTTCATAACCCGGAACCAGCCTTTTGTATGAATTTACCAGAGGATTTGTAATGGCACAGATGCCACTGGCGTGTTTCAGCATACCGCCAATATAGTACAAACCTTCCTTGGAAATCTGATATTCGTTGTTGGGATCGTAAAAGGCATTTTCACCCTCCAGAGTGAAGAGGCTCTGGTTAATGTGCATACCGGAACCATTTATGCCGAAAATCGGTTTGGGCATAAAGGTTGCGTGCAAATCATGATCCAGTGCTACTTTGCGAACCACAAAACGGAAAGTAGCAATATTATCAGCGGTTAGGATTGCTTCACCGTATTTGAAATCAACTTCATGCTGGGCGTAGGCAACTTCGTGATGTGCCGCTTCAACTTCATAATCCAGACCCTCGAGAATGGAGACAATCTCGCGTCTGGCATCTTCACCACGATCAATCGGAGTCAGATCGAAGTAACCGCCTCGGTCATGGGTATGGGTCGTGGCACGTCCATTTTCATCTTTTTCAAAGAGGAAAAATTCTGCCTCAGGGCCGACATTCATGGTGTAACCCATCTCTCGAGCCTTAGCCACAACACGTTTAAGGATTGTGCGCGGACAGCCATCGAATTCCGAGCCATCCGGATTTGTAACATCACAAATCAGTCTGGCAACCTTGCCACCTTTTTCTTCCCAGGGAAAAACTCTGAAAGTCCTGAAATCCGGCACCAGAGCCATGTCCGATTCTTCAATGCGCGAAAAACCCTCAATGGATGAACCGTCAAACATAATTTCACCATCCAATGCCTTCTTAAATTGGCTTTTAGGCACTTCGACGTTTTTATTATGGCCCAGAATGTCGGTAAACCATAATCTCAGATTATGTACTTTTTCATCTTCCAGAATTCTCACAATATTCTCGCGGGAAGTCATTTTCTTCTCCTTCAACGGAAATTTTAAAACACCAAGGTATAAACCAACATCAACTGGAGGAAAAGTACGCCCCAAATGCATTGTTGTCAATTGTTTTATGCATTTTTTGCAAGATTTTATTGTCATAAGCCAGATTTTTAGTCGAATTTTTCACTTTTGCACACTCACAAGCGCACAATATACACAACTGCATAATATTTGCATGCAATCAGGGTAACAGACTATCACCTAAAAGGATGAAAGTTTAAAATGTACTCTAATTTAACTTGTTTTGACACTATCATTATGCAATACTTCAACTCCAAAAATGTTAGCAGGATTGAAAAAAGAAGCACAATTATGAGTATGAAAAAACAGATACTTGATGATATTCTACAAATGTCAAGTTACAGGGCATCGGATATGTTTGCAGCCGTTTGCAACAACGAACGCTTTATCCAGGCGGTTCAAAAAATGCTGGTTGCATCACTGGAATTCAAAGACCTTTTGCACAGCACAATGAAGACAGCACTTGAACAACTGAACATTGCCAGCAGAGAAGATATCGAAAAAATATCAAACAATCAGTTTTCAGTGGAAGATCGTCTGCTTGCAATCGAAGAAACCCTGGAACGAATTGAAGCCAAACTGGATTTAGTTAACCAATCGGAGAAAGTCGTTAAAAAGAGCAAAAAAACCAAAGCGGAGAAAAACTCTTGAAGGTTGTTTCCTTTATCAACGAAAAAGGCGGAACGTGCAAAACCACCTTTGCAGTAAATTTTGCTGCTTATTATGCTTTAAAGCGCAACAAAAAGGTTTTGCTGATCGACATGGATTCTCAGGGGCACTCGGGAAAATCGCTGGGCGTTCGGGTGCATGAAGTGGAAAACACCATCTATGATCTAATGACAAATACTCGTTTGAGTGTCGAGAAGACTATCGCCCCAACCGCTTATGAAAATCTGGACCTTCTGTGTGCCAACAAAAAATTATCCTACCTGCCGGAAGAATTGTCAGGAAAAACAGACCGCAACCTGAGGCTTTACAAGATTATCAAAAAGGTCAAGAATCTCGGATATGATTATATCTTTATTGATTCTCCACCTTCTGCTGGACTTGTTACCAGCAATATTCTGGTGGCCTCGACAGATGTTGTGGTACCTGTTGCCTTGACTTACCTGGCACTGGATGGATGCGCCGAAGTCGCAGGATCTATCCGCCATACCAGAGAAACTATCAAAGAAGCTGAATGCAAACTTGGCATGGTCGTGCCCACTCTCTATCGCAAGACCAAACTTGCAAATGAGATTGTAAAAAAACTTTCGGAATATTTTCCCGACAGACTCTCTAAAACCATTCTGGGTTACAATGTTAAAATTGACGAGGCCCAGAGTTTCGGTCAAACCATTTGGGAATATGATGCCAAAGGCAAAGGATCTCTAATGCTGGAAGCTTTGGCCGTTGAATTATACAATAAGGTGTTACGAAAATAATAAATTGTACTTTTAAGGAGGTAGAGCCGTGAAAAAATTTCTGATCGTTGTTTGTAGCGTTGTTGTTATTACATCTCTTCTGGTGGCCTGTGGTGGAACTGAAGAACTGGTTAGCAGAGTTATCAACAGCAATGTTGGCGGTTGCCAGATTGAAAAAGTAAAACCGAACAACCTTCGAGTTGGTCTTTTGGGATACAGTGCTGACTGGAGCAAAGTTGTTGAAATCACCTCTGTGGCAATCAACATTGACAGCCCCGGATACACACTGACACTGGACAGCGAGATCGAGAAAACAGATTTGACAGATGATGAAACAGATCCTTACGACATCCTGCACTGGGTCGATCATCTTGGTGGCAGTGTTCATTCTACCGAACTGGTAGTGCGTGCCTATCTTGATAAAAACGGTGATGGCGTTTACAGCATTGAAGCAGATGGCCCAACCATCGGCACCCCGGGCGACACGGTTATTTATTTCGATGCAGAGTATGCCGACAAAAACGCCCGTTTTGGATACAACCTGCAAGGTGGCGAAGGGTACAACCAGAAATTTGCCGAGGGTAATTTTTACATTCCCACATATGGTTGTGACTAGCGCTTAATGATATGAGTCGAATATAGAGATATGAATAGAATATAAAGGAAGTGTATGATGACACTTTTAGAACAATTCAATACGCGCCTCAAAGAGGCCATGAAAAACAAACAGGCCCAGGAGCTGAGCCTCTTGCGTATGGTTAAAACCCGCTTTCAGGTAAAACTTACCGAAAAGGGTGTCGAGGGCCCACTGACTGACGAAATGGCTCTGGCTGAAATTTCAGCCTATGTCAAGCAGCTTAAGAAATCATTGCCCGATTTTGAAAAAGCCGGCGACCGCGGAGTCGAGAAAGTTGAGCAGATCAACTTCGAGATTGACTACTTAAAACCGTTTTTACCGCAGATGATGGACGAAGAGGCAACTCGTACTTTGGTTACCGAAAAGATTGCAGAGCTTGGCATAGCTTCACCAAATCAATTTGGTAAACTGATGGGCAACCTGATGAAAGACTATAAAGGTAAAGTCGACCCCGCAATAGTCAAAAAAGTGGCCATGAGTATTCTAAACAAATAAAGAGTTTTTAAAATATTACCGGAGGGATGCCCCTCGTTTTCAAAACCTCCAATCAAAAGGTAGAACGATGTTGCGAGATCGGCTTGTATTGATTGTTGCAGTGTTTATGTTTTCTCTGTTTACCGCCTGCACCGGTTCGGATGACCCGGGCTTGATTGACGGAGATACTGATCAGGAAACAACCGATGGCGATACAGAAATGCCAGAGTCGTTTTCACTCTCAACCGATTCCGAAGGTGGAGAATATGATCTGGGATTTGGTCTAAACCTGCTGGTTCCCGCGGGGGCAGTTGATAGCGCGACAGAGATTGTCATAAATGTAATCAAGGATGCCGATCTTGGCGAACTGGTTGCCACAGGGCCGGTGTTTGAGTTTACCCCCGAAGGCACAAGCTTTGCAAAAGCTGTTACTGTAAGCATTCCCTACGATTCCAATCAGGACAACCTAAGCTTCTATTGGAGTGATGAAGAAAACGCAAGCGCTTTTGTGGAACTTGAGGCAAACATTGCCGATGGTATTGCAACCACTGAAGTGATGCATTTTTCCAAAGGCTTTGTGGGCTTCAACAATGGCTTTGAAAAACGTAGCTGCGAAATACAGGAAATCCCGGTTGACGAAGCTGACCTTACCCAGAAAAAATTTGCCCTCTCCATGTTCCATTTCAACGTTCAATACGTGGCCGGTGGCCTTGAGGCCGAGGTCGATGGCGAGATGGTTGGGCTCTGCGACAGCTTCTGTTTGGGCTGGACCGATGAAAGGCTGATCGACTGGATCATTACCGACACCTTTGAGCCGGTGCTTGATTTTTATCTGGCACATCCAAACTGGCGCGCCACTTTTGAGATGCAGGCCATGATGATGGAAGCCATTGGCGAAAGGCATCCCGGTATTTTAAGCAAACTGCAAGAGTCCACCAAAACCGGACAGATAGAAATAGTCAGCTTCCATTACTCGGCTCAGCTTTTCATGGCCTTCCCCAGAAGGGATCTGGAACGCTCGGTGGATATGACAAGGGCAATTTTCGAGAAATATGATGTTCTGCTTTCACCTGTGGTCTTCAATCAGGAAGGTCAGGCCGGCGAAGGTAAACATGCATTTATGGCTGACAACTGTTACACCAAAAGCATCTACCCCAAAAACCTCTACAAGTATGTTCGCAATGAAGAAATGCGCTGGCCCTACTATACTGACAAAGGTATAGACGTTGTGGTTGGCCCCGGTGGAGACAAGATAGACCCCGATTCCGGCATTGAAGTAGCATGGACATTCTTTGATGATGGCGAGCTTCTGGCCTTTCCCATGGACCCTTATTTTGCCCCCTTCTCCGATCCGGAAGTTACAATTGGCGAGTTGGCCAAATATGAAGAAGAATTGACTGCTCTGGAAAATGATGGTTTTAAGATCACCAGTATCAGTGATTATGTAAGTCAGTTGAAAGCACAGGAAATCAGCCAGCCCGAACTTCCACCAGTGGTGGACGGCACCTGGCAACCAACTTCCACCTCCTCAATTTTACGCTGGATGGGTGGTCGCTCACAGGCCCCGTATAACAATCACGAACGCGACAACTACATTCGAACCACCAATTACAATGTCGGTATTGAATTGGCTGTGGCCGAAGAACTGGTAAAAACCGCCAACCTCAAAGGTCTTCCGACTGGTGACAGCGTAGAGCAAATCATGGAAGGCTGGCGACAACTGTTTTTAACCGAGGTAACAGATGCCACTGGAATTACTCCGTGGATCGGTGAATTTCAATATGCCGAACGCTACAACGCCGGTGCCAAAGCTATCGCCGACCAACAAATCACCGAGATGCTGACCCTGCTCGACTGGCCCCACGCTCAGGTGGATCTCAAATCATACAGCGTAGAAAAACTTGAGGATATCCCGATTGCTGAAGCACCCGAAACTGCCACTGCCCCATTTGATGTAACACTGACCGCCCCGACACGCACCTCCGAAACTGAATGGTTCAGACTTGGTGATGAAAACACCTATCAGCTTCGGGTAACAATTGGCAAGGCCGCTGATGAAACCGGCAAGGATCAGCCAAACTGCCTTGTCACTCTGGACTTCCCCAGATATGAAGACAAAATAATTTACAGCCCGGCATTAACTGACGAGACAGTGGTCAGCTATGATTTTGCCGACTTCAGTTTTCAGACCGAAGAAGTTTACCTGCCCCTGGCCAATGGTCTGATCGGTTTGGGCAATGACTGGTGGGTCATCAAGCAGTGCAGAAGCGTGCATGTGGCAGCTCGCGTGCCAAGCAGCTTAAGCGATGAAAAAACAATCCAGTTTATCGACGAAACCGCCGATCCGGCAAATACTACAACCTGGCAGTTTACCGTCTTTAACGGTTCTCAGGCCGATGCTATGGAGTTGGCTATTCGTACCAACACCAACCCGCTGGAATTCAGATAAGCTCTTGAGCTTTTTTTAGTGCAAAATAAAAACCGCCTTCCATATCAGGAGGGCGGTTTTTTTTGTAAAGTCTTAAGCCTAAAATCAGGTAGCTTTTTCAAAGATCTCGCCCACCATTTCTCGACGGAACTTCTCACCATATTCGAAACCCGCTTCCTGACCAACATTCTGGGCCCAGGTCTTAATCAGCATTTCCAGTGCAGGTTGATAATTGTTTTCGTCCAGCATGGGCAAAAGCTCCGGATGCTTGCCGGTTGCCATAAGCGACATCTTCAGATCCATGATAGTCATTCGCATCTGGCTGGTTTGTACCATCAGGGCCTGCAATTTCTTGTCAATGGTCGTGGTGATATCGTGGGTGTAATTGCAGAGACCATCATGTTTGGCAAACCAGTAGTTGGTCGGTGTCTGGTGTGGCTCTAATCCCTGTTCCAGTTGTTCTGGATGATACAGCGGCAAATGTGCAAAGCCCACTGCCTCAACTGCGGCCTGAGCCACATGCAAATGGTCGGGATGGGTTTCGAAGCTGGCAAAGGGATCAAAGCTCATTAGCATATCAGGCTTGACTTTTCTGATCCATTCCATGTAAATCCGTCGCAATTCGTTTTTGGGGGTTTCATCCAGAAAGCCGTCCGGGTAGCCCAGAAAATGAATCTCCTTTTTGCCGATTATTTCAGAGGCTTTTTCGGCCTCTACTTCACGACTCTCGGAAACCAGCGTCGTGCTGTCCATATCAAAAGAGCCTCTGCCATTGTCAGTAGCAATTACTTCGGTAATCTCTGCACCCTGTTCAGCGAGCCATGCGGTAAATCCTCCGGCAAAAAACTCGCAGTCATCTGCATGGGCGGAAAGAATCAAGACCTTTTTCACATTCTTCAACATCGTATCCATTTTCTACTCCAGTCTATTTGTCCGAAATTTCCAGCGAAATCTGATATGCCTGTCTTTTACTGACTCCGGTGGCATCTTTTATTGCCTCGGCCAGAGATCTTCCGGAAAGACCCTGTTTTTTAAGATTCAGAGCCATCTGGCGGATATCATCATCGCTCAACTGTTCCTCTTTTTTACCGGCCACCACCAAAACCAGTTCACCTTTTGGTTTTTCGGCTTTTAGTTTTGCCGCAATATTTTCAATTTTATCACTGATAAACTCTTCAAAAACCTTGGTAATCTCGCGACCCAAAACGGCTTCTCTGCCAGAGAAATATTGCAGCATATCGCTCATTTGTTTTCCTGCTTTGTGGGGCGATAAATAAAATATTCCGGTGGCGCTATGGCCCGCACATTTTTCAAAAAACTTTTCACGGCGCCCCTTGGCCTCTGGCGGAAAACCGTAAAAAACAAACTGATCCGTAGCCAAACCAGAGGCAGAGAGGGCGCAGATTGCAGCACAGGCTCCAGGTAGCGGAACAACATCAATGCCAGCCTTGCGACATTCCCTGACCAGCACAAAACCGGGATCGGAGATGGTCGGAGTTCCTGCATCGGAAATCAATGCCACATTTTTTCCACTTTGCAATACTTTTATAACAACAGCACTTTTCTCGTTTTCGTTATGTTCATGCAGGGCTTCCCTGCGCGCTGTGGAACCTATGTGGCTGAGCAGTTTGGCACTGTGACGCGTATCCTCGCAAAAAACCGTATCAACTGATTTCAATATTTTCTCGGCCCGCAAGGTAATATCGTCCAGATTGCCAATTGGTGTTGGCACTATATAAAGTTTTCCTGACATACTTCCTCTTGTCTATAGCATCCATGCGTCAAATGCCGCAGGAATATGGGTTATTTCAAACTTTTCACCATCTTTTACAATGCCCACCGCATCAAACCTGACGGGACTCTCCTCAAGATTATTGATTTGCAGATAATGACTGGAAACCCGCACGATCTGTCTCTGCTTGGCAGCGGTAATGGTCTCCAAAGGGTGACCCCTATCGGTACCTATTTTGCTGCGAACCTCCACAAAACAAAGGGTCTCGCCATCCATCATTACAAGGTCTATTTCACCATGTTTCGAGCGCCAGTTTTTGTCAAGCAGCTTCATATTCTTTTTTTCAAGATATTCAAGGGCAATCTGCTCGCCTTTGTCACCCAGTTTTTTGCGGGCCAAAGAGGCATTAAACGATTTCTTTTGACTGCTATTAATTGACATGTAAAAAC
>Ga0070729_10007795_pt1 | contig 10169 bp, 7 predicted proteins | sample tdDd472_FD_66725 | JGI IMG/M metagenome (GOLD analysis project Ga0070729, IMG submission 66725) | Marine sediment microbial communities from the Atlantic coast under amendment with organic carbon and nitrate - tdDd47.2 | ecosystem: Environmental > Aquatic > Marine > Coastal > Sediment | place...
CATTCTTCCCCCGTTAAAAAACAAAAGCCTCGAAAAACTTAATTTTCAAGGCTTTATGGTTTTATTTCGTACCCGAGGCCGGAATCGAACCGGCACGAACAAAGTTCAATGGTTTTTGAGACCATCGCGTCTACCAATTCCGCCACTCGGGCGGGTACAATAAATGAACAATTTTAAAGTCACCTGGACTGCTTTAACCAAATAGAAGCATGCCAAAAGAACAGTATCCCGTTTGGGCGGGCAAAAGTATTATTTTTTGTTTAATTATAAAAAAATAGAAACACTTTTTATTTGCCATCATGAATAATTGTCCTACTTTTGCCGCCTGAAATTTCAAACTCTAAATCCTTGATAACATGGCAGCAGCCGTAAACATTTTCTCTGGAGAAGCAACCCATTACCTGGCAGAAAAAATTGCCAGTAAATATGGAACTGAACTTGGTAAGGCTTCAGTTGCTCATTTTAAAGATGGTGAATACCAGCCATCCTTCGAGCAAACCATCAGAGGTAATGACGTTTTTGTGATACAGTCGACATTTGCCCCTGCTGATAATCTTTTTGAACTGCTATTGATGATTGATGCTGCCAAAAGGGCTTCTGCTAAAAGAGTGGTTGCAATGATTCCTTATTTTGGTTTTGCCAGGCAGGACAGGAAAGACAAACCAAGGGTATCGATAGGCGCAAAATTAATTACAAATTTACTTGTTGCCGCTGGTGTCGACAGGATAATTACAATGGATCTCCACTCTGATCAAATTCAAGGATTTGTGGACATCCCGGTTGATCACATGTACGCTTCGTCAATTTTTGTACCCTACCTGATGAAAATGGATTTACCCAACCTTATTATGGCATCCCCTGATACAGGAGGTACAAAAAGAGCTGCAGCATATGCAAAATTCCTGAATACCGACCTGGTGATATGTTTTAAAACCAGGGATAAAGCCAACGAGGTTAGCACCTTAAGGATTATAGGTGATGTGAAAGGAAAAGATGTTGTTATTGTTGATGATATTATCGACACAGCTGGTACAATTACCAAAGCTGCCAACATGATGATGGATGAAGGTGCCACTTCAGTTCGCGCCGTTTGCACACACCCCGTATTTTCATCCAATGCTTGCGAAAAAATTGAACAATCTGCCCTTGCTGAGGTTTTGGTAACCGATACCATACCCAGAGAAGAAAAGGGTAAAATTACTGTTCTATCTACCGCTGCAATATTTGCGGATGTGATCAAACGTGTAAATAAAAACAAATCCATCAGTACACACTTCGATTTTTTGACAATGTTATAAATATTAATCGTTTAAATTTTTAAATTATGAAACAAGTATCATTGAGCGGTTCTCCAAGAGAGAACGTAGGGAAAAAAGATGCAAAGAAACACAGAAGGGACGGTAATGTTCCGTGTGTGCTTTATGGCGGAAAAGAACAAAAGCATTTTATTATTCCCGAACCGGATTTAAAAAAGGTGATTTTTACACCTGAAACTTACATTATAAACCTGAATATTGATGGCGTTGAACACTTAGCAATCCTTCAGGATATTCAGTACCATCCTGTTACTGATTTAATTCTGCATATTGATTTTCTACAGGTTTTTGAAGATAAGCCAGTAATATTGTCTGTTTCTTTAAAATTCTCTGGTGATTCACAAGGTATTTTAAAAGGTGGTAGACTGGTTAGAAAATATAGAAAGCTAAGAATCAAAGGACTCATAAAGGATCTTCCTGATGAAATCGTTGTTGACATTACCAAGCTGGACATTGGTGATAGCATAAAAATTGGTGAACTGAGACGTGACAATCTTGAATTTCTTGATGTTCCTACATCAATTGCAGCTGCTGTTAAAACTCAGCGTGTTATTGTTGAAGACGAGGTTGAAGGAGAAGAAGTTGAAGGTGAAGAGGGTGAAGCAGCCCCTGCTGATGGAGAAGCCCCAAAAGCGAAAGAAGGCGAAGATAAAAAAGAGTAGTATATCTATCAATTCATTGATGAAAGGTACAAAGCAATTTGATTGGTTTTGTACCTTTCATTTTATAAGCCCATAAAGAAGTGAAATACCTAATTGCCGGCCTTGGAAATATTGGAGCAGAATATACCAACACAAGACATAATATTGGTTTCGTTGTACTGGATGCCCTGGCTCAAGACCTGAAAACAAGTTTTGAGATTGACCGACATGCCTTTCTGGCTAAAGGCCGAGTGAAAGGCCGCCAATTGGTGATGATCAAACCCACAACTTATATGAACCTTAGTGGGAAAGCCATCAGGTATTGGCTGGACAAAGAAAACATCCCTATAGAAAATTTACTTGTGATTTGTGACGAAATTGATCTGGACACCGGGATTCTGAGGATGAGAACCAAAGGCAGCGGTGGTTCACACAACGGGATGAACCATATTATAGAAATCCTTGGTAGAAGTGATTTTTCACGTTTGCGGGTTGGTGTTGGTAAAGATTTTGCAAAAGGCTTCCAGGTGGATTATGTTTTAGGACAATGGACAAAATCCGAAGAAAATATCATGATTGAAAAAATCCCTGTGGCTGTAGATATGATCAAGAGCTTTGTTTTTGCCGGGCCCCAGCGTACCATGAACCTTTTTAATACTAAAAAGGAAAAAGGGGCATAAGGTATTGGGCAATAAGGTATAGGGTATAGGTTTTAATGGAAATATGTACAAAAGTTCTGATACAGATCACTGATTACGAATTACTGGCTACTGTCTGCTAAATTTCCCCATTCTCACATTCTCGCATTCAATCATTCAGTCACTCTCGCATTGCTCACAAAACCATTCTGTAAATCATTCTGTTATAATTTCTAAAATTATCCTTATGCAGGAAATATGCATGGCCGTTTCGGATTTTTAACTTATCGATGTAAATCAAACCGCTAACTTCTGATACTTTAATCGGCTTAAAGTCTGATTTATCGAGTTTTGTGATCTGGGTTATCCCACCCCTGTTATAGCAGGTGTAAATATCCTGCCAGGTTTCATCAATCACAAGTTGTTTGGTCCAGCGCCTATCCAAATGAAAATTGATGGGTATTTTTTGTTTTACGTTTAACTGTTGGTCAAATCGAATCACCTCAGAATGTGTAAAATCGAAAATATGAACGGTGTCATCAATTTTATACAGAGGGGCATATACCGGGGCCAGGATTTTACTGTCCATCCAGTCGGTCCCAACAAACTGCCTGTAATAATCCAGGTTTTCACGAAGGGTTTTAACCGATACCATATACTCTTCAACGCCCAAATTTCTCAGGTCAATAAAATATTTAATATCATACTCTCTTTCGAGATAGGATTGTTTGGTGCTGTCGGCTACCGAGTAAAAAAGTCTTCTTTTTCCTTCTCCAATTGCAAAATATAAAGTCTCCAATCCTCTATACTGACCTCTGTTGACTAATATACAATTGTTATATTCGGCTTTGCACTGATGCATCGTCGACATAAACTCCCATTTCTGCATAGAGTAAAGCAGATGAATATTTTCGTAATCATAATAAATTTGAAAAGCACTGTCAACTGTCAGCAGGTGTACATTCCCCAAAAAATCCCTGAAAAGCCCCTCGGGTGAAACAGATAGTTTTGTTGACAAGATAACCTTACCGTCATCTTCAAGCACAAGGAGTTGCGATTTTTTTTTGGTTTTTTCAAAGGCCAGTACCAGGATAAAATCCTCATAAAATTCAAAATCGTAAGCATAGAGTTTTTTATCGGGATGTATATTTTGGATTCGCTCTTCCTGGATACTAACAGCTTCAAGCATCTGAACCTTTGGAGCAAGCCGAAGAACAATGTCCTTTTCAGTTACCTGAAATTCAGATGTGTGGTGCCTGATTTCTGAAACTATAAGTTGAACCGGAAGCGAGCTAACTTTTAAACTGAAGGCTCCTGTGCTATCGGTAGCAGATCCAATGAGTGTACCTTTCACAAGGATGTTTACATCACCTATTGGTTTACCCGAAAGACTGTCGGCAACTATTCCGGTAATTTGAATTTGTCCAAAAGTAAAAACTCCGGCAAGCATGAACAGGAAAAATAAACAATGCTTTTTCATCCTGATTGATTTTTACGTAACCTCGCCACTTTTCAAACAATCAACAAAGCTATCAACACTTTTGACGATGAAATTACAAAAAAAATATGGAAAGTCAATACGGATTAAGCCAACTACCTGTCTAAGCTTATGAAAGGTAAGTATGAATCAGTAAATGGATAATAACAGAAATTTCTTATTTAATTTCCAATTACAATTTTATGGCTTGTTATTTCGGTCCCTGTACTTATCATCATCATGTAAACACCAGGACTTAACGAGGGTATTGAAATCTCGTTTAACCTACCAGTTTCCAAAGAGCCATTTAACTGTATTCGCCCAAGTAAATCAGTAATAATATATGTGCCATTCCGATTAGGTTTCAGCCTGGTTAAATCAACGTTAATGGTGTTATTTTGAACCGGGTTGGGATAAATATTGATTTGACCTATATTATTTCCAAACTCCGGAATACTGGTGTCGTCTACCTCAAAATAAATAATACCACCATTGTTAACCCTGTTTCTTAAGGTATCGATGCGCTCATTCATAATATCCATCGCCTCAATATCATCATCTAAATTATAATCCTGCGCAAAAACATAGGCAATATCCACTGATTGAACTTCTCCGGCATCAAAATTAAATGGCCCCGTGACGCTTAAACCCCGTATGTCAAATGGTAAGTTTCCAGCGGATTCATAGGTCCAGTAAAGATCATTCTGGTTGAAACCACCATTGGGATACTCACAACTGGTTCCCCAATTCAAGGGATCGGATGCACCGGGAAACATAAAACTGCATTCAGGCCCAACCGTGTTAAATATGTAATGTCCGTTGCCTCCATAAAGAACCGGAGTATTGTCATTCCATAGTCCTTTTAAAAAGTTGTAGTATTCTGGAGCAACCTGAGGGTCACTTGTTGCGGAGCCTCCACCATTTCTAAAAAACGAAAACCTTGTCATTCCTTGTCTTTCATTATCAACGATTCCATCCCCAAAATTCATTCCATTTACACTTTCATTGCATTCTCCTGCAGGATTATCCAGGTTATCGTTCTCCATTTCAGGGCCACCTAAAATTACCATACTTTGCAATGGGGGGTTAGTGCCATAGCCTGAGTATTCTTCAGTATTTTCATCATAATCGTCCCCATTGTAAACATATGCATAACCCCGGCCAACATCGCATCCAACAAAATCATCATTGGGATTACCTAGATCAAAATCAGTGAATAGTCCAAAATAAGTACTGTCATACACCTTGCCGGAACGGTTATAGATGTCGTAATGCACAAAAATGGTATTGAAAAATGCACTGTCGGAAGGATTATCAAAAGCGTAAGCCATGCCATGAATTTCAACATTCATAGGATTACCTTCGGTTTCTGTGTGGATATCCTGACCATCATTAAAAATGAAATACAATGCCTGATCTCCCCTGATCATTGGATAATCACCATCCATACAATTGTATTCCAGATCACTATTACTGTCGTAATAAGGTGCCAGCTGTTCTGCCTGGCCTAAAATTGTATTTCCGTTTCCGGGCCATGACAATATGGGTAAAATCGGCTGGTAGTCCGGGTTAGTATAATTCGCAATATGATAGTCAATCTCAGATTTATTCACCTTCCAAACCCCGTAGAAAGTATAGTTTTCCGGGAGGTATTCATCTGAAACCGGGCCAGGCCAAAAATCCTCCCCCTCCTGGCGATATCTTTCAGCAGCAACATGCAAAGTATCATCTGATACGCCGCCGATCCAGATAGAGCTCGAAAAAATACTGCTTGTCCCACTCCCCTTTGGTGCTTCAAATTTTGAATATCCTTCCTCATCAAGATATGGATCCCAAAAGTTCAAATTGAAAGCACTAAAAGTAGCACAGATATTATTCACATCCAGTGAATCGATCAGGTTCCGGCTATTCACTGTGACTTTAACTTTTGCACCGGTTTTTGGAAACGGGAATGATGAGGGCGTACTTACAAAATATGCAAGTTCATATTCTCCCGAAACAGTTGGCTCAGATTTCATTTGTAAGACAGAGGTATCGGATGCGAATGCCTGAACATATGGATTCGCTGAGAATATTAATGTTAACATCATGGTCTCGGCCAATGGATTCTGGTCATTCTCAAACACTAAAAGTGAATCCTGGAATCCAGCAAGCAAGCTGATCTCATCACTAACGGCCAGCAAGGAATCAGTATTTGGTAAAACATTGACAGTTAAGTTAGCCCAGTTAGAGATCATTGCAGGATTCCCGGTTTGATTGAAGCGATATGAAATGTTTAATACACCATCATAATTGACCGGGATGGTAATCGATGCAATACTATCAAAGCGCTGAACATCAACAAATTTCATGTCGATTGATGATCCAAACTGCCGTATAGATATATCCGCATTGTTAGGGTCTTGGTCATTCAACAGCAGGTTAAATGAATCCTGTTCATATGCACTAATTGTAATTTCGTCATCAATGGCTATGGGTTGATTCGTATTCTCAATAATATTTACATAAATGGTAGCGTAGCCGGAATAATGTGCTGAATTTTCTGTTTCCTGAATACGATAGGAAAATGAAAAATCCTCAGTCAGATAACAAAATGGTGACAAAACAATCACCGAATCATTATTGGTGTAATATCCGTATTCTTCTACATTTGAGGTCACATTAGAAATCTTAACAGGATCTCCATTAATATCATAATCATTTTCCAGAACCATAATTTCGTAAGGATATCCGGCAAGTATTGAAACGGTATCATTAACAGCAACAGGAATGTTGGGATTGCCTAATACCTCAACGTATGCGTCTGCTAGATTTGAAAGATGTAGTTCATTATCATCCTCACGGTTCTGATATTCAAAGTACCTGTAAAGTCCTGTTGCTGCCTGCGCTGAGGGGACAAACATAATCAGACTATCATTAAAATCGAAGTACTCCATTGAATATTCTTTGTCCACATCCTCATATATCAATTCGTCACCTTGCAGATCATAATCATTTAATAGCAGGTTATAAATACAAGTGTCTCCCTGGTAAGCCTGTATAGTGTCGTTAACAGCAAATGGATATTCAGTATTTTGAGTTACTTCATAATATAGATAGCCATCAACAACCATATTGGAAGCAATCTCCCTGATTCTCATCCTGGTTGAATCAAACCCGCCGTAATTTTGTGTAATCGAAACCCAAAATAAAGTGTCTGATATTTCGTCAGCCTCACCATGTTCAGGATCGTAAGCTTTTTGCAATATAAACTCGTCACCATCGGGGTCGAGGGCGTGATCAAAAATATCAACAACCAAAGTATCGCCAACCATTAATTGAAGGGTATCGGGTATAACTAAGGGTAATTCATTTCCGGTAACTTCAATAAACACCCAGGCAGAATCGATATTTGCATGATTCTCTTTTTCCCTGATCTTATATTTGATACTGTCGAGCCCGATAAAATCATCCGACTGGTATGCAACCAGGCTATCATTTCCAGCTACCAATTCTGCCGAACCATTCTCAGAATTCTGCACTTCATAAACTTCCAGGGCGTCACCACCAGGATCGTAATCGTTTAGCAACACATTAATTTCAAGAATATGGAATTTTTTAACAGAGGCATTGTCATCCACTGCAACCGGTGTTTGCTGTGAGAAGGTATTATTTACAGGACCGATTACCAAAAAAACCACAAGTAAACTGAAAAGATAGAGGTAAGATTTCATTTTATTAAATTTTTAGGTTTATATTACACCAAAAATATTAAAAATATTCACCCGAACAAAATTTCTGTCCACCATCATATCCACCACCTCATTATTGCATGCCTGAAGCATACTGATTTACAGCAATCAACAGAATCTCTACAGGAAGTTATATGAACAATATAAAGTAAAATTTAGAACCAATTAATATAAATACTGCTGTTATGCACACAAAAAGCCAGGGGATAAATATATCTGCACCTGGTAAGAGAAGGTTCAGTTGGCAAGAATCACATGAAAGTTATTCCAAATAAAAACCCTGACAAGGTTAGATACCTGTCAGGGTTATAGGCTTACAATATGAGAGTTATTTGTTTTCTTTAATCCGTTTTGCTATAATCCCGGCTATCTCCTCAATGGCAATCCTGTCCTGTGCCATCGAATCTCTTTCACGGATGGTTACTGTGTTGTCTTCAAGGGTTTGGTGATCGACGGTTATACAATAGGGTGTGCCAATAGCATCCTGGCGACGATAGCGACGTCCAATAGCATCTTTTTCATCGTACTGGCACATATAATCAAATTTGAGGGAATCGAAAATTTCGCGGGCTTTTTCGGGTAGGCCATCCTTTTTTACCAATGGGAAAACCGCGGCTTTCACAGGGGCCAGCACGGGTGGAAACTTCATCACAATACGTTCCGATCCATCATCCAGTTTTTCTTCTGTATAAGCATGGCTCATCACAGCCAGAAAAGTCCGGTCAAGACCGATGGAAGTTTCAACTACGTAGGGTACATAGGATTCGTTCATTTCAGGATCGAAAAACTGAAGTTTCTTTCCGGAATATTCCTGGTGTGCAGCCAGATCGAAATCCGTTCTTGAATGGATACCCTCCAACTCCTTGAAACCAATCGGGAAGTCAAATTCGATATCGGCAGCGGCATTGGCATAATGGGCCAGTTTTTCGTGGTCGTGAAAGCGATATTTTTCTGCCGGAATACCCATCGACAGATGCCACTTCAAACGTTGCTCCTTCCAGTATTCAAACCACTTAAGTTCATCGCCTGGCTTTACAAAAAACTGCATCTCCATTTGCTCAAACTCACGCATACGGAAAATGAATTGCCGGGCAACGATTTCATTCCTGAATGCCTTCCCGATCTGGGCAATGCCAAAGGGAATCTTCATTCTGCCGGTTTTTTGCACATTTAAATAATTCACGAAAATACCCTGTGCTGTTTCGGGGCGAAGATAAATTTCGTTGGCTCCCTCAGCAGTCGATCCCATCTGTGTGGAAAACATCAGGTTAAATTGCCTTACTTCTGTCCAGTTGCGCGAGCCTGAAACAGGACACGCAATTTCAAGGTCGATGATCAGCTGCTTAACCCCCTCCAGATCGTCTTGCTCAAGTGCAGGATATAATCTGTCATTGATTCCTTTGATCTTTTCTTTGTTCTGAAGTACACGGGGATTGGTCGCCAAAAATTGCTCCTTGTCGAAGGCATCGCCAAATCGCTTTTCGGCTTTCGCAACCTCTTTGTTTATTTTTGCTTCAATTTTTGCAATATAATCTTCAACCAAAACATCTGCACGGTAGCGTTTTTTAGAATCTTTGTTGTCGATCATCGGATCACTGAAGGCATCTACATGACCGGACGCTTTCCACGTGGTGGGGTGCATAAATATGGCAGCATCTATACCCACAATATTTTCGTTATGCTGAACCATGGCTTTCCACCAATAGGATTTTATATTGTTTTTTAATTCGGATCCATTTTGAGCATAGTCATATACCGCACTCAATCCGTCGTATATCTCACTCGACTGGAATACAAACCCATACTCCTTGGCATGGGAAATGATCTTTTTAAAAATATCTTCGTTATTTGCCATGGCGCAAAAGTATAAAAAATGGAGTGACGGAAGAATTGAAAAGAGGAAAAATGGAGTGATGGAGTTTTGGAGTAATGGAGGGGGTAAGTTATTGATTATGGATTATAAACCCTTTTGTGTATATTTGCTAATTGAGGTAGCGTTCTGGCAAGCAATACCTGAAAAGTTGCGCACTCAATTGTATTAATTCAGAATCTAATTAAAACTTATATTATCACATTAAAATTTTAAAACATGGACAAAGTACAGTACTACATCGACAAAATTTATGACATGGGCATTGAATATGGCCCTAAAGTTCTTCTTGCCCTTATTACTCTTATTGTAGGTTTATGGATTATTAAGCTCATTTTGAAAGGAGTTCGCAAGGGCTTTGAAAAAAGCGAGATGGATGAATCCTTAAGGCCTTTTATTATATCCTTGCTTAGCTGGACCCTGAAATTGCTTCTTTTTATAAGTATTGCTTCGATGGTTGGGATAGCAACAACATCGTTTATTGCAGTGGTTGGTG
>Ga0070729_10007797_pt1 | contig 10168 bp, 7 predicted proteins | sample tdDd472_FD_66725 | JGI IMG/M metagenome (GOLD analysis project Ga0070729, IMG submission 66725) | Marine sediment microbial communities from the Atlantic coast under amendment with organic carbon and nitrate - tdDd47.2 | ecosystem: Environmental > Aquatic > Marine > Coastal > Sediment | place...
AGGCGGAAGACTCTGTAGAACAGCTATCTGTTTAATTAAAAATGGCAGACTAACAAAGTGCTATAAACATTTGATCCCTCTGGGATCCTCCGGCCAAACCAAGGCATATTATAATCCAGGAGGGATGACATGTTTATAGAAAAATCAGAGTATCATACCTATTCGGCGCAAGTGCTATTGCTTATCGATTTGGAGATGCTACATGCGCCGGGATTGCAAAAAACCGATAGAACTCGAAGGTATTCAACTCCTTAAAAGTTGAGGTATCATTCTTGTCTATTTTCAGGGGAGATGTCCGAAGGAGAGAGAGGTGATTACACTCTTACCCCCGGGATGAGGGCTTTTTTATGTATTGTAAATGCTTTCGCATTTTAGATATTACAAATACCTGGCTTACAATCAAAGCCATAGTAGCGACAACTCACTCTGTTATATGATTATACGGGATAGTAAAATAAAACGTCGAACCCTTTCCTTGTTCTGATTCAACCCAAATTTTACCGCCTAGAACTTCTACAAAAGTTTTTGTGATTGATAATCCTAATCCGGCACCTTCATATGCATTAACATCTTCAATGTCTGCTTGGACAAAGTGCTCAAAAATAGCTTGCTGTCTTTCTTTGTCAATTCCAACACCCGTGTCTTTCACAAAAAATTCCAGATATTTGCCTTTTTTATCATAGCCAAACACTACTGAGCCTTTATCAGTATATTTAATAGCATTTTTTATAAGATTGCTAAATATGCTGTAAATTTTGTTCCTATCAGTTTTTATTAATGCTTCTGTTGCTTTCAATTTGTTGCAAAATAATAGCTGTATTCCTTTTTTTTCGGCATATGGTTTGAAGAAAGTGTAAAGGTTTTCGATTTGTTCATTTATATTTATCTGCGAAAGTACAACTTCCATTTGCCCGGATTCAATTATTGATATATCAATCAGATTATTTATAAGGTTAACCATTCGGTCCCCACTCTTTTCAATATAACTGATATATTTTTGCTGCACAGCACCTGTATCTATAGAAGCTTTTAACATTTTTGTAAATCCAATTACTCCATTCATTGGGGTGCGAATTTCGTGACTTATATTAGCAAGAAAAGCTGATTTTAGGCGACTGCTTTCTTCGGCGAGTTCTTTGGCTTTTATTAGTTCTTTTTCGGCTTGTTTACGTTTAGTAATATCCAATAAGGCCGCAATACTCTTTTGAGTTCCCGGAAGCATCTCCATTCTTACGATAATATCATGAATGTTTCCTTGCTTATCCTTTAATTTGAATTCGTAACTTTTCAATGCTTTAATTGGATCTTTTCTCCTTAATTTATGTTGAATTTTCATTCGTTCCTGATCTTCTTTTATTACAAATTCTGTCCAGCTTTTTACCCCTTCTATTTCATCCTTAGTGTATCCAGATAGCTTAACAAACTCTTCATTAACTAAAGCAATAGTTGAGTCTTCTTCAATAATTAATGAAGCTGTTCCTGTATTTTCAAAAATTGTCCGGTATTTTTCTTCACTTTCTCGTAGGGCTTTTGTTGAAAGTTGCAATTCATTTGTTCTGTGGTTTAGCCAGTAAACCAGCTCACCGATTTCATTCTTTTCTTTATAGACCAAAAGAAATGTTTCTTCTGATGGCGTATTCGCTACTTTTTTTAATTGTAATGAAAGTTTACGTAATGGGTTAAATATCTTTTTTCTGAACAGTAAATAGGTAGAAATAAGTGATATTAGTAAGACAATACTGAATAATAATATGAGTTTTTGAGAGATATAATTTATAATTGCTACTGATTTTTGATAAGGTGTAACAATTACAATTTTCCAATACGTACGTGGCATATGAAAAACAGATACGATTACAGGTTCATTTAGTAAGATATCATCTTCAAGGTAAAAAGAATTTAACCTGTTCGTGTATTGGGTTTGCTCTCTTAATGGATCAAGCATTACTGCGGTAATCAGGCTTGCTTCCTGTGTATTTATTTGGTAACTTTCTTTTTCTATTATTTCAGGTATTTTTTTGTTATAGCGCTTATCATTTTTAGCTTGTCTGATAATAAGTTGATTAACCTCCTTGAGATAATCAACAACGGGAGAATACGCAGGTGCTTTTTGAGCAAGATTATCGGCATATATAAATTCCTGAATCACATTTCCGGAACTATCAATAGAAATGTTTTTAGCAATTTTTTCATCTGGAAAACTTAGTAATTTGTTATTTCGATCGAATGCGTAAGCGTATCCACCTGACTTTTCCATAGCATTTTGCAAAAGTGCGTTTAATCCTTCAAGTCTTAAATCGATTGTAGAAACTCCATGAAATACTCCTTCTTTAAATATAGGAACTGTGCAAGTAACCATAGGTTGATAAGAATAAGGATCCATATAAGATTTAGACCAAAATCTTAATCCTGTTTTAATGTATTTTGAAGGAACATACCATTCTTCATTATGATATCCTTTTCCTTCTGGATTATTATAATCGTCATAGTAAACTAACACATTATTTGAATCTTTTCCCCAAAAAAAACTACGCCTTTCAACACCGGAAGAAAACATATAGGGCTCTGGCCAAATTCCTCCTCCTGCAATCAAATCACTATAACCTTCAAGATTCATTAAATGAGGTACAATTTTCTTATATTTATTATCATCGCATTCCAGGGTTTCTCCAAGATTTGCTATGGTTGCAGTTAAACTTTCAGCCATAAGTATCTCCTGCCCCAGTAAAGCAACTGTTTTATTGCCATATTGTTCCAACAAATGATTGTTCTACTCAATTAAAAGCGGTTTGCCTATTCGATTCACAATAATAACTATCGAGGAAAGTATAATAATTGACAAAACAAAGAAGCTAACACTAATTAAAATTCTAAGTTTGTTTTTATAAAGACTGATATGTTTTTTAATTAGCGTCATTTTACACTCTGTTTATTATAGAGGCTAATATTTAAACGTGAATAAATATTGTTTGTTCTTACTATAATTTGAATCCAGATCAAGCGGATTTGTAATTAGTGCGTTTCAACCTATTTAAAATAATAATTTGTACAATGGTTAATGGCCCTATTTAGGATTTGTAATCCTTTTCTTCAATTGCAAACGCATTTGTAAATATCAACTTGCTGGCTAATCCGGATCATTAGAGGTTTAAAAGTGCTGCAGGCGCTATATATTTTAGCCCAGGTTGAAATCCTGTTTACGGAAATGCAATATTATTCCAACATTCGCATTATTGATATTAAAAAATAAGGCTTTAACAATAATTTAAAATGTTTCGAACGCAATGACACTGCCCCGGGCTAATATATTTAAGGCTTTCAGCCTATTCAAACAGGTATCCTCCAGCCAAACCAAGGCATATTACAATCCCGGAGGGATGACATGTTTATAGAAAAATCAGAGTATCATAGCTATTCGGCGCAAGTGCTATTGCTTATCGATTTGGAGATGCTACATGCGCCGGAATTGCAAAAAATCGATAGAACGAAAATCCACTGAAGGGGCCCAACGTACCATACTCCTTTAAGTAGCTGCCAAGGGTAATTCTGTGAAAAATGCCGGCAAGATACCGGTGTTCCTTATTTGTGTAAGTAGCTAAGGTACCAACCAAAAAAAGCCGCTATATTAAGCGGCTTCTAAACTATATATTTTAATGTATAAAAATTATTAACGCTTATCCATTTGCACTTTTAACCAGCTAAAAGCTTCCACCTCTTTGGTGAATAATTTTGTAGGTACTTTCGGTTTACTAAACTTAAGAAATATATTCGCGAAATAACTTGATGTTTTTGATTCAATTAAAATAGCTTGTCCTGCAACATGAGACCTATATTGCTCAGCACCATAAGCACGGGCTTTTGAATCGATAAACATTACATCACGAATGTCTATTATATTTGCGCATAATTTTGTTCCGTTCCATTCGTCACCTGCAACAGTCATTTGCTTAAGCGTTTCGATATCAATTGAGCTTTTGGGTAAAGCCTTATAAATATATATCTGATCGTCTCTTTTTATCAGTTCAACTTTATTATTAATAATTTTACTTTCCATTCGAATAATACTTTAATAAAATATTTCTTTATTTCTAATACATATAGATATGTACTAATATAACTATTTTTTTAAAGATTTATTACAATAATTCGGTTTTAAAAGAATAAAAACACGAAGCACGAGTGGACATGTCGCCCCTGCTTTAACACATATTGTCGATTTAGTTTGGCGCTGTAAAGTTTTCAACACTGGCAAGTCGTAAGTATTATCGCTTCTCGCGATAACAGATTACTCCAAAACTTGTCATCCTACTGACTAATTCATACTATCGGATAAAAATAAAATCTAGAACTACCTCTATCTCACACATGACATATGATGCATTATTGGTGTCTATTTTACTTAATTCAATATTTTTTCACCAAAATCGGAAGTTTCAATTTTATTATCAGCAACAATAATATAAATCATATTTTCTTCTTTGAAATACTTATGCAACAATTGTCGTATTTCATTTAATTCAGAATTAACAACATCATTGACAATTGTCTCTACATAATTGTTTGGGAAATTGTAAAATGCAACTTCTTCCAACAATTCCAATTGATTGGCAATGGTTTCGTATTTCCTATGTAGTTCCCGCATTAATGATGTTCTGGCGGTTTCTAAATCTTCAAGCGTATAATCCGTAGAATAATTTTTAAAGATATTTGTAAAACTTTCAAAAGCCTCATCTACAATACTATTTGAAACATCAAATTGAGATATCAAAAAAATATTTCCTGAAGTTCTGTTTATATTTGACAGAACATCATAGGTATAATGATTCTCATTGCGCAAAACAGAAAACAAACGACTACTAGTATTTGCTCCTAAACGATAATGACCAAACACTGCTTTTGCATAATCTTCATTCTCATGCGATATAGTTTTCCCACCGAAAATTAGGGCTTTGCTAACTCCAGGAATATTTATCCGTTGAATTTTGGTTTGATGTTTTGTGGCAAAGAGGATTTCGGGTAATTCAATTTCTCTTTGTAACCAATCTTTTGAAAAAACTATTAGAGAATTAATTACCTTTTCTTTTGGAATATTTCCAGCAATTTGAAAGAGAACATTATTTGGAACAAAACATTTCGAATGCAAAGCTTCTACATCTTTAAGTACAATATTTTCTATAGTTTTTGAATTACCAATAATGGGAATACCCAACACATGCTTTTCATCATACATTAATTCCCTGAATGCTGACGATGCGATATAATTCGGATTGTTTTGTAATTCATTAATTCTGTATGCATTTTGACTTTTAATATTATCAAACTCATCAGAAGCAAATAAAGGTTCAAAAAGAATTTCTTTGATAATATTTAAAAGCTGCTCATAATGTTTTGACATACAAGAAGCAGACAATTTAATATATTCATCATAAACCTTGATATCAATCGATGCGCCGAGTGTATTAATTTTCCTTTTAATTTCAGTTGCCGAGCTACTTTTAGTTCCACGCATTAATAACTTCGTCAAAATATCGGCAGTACCAGCTTTGGAATATTGCTCTGCAAGATGACCTCCTTTAATAATAAAACTAAATTTAATTAAGGGTATTTCAAAGCTTTCAATTCCTTTAACCTTTATATTATTAATAGTATCAGACCATATTTCAGGCATTTTAACAATAGGTTTTTCACCAAAATCAGGTTCAATAGTTCGGTCAATTTTTGAAGTTGTTTTAAAAGAAGAATGGTCTTTCTTTAATACTTTACCAGGTGTATAATTGAGATTTTTTTCTTCTTCTGGAATTTTAAACTCAACAGCTCCATTAACCGCAAGTTTTACACTATCTTTTGGAATAATGCAACTTACCAAATGTTTTTGGTTTTTAATATACTTCTTGTAAACACGAATAACATCTTCTCTTCTTACTTTTTTCTCACTTTCAAGTTCGGTTATAAAATAATTAGGATTATCATAAAAAAGATTATAGGTACCTAAAGTTGTAGCTTTTTGGAATACGCTTTCATTATTTCGGTAGAAATTGATTTCCGTGTTATTTTTAATTCGTTGTAAATCGGCTTCGGTAAATGATTCATTTTCAAATTTCAAAAATCCCTGCTCAATTAAAACCAACAGACTGTCTAAATCAACACTTCCAGCTGCCCGAACCTTTAATTGAAAGGTTCCTGCCAACTCTCTTGGCCATGCAAAAACACTGACTTGTGAGGCCAAATTACTTTCAGATAAAACATGGTTTATAGGCTCATAAATGAGTGTACTTAAAAAATCCAAGGCATAACGGTCTTCATGATAGCCAGAAACGGTAGGGTAAACCAATTGAAGTTCAGGCGATGAAACTAATTTATCTTCAATGTAGAATAATTTATTATCATCTAAAATAACTGGTTCAAGGGCTAATTTTTTATCATCTCCATTCCCTTTAATTTCTCCAAAATATTTTTCGATCCATTGTTTAGTTTGGTCTCTGTCAAAATCACCTGCAACCACGAGCGTGGCATTGCCTGGATGATAATATTTATTATAAAATTCTTTTACATCAGCCAGTTTAATATTTTTTATATCCCTTGTTTCTCCAATAACTTCCCAATAATAAGGATGTTTGCAGGGATAGAGATTTTTCACGATTGAATAATATGAAAAGCCATAGGGTGAAGTAACAATATTCCTTCTTTTTTCATCTAAAATAATTGTTTTCTCATTTTCAACTATTTCTTCATCAATCGTACTAATCATATAACCCATTCTATCAGATTCCATCCATAAAACCTTTTCCAGAGCGTCATTGGGGAATATTTCATAATAACTGGTAAAATCATTTCCTGTACCACCATTATACCTGCCTCCAAAACCATTAAGTTTTTTCACAAATTCACCTTTGCCAAGATTCTCTGACCGTTGAAAAAGCATGTGTTCCACATAATGTGCCAGACCTGTTTTTCCAGGAGTTTCGTTTATGGAACCAGCGTGGTATTGTATGTAAACGGATACAATTGGATTTGATGTGTCACTATGAAGTATTATATCCAGTCCATTATCCAATTCATATTTTTCATTATTTATTATCAGGCTATCACTATCAATATTTTGCTTATCAGTCTGATTACAGGACAACAACATTACTATTGTAATTACGGCCAATCCCTTAAAAAAAAGGGGGAATAAATATTTCATTGCTAATGTGTTTAAGTTAACTCTTATAAAAATTCCAACATTCGTTTTTTAAAACTCATTTGTTTATTTTGCTCCTCAAACTTTTTTAACGAACTTAAAAACTCCTGATTTTCAGCCAGCATTTCTATCATTGCTTTTTTACCTGCCAGCCATACTTTCTCAAATTCAGGCAATTCCTTAAGTGCTTTTTCAGAGAGTTGTAACAGTTTCCTTCTTCTATCACGATTATCAGTAACAATATCAATAAAACCTTTTTGTTTCATTTTTTCAACCATTTTAATAGTAGCTGGTTGTGAAAGCTTCATCACTTTCGCTATCTCGGTAATCGTGCTTACCTTATTTTCTTTGAGAAGCATAAAAATCAAATGCCAATTGGGCTCTATTTCAAGTTTCTTTTCAGCATATAATTCCCTTATACTGTAAAACATTGAGTCGCTTAACCGTTTTAACCTGGCAGTTATTCCCTGATACTCTATATCTAACAAAAAATCATCTTTCATATCAAAATTACTTAACTAGTTATGCAAATATATTGAAAATACTTAACTAGTTAATTATTATTTGAATTATTTTCTATTCAGTTATGAGATTTTGATAAGTGAAATTCAAAAAACGGAAAGTCTAAAACCTTAATAAATGCTTCTTAAAAGAAAATTAACACAAACGTTTATTGTGTCAAGTAGGCCAAACAAAATAGAATTACTTTTGGTCCTAATTAAAAGCAGGGGTTAGGACAACATGCCCCAACCAGTGACAGTTAATCGCCTTGCGTTTTTAAAGACATCTTGTATAACTAACTACTCTTTCTTTTTATACTCCAGGATATCTCCAGGTTGACAATCCAATACTTTACATATCGACTCTAAAGTTGAAAAACGAATTGCTTTACTTTTACTCTGCTTTAGAATTGATAAGTTTACGATGGATATGCCAAGCTTTTCAGACAATTCGGTTAAGCTCATCTTTCGTGTAGCGAGCATTATATCTAAATTTACAACTATTGGCATTTTATATACAGGTTAAATAGTTAATGAACTTTCAAATTCTTGTAATAACTTATTATAATTCTTCTCATTTTTTCCCCACGATACTACCTGGAAGAAACACACTGAGCAAAAATCAACCATGGTTTTGCCATTAAGCTCTATAAGTGAAATATAAATATTCTCTCCCCACGAAGTCCTGGTGGTTGGCGTAATAGCAAAAACTTCACCTCGATCTTTATTGATTAGTTTGATTTTCACCCCTGCATCAGGCAATATTTCTTTGAATTTTTCCAATAATATATCTTTCGAAAAATCGAACTCTTCCTGGTACCTCTTTTTAGAAGTAAAAATATTATACTTACTCATAAAATAAGGCTTAAAACAGGCAAACCTTCTAACGAAAAGATTAAACAAAAATTTGACACCAATTATTACTGGTATAATTCTAAAAACCATATCTCCAATAATATCAGCATCATTTAAATAGAATAAAGTTACAGTTATTGAAACTACCAATACAAATACAAGGCTCATTTTTAAAGTTGTTTTTTTCATTTTTATAGTTTTACAGTTGTTTTTATTTGATTCAAAAATATATTAAATTTTAATGAATATCAAATATTATTTATCGTTTATCGTTAATTTATTATTCTTTAACATATACACCACATAAAACACAAGTATTAAAAAAAGTGCTTTTAATATATTTTTAATAATTAAGTAAGTGCAAGATGGTGGTATTATTAATCCATGAAGAGCGAAGTAAAACAATAATCTTCGATCGCGCAGTCCAGGCCTTCGGGATAATCTAATCCTGTATATAAATTCTGAAAGAAAAGATAATAGTTAACCAAATTTTGAGTCAAGCCCAGGTTGGCGCGGACATGTTATCCACGCTTTAATACATATTGTTGTTTTAGTTTGACACTGTCAGGTTTTCAACACTGACAGGTCACTCTAGTAAAAATCCCAATCGCGCAAATCCACATTTACTAAATATCCGGCCGGTCGATTTTTAATCACTTCTCCCGATAACCATCGGGACTTCCCTCTCCTCAATGAGCAATGTCATTATGCCTGATATGTTTCAATCCTGTTAATTAAGGAGAGTAATGCATTTTTTTTATCTATAAACCTTACGCTTCTTCCGGTTTTCAATTTAATGGTAAAAAAAGCATATTTCGCGGCAGTTTTAAACAGCTCTTCTTTTTTTTCAAAGTAGTCCTTTTTGCTTACAGGCTTATATTCAAATGTATTTTTAAAACCTATCCAGTCAATATCGGAAAACAGATACTTTTTATTGCGATTAAACAGCCCTAATATTTTCTTCTGAATAATAATATGTTCTTTATCCAGAAGAATTACATAATCGGCCACACCCAATAAAAGTACAGAACCTATAAAATATATTCCGATTTGCAGATAGCTATTAACAAACCAGGAAGAACAATTAAACAACAAAATTATTATTAGAATTCTAAATATCCATTTATACCCATTCAAGTAGAGATTAAACGTTTTAAAACTAAAATCGCGATTCTTTACATGTTTAATCAATCCATACCTAATTCGAAAATCATAAATTACATCCCAGGCTTTTTCGAGTAAATGAATTCTCATATAGAGATTATTTTATTTTTTATAAGCATCAAAAAACAGAACAAAAGGAATGCTCTTTATTGTTTCGTTGGTTTCATAATCAACATAACTTCTAACTGCAGCAATCCCTTTTATCTCTTTCTTAATTGCCAGCGATTTTTTATCAAAATACCAGTCTTCGATAAACAGAAGTGATTTTATCTCTTGCTGAATAATTTCACAGTCAATTGTTTTTTCAACGGTATTACCATCAAGATCATAAACAATTAGTGTCTCTGGCGAAGCCCCCATACGCTTTTTGACCTCTTCAAAATCAATCTCTTTTTTCGATTTAAAATCATATGTTTTTAACTGCCCCGAACTTACTTTATCGAAAAGTACCGAAACCAGTTTTTCG
>Ga0070729_10007799_pt1 | contig 10166 bp, 6 predicted proteins | sample tdDd472_FD_66725 | JGI IMG/M metagenome (GOLD analysis project Ga0070729, IMG submission 66725) | Marine sediment microbial communities from the Atlantic coast under amendment with organic carbon and nitrate - tdDd47.2 | ecosystem: Environmental > Aquatic > Marine > Coastal > Sediment | place...
TGCCGGGAGATAATTTTTTCGCGCCGCCCGTCATCTGATAGCCCGGGGGCTGTTTTATGTGGGCCGTGGTTCCTTCCGGTACCGTTATGTCAAGAACGAGGCGGCTCTCCTGACGACGCCATTGTATAGCAATATCACCCTGAACCGTTGCAACAATACCCTCGGCCTGCTGCAGATCACAGGGTTGGATCCACACCTGAAACTGGCTAAATCCCGGCGTCAAAGGCGACACGCCCAACACATGGGCGCTCAGATGATAAACCGGGCTGGCGGAAAAGGCATGGCACAGGCTGGCGCTTGGTTCGAAGCTTTCCCATAAGGCCGTGGCGCCGGCCTTGATCATCGGGCGATAGAAATCACGAATCTGATCAAGGGCCAAATCAAAACGACCCGCCAGGGCAAAGGCCTGATAGACAAAATGGGAAAAAAATGCATTGGCCTGGGCGATGTGGCGGTTCGGGTCAAATTCCCTGTCCACATTGACAATCGGCGGCACCGCCGTAAGCCTCAGTTTGTCACGGTCCGCCATATTTCTGACCATATCCGGCCACCGCTCTTTCGGGGCGATGTCCCACAAAATCATGGCGGCATTGGCATGTTGTGACAGCTGGGGATATTGCGCCCCGCTTCCCGGATCAACGCAATCCACATAAAGTCCCCGCTCCGGGTCCCAATGACGCACATTAAGTGCCGCAGACATTTCATCGGCGCGCCGACGATATAGCTTCCCGGCGCCGGCATAGTCTATATGGTCCGCCATTGACGCCGCCGCTCGCAAGGCCCCGATATAAAGCCCATTGATGATTGCGGCCTCCCCGTCCCGGCCAATATCCGCCCATTCAATAAAATGCCAAAAGGGTAAATCAACCAAAAGGCCATTCACGCCAATATGATTTTCAAACCAGGCCAATGCTTTTTGAATCGCGGGAAAAATCCTGACAATGGTCTCATCATCCGCCGTATGCTGCAGATAATGGTGGGCGCCGCATATCCAGTGCAATGAAAAATCCGGGATGACAATTCCATAATCATAATGATCGCCGGGCGAGAACATTTCAATTAATCCATCCGTGCGCTGACTCTCGCTGGCATTGATAAAAAAACGCCGGTCAATAGGCTGTGTGCTGGGCCCGAACGCCGCCGCACTGGTCAGATAATGCACGATCCCATCCCCGAGCCATTGGCGTTTTTCCCGCCCCGGACAATCTTCCCACGCATCATGAGTACATTGCAAAACGGTATGCCTGCCAATCTGCCAAAGCCTGCTGAGGAATTTATCATCACAGTCAAAGGCGCCCGAGTTTTCAACCGGATAATGGATATAGAGCGATCCTGCATGACGAATATGGATGCCGTCCGGCGCATTTCGCACCGTTATCTGCATGTAGCGCACGGCCGTCCATTCAAACTTTTCAAACCGCTGGCGCCCGGGCCGGGCGGTATAGCGAAACAGATTGGCGCAATCCAGATGAGTTTCCCTGGCCAACCGGGGGGTCATCACAGAATTTTCATCAAATTCCCCCGCAATGGTTTCAGAGACCCCGACCTCTATAATCTCGCCCCCCTGCGCTTCAATTTCAATGAATGGAAAGGCTGAATGTATCACGTCAAAGGCGATAAGCAGTGACACGTCGCAATCCTGTCCGGTGCGGATAAAAGTCATCGCCTCATCGTCCCTCAGAAGCGCCTCGGGGTTTTTCACGTAACCTTGAGGCAATGTGATAAATTCTTCATCATAAAACCGGCGATCAAGCGGCGTATCTGGCGATGGCAACACGCCATATGAGGCCATAAATTTAACCGGCGCTTTTTCCGTCTCAGCCAAATGGGGAAAATCCCGCTCCTTCAGTACCGGAAAGGGCGAATGTGCGCCAAAGCCCATGGCCTTTTCTGTTTCATTACCCGCAACCGTCAGGATCTGCACAGGGTCCCACGCACTGTCATCGAAACCCACCCCGCACCAGCCGTCCGGGAAACGGCGCGCATCAAAATCTTCGATAAAGTCCTGGCCCCAGCCGGCTCTTGGCGTATCCTGCCGCCAGGCATCACTTTGCCGGCATCGCCAAAGGGCATCGGATTGCAGCGCTATTTCTTCCTCGCCGCATAAAATATCAGCTTCGACATAAAGTCCCCCGTCGCCAAAATAATTTTGCCAGTAATCCTTTGCCGTTTCATACCAGGCGGTATCAACGCCGTATGTATGAACAAGCGCCGCGATAACATTTTCCCCTTTTTGCAGGAATGGGGAAATGTCATGGACATCATATATCTGAAAGCGGGGTGAACTGCGTGCCGGACCGCGCCCGACTCTCTGTCCATTGATAAAAAGCTGATAACGTCCGTCTACGGTTATCGACAGACTGGCCTTTTGCGCAATTGCAGGAAGAGAAAATACCCGGCGAAACAGATGCCACCCGTTTACACCATCCTGACGACGCGAAGGCGCATTGCTCACAAGTTGCCGAAAGGTGATATCGCGATTTATCGCCTGCTTCGCGGTCCAAATGAACGGCGCCTTTTGATACATCCTGTGAGCTCCCTGCTTGATTTCAGTCATCTGCGTTTCGAGATCAATCTATTGACACCGCTACTATTTTTTCGAGTTCATCTTGGCTTTTTATAAATTGGTCATACCAATAACCCAAAGTCAAGAATTATATCAGCCTGTTTCATAACTTTATATCGATAAACAAAGGGCGTCAGGGGAAAATAGCCCACTTCTGAGGGCATGGCGAATGACTCACGAAATAGTCTCGCAAAAATCAATATTCGATTCTCAATAGATTAGCGATGGCCTTGCTGCTGACATTACCCTTCAAATTTGCCCAAAAAAATTCCATTAATATTCAAGGACGACTGCTGTAAAAGTGGGCCGTTCCGGCCAAATCCGGCGGACGCTCCACATTTTATCACTGGCGAGGCGCGGAATGCGCCGTAGTGTCATTCACTTCAAGCATTCTGTAACGCTGTCCCGTGATAAAATGTGAAACACCAACGCCCTAACCTTAATTGTCAACAGATCCTAAATAAATTGATGAGAATAATATCTTGACAATTGAATAAATTGGTCATACCAATAATCCAATATAAAATTATTTTGCTGCAGTAAAAATTAAACAAATGTTTGTTCGGCATATCGACAAAATAAAGGCGAGCTATCCAAATGAAAAATTATTCAAATTATAAGAAATTAAAAACGACCGTAACATTACTGCCCATTTTCCTTTTGAACCCAATGACGGGAATTGAAGCCTCCGCATATCAGGCGTCCTCCGAAGGTCTTTGGGAAATTGAAGAAATAATTGTTACCTCGCGCAAGCGTGAAGAAAGCATGCAATCCGTGCCCATTTCGATCACGGCCTTCACAGCCCGTGACATTGAGGGCGCCGGTATAAAAAATATTGACGATGTCGCCCTTCTGACGCCCGGATTTACGATTTCCTCTTTATTCGGGTCCGCCGGGGCTGTAACGCCCGTCATACGCGGTCTGTCACAAACAATTGGCGAGCCAAATGTCGGCTTTTTTATTGACGGGGTTTATCAATCCTCCCGCGCCACCATGCAGGCCCTTCTCGGCAACAGTATTGAGCGCATTGAAATTGCCAAAGGCCCTCAAAGCGCTCTGTATGGCCGAAATACATTCGGCGGCGCCATTAACTATGTGACAAAGCGGCCTGATAATGAATTTACAGGCAGCGCGGAAGGCACCGCGGGCGATTTCAGCCTTTTTGAGTTTAATGGCTCCATAGCCGGTCCGATTGTGGAAGACCGTTTCTTTTTCCGGCTGGCTTACATGCATAACGAGCGGGACGGATATTTCACCAACGAACTGACCGGCAACAAGCTTGATGACCGCAATACGGATGTCTTTGCCGGGATGCTGATGGCCACCCCCAATGACTCTCTGGATATTTCATTGCGTGTCGGCTTTGAAGACACCAATGACGGCGATGAACCCTTACAATTCGCGACAAATAACAGCACGCCGGCGGCAATATTTGGCTTTCCCATTCCCGTGAACCAGTTATTTACCGGGGAATTACCCAATTTCACTGATGGGTTCGCCTTTACCCCCGGTTATCTGGCCCGGGAAAATCTCACAAGCTCGCTCTCGGTAAATTGGGATGCGGATGATTTTGTCATTACCTCAATCACCGGATATAATGATCTTGAGATCGAAGACCTGACCGATGATGATTATGAGGCGCGGGCTATTCATGAAACGTTATCCATAACCGATCAAACAGAATTCAGCCAGGAACTACGCCTCACCTCAACAGGTGAAAATCGGTTCCGCTGGATGATTGGCGGCTATTATTATAACCTTGATTCAACAATTACCACTGACGGACGCAATGTAGGGGAAGGGGCGGCGCTGGCGACGGCATTGGCCGCCTTCGGCCTGCCGTTCATCGGAAACGGTTCCCTGACGTCAGTCGCGAATGAAAAAACGGAAAACTACGCCGCTTTTGGTCAATTGCAATTTGATGTCACGGCGCAATTAACCGCAACTTTTTCCGGCCGTTATTCCCATGAGACGAAAACGGTAAATGCTGTTGATACGGCGGCCGGCGCGCCTTCCACCACCTTTGAGGACTCGGCAACGTTTACCGAATTTGTCCCAAACGTTTCTCTTGATTTTCAGGTAACCGAAGATGCCCTCCTTTATGCCAGCGCCGCAAAAGCCGTTAAATCCGGTGGCTTTAACATTGTGACCGCCGCCGGGGCCATTCTGGATGATGAAAGAAGATATAGCCCCGAAAGCAGTTGGAACTATGAAATCGGCGCCAAGACTGGGTGGTTCGACAATCGTCTGGTCTTCAATATTGCCGGCTATTACATCAAATGGAATGACCAGATTGTCAGGGCGTTAGGGGGCGCCACAGGAACCGCCGTGTTGAATGTCAATGCGGGCGAGACCACGTCAAAAGGGGTCGAGATCGAACTTACCGCCAAACCGGCAAAAGGATTGGATATACGGGCTGGTTTCGCCTATACGGACGCCGCTTATGACGATTTCGATTTTACGACACTGAATCTGGTTGGGATTACGGACACACAGCTTGCCGGAACCCGGTTGCAATATAGTTCTAAATATACCCTCAATGGCACGATTGACTATCATACCCCGATCACGGATTCAATCGAATGGTTCGGGCGTTTTGACATCATGTATCAAACGGACCAGAGCGCCGTTCAGACCGCCGACGCCTTTACCGGTGACCGTACGGTCGCCAATCTGCGTACGGGCCTGGAGTATGATAATGTCGCCTTGACATTCTGGATCAAAAACCTGTTTGACAACAGGGTCGCCAATAATGGTGTGTTTGTGCCAAACCCGGCCCGGCGGTTTGATGCCGCCAACGCCCTGCCCACCCTGTTCGGCATACCGGGCTTTGGCCCTCTTGATGGTTTTGAGGCCTTTGGCGGGCTTGTCCATGGGTCGCCGCCCCGTACTTTTGGCGTGACGGCAAGAATTGATTTCTAGCCTTTGATATCCAACAAACCCGAGCGACATAAATGACACTTGATAATTGTTACAATATTCGTGATCTCCGGCTTCTTGCAAAAAAACGTCTGCCTGCGCCGTTATTTCATTATATTGATGGCGGCTCGGACGATGAAAGAAGCCTGCGCCGGAATACGTCTTCATTTGACGCTTACAGCCTGCTGCCCAATACTCTGGTGGATGTCAGCGAAATTGATCTGCGAACAACGATATTGGGGCAAAAAATAGAGTGGCCTGTTTTCCTGTCGCCAACGGGAATGTCGCGGCTTTTCCACCATGACGGGGAACGGGCCGTGGCTAGCGCCGCCCATAAAAGCGGCACCCTCTATACATTATCCACATTATCATCGGTCAGCATTGAAGATATTGGCGCCCATACGTCCGGCCCCAAAATGTTTCAGATCTATATCCACCGGGACCGTGGGCTAACGCTGGAATTTGTCGAGCGCAGCCGGGCGGCCGGTTACAACGCGCTTTGCCTGACGGTTGACATGCCCGTGGCGGGGAATCGCGAAAGGGATCTGCGCATGGGCATGACGATGCCGCCAAAATTATCCCTCGCCGGCCTTATGAGTTTCGCCTATCATCCCCGCTGGACATTCAATTATCTCACACACAAGAAGTTTGGCCTTGAAAATGTCCGGCACCGTATTTCAAAGGGAACCGCGCAGGCCAGTTCCATAATCGATTATGTCAATGAGCAGTTTGACATGTCCGTGACCTGGGACGATGCGGAAAAAGTCATTGCGGCCTGGGGCGGGCCTTTCGCCATCAAGGGCATTATGTCCGCAAAAGACGCCCGGCGCGCCATTGATATCGGAGCAACCGCAATTATCATTTCCAATCACGGCGGCAGGCAGCTTGACAGCGCCCCGGCCCCTTTTGAGCGTCTTCCGGAAATCGTGGCGGCCGTTGACGGCAGGGCCGAAGTCATTCTGGACGGCGGCATAAGACGCGGCACGCATGTTTTAAAGGCCCTGGCCCTTGGCGCGAATGCCTGCATGGTTGGCAGGCCCTACCTTTATGGCCTGGCCGCCGGAGGGGAAGCGGGCGTTACGCGCAGCCTTTCGCTTTTGCAGCAGGAAATTGAGCGCAATATGGCTCTGATCGGCTGTAGAGATATTTCTGAACTGAACCACAGTTTTTTACAGACCCATATTTTTACAGGCCCATAAAAAATAGCCCGCACACCAATCTCAAAACCAATTGGGGATAAAGCATGAAGTAAACGGGTTTGATTTGTATCCTCTAAACCACTACCGACTGACGTCGGTAGGTTTGGGAGCATGTTTCTCTTCATGTTTTCCGGCGCCTTGCCCTATCTGCCTCTGAACTGAGCAACAACGGCCTAACCTTCAGACCCTTGCTGAAATTCTTCTGAACTTTTCCAGCATTTCGTAAAATTTTAATTGTTCCCGTGTCGCAGTTTTTTTCCGACACGGTTTATGACCGCAGTGGTTTAATTGAATTATGACCGCAGTGGTTTAATTGAACGGGCCATTGAAAATTTGTGGCATAAATTGCTCAAGGAATTTGTCGTTGTGGCACTGCTCTGCATGTTGTTTCTATTCCATATCCGCTCTTCTCTTGTGGCGATCTTCAGCTTACCGGTTGGCATCCTGACCGCCTTCATCATTATGCATATGCAAGGCCTGAACGCCAATATCATGTCATTGGGTGGCATTGCCATTGGCGCCATGATTGACGGGGCGATTGTTATGATCGAAAATATGCACAAACATATGGAACGTACCCCCATAATCCGTGAAAACCGCTGGCAAATTGTCACCGATTCCGTCTGTGAAGTGGACCCAGCCCTGTTCTTTAGCCTGCTGATCATTACGGTGAGTTTTGTGCCGGTCTTCACGCTGGAAGCGCAGGAAGGGCGCATGTTCTCGCCTTTGGCCTTCACCAAGACTTACGCCATGGCGGCATCGGCGGCTTTGGCGATCACACTGGTTCCGGTGCTGATGGGATATTTCATCCGGGGTAAAATTATACCGGAACATAAAAGCCCGGTTAATCGGATTCTGACGACACTCTATATGCCGATATTGAGAAAAGTTTTACAATTCCCAAAACTTACCCTTTTGGGCACCGTGATTATTTTTCTTATCGAACTATGGCCCTTGGATAAAATCGGTAGTGAATTTATTCCGCCCTTGGATGAAGGCGATTTGATGTATATACCAACCATCTATCCCGGCATGCCCATTGGTAAGGCCCGAGAGTTACCGCAACAAACCGACAAGCTGATCAGGACCGTGCCGGAAGTAAAAACCGTATTTGGTAAAGTGGGACGGGCGGAAACGGCGACAGATCCGGAACCGCTCACCATGATTGAGACCTTAATTCAATTAAAGCCGCGCGAACAGTGGCGAGAGGGCATGACCACAGATAGCCTGAAAAAGAAGTTGGACGGCTTGGTCAAACTGCCTGGCGTTACCAATGCCTGGGTGATGCCGATCAAAACCCGCATTGATATGCTGGCGACGGGGATTAAAACCCCGGTCGGGATTAAAATTGCCGGACCTAATTTATCGGAAATCCAAAAAATTGGCCAACAATTGGAGATGATCCTGAAAGAGGTTCCGGGCACGGCCTCTGTCTATTCGGAACGGGTTGCGCGCGGTCGTTATATTAAGGTCGATATTCAGCGCGAAAAAGCTGCGCGATACGGCCTTAATATCGCCGATATCCAGCAGGTGGTCGCGACCGCCATTGGCGGCATGAATGCCACCCAGACCATCGAAGGGCAAGAGCGTTATCCGGTGAATATCAGATATCCGCAAGACTATCGCAATTCGCCGGAACAATTGGCCCTGCTACCGCCATATGTTGGCGGAATGTCAATTGCATAAGGTCGAGCCGCGCGCAGAAACCTTATTGCATGTGGTGCTTCATGGCGCAGGGCTTCGGGTGCGTCCCGTCATGATGACAGCGGCGGCGATTATTGTCGGGCTGCTGCCCATTCTGTATGGATCGGGCACCGGGTCCGAAGTGATGAGCCGCATTGCCGCCCCCATGGTCGGCGGCATGGTGAGCGCAGTTCTCCTGACCTTACTTGTTGTACCCGCCGTCTATTATCTCTGGCGCAGAAGGGGGCTGGAAAGATGTCAATAACCGGCATAAATTAAAAGCAGAACAGTTTCAGATGTATTTTTACCGCTTTTTGTATGGTGCCAATCACCATGATCAATGTCGCCGAGCGAGAAGCTGATCGGTCTCGCCGGGTGGTTTGCATAAATAATCGCAAAACGCCAAAATGCAGCAGCCGCCACCGGATGAACCAATGGCGGCGCTGGATGACTCAAGAAATGGGGCGCGGCTTGAGCGACATTTCCAGGAAGCTCTTTTTATAGGCACTCTCACCGACCTTGCGCAACACACCCCGACCGAGCTTGTAGCGGTAATTGCCGCTGACCGGCTCAGGCACCGCATGACTGGACTTGTCTTGGAAAAGTGGACAGTGCCTTCAAGATTAATAGATTAGAATTTTGGAGAGAATTATGTCCCGTAAATCCTATTCAACAGACTTCAAGCGTGAAGCCGTAAAACTGGCGCTGAGTAGTGGCCTTCAGGATGAACTGCGCCGGCTCAGGCGTGAGAATAAAATCCTGAAAGAGGAGCGCGACCTCTTAAAAAAGGCCACAGCCTTCTTCGCCAGTCAGAAGTGACGCAGTATCACTTCATTGATGCGGAGAAGGCCAATGACAGGGCTGGCTGTAACATTCGTCGCCTGTGTGCTTTGTTGCAAGTATCTCGTGCAGGTTATTATGCCTGGCGCAGTCGTCCCCTGAGCAAACGTGCCCGAGAAGATATGTTATTGCTCACCCACATCAAGGCTGAGTTTACGGCCAGCCATTATTCCTATGGCAGACCACGCATGGTGGCTGAACTGCAGGAGAAAGACTTTAACGTCAGCCACATACGCGTCGGCCGCCTGATGCGGGACAATGGCATTAAGGCTGTACATACCCGTAAGAAACGCCATCACCGTAAAGGCATCGTTCCCTCCCTTGGATTTGCCGCCAATATATTGGAACAAGACTTTAACGCCTTTGCCCCTAATCAAAAATGGGGGGTGGATATCAGCTATATTGCAACATCCAAGGGGTGGTTATATCTGGCCGTGGTGATGGACCTTTACTCCCGTCGTATCGTTGGCTGGCATATCAGTGACCGTATGAAACGTGATCTGGCACTAAATGCCCTGAAGATGGCAATCGTCCTCAGAAAACCGGCAGCAGGATTAATCCACCATAGTGATCGGGGCAGCCAATATACATCAACCGATTATCAAATGCTGCTGAAGCAATATGGCATACAGCCTTCCATGTCAGGAAAAGGCAATTGCTTTGACAATGCGGCAGTGGAAACCTTCTTTAAAACTTTGAAGGCTGAACTGGTGTGGTGCATCAACTTTAAAACCCGAGAACAAGCAACAAGGATCATCAATGACTATATCATGAATTTCCATAACCGAAGAAGCCGCCATTCAACACTTGGCAACATCAGCCCAATGATGTATGAAAAATTAGAGCAAGGTCACATCAAATAGATTCATTTTAGGGATTCCCAAAGAGGCCATAATGTGATTCAAGATAGAAGCTGGAAAAGGAGGCCAGCCTCTATGGTAAAATCTCTATCTATCGAC
>Ga0070729_10007800_pt1 | contig 10166 bp, 8 predicted proteins | sample tdDd472_FD_66725 | JGI IMG/M metagenome (GOLD analysis project Ga0070729, IMG submission 66725) | Marine sediment microbial communities from the Atlantic coast under amendment with organic carbon and nitrate - tdDd47.2 | ecosystem: Environmental > Aquatic > Marine > Coastal > Sediment | place...
GCGACACAACGATGTTGTTGCGCGAACGGTCCATTTTGAGAATCTGGAACGGCTGCGGGTTGCCCATCAACGGGGTCACGTCGCGTACCGGACGGATATCGACTTGGCTGCCCGGCAAAAACGCCACGGCACCGTTGAGGTCAACGATAAAGCCGCCTTTGACACGGCCGAAGATGGTGCCGTTGACGCGTTCTTGAGCTTCGAACAGCTTTTCAAGCTGGACCCAGGCTTCTTCGCGGCGTGCTTTTTCGCGCGAGAGGCGGATCAGACCATCACGGTCTTCGTAACGTTCAACGAACACGTCAATTTGATCACCCATGGAAATGGCCGGTGCATCCGCACCAACACCAAATTCTTTCATGGGAATGCGACCTTCGGACTTCAGTCCGACGTCGATGAGAACGGCATCGCCGTCGACACGCAGCACGGTGCCGGTGATGACGCTGCCTTCAAGCATTGCGTTTTGGGCAAAGGACTCTTCAAGAAGGTCCGCAAAATTTTCAGTAGCCATAAGCTTGGTTGTTCCTTTTTTTAACGTTTCTGGCCGACCGGTTGGTTCCGACGGTCTTTAAATCAAACAATCCGCAACCCTTTTGCGGGGCACGGAACGAAAGTTCACTCCTGAAAACAGCTGTTTTCGTTGTCAGAAGAGGTTCTTGGCGGTGATGAAGTCGAACGCCGCAGCAAAAGCCTGATCGGCATCCATATCGCTGGTGTCCAACAACAAAGCATCGTCTGCCGCCATCAGCGGTGATGCACTGCGAGATGAATCACGCGCATCACGTTCCTTCATATCGTCCAGAACGCGCGCATATATAGCCTCAAGACCACGTTCCTGCAACTCTTTAAAGCGCCGCTTTGCGCGGATTTCAGTGGACGCGGTGACAAACAATTTAACTTCGGCGTTCGGACAAACCGTGGTGCCGATGTCGCGGCCATCCAAAATGGCGCCGTTGGCCGGGCTTCCATCGGCCAAATTCGGGGGATTTTTGGCAAAATTGTGCTGAAAATCCAACAATGCCGCACGCACGCCAGGGATTGCAGACACCTTGGAAGCCGCCTGTGCAGCCTCATCGGTGCGCAAATCAGGGTTGGACAGGTCCGCCGGGTCCAAAGCACGCGCCGCGGCCTCTGCCACCTGTGCGTCTTCAGGGTCGCCCCCTTGGGACAAAACCTTAAACCCAGTGGCACGGTACAGCAGCCCGGTGTCGAGTTTGGCAAGTTTGAAATGCTCTTCCAAACGCTGACCCAGCGTCCCTTTGCCCGCTGCGGCGGGCCCATCGATGGCGATGATGATGCTCATGCCCTGCACCTACATGATTTTAGGGCGTGACGCAATGGTGCACGGGTCCTTCAATGCCCCAACGAACGGGCCAAATGGTGTGTAAAAGCACATTCGGCAACCACCCGCCCCCGTTCTTAGGCGAACGCCGCGCCTAAGTCTTCCATCAAACTTTGAAACCCCGGAAAACTGGTGTCGATGGGGCTGGCGTCATCCACCGTAACGGGGTTTTCACACACCAAACCCAGCACCAAAAACGACATGGCGATGCGATGGTCAAGGTGTGATGCCACGCTCACACCACCGGGTATGCGCTGACCAGTTCCACCAACGCCCCGGATCACCAACCAATCGTCGCCTTCTTCCAAATCGACACCGCAGGCTTTCAGGCCTTGTGCCATAACGCTGAGGCGATCACTTTCTTTAACCCGCAATTCGTCCAAACCTTCAAAACGGCTTTCACCCTGGGCACAGGCGGCAACGACGAACAACACCGGATATTCATCAATTTGCGCAGGGGCACGGCTGGCCGGAACAGTGCAGCCCTTCAACGCACCATGTCGGATGTGCACATCACCAACGGTTTCCCCCGCTTCAACACGCTGATGCAAAATTTCAATATCGGCACCAAAATCCTTCAAAGTCTCAATCACACCGGCACGCAATGGATTCAAACCAACGTTTGTAACTGTGACGTCACTGCCGTCCACAAGCGCAGCGCCAGCCAATGGAAAGGCCGCAGATGAAATATCGGCCGGTACAACCACGTCACGCCCCTTCAATTCGGGCTGGCCTTTCAAGGTGATGCGCCGGGCACCAGCGTCCAGTTCCTCCACCGTTACATCACCGCCGAAATGAGTGAGCATCTTTTCGGTGTGGTCGCGGGTCGGCTTGGGTTCAATCACTTGGGTTTCGCCAGGCGCACCCAACCCCGCCAACATCACTGCCGATTTCACCTGGGCCGAGGCCACCGGCAATTCATACGTGATGGGCATGGGATCAACGGCTCCGGTCATCGTCAATGGCATGCGGCCACCCTCTGACGCCTCAAACACCGCACCGACTTGAGATAAGGGCTCAATCACCCGGTTCATGGGTCGCGACGACAGCGATGCATCCCCTTTGAATGTGGCCCGAATCCCTTGACCGGCCACCAATCCCATCAACAAACGTGCCGCCGTGCCCGAATTGCCCATATCAAGATCACGATCCGGCTGCAACAAACCGCCCACACCCAGGCCATTCACGACCCACGTACCGTCCTTTAATCGTTCAACCTTTGCCCCCATGGACCGCATGGCATCCGCCGTACACAGCACATCTTCACCTTCCAACAGGCCGGTGATGCGGGTTTCGCCCAGCGCCACCGCACCCAACATCAAAGCACGGTGTGATATGGATTTATCGCCAGGAACGCGAACGGTGCCCCTGAGCGGGTTGGATCGTTTGGATGTCAAGGACGGCAAGGGTTTAAGCCTCAAAATAAATGCAGAAAAAAACAGCTTTGCGGTCTCTAGCATGTTTTTCCTTTTGACAGAACCCGCGGAACGTGGCAATTGCGATTGAGTTGCTTTTTACGTCTAACGAACTGCGGAGACCGCCCCGTGGCGAAGCCAAACCTAGGTACCAAACAAATCTGTCCAAACTGCGAAACTCGCTATTTCGATCTTGGCCAGACACCACCAACTTGCCCAAAATGCGCAACCGTCCAGGACACCACAAAGACCAAGGCCAAAACCAAGGTCATTGTTGAGCCGGAACCGATTGAAGAAAAAGCAGCCCCAGCTGTGGAAGAGGACATTGATCTGGAAATTGAAGTTGAGGACGATCTTGAATCCGATGACGACGACGACGACCTGATTGAAGATGCCTCCGACCTTGGTGGCGACGACGATATGGCCGGTGTGATCAGTCAAGCCGAAGGCGGCGAAGAAACCTGATCAAACGCCACCACGCAACTTTTAAAACCTGCGTGGTGTGTTGGCGGGAAAATATCGCAAGCGCATCATTTTTCCCCTTGCGCAAACAAGACCACGCCTTTAAGTTCCCGCCGCACACGCCCCTTGTCGCCCGATCCGGCGGTCATTAACGGGGGCAAGTGATACTCGGGGCCGTAGCTCAGTTGGGAGAGCGCTACAATGGCATTGTAGAGGTCGTCGGTTCGATCCCGTCCGGCTCCACCATCGAAACCCCCGCCTTACCGGCGGGGGTTTTGTTTTGCAGCTGCTTGTGTTGCCATCTCATCACTCACTTCATCACTTTGTTCATTTTTCACATTCTTCCCCCCTGCGCCGTCATGGTTTCAGGCGTCATGACCTGTGCATGCGCCGTCCACTTGATTCAACGGCGGGGAGTTGAAAATGTTGAACGCGTTTTCAAGCGAATGGAATGCGGTTTGGAAACTGGTTGAGACGCTCAAACCCGGGGTGGCCGTCAAAGACCAAAGCCCCACGCTGACAGAGCTGTTAACCAGCCTCAAAATGCAGGTCACCACCTATCAGCAATTGGTCGGAGCCTACAATTCCGCCCAAGGGGCCGAGGCGCAAGCCGCACTGACCGCCAAAATTGCCGCCAGTCTGGAAGAAATCAAGGCCCTGCAAACGCAAATCCAAAGCGCCATCACAGTACAGATGGAAGCCAACAAAAACGCCCCCACCGGGGCACTGCAAATGCCCCAGGATTTTCCCGACAAAGTGTACAACCCGGGACTGACGGATTTGAACCTACAAATTCATTCTGTGATCAGCGCCATGGAGGTGGACTTTGCAACACATACAACCAAACCATCCACACCATCGGATGACCCAGAAGACGAAACCCCCGACATCGAAAAAGAAGGATCGCCGATCAAATCCAACGTCACGGATATGAAACTCACGGCCCCATCTTGGTACAAGCCCAAAAAATAATCGTTTGCAGTTTGAGTTGATTTAGGACACCCAGCACAAAGGTATTGTCATGGATTTTGCCACCGCAGCCAACGCCGTCAATCTTGCGGAAAATTTTAATCAAAACAGTCCCGCAAATGGCGATTCCGTTTCAACATTTATTGATAACCTGTTTCAAAACGGTAACGGACAGGTGCGCAACCCCGCCACCATGACGCAGGGCATGATCGCTGCAGCCCAGGCCAACAACGATGGATACTGGTTGATCACAGACCAAGCCGTGGGGCTTATTTTGACCAACTGGCTGTCTATCTGGATGGATCAGATCAATAACGGCAATGGTGCCCATATTGATCCTAGGTTGACACAAACCGACATCGCCTTGTTTCGGCAAATTGCCGCTTATGTACAAAGAAATGAAATCGCATTGTTCGTGCCAAATCTCGACTATTACGGTCCGGTTGACGTAGGTAATGCCACGCCCGTTTACACCATAGACGGTTATGAAAAAGTCGACTTATTTTTTACTGGTCCAGAACTCGCTAACATGCAATTGGATACCGCCATTGGCAAAATACTTGGAATTATGGCGTTTATGGAATTGTTTGCCACTGGAGCCCATATTGTTGCCATCAGTTCTGGTCAAGATCTCCCGCACGCGGGGCAAAAATTTTGGAGCTTGTTCCAAAAGTCATCCTATATGCCATGGCGCAATGCCGGACCGCTCAATCAGTTCTGCAGAACCGCCTATATGCATTCCCATTATTCCGGTGCCAAAGGCTTATCAAATTTGGGTAGTGCGTATGCGTATCCCAACACTGTCACGACAGAAGCCGCACCAAGCCCATGCCCGTTTGTGTGTTCCTTATTGGTAGATGATACAGCGCACATCGCCGCAAACTCGTTTCTCCAACTGGAAGGCTGGCCAGGCACCAAAGCAGGAAATTATGGAATAAGCGGTCGTCATGGTCAGGATTTTGCTGTCCACCAAGCCACCAAATGGAACATATCGACCTATGGCGCATCCCCGTTCAGTGAAAAACGCGGCACCACCGTTTTCCTTGCCCCCACCACATGGCAACCGGATATGCGCGTTACCACATGGGCGGCATATCAAGGCGCCAAAACATTACAAAGCTGGTATGACACCGCCCTGATTCGGCCCACGGCAAACTTGCTTTAAGTTTTGTCCAAATCAAAATTATTAAGCATCGGACGTGCAGGTTTCACTATAGATGTTGATCAATTTATCCCTGCCCACACACAAAATAAGTTTTTCTGTGAATTTGATCTTATCGTGTTTGGATTGGTTATAGATGTGGTCATTATGCTTCTGACAAACTTCTAGAAAATTTTAGAGATCTTCTTTTTTGGAAGCAATACGGCCCACACATAATCTTCAAATTCACGGTCATCTGCATCCATATGTATGTGTCCAAAGCTTGCAATATCAAAACTGGACCCTTAGTGTTGCGCCCGTGTTAGGTGAAACTGGTACCTGAATCAAAAGAACCGCCAAAGCGGTTTTCCGGGTTCCAAGGGGGCGATACCGATGGGCACTGATGCCCAAAACCAAAACAATGGACGTTCCACACGCCGTCAATGGGCGGCGTGGGTGGCCACCTTTGCACTGATTGTTCAGATGCTTGTGCCTCTTGCACAAGCCGTGGCGTTCGATATCGACCCAAGCATCGAATACCAGGTTATCTGTACGACAACCGGCATCAAACAAATTCCCATCGGCGAAAACGGAGCACCTATAGAACCCACCGATGTGGCATCATGCCCGTTCTGTGTGGTTCATATAACGCCCGCCTTACTCATCCCACAAGAAACCGTCTTCATTGTTCTTGAAGACCCTGTGGCACATGCGACCTTCGGCCTGCCACGTCAACACATCCAACCCAACGTTTGGCGCAGCGCCCTGCGCCCATCCCGCGCCCCACCCCTTTTCGTTTGATTTTCACAACACGTAAAGTTTGCCCCGCTTGCATCTAAGCGGCCGTTCTTTGCGTGCGCACATTGAAGAAATCAAACGACTTTAAGAAGGGCTGCATGCCCAACCCAGGCATGTGCAAGGAACGGATATGAATACCTTTACCCAGAAAACCAGCATGGCTTTAAGTACCCTACTGTTGGCCACCACGGCCACATCATCATTGTTCGCCCAAGACGGGGTGGATATCACGCTTGATGAACTGTCGGTTACGGCAACGCGCGCCGAACGCGGCACCAAAGAGGTTCCGGCCTCCATCACCGTGATCAGTTCGGAACGTATCGACAGTGAAAAAATGTTCAACATCAAAGACGCCATTCAGGGCACACCCGGCGTCCAAATCAATTCCAAAAACGGTGGGTTCGATTCCCGTTTGGTGATTCGCGGTGCGGGTCAAAAAGCCAATTACGGTGTGCGTGAAATCATGGTTCTGCGCGACGGTGTGCCGATGACCGATCCCGACAGTTTTACACGGTTCGACTTCATCGACACCCAAGACATCGAACGGATTGAAATCACCAAGGGGCCTGGGTCCATCTATGGCGGTGGGTCCGCCGGTGGCGTGATTCAAATCTTGTCAAAATCCGTATTCGACACCACCGCAAACAATGCCCGGGTCGGGGCGGGTACATCGGGCACCACCAATGCCCATGCCCGTGTCAGCACCATGATTACCGACAGCGACGCCATCGCAGTCACGGCATCACGGCGCGCCATCGAAAACAGCTGGCGGCGCTGGAACGAATTCGAAAGCACACAAGGCAGCATCAAACACGGCCACATGTTTGAAAACGGTGGCACCTGGGAAACGGAATTGAGTTTTTCCAACGTCAATATGCAATTGCCGGGCTCCATGGGCGACACGGAATTTGCCGATTTCAAAAGCACCGGCAAACAAGCCGATACCAAGGATGCTTGGAAATTTTCAGGACGTGATTCCAACAGTTATTTCTTCAATTCTAAGTACGAACTGCAAGATGGAAACATCACTTATTTGCCGCGTATCTACGCCACCAAGTGGGGGCACTATCACCCTGTGACCGGTGCCATCAACGACAGTCCAGACAACTATGTTGCCGGTGCGGATGCAGAAGCCCACATCGAACATAAACTGTGGGGGCCATCCACTTTGGTCACCGGCGTTACTGCACGAATGGACCGCAGCATCGACGCCAAAAAATACGAATACCGCGATGTCTCCACCGGATTTGGCGGGCGCATTTCCGAAGTGTTGTCCGATCAAAGAGGCGACTTGATGGAAAGCGAAGACGCCCTGAACACACAGTTCGGTATCTTTGCCCAAGAAACCGTTCACCCCAATGACAAAATTTTGGTGGATGTCAGCTTACGGTTTGATCGTTCTGAATTCGACATCGATAAGAACGAACTCACGCAATACGACTATAGCTCTGGCACGTATGTCGCTGGTGCTGGACGGGTTAAATTTACCAAGACGTTCGACCTGATTTCGACGCGCATCGGCAGCAGTTATGCCTTGGACAAGTTCACCAACCTTTATGGGTCTTTGGCGATGTCCGATCAAGTGCCATCCAACAGTGAAATCGAAACCAATACGGGTTTGAACGCATCAACCACATCCACCGTTGAAGTGGGCGCCAAAGGGCGCAAGGCAGATTTGAGTTACGACGCTGCAATCTATTATTCAACCGTCACGGACGAAATCGTATCGGTATCGGAAAGTGGTCAGACCACATTTAGAAATGCCGGTGAAGTCGAAAAAATGGGTTTTGAGTTCACCGGAAATTATGACCTGACAAAACACATTTCCATTGGCGCCAATTATGCCTACAGCGATTTCACTTTTGAAAGTTTCAACGAACCGGTCAGCGGCGTGAACGAAAGCCGTGCAGGAAATTCCATGCCGTATGTGCCCAAACATCAATACGCCCTGTCGCTCAACTATGACAGCGGTTTCGGTTTGAAAGGCGCACTGCGCACCGAAAGTTGGAGTGCCTATTACATGGACAACGCCAACACGGAAAAATACAGCGGCTACAAATTCATCACCAACGCAAACGTCGGTTATGACATTTCCGAACATCAAGCCGTTTCGTTGAACATCGAAAATCTGTTCGACAAACATTATGCGGTGGAAGCCAAAAAAGACACACGTGGAACACGTTCATATTCCGCCGGTCAACCGCGCACTTTTGTCGCCAGTTACCGACAGAAATTTTGATCCGGGGGGATGTAAATTATGAAACCGATATTCAAGATCGCAGTTCTTGCAACACTGGTCGGTGCAACGCCTGTCCTGGCGCAACATGCGGGCCATGGCGGTGGCGCACCAAAAGGCGCAGTCGCACCGGATTGGACAACATATCCCGTTCTGGTTTCGGGTGGCGGGTTTAGCCGATCCGGGGCCAAGTTTCAGGTTTTCAACATGCACGCAATGGAAGGCGCATCCTATGCGTCTTTTGACGGGGACGGACAAGCGGACCTCACCCTAGCAACGCAATCTTTACCGATTGATGAAAACGGCGCGCTGACTGTGAAGTCCGGAACAAGGGGTGGTTATTATCTGGTCCGCATCACGGGTCATGGCCCCGGCGGCGAAGAGGCCACGGCGACCACACTGAAATATTTTTCCAACCCCGGTCCCGCACCACGTGATGTTCTGAATGCCCGTCGTCCGGGATTTGAAATCATGCCTGCAGTCTTGCCGCGTGAGCACAGCCATTACCGGGAAAATGAAACCTGGACCTTCAACGTACGCATGAACGGCGACCCCATGGCCGATTTGCCGGTGGTTCTGGAAACCTCAAACGGAACCCAATCCACGTACACCACCAAAGAGGACGGTACGGTCGAGGTGACGTTCCCGGGGGACTTCAAAGATATTCCGAAAGATCAATGGAACCATGGTCGACCACCTGCATCGAAGTTTGTTATTGCGGTGCGCAACGGGGGACTTTTGGCAACCTATAACGACAGTTACAACCTCGACGCCTATGGCGACAAAAATCTGTGGGCGGGCATCGGTTTTACGGTGTTGGGCATGGTCGCGGCCGTACCCATCGTGCGTCGTCGCAAAAAAACCAATCAGGGGGGATGAGATCATGACAAACGCTTTTACACTTTCGCGCCTGCGTCTGACCGTTCAAGTCGTGATGTTGGTATTCACCGTCTATGGCGGAGCCCTGATCGGCCATTATTTGGCTGACAAAGTCACCGGGGCGTTGCCTGCATTGTCGTGCGCCTACGATCAAGAAAATGCGGGTTACTGCGTGCTGATCCCATTGCAACACCAACTGCACCACCGGGTCGGTGAAAGCATCGTCCGCTTTCAACAATTCAGCTTCGATTACATCATCCCATTGGGGTTCACCATGTTGACGTTCCTGGCGTTCTTCGTGGTGTTGAACAAAGCATTTTGCGGTTGGGTTTGCCCGTTGGGTACGGTCCAAGAACTACTCTACAAAATCGGTCGGCGCTTAAAACTGCCGGTACGGCGCTTCACACAAAACACCGTGGGCCGTGTACGTCCCGTGAAATGGGGGGTGCTGATCTTACTGGTTTTGGTGTTGCCCTTGATGGCGGGGCTGGGTTACAGCAGCTACGTCACCGGTGATGCTTATTGCCAAGTGTGTCCGTCGCGCGTGGTGACCACGTTGCTCACCGCCAACGGCCAAGAAATTGCCGTCAACACCGCCGATACCACGGCCTTTGCCTTCAGCGCCGCACGCAGCGCAATCTTCGGCTTTGTGTTGATCTTGGCGTTCGGCATGCGTCAACCTTATTGCCGGGTGTGCCCGATGTTGGCGTTGCATGCGGTGTTTCGCCGCATTGTGCCTTTACGCCTGGCAAAAAAGACATCCGGTGACAAATGCGGCAAGTGCAAAGCTTGCTATCAAGCCTGCCCCATGGACATTCACGAAGTCGCGTTCGAATTTGGTGCCAAAGCATTTCATGCCGATTGCACCATGTGCGGACGATGCGTGGAGTTTTGCCCCGACGACGGCATGCTTGCATTGAAACT
>Ga0070729_10007804_pt1 | contig 10163 bp, 10 predicted proteins | sample tdDd472_FD_66725 | JGI IMG/M metagenome (GOLD analysis project Ga0070729, IMG submission 66725) | Marine sediment microbial communities from the Atlantic coast under amendment with organic carbon and nitrate - tdDd47.2 | ecosystem: Environmental > Aquatic > Marine > Coastal > Sediment | place...
GTAATCTTCGGATGACCATGCCCAAGACTGCACACGGCAATACCTGCCATGAAATCCAAATATTCCTTGCCATCAGCGTCGGTCAAGCGACAGCCTGAACCTTTGACCATTGCAGCGGGGTACCTGGCGTAGGTGCCAATGAATACTTTGTCGCCCCTTTCTTTTAGCTCTTTATTACTATTCATTGTCAATATATCTCCGTTCCCACACCCTCTTTGGTAAACATCTCTAAAAGAATAGAATTTTCTACCCGTCCATCGATGATATACGTCTTGTTAACCCCACGCCGCAGGGCATCTTCACAACAGCGCACTTTCGGGATCATTCCTCCGGCAACAGTGCCATCGTTAATCAACCCTTCCAGTTCCTGACGGGGCAGCGTGGTGATAAGTTGACCACTTTTGTCATTTACTCCCGGAACATCTGTCAAAAGCATCAGCTTTTCAGCCGACAAGGCTCCCGCAATGGCACCGGCAACCAAATCAGCATTGATATTAAAGGCCTGACCATCATTCCCAACACCCACAGGGGCGATCACCGGAATAAAATCTTTCAGGTAGAGGCTTTCAAGAACCCCGGTATTTACTCTGGTAACTTGGCCGACCCGTCCCAGATCAATGAGCTCCGGAGGCGCGTCCTGCAGCAGGTCGTCGCCCTGCTTACTGCTTACCTTCAGCTTCTCGGCACAGACCAGATCACCGTCACGCCCCGAGAGCCCAACGGCCTTGCCGCCGCAGTGATTTATCAAGCCGACTATCTCTTTATTTACCTTACCCACGAGAACCATCTCCACCACATCCATGGTTTCTCCGTCGGTCACGCGCATCCCCTGCACATAACTCGGTTTGATACCTAAACGGTCAAGCAGCTTATTGATCTGAGGACCACCGCCATGAACAATAACGGGGTTGATACCGATCTGCTTGAGCAGAATAACATTCAGGGCGAACTGTTTTTTCAGGTGGTCATCAACCATGGCATGACCACCATATTTGATAACAATAGTTTTATCCCTGAACTTCTGCATATAGGGGAGGGCTTCGAGAAGTACTTTGGCCTTTTCAATACTCTCCTCGACATTTTTTACCATATCACCATTTTCGATCCCTTGATCGCTCCTTATATTATCCCATTAAATCAGTCAGCTAACCGACCGCTCCAGCGTATTCTCATTAATCTTGCTATTGTAATTGCTGATATAATGTAAGTAAAGCACTGTTTGTTTGAGAGCCTGCATACCATGACTTTACATTTTCAGACCTTTACGCTACCATTGGCTCGGTGCAGTTGCAGCCCTGGGTATATCATTTTAACTATGGAGAGTCCTAATGAAATCCAGCAACAATTACTCTATTAAATTAATAATTTATCTCGCTTCACTATTTATCTTTACTAGCCCGTTATCCATATACGCGGCTGATGACGCTCCCATTCATATTGAAGCTAACCGCATGACCTCAACCGAGAAAACCAACTCAGTGGTTTTTATTGGAGAAGTCGATGCAAAACAGGGTGATGTAAGAATCCGTTCCGATGAAATGACTGTTTACTACACACAGGAAGACAAGAGCAAGGACAAGAAGGGCAAAAACTCCTCTCAGCAGGTTGAAAGACTTGTCTGCATCGGCAACGTTGAAATTACCCGGGGAGAGTGGCTGGGGACCGCAAAAAAAATGACCTACCTCTCTAAAGAGAGACAGGTTATACTTACAGAAAATGCAAAAGCGTGGCAGAATCAGAATATGGTGAGCGGAGAAAAGATCATCTACTACCTGGATGAGGGAAGATCTGAAGTCATGGGTGGTAAACCTGCAATGACAGTTGGCGACAATAAAACAGGTGACAAGAAGCCGTCACGGGTAAACATGACAATTCGCCAAAAATAAGCAGATAAACTGAATTTTCTCATCAGCCACAAAAATTCAGGCAAACAGAAGGTAAAAAAGTACTAACTAGAGAATGTCGACACTTGAAACACAAAATATTGTCAAACGGTATGGCGCAAGAACTGTGGTTGATGGTGTCAACCTGCAGGTACAGACCGGTGCGGTAGTAGGCTTGCTTGGACCGAACGGCGCCGGCAAGACGACAACATTCTATTCCATTGCAGGCTTCATCCGCCCCGACGAAGGCGACATTATCTTTGCCGGAGAGGTTATAACCAACCTGCCCATCCACAAGAGAGCATTGCGGGGAATCTCCTATCTGGCCCAGGAGCCATCGGTTTTTAAAAAATTGACAGTGGAGGAGAACGTCCGTATCATTCTTGAGCCTCTGGGGTTATCAAAAAACGAGATTAAATACCGTATCGATGAATTGATGTCCGATCTCAACATTGAATATCTCAGAGACAATAAAGGTCATGCCCTGTCAGGAGGGGAGCGGCGAAGGGTGGAAATCATGCGCGCCCTTTCTACCCGGCCTAAATTCATCCTGCTTGATGAACCCTTCGCCGGTATCGACCCGCTGGCCGTCCACGACCTCCAAAAAATAATTATCAGCCTGAAAGAGAAGGGACTTGGGATATTAATCTCAGACCACAATGTAAGAGAAACTTTACAGGTTTGTGATTTTGCCTATATAATGAATGCGGGACAAGTACTAACAAGCGGAGTCGCTGACGATATTATTGAGAGTGAAGTTGCAAGAAAAATGTATCTCGGTGAAAACTTTCACATGTAATTTTTTATGGCATTAGAACTCAGACAACAACTCAAGCTTACTCAGAAACTGGTTATGACGCAACAACTGCGCCAGGCCATTAAGCTCCTGCAGTTAAACAGGCTTGAACTCTCTGACGCCCTGCAGGCAGAAATTGAGCAAAATCCGGCACTTGAAGAAGATTTTGCGCAGGTGGATATTCATGAAAACCCACTATCCCTTTCTTCAACCACTGAAGAAACCGGCCCGCAGAAAGAACCTGATGTAACTGAAAACATCAAGGTTAGCGACAATTTGGCTGAGACCAACTGGGACGACTACGCCAACAATTTTGACTCTAATTTTTCCTTTGCCCACGAGACCCCTGCCGCCGACGCACCGTCCCAGTTTGAATTCATCTCGGAAAAACCTGGGCTAATGGCCTATTTACAATGGCAACTTGCCCATTGCGAACTCGACGAAAAAGAGTGGGACATAGCTCGAAACTTTATCGGCAACTTGAACAGATACGGTTTCCTTGAAGTTGATATCGCCAAGGTTATTGAGGATACCGGGTGCGAGCAAGACGACGCTGAATATATCCTGGAGGTGATTCAGGAACTGGACCCCCCAGGCATAGCGGCAAGGGATGTCAGTGAGTCCCTTTATCTTCAGCTTGAGCGCCTGGGGAAAGCAAATTCTCTTGCTGCTCAAATAGTTCGAGACCACCTGCCTCTTCTTGAGACCCGGAACTACAAGGCCCTTTCCCGCGCAACCGGGAAGAAACGTCCGGAAATTGAAAGAGCTATCAATTACATTGTCGCCGAACTCACTCCCTTCCCCGGCCTTTCATATGCGACAGAAGAGACCAACTATGTCGTCCCCGATGTCTATGTACGAAAAATTGAGGGTGAATATTTTATCCGTCTCAATGACGACGACCTTCCGCAGCTCAAACTCTCGTCAATGTATCAGGATCTGCTGAAAAACGATAAGACTCTCGAGAAAGAATCACGGCAGTATCTCAGCGAAAAATTGAAAAATGCCGACTGGTTTATAAAATCTCTTTATCAGCGACAACGAACCATCGTGAAGGTGATGGAGTCCATCCTTCGGTTCCAGAAAGACTTTTTCGAGCGTGGCGCGCAGTACCTGAAACCGCTCATCTTAAAAGATGTAGCCGATGATATCGAAATGCATGAGTCCACTGTCAGTCGTGTTACTTCAAATAAGTATGTCCACACCCCTCTGGGAATTTACGAACTGAAATACTTCTTCTCAACGGCGATCCCCCGTGAAGGCCAGGATGCCATGGCATCTGAGTCAATTAAGACAATTATCAGAAAGATGATTCAGGAAGAGGACAGAAGTCGTCCTCTCAGCGACAACAGTATCTCTGAAAAACTCGCCGAACGTAATATCAAAATTGCTCGGCGGACAGTTGCCAAATATCGAGAGCAGCTTAAAATTCTTCCCGTCAAGCACCGCCGCCATGCCAAGTAGTCTGCCATGAGTGTTCTTGAGCGGGTATTCTACTTCCACCGGGAAATTCTTAAAGGAAACTACCCCAACTCCAGGACTCTCGCCGATCACTTCGAGATGTCCACTGCAACATCAAAACGCGACATCAATTACCTTCGTGACAGACTCTGTGCCCCACTGAGCTTCGACTCAAGAAAAAACGGCTTTTACTATAAGGATGGCTTTCATCTGCCATTTGAGGAAAGTCCCCGTATCATTTTCCTTTTGGCCATGCTCAGTAAACTGGCCGATGAAGCCGGCCTTGGCGAACTCGAGGAGGTCAAGCAGCTGGAACAACGGCTGTCCACCATGATTTCCGCTGATTACGGGTCAGTTATCGACTCTCTCCACTGCCTGTGGATTGAAATCGAGACGATTGATCACAGAATTTTTGAGATTGTTATCGAAGGCGTCGTCAAAAAACAGCAGCTCATCTTACAATACAGGTCGATTGGAGGTGAAACCAGTACCAGAACAGTGGCCCCACTGCAAATCATCAACTATCAGGGCCGCTGGTATTTTTATGCTTTTTGCTATCTGCGACAGGAAAACCGGCTTTTTCATATTGGCAGAGTGCATACAGTGGAACTCGATGACCAATTCATTCCAAAAGAGATATCTCTTGACCGATCTATGCTCGGGCTGTCATTTGGAATTTTTCAAGGCCAGCCTCGCTACATTGCCGAAATACTTTTCACCGCAACGGCCGCAGAGCTTGTAGAAAACCAGCGCTGGCATAAGGACCAGGAAACAGAAACTGTGGGCAAAGGTTTGCTGCTGCGACTCCCGGTCAGCGATGATCGGGAGCTGGTTATGAAAATCCTCCAATACGGCTCCATGGCCCAGGTACTCTCACCGCCGGAACTGATTCAACGCCTGCAAACTGAAATTGCCGCCATGGCCGAAAATTATCGATCCCGGGGAAATAGTCCCAGTAGAGAACCTTGAAATAACAGTCGTTTACGAAAAAATAGAACCAACATCGGTAAAAAGAGTAAAAATGACAGCGAAAATATGTTAGTGTTTAACCTTATTTGCCAACCGGAAAAGACGTTACATACTGTTATCTATAGATAAATGCAACCCTTTCGACATCAATCATTTAATGGGAGAGTAAATTTATGAAGTACGCTTTTATCGTATTAATTGCACTCTATCTTGTCATCTACGGCTGCAGTCCCGACGAATCTGAAAAAGCCACAGACAGCCATACAGCCCCCGCCACTTTGGAAAAGCCTCAGGAAGCTGAAATGGTTGCGGCACCGGCAGAAGTTCATGATTCTGCTGCACCAGCCCTTGATGAACACCAGTTTCCTGCTAAGAAATTAGAGCAAGCGGTTGTTGTTGAAGAACTGGCTGTGGAGACCGAAGTAACTGAGCAACCAGCAGAGGTAACTGAGCAACCAGCAGAGGTTGCCGCAGTTGAACCGGACGAAGCAGCCCAACCTGTTGTCGAAAAACAGCAAGAGGCCCTAGTCGTTGAGCAAGAAGTGATCGTAGAGACTCAGCCCGCCAGCAAAGAAGAGCAACCAGCTGAAGGTGTTGATTCTGAAATGGTTGTTATGCCTTGCGGTCGAACGATGGCCAAGTCAGATATCCCGGAAAATGCTCCCTGTCTCAAGCCGCAGCAAGAGGCTAAACAGGAGGCAGCTGCTACAGAACCAGATCTTGAGGCCGCTATATTGAAATTAGCGGAGACGACCAACGCCATGATACAGGCCACCAATCAGTTGATCGAGGCCACTAATAGAGCTATTTACGCAGTAGAGAAAAAACAACAATAAACCCTTCTGATTTCAGCCCCTGACTGTTGCCAATGGCAGCCAGGGGCTTTTTTTTTATCTTGAAAATCGTTATCATTGCTAAATAACATTGAAGCAATTACTCTTTCACTACATATTATTTAATAATAGCCATCTCTCTGAAACCATAAAAAACAGCTTAAATAGCTCAATTATTCATGATCTTACGACTCACTCCACGATCATTATTTGTTGTTCTTATTGGATTTTGCTTTTGCCTGTCTTCTTGTTCAGGCCTGGTAACAACAGCCATACGACCCGTCGTCGGAAACCTGCAGCATCAGACCGACTTAGACCTCGTCTGCGAGGGTGCTCCGGCCTACCTGTTGATGATAGACAGCCTGCTTGTGTCGTCCCCCACAAATCAAGGCCTGCTGCTCACTGGCGTGAAATCCTTCAGCGCATACGCTACAGCTTTAGAGGAGTGCCGTGGAACTGATAACGAAAGGGTCACACCCATTGCAGATAAGTCAAAAGTCTACGGACTCCGACTTCTCAGTCGTCATCTCCCATCGATCAACAACCAAGATTATGAAGCCTTAGAGCGAGAACTTTCCAAACTGGGACGTAGTGATGTTCCTGAAGTTTTCTGGGGCACCTTTGGCTGGCTTACCTGGGTGAAAGATCAGCAGGGTTCTCCGGCATCAATAGCCGATATTGCATTCATTGAAAAAATCATGGCGAGGCTTCTCGAACTGGATGAATCCTATCAAGGAGGCTCTATTCATCTCTTTTTTGGCGCCTACTACGCTGCTAAGCCTGCAATGTTTGGTGGCCGCCCTGATCTCAGTAAATTTCATTTCGAGGAAGCACTTCGCCTTTCCAAGCGTCGATTTCTCATGACCCAGACGACCTATGCCGAAACTCTGGCCAGGACAACACTGGATCGGGAGTTGCACGACGGATTGCTGAGAGAAGTGCTGGCCTTTCCACTCGACAGTGCTCCAGAATTCGGCCTCAGCAACCAAATCGCTGTCAACAGAGCAAAACGACTGCTGAAGGATGGTTATTTCGATGATTAACCTTAATTTCATGAATTCTGGAAAAAATTACTAAGATACAAATACTGCTCATTGCCAATTTGAATTATACGGAGAAACAATGCAACGTTCTGTTATCCTGCCCCTCATAACCTTTTTTCTCTTTTTACTCAGCTGCGGCCAGCTCCATGCCGGTACTAAATATCTCTTTAAAATCGCTACCCTCGCTCCTGCGGGTTCGATCTGGGTTGACCAGTTCGATAAATTCGCAAAGGAGATTGGAGAAAAAACCGGAGGTGAAGTGGGCTTTCGTATCTATCCCGGCGGTGTAATGGGAGACGACCAATCAATGTATCGAAAGATGAGGGTCGGCCAACTGCACGGGGGTGGGTTTACCATGACCGGGATTTCCACCGTCGTCCCCGACTTTAGAGTTCTTGCCATTCCCTTTTTCCTCGAATCTTATGACGAGGTGGACTATGTAAAAAAAGGGCTTATCCCCACCTTTCAAAAACGGTTCCGTGAAAAAGGACTTGAATTTATAGCCATGACAGAGGTCGGATTTATTTACGCCATGTCAACACAGCACATAGCCAACTTTGCAAATCTCAAAAATTCAAAAAACTGGAGCCCCTCCGGCGATCCTGTTTCCGAGAAGTATCTCACTGCGCTCGGCATTTCGCCTGTTCAGCTGTCAATCCCGGATGTCCTTACTTCCCTGCAGAGCGGCCTTGTCGAGACGGTCTATAACTCACTTTACGGATCTATAGTCCTACAGTGGTTCACTAAGGCTCGTTACATAGCAGATATCCCCTATGGCTATGCCTACGGGGTTTTCGCTCTTAACAGTGCCAAGTTTGCGGGGCTTCCAGAACCGTATAAAAAGGCCATCCAGGAGGCAGCACAAGCCCATTTTCCTGTGCTGCTTGAAAAGACCCGAGAGAGCAACAGTGAATCCCATCGGGTACTGGAAACACAAGGCATTGAATTTCTAAAAGTTGACCAGGAAACAGTTGGTATCTTGCGGGACAAAAGTGAGGAGGCTGTTGATTTACTCGTGCCCGACTCACTGTCTAAAGGTATCTACGACCAGGCTGTTGGGCTGCGCAAACAATACCGCGATAAAACGACGGTGGAGAAGGCTAATTGACTAAAGCCACTACATTATTTCAGGATCATCCGGTATTACGTTCACTGGATAAAGCGGAACGGTGGATTCTTTGCCTGCTGCTCGCAACCATGATCCTTCTCGCCTGTGTACAGATTGGTCTGCGCACCTTTTTCGCAAGCGGTTTGATCTGGGCAGATGCGCTTTTACGCTACCTGGTGCTCTGGTGTGGGCTTCTAGGCGCAGTTACGGCCACCAGTCAGGGCAAGCACATCGCCCTGGACATTACCGGCAACCGCCTACCCAAAACAATTGAACCGCTGATCACCTTCATAACCCACCTGTTCTGCACTCTTGCCGCGGGGGGACTCACCTGGGCCGGATGGCGCTTTCTCCGAGGTGAGATCGAGTTCGGAGGTTCTGGTCTTCTGTCATTGCCGCTCTGGTTCTGGAACAGTATCTTCCCTTTAGCCTTCGGTCTAATCACCCTGAAGTATTTTTTGCTGCTCATTGTGCAGCTTAAAACTTTTTTTGCCCCGAGTCCTCAGGCAAGCGACAACCAGCAATGAACACCCTAAAGATTCTGATCCTCTGCCTGGCTCTTTTCAGGTCTCCTCTTTTTCTAGTCATTGGCGCTTTAGCCCTGCTCTCTTTTTATTCTGCTGATATTGATATCTCAGTGGTTATCATCGAGATGTCCCGACTGGCTGACACCCCGCTTTTAGTATCCTTGCCTCTTTTTATTTTTGCAGGAATTTTGCTTTCAGAAAGTAAGGCACCCAGCCGCATGCTTCGATTTTCACAAATATTTCTCGGTTGGCTACCGGGTGGTCTCGCTATCATAACCCTCATCGTTTGCGCTGTTTTCACTGCCTTTACCGGTGCTTCGGGGGTAACAATATTCGCACTCGGTGGCCTGCTGCTACCAGCCTTACTAAAGGACGGTTACGGAGATCGTTTTTCCATGGGGCTTATTACCTCATCAGGTAGCCTTGGACTACTCTTCCCCCCCAGCCTGCCGCTCATTATCTACGGCGTTATCTCCGAATCGAGGATCGATCATCTCTTTTTAGCAGGCATACTGCCCGGCATTCTGATGCTCCTCCTGTTAATGGGCTACGCACTGGTGAAAAGCCCACCTCGAAGCAGCAGGCCAAGCTACAGCGCCAGGGAAATCTGGCAGGGGTTGAGGGAAGTTGCCTGGGAACTTCCCCTCCCGGTTATTCTGCTCGGAGGTATTTATGGCGGGATCTTCGTCCCCGGAGAAGCGGCTGCGGTCACCGCTTTTTATGTGCTGGTGGTAGAAGTATTCATTCACCGGGATATACCCCTCAGGCAACTACCGACCGTCATGAGCAAGTCTATGGTGCTCTTTGGCGGAATACTTGTCATCCTTGCTGCTTCTATGGCCTCGACCAACTACCTGATCGACCAGCAGGTACCTTCCCGGCTGTTCGATTTCATCCAAAGCTATATCGACAGTAAATATACCTTTCTACTGCTGTTAAACATATTTTTACTTATTGTTGGCGCAATGCTGGACATCTTCTCCGCTCTTGTCCTGATCGTACCTTTGATCCTGCCGATCGCAGAAGGTTATGGAATCAACCCCATCCATCTGGGCATTATTTTTCTTACCAATCTGCAGATCGGCTACTGCACCCCTCCAGTGGGACTGAACCTCTTTCTCGCCTCTTACCGCTTTGAGCGACCGGTGACAGAACTCTACCGGGCTACTTTACCTTTTCTTGGGCTGTTACTGATTACTCTGCTTATCATCACCTACTTCCCATGGCTAAGCACCGCACTGATTGGGTTTCTAGGCTAATACAATATTTGGCACAAGGAGTGTCTGTGTCCTCAAAGAACGACTTGACCTGGCGAAAGTACTGTGCACCGCCCTTACACTCTTGGGTATGGCAATTCTGCGCTTGAAACCATGAGAACCTGACTACTGGAAAATTAACCGCTTCTGCTCAATCAGGATTCAGCACCCCGACATAGGGAAGATTTCGATATCCTTGCGCATAGTCAAGACCATAACCAACCGCAAATTCATTAGGAATATCTACTCCACAGAAATCAATTTTTATATCGGCCACCCGGGCCTCT
>Ga0070729_10007805_pt1 | contig 10161 bp, 6 predicted proteins | sample tdDd472_FD_66725 | JGI IMG/M metagenome (GOLD analysis project Ga0070729, IMG submission 66725) | Marine sediment microbial communities from the Atlantic coast under amendment with organic carbon and nitrate - tdDd47.2 | ecosystem: Environmental > Aquatic > Marine > Coastal > Sediment | place...
CACATCTTCAATTTCGAGATGGGGGCCATGTCGCTGCTTTCCGGCGCCTTTCCCCGCCCCATCGCCGGCGAACACGGCATTTTAGAGCCCGAACAGGTCGAAGCGGTGATCCAGGGCAAGGTCGGCTATCGGACACCGACTTCGATGTTGGCGCTCGAAAACAGCCACAACCTCGCCGGCGGGACCATCACTCCGGTCGCACGCATGCGCGAACTCATCGCCGTAGCCAAAGACCACGATCTTCCGGTCCACCTCGATGGCGCACGCATCCACAACTCGGCCGCGGCTCTCGGAGTTCCGGCCGCCGAAATCGCGGCCGGCTGCGACACCGTCATGTTCTGTCTCTCAAAAGGCATCGGAGCCCCCGTCGGTTCCATGCTCGTGGGCGACACAGATGCCATCGCCGACGCCAGGAGGATCCGCAAGACCCTCGGCGGCGGGATGCGGCAGGTAGGGGTCATTGCGGCGGCGGGGCTCGTCGGCCTGGACGAGGTGCTCCCCAGACTCGGCGAGGACAACCGTCGCGCAAGAACCCTCGCCGATCGGCTCGCCGAGATACCCGGGATCACCCTCGATCCGGAGCGGGTCGAGACCAACATCATCTGTTTCGGTTTCGACGACACCGCCAGGCTCACCGCCGGCGGACTCGCTGCCGCCCTCGCAGAAGTTGGGGTATTGGTCCACGCCCTCGGGCACGATTTTGTTCGGATGGTGACGCACTATCACATCACCGACGACGATGTGGTGCGCGCCGGCGACGCAGTCGCCGAGGTGATGCAGAGCTGACAGTCGACAGTCAACAGTTCGTCGAAACCCTGTCGTTATGACCGAAGGTCAACCTGATCCTCTGCGCCTCCGTAGGCGAGCCCTTTCGGGTCAGCGTCCTCAATGATGACCCCGACCCCCCGGCCTATCCTCAACATCGTGGTCGCGGGCCATAAATGACCCGCCTACGGGGAAAAGGACAATTGAAGCCCCCATCCGTAGGCGGGCCCTTCAGGGTCCGCGACCACAACTCACCTCGACCGGCGATTCTCGAGTTCTTCCCGGAGCCGTGGAATATCGAGTTCTTCGGTCTCTGCGAGGCGCCAGCCCGACTCTTCCTTGATCCATTTGAGGGTCGCCCGACACGGATCGACTTCGGTACCGAGGATGTTCCCTTTGCCGACCTGCGTACGGCCGCCGACAACAAAGGCGAGATCGACCCGAGCCTCGCCATCGCCCGTTTCCAGGGAGTGGATGTCGACATCCATCGTGAGGGCGTCGTAGCTCTCCATCATCGACTGGACCTGAGCCCCCAGGCTTTCGTAGCTGCCACCCCAGTCGTCGGTGTACGAGCGCGAGATTTTGGACATGACGCCGAGGATCTTCTCGTTCTTGAAGCTCGCCACCGCCTCGAAAATCTGGCGCCGGACTACAGCTCCCGGTGAAAAGTAGTTCCGTATTCCCAGCACGCCCACCACCACGGCAACCAAGCAGACCACGCGAATGAGCTGTTTTCTCTCCATGCCTTCACCATGTCCTCAGGACGGCACCCGATCGACGATCCACCGCCCCCTTGTAGAGCTCGGCATACCGGGCCGCGGATGCCTTCCAATCAAAACGTTCGGCCATCGCTCGCTGCTGCATGACGGCGATGTGTTCAGGGCGGTTGTACCACGCCCAGAGCGACCACCCGACAGTGTTGAAGATGGCCGACGGCGTCAGGAGATCGAAGACGAATCCCGTCCCCTCCCCCGTCGGTTCGTCATAATTTTCGACCGTGTCGACAAGACCTCCCGTACGTCTGACGACCGGCAGGGTGCCATAGCGCATCGCGTACATCTGGGTCAGCCCGCACGGTTCGAAGGCGCTCGGCACCAGGAAGTAATCCGACCCCGCCATGATGAGGTGGGCCAGCGGCTCGTTGAACTCGAGATCGACCGCGAGATTGGGCAGCCGCTCGGCCAACGAATCGAGCTCGTCCTCACACCACTCGTCACCAGTCCCGAGAATCACGAACTGTAAATCGAGATCATCACAGATATTGAAGAGACTGCCATGGGTCGGACCGCAGAGTTCGCCAAAGCCCTTCTGTTCGACAAGCCGCGAGACCATCCCGTACAACGGAACATCCGGGTCCACCTCGAGCCCCATGACCTCCTGGAGCGCAGCTTTGCATTCAGCCTTTCCGCCTAGCTTCTGAGCGGTGAAGTTTGCGGGGAGGTGTGGGTCTTTGGCCGGATTCCAGAGTTCGTAGTCCATCCCGTTGAGAACGCCGACGAGATCCGGCGACCTGTGGCGGAGCAGGCCGTCGAGCCGGTGGCCGAACTCCGGGGTCTGGATCTCCTCGGCGTAAGTTGGCGAAACCGTGGTCAGCATATCGGCATTGCGGATGCCGGCCTGGAGGAGGTTCATGCTGTCGTGGTACTCGAATCCGGCGCCGTGGAACTTCTCCCAACCGATGAGCGTATGCTCGATCTCCTCTTTGGGGAAGATCCCCTGGTGCGCTAGATTGTGGATCGTGAGCACACTTCCGGTATCCGCAAAGAAACCGTCGCGCTCGAGGGTGTTGAGATAGACCGGAGCCAGCGCCGCCGGCCAATCATGGGCGTGGATCACATCGGGCGCCCAATCCAGCATTTTGGCGAGTTGGAGGGCGCCGCGGCTCAGCAGCGTGAAACGGCGAAGATTGTCCGAAAACTCCGGTTCGGATTTTGTTCCATAGATTCCGTCCCGACCGAAGAGCGCCTGGTGATCGAGAAAGTAGACCGGCACCTCGGTCCCGGGAAGCGTCGTCGTCTCGATCGCGCACCACTCTTCCTCGCCACCCATGGGAACCCCCAGGGGGCGGTCGAGGCGACGGAGCAATCCGGAATCGACCGAATAGTAACGCGGGAGTACGATCCGCACTTCGTGACCCTGTCGGTCGAGTTCGGCTGCCAACGCAGCGACCATATCGCCGAGACCCCCGGCCTTTGCAAAGGGCAGAACCTCACTGCTGATCATCAAGACCTTCATGCATTGACTCCCGGTGGTGTGCCAAGGTGCGGCATCGGTGTTGCACGATGATAGCGCAGAATTCAACGCAGAGACCCAGAGGCGCAGAGCCATCGCAGGAAATGGGACACGGATGCACACGGATCTGCACGGATTAGGCTCCAAAGTCGAGTTTGCGTTCCGGGTGAAGCATCGACTTCGTGGTGGCGAAATCTGATCCCGGCAGGTTATTGTTTCGGATTTCTAACGGATTTACACGGAAAATGGTGCAGGTTCACCCGGCATGTGAACAAGAACCCTCCGTGTGCATCCGTTCCTGAATCAACAACCAAATCGACCAAGCACCCAATCCCACGGGTGCGAAGTTGTGCGACGAGGAGAAACCACGACACGACAAAAAAATGTCCGCAAAATCTGGGCTCATCCGTGTGGATCCGTGTTCATCCGTGTCCTATTGATGGACGCCGGGTCGAGTTGCGCGGTTGCTCATACCTTCCTCGACACCGGGATGGATTCATGGTACCTACACGTTGCACGAGCAAAGGGAGCATCTATGACCGACAATCTCAAGGATCTCGGACGCACTACCCAGACCATCCACGCCGGCCAACACGTCGACGAGGCAACGGGGGCTGTGGCGCCGCCGATCATCCAGAGTTCGACCTTCGCCTTTGCCGATTGCGCCCAGGGCGCCGCTCGTTTCGCCGGCCAAGCGGATGGTTATATCTACACCCGCATGGGCAATCCCACCATCGCCCGCCTCGAAGAAGCCGTTGCAACTATTGAGGGCGGAGCTCAGGGTCTTGCCACCGGTTCGGGCATGGCCGCGTTCTGCACCGTGGTCTTCGCGCTGCTCAACCGGGGCGACCACCTCGTCGGGACCTCATCAGTCTACGGGCCGTCGCGAGTCGTCATGGAGCGTGATTTCAGCCGTTTCGGCGTTGAGTCGAGCTTTGTCGACACCTCCGATCTCGACGAACTCCGTGCAGCGATCAAACCGAACACGAAAATTGTCTTTGTCGAGACCCCGGCCAACCCGACGATTCTCCTCACCGATCTCGCCGCCGCCGCCGAAATCGCCCACGAGGCCGGCGCGGTCCTGTTTGTCGACAACACCTTCGCCTCCCCCGTCCTCCAGAGACCCATCGAGACGGGTGCGGACATCGTGATGCACTCGATGACCAAATTCATCAACGGCCACACCGATGTGGTGGCCGGGATGATCATCCCGAAGGACGACGCGATGCGGACGCGACTCAAACCCGTTCATGCCTATCTCGGCGCCTGCATGGATCCCCACCAGGCATGGCTCGCCCTGCGCGGCTTCAAGACCCTGGCTCTGCGGGTTCGCGCCGCCCAGGACAACGCGGGCATCATCGCCGAGTACCTCGAGACCCACCACAAGGTCGAATGGATTCGCTATCCCGGTCTCAAGAGCCACCCCCAACACGCGCTCGCCGAACGGCAGATGGACGGTCCGGGTTCGCTCATCTCATTCGAGGTCAAGGGCGGAATCGAAGCCGGAACCAAGCTCCTCAATGCGGTCAAGCTCATGACACTCGCGGTCTCCCTCGGCGGAGTGGAAACCCTCATCCAGCACCCGTCGTCCATGACCCACGCGGCGATGCCGCGCGAAGACCGCATCGCCGCCGGGATCACAGATGGTCTGGTGCGGGTCTCCATCGGCTGCGAGGACGCCGAAGATCTGATCGCCGATTTCGAGCGGGCGTTTGGGGGCGTGTAGATCGACCTCGAGACTCGATACGTCAGATCAATGCCTCATCCTGCCACCCGAGTCGAACCAGGTCGATGGATTCCGGGTCCGACACCCCGAGTCCGTAGCGGCTGCCTGCAAGCTCGATGTGGTGCGCCGGCGGGCTGATGGGACTTGGTTCCCCGAAATAGAGATCCCGCTTTGCCTGAAGAATTCGAGCGCCGGTGGCGTCCACCGCGACGGGGTCGACCCCGACGATGAGACCACGGTAGGGCCAGATGTACTCCTTTGAGAAGCTGTGCGGCCCCACCCCGTGGAACTGAGGGGTGAGCATGACCAGGATGTTGAGTTTGACCTTGCCTTCAAGCTCAGGGAGCTTCCACATGGCGCCGAGCGGGGCGCAGGAGTCCCCGTGATACTCCGGAGGTCGTGGAACGAACATGATCATGTTCTTGATGCAGGTTCCGAGACCCGACCAATTGTGGACCCGCAACGGGCGGGTGTTGATCAACGCGGTCGCGCGCTTGAAGACCGGATTTTTGAGCACTCCGCGATCATCCACCGCGACATCTTCGGCCTTCACTCCCACCTTCACAACCTCGGAGCGGATTGCTTCTTCGAGATCCAGCGGAGTCCGGAGGTTGGACCAGACATTGGTTTTGATGCCCACCACATCGTCGGGGCTGACCACCTCTTTCCAGGCAGCCGCCGGCGATTTCGTCTCGAACAGACTTGTCATCGCGCGGTTCAGCATATCGTGAAGCATCTCGCCATCGAGAACGCCATCGTCGCTCATCACGGTCTTCTCGCGGATGAGAACGACTCGGCTCGTCGGTGAGGCGGGATTCTCATCGCTTTCGGCGGCGCCCGCACCGAAGAGCCCGGCAGCTGCCGCACCCGTACCGATCTTGAAAAAATCACGACGATTGACGCTGCCACGGTTCTTCTTCATGCTCCGCCTCCCAAAGCCTCTTCGAGCAACAACTGGACATTCTCGTCGGATTCTGCACCGACGACCGCCGCCAGCAACCCACCGTTGCGACCGATCACCATGGCCGGCCGTGCAACCTCAACACCCTCTTCCGCGCGAACCCGCCTTGCCACCGCCCCGGCCGTCTCCTCATCGGGGTATTGCACGAGAATCAGATGGACGGCGGTTTCACCGACACGATATTCCCCCACCACCGCCCCGATCCCGGGCACGAGACCGAAGAGATCGTCGCCGCCGACATAGACATGAGCATTGAGAATCTGCGGGCTATGGAGATAGCAGACGGATGTCTGATCCAATCCGGAGTCAGGCAATTGATCGACCAGGGCTGGAACCTCGCCCCCGCCTTCCAGGGTGTCGGCCACCGCACGGCCCACGTCGAGAACGGCCTGCCGCGTGTCTTCGTCACCACCGCTCGCATAGATCGAGCCGCACCACCGGCCTTTCCAGAACGAGAGCCATCCGTGGCGGAAGATCGCTCCCTGCCCCACCGCCACGATTTCACCTGCGCGGTCATGGCTGAAGACCCCGTAGGCATCGGCCGACGAAGCCATCTCGAAGAGATCGACCATGATTTCCACATCACCGTCGGCGACGCTGTACCGCCTCGAGACGCAACGATCCATCCCATAGGCGAGATAGACTTCGGCGTGACCATCGATATAGGCGAAGATCGACTCGGTGTCGTATGTCTCTTCGCCCCCTGTCGCCACCCATCCACCCGCCTCGAGCGGCAGAACCGGCGCGCTCAACCGGTCATCCTCTGGTTCGGAGGACGGACCGCAGGCGACCACCAGGGCACATGTGAGAACAAGGGTGACCAAACGAAACACGACCGGCACCTCCAGTTGAGATTCACCGGTCGATTATACGCTGGGGAAAGAGTCGATCCGAGTCGCCGCGACGGCTCGGGTCCATTCGGAACCGGGGGATCGTGTGGAGTGATCTCGACCCGTCCGAGCTACCGGATGTACCCGAGGGCTTCGAGATGCTCCCGCATCTCGTCGGTCAATCCAACATCACCGGCGGTGAGGTCCGCGTCAACGGGAAGTGCAGCGACGGCCGCCAATTCCTCGAGCCGCTGCTGCCAACCGATCTCGCACCCCACCACGCTCCAACCGTCGGTAGATCGGTCGTAGCAGAGCGAACCGCCGTTCCAGACCAACTGGCGTCGCTCCCTTTCCTGCAAGCCATAGATATGGGGAGCGATGGTCATGTTCTCGAATAACGGGTGGATTCGATTCTCGTGCTCTTCCATAAAGACCGTTGCCCGCCGATCGAAGACGGTGAGATCCGAACCCCTCAGAGGAATTCCGTCCCGCGGCGATGCGGCTATACCCAGCGCATCGAGGATCGTGCCAAAGAGATCGACGTGCGAGACGAGTCGCTGATCACGCGCTGCGGTCTTCTGTCTCGGCCACTTGATGAGCAATGGGACCTCGGTGAGTTCGGGATCGAGCCTGCAGGCGTGGGAAAAGAACCCCCCCTCACCGAGAAACTCCCCGTGGTCCGCGACCAGAATGATCGTTGATCGGTCGAAGAGACCGGCATCGACCAGCACCGAGACCAACCGGCCGATCTGGTGATCCATGAACGCGACCTCGCTCAGGTAGGCGCGTTTGAGGTACGCGATCGCATCGGCGGTCGGCTTCACCTCGCCGTTTACAACGGAACGCCAGATGGCGGGATCGCCTTTGCTCACGCTGTTCCACGACGACACCTCGGCGAGCCGGTCGCGCAACGGGTCAACCCCGAGTCGCGCTTCGAATTCGGCCGGGGCCTGGTACATGGCGTGGGGATCGAAGTAATTGACAAAGAGAAAGAAAGGATCGGCGCCGTGACGACCGATCCAATCCTCGACATAGTCTGTTTGCTGATCGCCCTTGGTCTCGAACCGATCCGGATCATGGTACAGATCAAATCCCCGCGCAAGGCCCCAATTGGAGGCGGAAAGAGCTCCACCCGAAAAGCCGGCGGTTCGGTAGCCCGCCTCGTGAGCGAGTTCGGCCAGGGTCGGATGGGAGATGTCGAGGCGGGTCTTCGAGACTCCGGCACCATGGCGCGTCGGATAGAGTCCGGTGAAGAGGCTCGCGTGTGATGGCAGGGTCCACGGCGAGGTCGACCACGCAGAATCGAAGACCGTGGACGTCTCCGCCAAACGAGCGATGTGGGGAGAGACCACGTCGAGACCGCCGTAGATCGAAAGCGCGTCCTTTCGGGTGGTGTCGAGGGTTACGAGAATCACTGGGCCCCGCGGGGTCGATTCGCGGAGACGGATTCCGGGCTCGGCCCAGAGATAGAGTCCCTCTTCCGGCCCATCGGCGAGGAGGGTCAACTCATGATCTCCCTTCTCGACCGGAATCCTGAGTTCGACCGCATCGGCCCCGGCATGAACCTCGTGTTCAACACCATCGACATCGACCACAAATCGAGTCCCCGGTGCAAAGAAGGTGGATACCAGGAATGAGATTTCTGCGTCCCCGGGCAAGGTCAGTTTCAACCGTTCAGCATGGCGCCCGGAAACCAGCATGCCGCCGCGTCGTACCTTCGACCGCCCGGTCACGCCGTCTTCAAAGAAAGCGCGAGTGAACTCGAGGCGTTCCCGATCCATCGGGTTCAACGGGCGGGTCGCTCCGGATGAAACTTCAATGACGGTGAATCGGCAATTCATGTCCTTCCGTACTTCGACGTCATCCGCCGCAATCGCCCTATTAAGCTTGAGGCGGTGGACACCAGGAGTGAGCTCGACGCTGGGAATCCGGACAACAAACCCGTCGCCGGCTTCGATCGCTTCGACTCGCAGGTCATCGAGATCCCAGGTTGCGCTGAAGTGCATCCGGGAAGTCGACTTGTCGGGAACAAAGCGGAAAACCAACGGATCAACCTGACGTGAGTCGTCGATATGGACGATCAGGTTCGCCCACCCGCGGAACGACCACGTTCGAGCCTTTTCATCGGCCTCCCAGAATCGACCGGGCGCGACGGTGATCCATTCACTCGATACGAACCGCCCGGACAACGACCGAAGATCCTCCTGCACGACGAGGCCGCTGGTTTCGTGTTTCTCTGCGCACGAAACCGCCAGCACCGACACGAGCCCGATCACCAGTATCAGACGCCACGTCAGATCATGCATAAACGATCTCGATTCGATCCGCACTGGAATTCTCACATCGCATTGATCACCCCATCCCGGGTGCGAGAACCGGTCGATGGACCAGTCCGCAGCCCAGACCACCCAATGCTACTCGAGATACCCCAGGGCGCGCAGGCTTTCCGCGGTGTCCTCGTCAAGATCGGCAGCGTCATAGTCGGTGGCGTGGCGTAGGGTCTCCGACATCGCAGCCGGGAGCTCACCGATCCGCTGCTCCCAGGTCGTACCACACCGGACCGGAATCCAGTTTTCGCCCGATCGACGGGAACACTCGATGAGTCCCGGAAAAAAGACCTCGCGAGTTTCGAGCCACTGCATCCCGTAGAGGTGATCCGCGACCTTCAACGAATCAGTCAACTGGTGGAAGAGGCTCTCGTGTTCCTCGAGATACACCCACTCCCGACTATCGAGGTCCCCGGTTTCGTGTCGGGTGAACAGGATTCCGTCCGACCCGGGCACGTTCAGCCCCGTCACCGCTGCCATGGTAGGAAAGAGATCCACCTGGGAGACCAACTCCTCAACAACCTCAGCACCCACTTGACCGGGCCACTTGATGATCATCGGGATGGAGGTCAGCTCAGGATCGAGCCGGTACGAGTGGGAATACAGACCCCGCTCCCCGAGAAACTCGCCGTGATCGGCAACAACTACGATGAGAGCTCGGTCGTAGAGATCGTGATCGCGGAGGCTCGAGAAGAAACGCCCGATTTCGTGGTCCATAAACGCGACCTCAGCCTCGTAACGTGCCCTGAGCAGCGCGATTCCCGAGGGTTCCGACGGGACATCTCCGCTGATGATTCGCTGAAAAGCACCGGGTCGGTCTCGAGCGTACTCGGCCCATCCCGGCACCGACTCGACCGAGGCACGCAGCCGATCGACCCCGAGACGATCCTGAAACTCCTTCGGCGCCGAGTACGGACCGTGAGGATCGAAATAATTCAGGAAGAGAAAGAGCGGCGATTCGGAGTTGGCTTCAACGAACTGACAGGCCGCATCGGTGATGACATCCGCCGGTTCTTCGTTTTTTGCCGGGTCTCGATAGAAATCGAACCCTTGAGCCATCCCAAAGCTCGAAGATGCCATTGAGCCGCCGACAAATCCCGCGGTTCGATAGCCCGAGCGTCGGAACTGCTCTGCAAGGGTCTGCCAGGATTCGGACAGAACATCGTCGATCACCCCGGCTCGGTGTTTGGAAGCGAACAGGCCGGTAAAAATCGAGGCGTGGGTCGGGAGCGTCCAGGGCGCCGTCGAATAGGCGTTCGTGTACACCGTCGCATCTGCGGCGAAACGGGAGAGATTCGGAGTGAGCTCGGGTCTGTCGCT
>Ga0070729_10007806_pt1 | contig 10161 bp, 4 predicted proteins | sample tdDd472_FD_66725 | JGI IMG/M metagenome (GOLD analysis project Ga0070729, IMG submission 66725) | Marine sediment microbial communities from the Atlantic coast under amendment with organic carbon and nitrate - tdDd47.2 | ecosystem: Environmental > Aquatic > Marine > Coastal > Sediment | place...
GGCTACCGCCACCTGATTCGCCTCACCAACGCCGGCGGTGGATAGCGGTTGACCGGCCAGGCGTGCAGACCAACGCAGGGTTCGTACACCCAGGGCCACTTCCTCCGCTGCCAACCCCGATAACTGGCCCAACCAGGACAGAGACACGAGTTGCCGTTCCACATGCTGACCGTCGCCGCCGATTTCGACTTCCGGTAGGGAGCGTAGCTGGCCCAGTAGCCGCACAAGCCGTCGATTGACTGCAGTGGGGGAAGGACGCTGCGAAACACCGGTTGAATCGTCATCGCCATCGAGCGGTGATCCGACCGCTGGCTCCTCCGACTCTTCGGGCGACAAGGCGGCCGCGGCAGCCATCAGGTGGACCCGGGCACCGCAGGCGTTGCGAAGGTATCGGACCCACGGATCGGACAGCGCCCCGGTCTCCAGCACGACCTGTTTCGCACCGCAATCCAGGATCGTGCGGAGAGCCAGCGCCGTGTGCTGAAACTCGCGGTCGGCAGTGGGCAACCAATCGGCAACGTCGGTCGCCAGCACCGCCGCCGGCGGTGACGCAGCCAGGAAATCTATCAGTTCCGGATCCATGAAATCCTCGGGACGGACCCAGACCATGGCCGCTGGATTTCGCTGCCTGTCCAGCGGGGGCCAGACCGACACACCGGGTCCGAATCCCCGAGCCACACACGCTGCCGCACCGGACGGCACTCGATCAGTCACCAGCAACAGCCAACGTCGAACGTTGCCGCGTTCCCGGTCTCGGGCCAAGGCAATGCTCAATTCCCGCCAGCCTCGATCCTGGCCACCGATCAGCAAATGAACGCCCGGCACCGCACAGACCGCCGCAGACTCGATGGCGCCCTCGGCCACGTTGGTCGCTTCCACGGTGGGCGACCGGCCGGATCGCTCCCTCCAGGTTTCGACCAGTTCACCGATTCGAGACTCCCCGTGCCGGTCGCTCTCTCTGCCGGCTCCCGGCAGGTCGAACACACGGCATCCGACGGGCGCGATCCGGGCTGCCGTAGCCTGCCCGGTCCACTCGCCAACCGATCCGTTCCCCGACCTCCGATCGCCCGACTCCCGGGGATCGTCCAGACGCCACCAGCGGGTGTCGAGGATCTCGACAGTATGCCACGGTCCGGCTAGCAGGGCGGCCAACTCGAGGCTACAGAGTTTGCGACAACGCCCCAGATGCGCCCGCCGGTGCCCGTCCGCACGGGCCCAATCCGCCACCGAATCTCCCTCGGCCACCGGTATCGGCTCAAAATCAAGGCTCGTCAGGGTTGGAACCGACAACCAGCGACCCGCAACTTCAGCGGGATCGCCCAGCGGATCAGTTCCTGTGCGGAAACTCCAATCCGATCCTGCCAAGGGCACCTCGTCCGCTTCGACTGCCCTCCAGAAACTGGCGGATTCACCTTGGCTGGGAACAAGTACCACACCGCCACCGGCAGCCTCGAAGGAGCGGAAAACCTGGGCGGCTTGCTGTACGAGACTCGCGGTCGTCAACTCCTGTGCATCGGGGGCGATCCCGCAGTCTGCCAGGCGCAAGAGCGGAGGACGACTATCGGTCAGGGCCAGAGAGAACGGCTTGCCGAACACTCCCAGCCAATCCCCCAGCAACGCCTCGAGTTCACCTCGGTGCCAAATGGCACCGGTGAGGATGGATAGATGTCTGCGTCCTCGGGAATGCAGGAGCGAGTGCAGCCGTCGGATCTCCCGGTCAGTCTGTTCCTGCAGAGACCAGTGGATGGCAGCACTGTCCAGGAAGACCCACGAAGCATCGCTGCCCTCGAACACGCCCCACAGGCTATCCAGTTGGTCTGCTTCGGCGAACAGCAGGTGCACCGGACCTGCCACAAGACCGGATTTACGCACCCGCTGGCTGAACTGACTCGACCAGGCGCTACGACCTGCCTGCTGCGCCAGATCAGGTTCCTCCCGCTCGATCCCCGCGACGAGCTCTGCATACCGATCGTACAGGACCACGGCCCCGGCAGGACGCGGCCTCACCTGGGCGAAATCCAAAAGGTCTCCGTTGTGGGTCTCCACCAGTCGAATCCAGTGGAACAAAGGCAACAATCCCTCGGTCCGATCGAATGCCCGGCCAGCATCCGTCACCAGATCCTCCAGGCAGGCCAAGGCGGCCGCCAACGAGTGGACCGTACCGGCATCAGGCAGCAAGGTTACCGGACCTATGGCCAGGCCCGCGACCTGCGCCAGTGCGTCCACCCTGCTCCAGCGATCCAGAACCGCCCGCCATTTCTGACGACCATCCCCCCAGGCAGCCATCACGGCCGCGGCATCCCCGGTGGTGACGATTGCCAGATCGTTGCGCCCCAGATCGGGCCGAGGCGGGCCGTCGTCGAAGTTCGAGACCACCGGGCCGGTTGCACTCCATCCGCAGGGATCCGGACGAGTCCACAGCAAGGGCAAAGTCCAGGCCTCGAACGACGCATCCACCGCCTGACTGGCATTCTCGTCGAGGGTCAGAAACTCGTACAGGAACGCGGCCGCGCCATCTCCACGCCGGGCGAGTTCGCCGATACCCGCCCGCAAGGAAGGCTCGGAGGTCCGGAAGCGGCTGCGAATCGCCAACCAGAGCAAGCCTCCCCTCAGCGCACCGGTCGCGGCGGCATGGGGCCAATCCTCATTCAGATTCGAATGCCGCGGCGGTTCCAGAAGTGGGTGGCCCAACACCCCGTTCCAGCCGTACTGCCACGGACCGATCTCGCCGAAACCCGCTCCATTCAGAGCAGTCTCCAGAGTGCCGGACAATGGCAAACGACTCTCCAGGGTAGCGGTCGCGAAGTCACGAACCGTCCAAGGCGCCGGCGTGTCCCGCCATGCGTCGGCCACGACCGCGCCCACCGATTCGTCTGCCGCGAGAATGCGCCCATTGCACGGCTCGAGAAAGCGGTCCAGCGCTACTGGGTCCTCGCCCGGTTTCCAGAAAGCCACGTCCCTCGGTTGATCTCTCCACCAGTACACGGCAGCCACGCGTCCATCGGATTCCACTGCCACCGAGGCCCACACCGGCGCCGGCGCGGTGGAGTCCTCAGATTCGGGGCGCCGGTACTCGATGGCGTTGATCGCCTGCTCGAAGCGTCGGGCGAGATCGCTGCCCGCGGCCAGTCCTGCCGACTGCATCGCGCCAAGGGCCTCGTCGTACCGTGGCACGGGGAAGCTGGTTCCGTCGAGATTTCCCAGCAACTCCATCAGGCGCAGCCGGGCCTCGTCGGGACGCGGTCCCGGATCACTGTTCACGCCCAGGTAGGCGCGGTACAACTCGACGCTGGCAGCGGTCTTGCCCGACAAGCGATCCGCGGTGACCGCTTCAAGCCAGCACCGTTCCTCCTCGAGGCGACCGGTGGATCCGAAGTACTTGGGTTGCAGCAGGTCCTGGAAGACGCGAGCCCACTCGGTGGCCCGCGGCCCTCCCTTCTCCAGACGCCCCTGCTCGACGAACGCCTCCAGTAGCTCGGCCCCTTTGCGGGCCAGCCAAAGCCTGTCCTCTTCGGTCAGCGGAATGTCGTGGCGGATGAGATCGACCGGAAACGGCCGGCCCGTGCGACGAGCAGTACGAAAAAGTCCCTTGAGCAGCGGAACGGCCGACGCGGTTTCTTCGGGAAACAACCGACTGCGCGCCACCAGAAAAAGAGCCCGCGACAGCACCGGTTGATTGGTCTCAGCGTCATCCTCAGGACGCATTTCGGCCAGGCGAACGCCCTCTCGAACGACCCTTTCTCCTGATTCAAGAAAACGCCGTTCGAAATCCGCGGTGCGCCGCTGCCAACGTCCGTCGGCCGCGTCGGCAGATGATCCCTCGCGACCACGCCGCCACCAACGACTCAGCCCGTCGCCCAGCCGTTCGGTAAAGAACACGCGCCCCGGCGACCCCTCCCGCTGGGAGGTCGCCCGGTGGTACAGACGTTCGGCTGTGGGGAAATCACCCGTGGCGAGAGCCTGCTCGGCAGAGTCCAGCAGGTCCCAGTAGTTCTTGCCCCGAAGATCATGCTCAGACATGAGCGCAATCTAGCACGGATTCCGGGTCGAAGGTGAGTCACTTTACGGCGCCGGGCCCAAAAAAAATGTACGCCGGCAGGAATTGCCGTTTCTACAGCCCACGAGAGCCTCCGGTCTCCGCATACTGGACCGTGCTACCGAGTCAACACGACCCGCGTAGTTCGGCGCAGGTCACCACGCCGGGCTACCGCGAGATAGGTACCCGCCGAAACCGCACGGCCGGAACCATCGGCACCATCCCACTGGATGATGCCCTCGTCGGCGCTGCTCTCCAGTTCCCTGACTCGGCGCCCTCGCAGATCGAATATCTGCAGATGGACCGACTCCCCGGTCCCCTGACCGGTGAAACGGAAGCTGAACTGACCGGAACCCGGATTGGGATAGGCCGAAAGCGAAGTTTGCAGAACCCGGGCCTCCTGCACCGGTGCGACCGCCGCCGCGAGTGGGTAGGCCCCGGTATTGCGGGCGTCACCGCGGGCGGCGCGCCACAGATATTCCGAACCTGACCCCGCCTCCACGGGCATCAGCCCCAGTACATCGTCCACCACATCGATGCGCAGATGCACACCCGATTCCAGCGGCAGAATCATTCCGGCCATGCCCGCGATGGCATCGGCCGCAGGCCCTCCCGGCCTCAGAGGCTGTCGTCCGCTGGTAGGCCTGCCGTCGGTACACGCGCTGTACCAAGCGGTCGCCGAGCCCGGTATGGAGGTGAAGCCATAGAGCAATTCGTGCCAATGGACGTTTGCGGTAAACGCGGCCTCGGTGCCTGTACCATCGCGCAGATTCCAGGCAATCGGCGCCGGCAGATGCAGATTGTCCAGGGTCAAGACGCCCTGGGAGGTGGTCGATTCGACCCGGAATCCCGGAACGACCTGCGCCGCGGCACCCTCGGGGCCGAAGGCACCCAGTTGCAGGTTCCAGGCCGATTGATCCCCAGCCAAACCGTTCCCCGTCAGGCCGGCCAAGTTGATCTGCAGATCTCCCGTACCATAGCGGCCGACAACTACCGGACTGGAGATACCCAGCCACTGTCCACCACCCGCGGGTGCGAGTACCGTTCCATCGCCGCTTCCGGGTTGCCCGTCGTTCTCCAGTATGCGAAACGACAGTTCATTCGTACCGGTGTCATGGACCGGCAGTACCACCTCGTGAAGACCATCGTCGTCCAGGTCGCAAAGCACTGGAGGCACATCCAGGTCCACCCCCAGATCCACCGGCCAACCAGGCAGCAGTACTCCGTCAGCGTCGAAGGCACCTACCCAGCCATCGCCGAATGCGACCAGCAACTCCTCTCCCGCACTTTCAGCCAACTGGCCTACGCAAGGTGAAAGGGGATGATCGTGATCGAGGTCCTGCTCAAACCGAAGTGTCGGGCCACTGGCCCAGCCCCGCAGGACACCGTGATCATCGACCACGACGACTCGCCGCTCTCCTGACGCAGTGACGACTCCCACCGGCGTCGAGAGAGCGAGATTGAAGGACAGGGCCACTTCCTGCCAAGCGCCGTTTCCGGCGAAGAAATAGACTGAACCATAGCGCGAGGCAGCCACGATCTCGTCGCCCTCGGAACCATCGATGTTCCAGACCAGCGGCTGAGTGAGGCCTCCCTGGCTCGACGGATGGGGAAACAGAAACACCGGCCAACCAAGTCGGAAATTGCCCGCGACGTCGAGTACGTTCAGCGAACGCGTACTGAAGTCAACCGTCACGAACGAGGGCACCACCAGCGACAGGTCACTGTCTCCGGACAGTTGGCCTGCGTTCGGCGCACCGGACATCCGTCCCGGCAAAACGACGGATCCACCCTGCAGGGTGAAGTCGTCGGCTTCGCGCAGGCGAATGGTCACCGGTCCGCTGCCGTAGACCCGTTTGACGACCACCAGGACTAGTCCGTCATCATTCGGGCGATAGTACATGAACTCCGAAATTCCGGGTCCGTTGGAGTTCTCCTTCTGTACCTGTGACCCCAGCGGATCATCTTCCAGCCAGCGGGGATCGACGATCTCCAAGGAAACATCCAGACCGCCTGCGGGCACCGCCTCGATGAGGTAGCGCACTCCCGGACTGACCGCCAGACGCCGGGCGGCAACAGGCCTTTCCCAATCCATGGACAGGGTGTCCAGCTGGTCGCGCCCTGGCATGAGCGGTTGCAGCATGGCTTGTACCGCCGCGTCGACTCGCAATAGACCCCAACCGCGGACTTCGTCCGGCTCGGTATGGGACGGCAAGGGATAGTGTCCCGTACCCGCGGCGTTCTCGGCCTGTTCCACCGGGCAGGCCGTGGCCTTCAGCAGGGCCATACGAGTCAAGGCCGAGCGGCGATCCGCCGGCAGAACCAGACCGTTGCTGGCCAGGGCCTCATCCAGCAGGTAAACCGCGCCGGCGGTGTGGGCGGCAGCCAGGCTCGTACCCTGCCGGCCACTGTAGGAATCGTTCGGCTCGTTGTCGCAGACGGTGATCCATCCCCCGGACTGAAGAACTCCGCCGCCCGGGGCCAGCAAATCCGGATTTCCCTGACCGGGATAGCCACGCCCACTGTAGGCGGCGACAGCCCCGGCGTCATCCACGCTCCCCGCGGTGAGGACCGTCCACAGAAAGGATGGATAGCCGGGGCCGGCGAGTTCGTCGCCATAGTTGCCCATGGCACCCACCGGGACGATACCCGCGTCCAGGAATGCAGACATGGCATCGGCGATACCAGCATCCACATCCCAGTTCACGGCCGCCAATACGGTGCGCACCCGATACAGGTCGCGGTTCTCCAAGGTCCAGGCACAGGCTGCCAGAAAGTCCCCGGCCCAGGAATGCCACACTTCATCGAAATCGTAAAACTTGACGATGGTCAAACGGCCCGCCGGAGCCATGCCCCGATAAGCCGGATCGACGGTGCCTGCACCGGCAACCACCGAGGCCAACGCCGTGCCGTGATGGTGATAGTCCCAGGGTCCCTGGGCTTCCGGGAAGTCATCGGTGACATCGTGCCAGCCGACCACCTTGTATCCGGCAAAAAGCGGCCAACCCGAGTCGGCGGGATACCAGTCGCCGACATCCCCCACCGCCGGGGGCGGCCCATCGATGTTGTCGTCAGCGTAGTCGCCCAGATCGCCGTGGGCGGTGTCGCAACCCGAATCCAGGATGGCCACGGTCGCCGACCAGTCGTCACCCAGTTGCCAGTAGCCCGTCATGGCTTGATCGGCCCCGACCATGGTCCGGCTGGTGTCCAGGGCAGGGACTCCATCCCGATCCAGCAATACCCGCGCATCCGGGTCGGCGTCCAAGAAGGCGGCCAGCCCGGGCTCGTCCAGCGCCAGTACCGTTACTCCGCCACAGAAATCCAGGGAATGGATAACCCGGCAGAGACCGACCGCGCCAGCCGCCTCCCGGGGGACCTGCAATTGACCATCGACAGCCCCGAGGCAGATCACGCGCAGGCCGCCCTGTTGCCAGCTGCCGCCGGCGGGAACCAGACCGGAGGGCAAGGGTTCGGCGACGTCGCCGCCGGCTGCTTTGGCTGCACGATCCCGAGCCGCCTCGGCCCGATGAACCGTCGCGTTCCGCAGATCCTGCCACGTCCGCTGGCCGGTCCGCCACTGGTCCAGCAGATCCTCGATCCCGTTGCCGTCACGATCCAGTTCACGGTCGAAACGTTCAGCGGATTCTGCAGCGTATACCGCGGCCCGGGCGGACTGCCCCATTCCCAGGACCAGCAGTCCCAGCAATGCGGCCAACAGCAGAGCAGCGGTCCGCCACCTACCCTCCGTAAGGGGAGCTGAACACTCGGCGGCCCTCACTGCTCGACGAGTGCGGCAGCGCAAAATTCGTTCGTGTCCTGGCCTAGCAGCGAACATGGCGGGATCCCCTGGCAGCTGATGTCAACCCAACGGGCCGTTCTGGCCGGTGGTTGTCGCCCTTCGGCAACCAATACAATACGACACTTCGGGACCTGAGTTACCCGGATCCCAACCCTTCGTTGACCGTGGGAGGCCGTACCGCCGCAGGGTCGTCGAAGGCCGGGTCCGAGTCCATGAATCTACAGATCTCGCGCATACGGAGCAACCGAACCCCTCGCCCTAGCCGACATTCGGCAGGTGGCGCAACCGGCATCCGCGGCCTTCACCGGCGAACTCAACACTGATCACGTCGAATCGCAGATGCAGGCCCCGGCACTCGGGATGCTGCTCCAACCAAATCAATGCGGTGCGGCGGAGCCTGTTCAGTTTCCGCCGGTCTACCCAGGCCTCCGGCGGCGCAAGTGCGGACGGACCGCGGGTCTTGACTTCTACGAACACCACACGATCGCACCGCTCCACGACCAGGTCGATCTCACCTCCGATCCGGCGAAACCGGCTTTCCAAACAACAGTATCCGCACATTTCGAGGTACTGGCGAGCCAGTCCCTCACCCTGCCGGCCCAAAGCGTGTCCGTCAGCCAAGAGGCGCCTACCCGTTCCAGGAGGTGGTACCAGGAGAAAGCGCTCCGGTCGGGACTTTACCCCGCCCGGAAACCGGAAGACCCTGTTGAAAGTTCCGGGCCATTGATCCGGGCATCGATCAAAAGAGACGCCCCTGGTCCAGTTCAGCCACGGGCTTGTAACTGAAACGATGGAGCGGACAGGGTCCCAAACGTTGCAGGGCCTCGCGGTGAACAGCGGCTCCGTATCCCTTGTGGTCGGCGAAACCGTAGCCGGGATAGTGGCGGTCGTAGGCGGTCATGATCCGATCCCTGAGAACTTTGGCGATGACGCTCGCAGCGGCGATAGCAGCACTGGTGCCATCGCCACGAACCACCGCTTCGGCTGGTTGGGAACAGGGGGGAATTTGCAGGCCGTCAGCCAGCACCAGGTCCGGGACCGGCTGCAGCCGCGCCACGGCACGAGCCATTGCCTGCAAGGAGGCGCGTAGAATGTCGGTCCGGTCGATTTCGACAGAAGAAATCGCGCAAGCGCTCCAAGTAACGGCACTTGCGCGTATTTCTTCATATAAATCCCGACGCTTGGCGGCGGTCAGCTTCTTGCTGTCATCAAGACCCGAGGGACACCACGTAGGTGGCAGAACCACCGCCGCAGCCACCACCGGCCCCGCCCAGCAACCACGTCCCGCCTCGTCGACTCCGGCAAGCAGGCACTCGCCCGGTCCGGACTTCTCCTGGTCGAATCGGACCAGGGGATTGTCGCGGTCGGGCACCGCGGCTACCGGCGGGCTTCGCGGATCCTGGCCTTACGGCCGGTGCGCCCACGCAGGTAGTACAGCTTGGCCCGACGAATCCGGCCGCGTTTCTTCACGGTGATCGAGTCGACATTGGGCGACTGTACCGGGAAGATCCGCTCGACGGCCACACCGCCACTGATCTTGCGCACGGTGATCGAGGCCTCGAGGCCGGTGCCCTGCCGGGCGATGACCGCCCCGATGAAGTTCTGGATCCGGCTCTTGCCGCCTTCCTGGATCCGGAAAGCCACGGCGATGGTATCACCGATGCCGAATTCCGGAAGATCCTCCCGCAGCCCCTCGGCCCGGATGTCTTCAACGATGTTCATCTCTGCCTCCAATTTCTGCCTGCCAGAGCGTGGTTTCACTCATGTGGCCGGCGTCCAACTCACCTGGTTCCCAGGCGAAGAAAATTCCGTATTGCGTTCTATCAGCGCTCCGTCTGGTCGCTGGCGATATCCCGGTCGCCCTTCAGGTCAGGCCGCCGTTCGTCGGTTCGCTTGTCCGCTTCCTCCTGCCGCCACTGCTCGATTCTGGCATGGTGCCCCGAGAGCAGTACTTCCGGCACTTCCAGCCCCCGATACTCCGGCGGCTTGGTGTACCACTGGCAATCCAGTCCCCCGCCCCGCAACTCGGTGAAGCTGTCGTTGGCGGCCGAATCACCGTTGTGCAACACACCATCGATGCGCCGGACCAGGGCATCGGCAATGACCAGGGCCGGCAACTCCCCACCGGACAGGACATAGTCCCCGATGGAGATCTCTCGGTTGACCACGAGTTCCCGCGCCCGTTCGTCGATACCCTTGTAGTGGCCGCAGATCAGGATCATTTCACCCTTGGTCTGCAATTCGTCCAGCAACTCCAGGGTCAGCTCCTCGTCGAACCGCTCTCCCTGCGGAGTGGTCAAGATCACCGTGGCGTCGTCCCTGGTGC
>Ga0070729_10007810_pt1 | contig 10152 bp, 12 predicted proteins | sample tdDd472_FD_66725 | JGI IMG/M metagenome (GOLD analysis project Ga0070729, IMG submission 66725) | Marine sediment microbial communities from the Atlantic coast under amendment with organic carbon and nitrate - tdDd47.2 | ecosystem: Environmental > Aquatic > Marine > Coastal > Sediment | place...
GGGATGGTCGCGCTGAGGCCGACGATGCGGATGTGCTCCCGCGCGTAGAGGATCGACTCCCCCCACACCGTGCCGCGATCGCGATCGTCGATGTAGTGGACCTCGTCGAAGATGACGAAATCGACCGCCGCCAGGCGCTCGGGGCTCTCGAAGATGGTGTTGCGGAACACCTCGGTCGTCATGATCAGGAGCGGCGCTTCCGGATTGATCGTGACGTCGCCGGTCATGATCCCGACGTCGTCCCCGTGCTCACCGCGGAAATCGCGGAACTTCTGGTTCGAGAGCGCCTTGATCGGCGCCGTGTACACGATGCGCCGTCCGCGCAGGAACGACTCCTCGATGGCGTAGTCGGCGACCAGCGTCTTCCCGGCGCCGGTCGGCGCGGCCACGATCACCGAGCGCCCCGCGTCGATCGCCTCGATCGCCTTGCGCTGAAACGGGTAGAGGGTCTTGCCCTGGAATTCCGTAGGTGTGGCCATCTGCTAAGCTGCGAACGTGCGCAGCATACAGGCGGGCACCCTGCTCTTCCTCGCGATCCTAGTTCCGGCTTGCGGCATTTCGCCGGTCAAGAAGGGCGGCGTCGATCGTCCGGGCGTGCTCAGCCACGCGCAGGTCGAGAGCCTCGTGGCTGGCAAGCCCGCCACCGAAGTCATCCACGAATTCGGTCCGCCGGACAGCCAGCTCAAAGAAGAGGGGCAGCTCAAAGAAGAGGGGCAGCTCAAAAAAGAGGGGCGCGTCCTCGCGCTTGCCTATCGGGCCGAGAACGCGCAGGGCGAAGAGCAGGAACTCCGGATCGGACTCGACCCGGAACTGCGCGTCGTCAAGTGGACACTCGCGCCCCGCGAATCCGCCAAGTAGGCGTTACCGATTCGCCCCAAAGGCATCAAAAAGGGCAGAAACGACGGGTTTCCCCCGATTCCAGCGCCCGAACGGCACGCCTCGTGCGTATACAAGGGTGAAGGGCACAGGAAAGCCCCGACCTTGAAAACCGAAGATCCCGATCCGGCCTCCGGAGCGCATGTCCACACCATCGTTCCTCCAACACGATCCGGTCAGCCCCCACTGCTGACCATTACGCTCCCGGAGATACCGGACACACACACGACGCCGGAGTTCCCTCTTCCGTACCGAAGCGGTGCTGCGTTACTGGCCCATCGCCTGACGGCGATGGTGCGAGGCATCACACCGCGCCCGTGAAAGTGGTTTCGACCACGAAGTTCACACCCTACCCACAAAAAGCTCTTCCCAGAGCTCACACACACCCACCCGCTACAAAGGCGTCGTAACCCGAAGGCGGACCGCAAGGTCCGCCTTCTTTATTGCTGGTGGGTGGGAGCCCCAACCCACCCACGGGTCGCGGCGGAGCCGCGACGGCTGGAGCAGTCGATCGCACCGCAAGCACGGTCACGGGGCATTTCAATGCCGGTGGGTGGGAGCCCCAACCCACCCACGGGTCGCGGCGGAGCCGCGACGGCTGGAGCAGTCGATGGCGCGGCTTGCACCACGCAACCCTGTCCCCGAATGGGGGCAGCGTGCACGAATTGCGCACGATGGATTACGCGTCGGCGAGGAGGCCGGCGAGCGTTACAAGACCGGTACGGTCGGAATCGTCGAACGCGTTGAGGCGGTCGGAATCGACGTCAAGGACTGCGCGTACTTCACCGTCGCGCAGCACCGGAACGACGACCTCGCTACGGCTGCGGCTGTCACAGGTGATGTGGTCGGGGAACGCGTGGACGTCCGGAACCACGAGCACCTCGCGGCGTTCGAGCGCGGCACCGCAGACACCTCGACCCACCGGGATCTTCATGCACGCCAGCGGCCCCTGGTAGGGGCCAACCGACAGCGAGCCGTCCTCTTCCGGCAGATAGAAACCTACCCAGAAGTAGTGCTCGAACGTGTCGTTCAGGAGTGCCGCCGTGGACGCCAACGCGGCCACGAAGCTGGGCGCTTCCTCGATCAGCGTGGTCACCTGGGCGGCGACCGTTTCGTACTCGGCAGCGCGGCTCATCTCACACGATCCGTACTTGGGCTAAGTCACCCATGCACCAAGAAACACCATGCACGGGCTAGGGCACCCGTGCATCAGCAACCCGGCACCCGTGCATCAGCAACACGTCAACCGATGACGGTTTCGATCGTCTTGCGGAGCTCGTCTTCGCGGCGCAGTCCGACCATCGTCTCGACCGCCGCACCGCCCTTGAAGAACACCAGCGTGGGCACCGCGCGAACCGAAAACTGGCTCGGAGCGCCGGGCGCCTCATCGATGTTGAGCTTCGCCATCTTCATCTTGCCCTCGTACTCACCGGCGAGTTTCTCGACGATGGGCGTGAGCGCCTTGCACGGGCCACACCAGGTGGCGTAGAAATCGACAAGAACGGGCAGGTCCGACTCCAGCACTTCGCTGGAGAAATTGTCGTCGTTCAGTTGGGTCAGGCTCATAGGATTGATTTCTCCGTCGCAGAGCTGGCAGTATACCAATCCCACCCAGCAGACCGACGGCGGCGGCAAACCAAATGGAAACTATCAACGCCTACCTCTTCCGTGCGATGGCAACGCACGCCGACAAGCCGATGCAGGTCCTCAAGGACCGGACCTGGACATATCGCGAGGCCGCCGAGGCCGCGCACGGCGTGGCCCAGTTCCTGACCGACAAGGGCGTGAAGAAGGGGGACCGCGTCGCGATCATCGCGGAGAACTCTCCGCGATGGTTCCAGGTCTACGCCGGAGCGATTGCCATCGGCGCCGTGGTCGTCCCGCGCGGCGAGGACATCGGCGACAACGAGCTGCACTACATCCTCGAGCACTCCGGTTCGGGCGTCGTCTTCGCCGGCTCCGAGAGAACCGCCAAGCGCGTTCCCGAGGGGCACGAGACGATCGACATGACGGCGGACGGGTTCCCCGAGCCCCTCCCCGTGGATGACGAACTCCTCACCGCCTGGCAGAACGCGGTCAACAAAGACGACCTCGCGGTCCTGCTCTACACCTCGGGCACGACCGGCAACCCCAAGGGCGTCATGCTCGAGCACCGCAACATCGCGCACAACATCCGCGTGGTGCCGCCGATCGTCGACATCCAGCCGGGGCGGGTCTGGGTTTCCGTACTGCCGAGCTGGCACACGTTCGAACTCACCGTCGAGCTGTGCGGCTTCGCGTGCGGCTGCATGACGGTCTACAGCTCCAAGCGGCGCATCAAGGAAGATCTCAAGGCGTACCGCCCGCACTACTTCGCGTCGGTCCCGCGTTTGTGGGAAGCGATCTACGACGGCGCGATGAAGGCGATCGAGAAGAAGGGCGGCCTCGTTCCGCACCTGCTGAAGTTCGCCACGTCCGGCAGCGCCATGGTGCGCAAGGGCAACCCGCTCGGCTATCCCGGCCACTGGCTGGGCAAAGCGCTCTTCTACAAGAAGGTCAAGGCCGCGCTCGGCGGACGCATGCTGTTCAGCGTGAGCGGCGGCGGCTACCTGCCCCCCCACATCGACGCATTCTTCTCGGATGCCGGGCTCAAGCTGCTGATCGGCTACGGATTGACCGAGACCTCACCGGTGATCGCGGTGCGCGACCCGATCGAGAACACGCTCGGCACGATCGGGCGCCCGGTCGAAGAGACCGAGGTGAAGGTCGGCCCCGACGGCACGTTCCTCGTGCGGGGCCCGCAGGTCATGCGCGGCTACTACAAGGAGCCGGAGCTGACCAAGGCGGTGCTCAGCGACGACGGCTGGCTCGACACGGGCGACCTCGGCCGCCTCACGGCGAAGAACGATCTCGTCTTCATCGGCCGACGCAAGGAGACGATCGTGCTCTCCGGCGGCGAAAACGTTGAGCCCGAGCCGCTGGAGCAGGCCATCCTGCAGTCCCCGCTGATCCAGCAGGTGATGCTCGTCGGCCAGGATCGCAAGACCCTTGGCGCGCTGGTCGTGCCCGATCCCGACAAGAACGTCACGCCGGAGACCATCGCTGCAGAGCTGAAGGCGCGCACCGGCCAGCGCGGCGGCTTCCGCACCTTCGAGAACGTGATGCGCTTCAAGCTGCTCGAGGAGCCCTTCTCTCCGGAGAACGGTTTCCTCACCGCGACGCTCAAGATGCGGCGCAACGTCATCGCCGACAAGCTCGCCGAAGACGTCAACGAGATTTACAAGTAGCGCGGGCGGCGCGTCCGCGCCGCCCTTCGCGTTTACGGTTCACTGTTTACGGTTTGCGGTCGCAGCCGGCCCTGGGAAGGCCTCGCGGGCCCACCGGCTCCCGCCTGCTTCCGACCGTGAACTGTGAACCGTAAACCGTAAACGGCGCTTCTTTGTTTCTGGTCCCTCGCTGACGCTCCGAACCAGAAACAAAGAAGCGCCCCCGAGACACCAGTACCGGGGACGCTATGAGTGGACGAAGATGCGCGGGGCACCTTCGGCTTTTCTTATCGGCTTTAGGACTTGGGCGGGTTGAGCTTTGCAGCGAGCGCGCTCACACGCCCCTCGAGGTCCGTTCCCTTGAGATACCGCGCGAGGCTGCGAAGTTCGTTGGAAACGCCCTTCGTTTCGCCGCGGGCGACAAGCGCATCGAGTTCGTCCAGCTTCTTGCCGGAGGCCGTCAGCAGGTCGTCCTGGATCTTCTTGGCAATGTCCTGGAACGGCTTGGACATCTTCGCAGTCTTCTTGGCCATGCCGGCATAGCCGGACCACGCCTTGCCGAGGTCGCCGGCCGCCATCAAGGCGCGGACCTTGGTCTCTTCCTTGCGGAACTTGATCAGCGTCTTGCGCTTGATCGGCTTGCCGTGCGCCTTGGTGAGCATCTTCTGGGCGGCGTCGACGGAATCCATGATCTTGCCGGAACTGCCGCCGTTGTAGCCCTCGATCTCCGCCAGCGTGTGCGGGTTCACGATGCTCACGTACGGGATGCCGCCGGACTTGTTGTAACTGCGAGCCTTGCTCCGGTTCAGCCCGTCCATGTCGGCCTTGGTGAGTCCCGGCCAGGAGATGTAGTACTCGACCTTCTCACCCTTCTCGTTTTTCGCCTCGTACATGGCGCCACGAGGATCCTTCGGATTGATCGAGCTGACGGCGATGACCTCGACCGTCTTGTCGCCCGAGAACTTCATGTACTTCTTGTTTTGCAGCACGGACCCGTGCATGCCCCAGCAAGGGCCTCAGTTGAAGCCGTGGCTGTGCACCACGATCGGAATGTTGAGAAGCTTCGCTTCGGCGACGGCAGCGTCCCAGGACTTGGCGTAGTTCACCGAGTCCTTGACCTTGGGTCCCGCAAGCGAGGCCGACGCGAGCAGCGCGACGGCGAATGTGGTTGTGAGCATTCGATTCATGAGAAATCCTTACAAGGGATACTACGGCGCGATCCACGGTCTTCCGGAGTTTTCAACGAGCCAAAACACGCAATTCGCGAGCCGCTGCCTCGGACAGCGTCCCTTTGGCCTCCGCGACGGGCAGGGTCGCGAGCAAAAGCGCCTTGTAGAGCGGCTTTTCGGCCTCCGGCAGGGCGTCCAAATGCGACCTCACCACCGCCACGTCGCCGCGTGAGATCGGCCCCGTAAGGGCCAACGGCACCCCCTCGGACTGCACGTTTTCGAGCGCTCCCCGCATCAAAGCGAGCAGCGCATCGGCCCCGTCCTCCCCCGCGACCCCCGCCTGATCCATCGTCCGCTGCGCCCACGCGAACAGGGTGACCAGGTAGTTTGAAGCGATGGCCGCCGCCGCGTGATAGAGCGTCTTGCCCTCGGTGTCGATGCGGCTGACCCGGGCTCCCAGATCACGCGCCAACGCCTCCGCAACCTCGACCGCATGCCCTTCGACGAAGCACCACTTGCCGGTCATGTCCACGTCGAGGGAGGCGAAGGCGCACAGGGGATGAAGGCTGGCCGTCCGAGCGCCGGTGGGGAGGAGCAGCGAGGAGGGGTGGGCGCCGCTGAGGTGGAGTGCCACCTGCCCGGCGCCCAGTCGGACGGACGCGGCAACTTCGGCGAGGGCGTCGTCCGGCACGCCGAACACGACCACGTCGGCATCGTCGAGCGGACCGTCCACAACTCCGGCGCCGATCGCCGCGACTGCCTCAGCGGCGTGCGTCCGCGCGTGGACGGCGCCGATCTCGTGGCCGGCGTTCACCCAGAGGCGAGCAAGCGCGCGACCGGCGGCGCCACAACCTACAAAGGCAATCCTCATTGGGGCGGCCTCGCCAGATGGTTGAGCGGGCTGTTGCCCTTCCCCACCGCTTCCGCCAGCAAAATGCCGCGGCGCACGAATTGTCGGGAACGCTCCACGGCGTCCGGCATTTCCTTTCCGAGCGCGAGGTTCGCGGCGATGGCCGCGGCAAGCGCGCACCCCGTGCCATGCGTGTGCTGCGTATTGATCTTCGTATCCCGGAAGGCGACGAACTCGTTGTTCGCGTAGAGCAGATCGACGATCGCGTCGCCCTCGAGGTGACCGCCCTTGATCAGAACCGCGGGTGCGCCCCGAGCGACGAGGGCTTGGGCGGCGCGCTCCATGTGCGACTCCGTTTCGATCGGGAATCCGCACAGGCGCTCGGCCTCGGGCAGGTTGGGGGTCACGAGCGCAGCGATCGGGAAGAGGCGGCGGAGAAGGGTCTCGACCGCCTCGTCCTCGAGCAGCGCGTCGCCGGAAGTCGCGACCATCACCGGATCGACGACGAGCGGGGGCACGCCGCGGCGCTCCAGCACCTCGGCGATCGCCTCGATGGTGGGGATCACGGAGAGCATGCCCGTCTTCGCTGCGTGCACCGGGATGTCGTCGAAGATCGCGTCGAGCTGCGCGGCGACGAACGCCGGGGGCACGTCGTGGACCGCCCGCACCCCCTGCGTGTTCTGCACGGTCAGCGCGGTCGGCACGGCCATGCCGTACACGTCATGCACGGTGAATGTCTTCAGGTCGCCTTGCAGCCCCGCCCCCCCGGAGGGGTCGGATCCGGCGATGGTCAGCGCGGTCCTCACGCCGGTAAGGATACGGATAGACTGGCGCGCGTGGCGCTCTTCTCTTCGGCCTATGACACTTCCCGGAACTGCGACGCCTATCTCGTGGACAGCGAGCGGGCCGGTCGCGCCATTACGGTGCTGACCGAGGCGCCGGGGGTCAGCGTCGTCGAGGAGCTGATCGACCGGGCGGTTCTGATGGGCCGCAATGTCCATCTCGCCGGCGAGGAGACGTTCGCGCTGTTCGCGAGCGCGACCGCCGAGCGCTTCACGCTGGCCGTGACCGACCCCGTGGCGCTGGGCACCTACTCGATGCTGCGGGACGCGCTCGGTTCGTTCGGCGCGATCGAGGACGAAGCCGAGGTCCGTCTCGACGAGGCGGACCTCGCGCCGCTGCTGGCCTACGAAAACGGCCGCGTAAGTTTCTTTGACTGGGCGGGAACCCGCGACTGGCGGGATGTGGCCGGGCGGCGTGGTTTGCGCATGCTCTCATGCACGCCCTCCCATGACCCCGACCCCGACGTGGAGGTCCGCTGATGCGAATCCTGGTTCTACTCCTGCTCGTTGCGCCCTCGTTCGCGCAGGACATCCTGGTGATTGCGCCGAAGGATTACCACGAGGCACTGCAGCCGTGGATCGCCCACCGGTCCGCTCAAGGCCACGAGATCGCGATCGCGGAGCCCGGCGAAGACCCGCGCCCGGTCGTCCAGGCGGTTGCCAAGTCGAGCGACGGCAAGCTGCGCTTCGTGCTGCTGGTCGGCGACGTCAAGCAGGTCCCCGCCCACTTCTACGACGCCATCGTCATCAAGAAGTGGGAGAAGAATCCGCGCGTGGCGAGCGACAACCGCACCGCCGATCTCGACGGCGACCACATCCCGGACGTTGCCATTGGTCGGATGCCCGCTGACTCCCCCGCCGACGCGAAGCTCATGCTCGGCAAGGTGATCGAGTACGAGAACAACCGCGACTTCACGAGCTGGCGCCGGCGCGTCAACGTCGTCGCCAGCGTCGGCGGCTTCGGCGCGATGCAGGACCGCGCCATCGAAACGGCCGCGACCATGTTCCTGAAGCAGAACGTGCCCGCGGCTTACGACATGCACGTCACGTACGGCAAGCCCGATTCTCCGTTCTGTCCGCCGCCTTCGAAGATCATGGCGACGACGCTGGAGCGGTTCAACGAGGGTTCGCTGTTTGTCGCCTACATCGGCCACGGGCACAAACTCGGGTTCGATCGTGTCCGTTTCCAGAAGCAGAGCTGGGACATCTTCGAGGAGGACAACGCCTACGAGATCAAGGCGCGCCACGGCATGCCGATCGCGTTTCTTTTGTGCTGCACGACCGGCCACTTCGACGGCGCGCCCGACTGCATCGCGGAGATCATGGTGCGCCAGCCCAAGGGCCCGGTCGCGGTCATCGCCTCCTCCCGCGTGTCGATGCCGTACGGCAACGCACCGCTGGCCAAGGAGCTTCTCGAGGCGGTCTTCCTCGAACGCAAGGCGACTCTGGGCGAGGCCTTCCTGCAGGCCAAGGTGCGCTCGATCACCCCGAAGGCGGGCGACCAACAGCGCGCGCAGATCGAGTTCCTCTCCAACATCTACGAGGCGGACGCCGCGAAACGGAAGCAGGAGCGCATCGAGCACCTGTACCTCTACAACCTGATCGGCGACCCGTCGATGCGCATCCCCCACCCGGAGGTGGCGAAGCTGAAGCTGCCCGACCAGGCGGCCGCCGGTGCGCTCGTGGAGATCGAGATTGAGGCGCCGATCGGCGGCCGGTACACCGTCGACGTGTTACAGGAGCGGACCCCGGGGTTGCCCGGCCGCAAGAACGACACCGACGCGGAGTTCGAGCGCGTCTACAAGCGCTCCAACAACTGGGTGCGCGCGACGACTTCGGGCACCGCCGAGGCGGGCACGTTCAAGGTGAAGGTACAGCTTCCGGAGCGGCTCGTCGCAACGACCTACGACGTCCGCATCTGGATCGAGAACGACAAAGGCGCGGCACTCGGGAACGGGCGCCTGAAGATCCGCAACTAGCCGACCAGCCGCACGCGATTCGGGCGGCTGCCGTCGATGTCGATCAGGTCGGCGGCGCCCAGAATCGCGATTACGTACGAGCTGGCGCGCACGCGGTCGTTCTCCATGTTGAGCACGGACTGGAGCATCTCGTCCTTGACGGGCAGCCAGTTCTCGCCGCGCGCGTTCATGTCCTCGAGGAACTTCACGGCCGAGTCGAACGTGAAGAGCGAGATGCGCACACGCCCGCCCTTGGCCGTGCGGACCGAAATCGCCTCGGAGTCGACATCGGCGATCTGAAACGGCTTGCCGCTGCTCTTGTCCGGCGTCCGCAGCTCCGCACCTGGCTTGACCTTTTCGAGGACGACGTCGTACGCGCTGTTCATGCGCGCCATCCTACGGGCCTACGGGAGGTCTACGCCGCGGTTTCCCTTCATCCGAATGGGCCCGACATCGATCCCGACATCGACCCGATGGGCGGCAACGTTCAGGGGCAGCTTCACCGAAGCTGATGCGACTCCGCCTCAGCCATAGTTCATCTTGCCCGCGGCCAACTCCCTGCCGTCTTTGTCGAGCACCCGATAGGTCACGGGAACTCGCAGTGACTTCTTGAAGATCGTGATGCCGTGCCCGTTCTTGGCGCCCATCGCGAACGAGATGTTCAGCTGCGCGCCCTTCCGCTTCGCCTTCGTCGTGCACGTGATCTCATCCGGGATCACGAGCTTGGTTCCGCCCCTCGCCGCGACCTCGACCTTTTGGTACGGCGGACCGCTGGACGACAGGAACCAGTGCGCACCCTTGTGCGTATGCTCGAAGCGCAGCTCGCGAACCGTGTACTTGCCCGGCGCGAGGACACGGCGCTTGTCTTCTCCGCCCAGCGGCCAGACGACGCGCACCAAGCGATCGCCGCTCATCAGAACCACGGAACCACTGTCGAACGCCGGCTCGATCCATGCGGTCGGCTTCGCGTCCGCGGCGGGAGGCGCATCCACCTTCGGAGCGACCTTCTGCCTCTTGAGCCAATCGATGAGGGCCACACGGGCCTTCGGCTTGATGTTCGTTCAGGTGGTGCGGTTGATCTGATCCAGCCACGCCAGATCGGTCTTCAGCGTCTTGTCCGGCACGACATGGCAGGGCGCGCAGTTCTTGCGGAACATCGCTCCGACCTCGGCTCCCGGCTCCGCGACGGCCCCGGCCGCGCAGAGCATCAGT
>Ga0070729_10007815_pt1 | contig 10151 bp, 8 predicted proteins | sample tdDd472_FD_66725 | JGI IMG/M metagenome (GOLD analysis project Ga0070729, IMG submission 66725) | Marine sediment microbial communities from the Atlantic coast under amendment with organic carbon and nitrate - tdDd47.2 | ecosystem: Environmental > Aquatic > Marine > Coastal > Sediment | place...
ACTTCGCCCCATTCGCGCCGGGCGAAATGAAGCTTGGCCATCCGCAGGTACAGATTTTCGCTCGGACCAAGCCACCGCATGGCGTCCTTGATAGCGGCCATGGCTTTTTCCGTCTCGTGCATCCCCTCATAACTCAGAATAAGCGCATTGTAAGCACGGGCATCATTGTTCTGTGTTTCCAGGGCTTTTTGCAGGTATGGCACGGCCTCGGCAAACAGACCGAAAGTAGTCATTCTGTTTCCTATATCCGAATTGATACCTTCGATATCCTGAAAATATTCCGAAATCTTCGAATAGAGTTTGCGAGCTTCAAGCGGATTGCCCGCCTTGACCAAATTGGCGGCCTTGATCAGATTGTCATCCAGTACGGCCAACCGTTTGCGCAACTTGGCGATACGCGCCTTTTCCATGGCCTCACCCAGTTTTTTATGCAGCCGCATAAGTGTCTGGTAGAAAGCCTTTTCCTTGCCCTTTTCATACTTGAGCCCCTTGGGGAAAAGCTTGCGCATCATTTTCATCTTGTTGAGATCACGCAGAGCCTCATCCAGATGGGCATGAATCTCAAACTTTTCAGCACCAAAGACCTGACTGGTAACCAGCCCCCTGATAGCACTTGCCAAACAACTGAGCGTACGCAAATAATCGCTCTTCTTGGCATAAGCGCGAGCACGGGCGATATTTTCCCGAATTTCCTTGGCGGTCATTTTCACACGTGGCATGAACTTCGATTCCTACATCAAATATATTGAGATTCTTACGTAAAGTACAACAGCCCATTGATTTTATCAAGCGCGCACGAAAAAGCCCCTGCTTTTCCAAGATGCTCTATCGTTTTTCCTGCACAGGAGTTGACGCACAATGCTCGGTCAGGCTAGCGTACCCGACCGTCCAACCCAGTGGCATCATCCCCTTCAGGAGCCTGATTTGAATATATATCTCGCGGTTATTCTCACCTCTCTGATCATTTCATGGCTGCTCGGCGTCACATCCGATTTCCTGAACGCACGGGCCATGACGCCCGCCCCGCCTCGTGAATTCCGTGATGTGTTCGATACTGACACGTACCGACAATCGCAGGATTACACACGGGCCTCCATGAAATTTTCCTCACTGACTGACACATTCAATACTGCGGTCATTCTCATCGTCATCCTGGCTGGCGGGTTCCACCTGCTGGACCAGATGGTTCGCTCGTTCGGTCTTTCCGCACTCTCCACGGGTCTGATATACATCGGCGCACTCGGCCTGATCAGCGGGACTATGAGCCTGCCTTTCGAAGCCTACCATACTTTTGTGTTGGAAAAGAAGTTCGGCTTCAACACCACGACTCTTGCCACCTTTGTGACAGACCGTATCAAAGGGCTGCTCCTGACCGGCCTGATCGGCGGCGTGCTGGTGGCCACAATCCTGCTCTTCCTGCGCGAGGCCGGAGATTATGCATGGCTTTATTGCTGGGGATTTGCTGTGGCAGTCTCATTGGGCCTGACCTATGTGGCACCCACCTGGATTTTGCCGATGTTCAACAAGTTCACCCCGCTCGAAAAGGGCGAACTGCGTTCGGCTCTCGAGGCCTACGCCGATTCAACGGGCTTCGAGTTATCGGGCATCTTCGTCATGGACGGTTCCAAACGATCCACCAAAAGCAACGCATTTTTCACAGGATTCGGCAAACGCCGACGCATTGCACTGTTCGACACACTCATCAAGGAAATGACCGTGGATGAAATCGTGGCTGTACTGGCCCACGAGGTCGGACATGCCAAGCTCGGACATATCAAAAAACGACTGTTCACCGGCATTATCAAGACCGGGGCCATCTTCTATCTCATGTCTCTATTTCTCGATTCACGTCCTCTGTTTGATACTTTCGGTATGGAACACATGTCCATCTATGCAGGACTGGTCTTTTTCGTTCTGCTCTACACACCATTGTCACTGGTGTTGTCCATAATATCCAACCGGATATCCCGCACGCATGAATATGAAGCAGACGCTTTTGCCGCCGAAACCACACAGCGTCCGGACAGCATGATCTCGGCCCTGAAGAAACTCTCGGCCAGCAATCTGTCCAACTTGACCCCGCACCCACTAACGGTCTGGCTCGGCTATAGCCACCCCCCTGTTCTGAAACGCGTCAGGGCACTCGACACACAGAGTAAATAAATAATCGATTTCTTTACGTGGTTATGGCAATCTCCGGGAGAGTGAAAACTCCTAACCTGGCGAGATACTATGCGAGAAGTCCCTTTTGATCCTGCAAACGACGATATAATGGAACGATTGAAGAGTGTTCCGGCCTTTGACAGCCTGCCTGAAAGTCATATCCGCGAAGCCATGCGCGCTGCATCCATTCGCCGCTACGAAGCTGGCGAAACCATCATTCAGGAAGGAGAATTCGATAATCAGGTTTTCTTTCTCATCTTCGGACAGCTCAAGATTACCGTGCAGGACACTGAAGTCGGCCAGTTGAAACGACTGGGTGATGTGTTCGGCGAAATGGGAATCATCGATGGCAGCCCCCGGTCTGCAACCATCACAACGGAAAAGACCTCACTGGTCATCAGCCTGGATGACACAGCCATCGGCTCACTGGGGGAGACCAGCAAGATTTTCACCCAGGCCGTCATGTACCGGGTCTTTGCCGAAGTCCTTGCGGTTCGCCTGCGGGGTGCGAATCAAAAAATCACGGAAATGCAAACAGAATTGAATGAGTTGAAAGAATAGTCAGGCAGGAGGCGCATATGAAAGAAATCCCCTTTGACCCGAATGACAGGGAAACCCTGACGCGGCTGCAACAAATGCCGATCTTCGGAGCCATGGACGAGGAACGCTTGCCCAAAGTCCTTGGGATGGCCATGTTGCGCCGCTACGAAAAGGATGAGACCATCATCACGGAAGGCGACACGGATCAAGCTGTCTATTTTCTCATAATGGGCCGCTGTTCTGTCTCCATCGAAGGGGTCAATGTCAATGCCATCAGCGAAATCGGCGACGTATTCGGCGAAATGGGAATCATCGATCAGAAGCCTCGGTCCGCCACAGTCAGAGCGGAAAAACCCGTACTCTGCCTCGTTCTGGACAGCGAATTCATTGAACGTCTGGAAGGTGTCGACAAACTGGCGGCAGAGGCTCTCTTCTACCGCATATTTTCCGAAATGCTGGCCGCCCGCATCCGCGACGCCAACGCCCGCATACTGTATCTGGAAGAAAAACTGGAAGAATGCTCCATGGACAATTTCTAAGCCTGACACACTTTCCCTAAAGAAAACGGCGCACCATGCTTCAAGCATGGTGCGCCGTTCTAAATGTTATATGAATTTCGCTAAAATGAAATATCCTAACCGGCTGCCCGAGCCGCGACCTTGGCGGCTTCTTCAGCCTTACCCTGAGCCTCAAGAGCTTCCACGAGAGTGTCCCAATAGGCGTCGATACCGGGTGAAAGAGCCGAGGATTGACGAGCCAGCACCTCGGCAATCTGTGGATCTTCGCCCTGATCGAGATAGAGCTTGGCGAGCATGTGCATGGCCTGATGATCATTGTGATCAGCATTCAAAGCAAGATGCAGGTATTCTCGGGTCCCTTCAACATCTCCCTGCTTGTAGGAGACACGAGCCAGTGACCGAAATACCATGCGTTCGCCGCCGGGTTGCTCGGCCGCTTTCTTGTAAAAACTCGTCGCTTTCTTAAGATGGTTGGCCTTTTCCTCAATGGAACCAAGTCGCATAAGAGAATACACATGTCCCGGTTCTGCCTTGAGGCATTGACGGTAGGCCTTTTCCGCGCTTTCTAAATCACCGAGACGATGATTGGCCCAGCCAAGGTTGTACAAAGCGAGCACATCTTTCTTGTCCAGAGACACCACGGTCTCGAATTCATGGCGGGCCTCTTCAAAACGCCCGAGTTGAGCAAAACAGATGCCGAGCGAGTTGCGGGCAAGCAAGTTGTTTTCATCGTCCAACAGGGAAAGCTTGAACTCTTCGATGGCCCCGTAGATATCGCCGTCCATGAATTTACGGTCCGCAGACAGGTTCATGGAAATCGAATCAAAAACAGCTACTCTCGGATCGGGCAACAACAATGCGTGTTCAAGAGCCTTGCGGCAGTTGTCCAAAATATCGGCCCTGTCGAAGTTGAGGAAGGGGTAACAGCCTGCACCAACGGACACCTTAATGCCCAAGGCGTCATTGGCCTGCTTTTCGATTTCCAGACACCGCTCCATGAGCATTTCCCGATCGATGTTTTCCTGAAAAAAGATCATTCCGTTGAGGCCATATCGTCCGCCGGTAGCATTCTCACCGAATGCTCCTTGTGCCAACTTGGCCACATTCAACGCCATCTGGTCCATACCATCCTGATAGCCGTCGGTCTGTTCATCGGGTTGATCGAGAATACGGATAAGGGTGAGTCCAAAGGAATCAGGCGTCAGCCGTGCTTCGGAAAACCATGAAACGAATTCGGAATAGCGGTAGAGTTTGGTGGCTGCATCCTTACTTGGCATAGCGTCGTCCTTTGTCTCCTCCATATCGGCGAACAGACTCTCCTCGCCTTCAATAAGTTTAAGTCGGTCATCTTCTTCAATGCTCCAGGCCGCGTCACCCAGATGCAATATTTCGGCGAAGGCGACATCGTCCCGAACCTCGACCAGCACGACCTCACCCTTGAAGCCCAGAGGGGCCGTTTTCTGTCCCATTTTGGGAGCACGCACGAGAAACCGTTGTCCCACCTTGGCTCCCGAAGCTTCACCCAAAGAAACAATCATCCGATTCATGGGCAGGACTTCAAGTACACGTCCGCCCCGAGCCAGAATATCAGCATAACCAAATACCCGGTTACGACCCTGAGCCTTGGCCACGGCCATACCCTCGCGGGCCTTGCGTACGATCATCCGCGCCTGCTCGGAACCGGCACGACGAAACTGCGCGCCCTCAAGTCCCTGTGGGTAGCAGACATAACCGAGACTGCCGGAAACACGGATGGTATCGTTGGTCACATCATCGATAAAAGAAAGTTTGCTGATGCCTGAACGAATCACCTCGGACAACTGGAAACAGGCACGCGGTTTGGCGTCCGGTACCAAAATGGCGAACTTGTCGTTCGCGAAACGAGAGACGGTTGTGTACTTGGGGCACACCATGTTGAGCAGACGACCGATCTCGGACAATATATCGTCACCGGTCAAATAACCATACCGCTCATTCACAGGCTGAAAGGTATCAAGATCGAGAAAAATGACACCGAAAGTGCCGGAAAACGTCAGGTCAGCGTTGCGCGCCTCAATCCCGGCCCGGCAACTGCCGGTAGCCAGACATCCCTGCACCTGCTCAATGGCCTGCTCCAATTCCCCAAAAAAGAAATTGCGCGAATACAGGCCGGTCAACGGATCTGTAATCGCCTTCTTGTACAAGGCGAGCTTTTCCAACACGGCACCGGCAAGAGCCATGATATACTTGGGAGCCGTGGCCGGTGCCTTGAGGCGAACACCCTTGGCGATAAAAAAGCAGAGCATCTTGCCTTGGAAAACCAGCGGCAGAATCAATTCCTTGTCCTCAGACCGATATTCCGGCTCAGGAATGACCGTTGCTTCCTCTCTGGGAAAGAAGAGACTGTAAGAAGTAAAAGGGAGAAATTCAGCGATGCAATCCTTGATGGTATGCTCGAAATCGATCAACTCCTGGGGAGTGAACGAAATGGCCCCGTCCGCAAAGATGTCTTTTATTGTCCTCATAATACGCGAGGGTACAACGGAGACTGTTTTTTCTCAAATGAAAGTTTGAAAAGCCCACCCCTGACGGCATGTTACCCTCAGCCCCTATGCAGCAGGCTTTTCAACTTCATTACGAATAAAATCCATAAGGTAGTTAGTACAACTCCGCGTGGCATAAAAATCGTGGGACAGACTCTTCCCCGTCAAGCACGTATTCAGCCACCTCCTGAACACGAGCCAAAACCCCGGACACATGACTTCAGTAACTGGCCCCGCCACACAGCATGCTTATGGATCGTTAAAATCCCCCCACACCATCCGACTATATCAATACATCTTGATATAAACATTTTGTTTGACTCCCCCCCACAAATCTGTCAGGTGTTCATCATAATTCGAGAGATACAATGAAAATACTCACTGATCCCATAGAACTACAAAGCCAATGCACCACATGGCGAAACCAAGGTCTGACCATTGGCCTGGTGCCGACCATGGGCTATTTACATGACGGGCATACGTCCCTCATAGACATGGCCCGATCCCAGTGCGACAAACTTGTCGTGACCCTGTTCGTCAACCCGACTCAATTCGGTGAAAACGAAGATCTCGACAATTACCCCAGTGATTTTGACGGTGATTGCGCCAAAGCCGAAGAGCACGGTGCAGACCTTATTTTCGCCCCCGCATCGGATGCCATGTATGCACCCGAGCATGCCACATGGGTCAACGTACCAACCCTCGGCGAACACTTGTGCGGAGCATCCCGGCCCATCCATTTTCGCGGCGTGTGCACAGTCGTGACCAAGCTGTTCAATCTCGTTCAGCCGACTAAAGCCGTATTCGGACAAAAGGACTGGCAACAGCTCGCCATTCTCAAACGAATGGTCCGCGATCTGAACATGCCGGTGGAAATCATCGGTCATCCCATTGTCCGTGAGGCTGACGGTTTGGCGCTCAGCTCTCGCAACGCTTACCTGACAAATGAAGAACGGGCAGCAGCTCCGGCCATTCGTCAAGGTTTGCTGAAACTGGCTGAAAAAGTGAAAAACGGTGAGCGCAATGCCAAAGCCGCCAAACAATCACTTGAAAAAGAGTATGCATCCACTCTGCCCACGGGTGTTGTGGATTATATAGAATTGGTCACCCCGGATTCCATTGAACCGGTCGCGACCATATCATCGCCGGTGCTTGCTGCCGTGGCTATCCGCCTTGGCAAGGCTCGGCTTATAGACAACATTTTGATAGAGGTATGATCCATTGGCTCAACGATGTTTTTTGAGCGCCAAGATTCATGGCGTCGCAATCACTTGCGCAAATCTGGAATACAGAGGCAGCCTGTCCATTGACCCCATCTTGATGAAAACGGTCGGCATTCTCCCCTACGAACAGATCGACGTTTACAATCTGGACAACGGCGAAAGACTGACCACCTATGCCATTCCTGGCGGCCCCGGCGAAATATGTCTCAACGGAGCAGCCGCCCACAAAGGTAAAGTCGGCCAGCGAATCATCATTGCCACATACATGTGGCTGGATGAAAATGAAGCCAAAACCCGCAAACCGCGTGTCATCGTAGCTGATGAAAACAACGGCATTGACGAAATCCTTGAGTGTGATCTCAACCCGGATTTCTAAACGCTTATTACTGCAGTATCCTTAAAGGAGGACTCTGATGCAGATTGAAGGCAAATACCTATTCACTTCCGAATCCGTGACCGAAGGCCATCCCGACAAAGTTGCCGACCAGATTTCCGACGCCATCCTCGACGCCATCATCGGCCAGGATGCTATGGCACGCGTGGCCTGTGAAACATTGGTCACCACTGGTATGGCCTTCATTGCCGGTGAAATATCCACTACGGCTTACGCCGACTTCCCGGAAATCGTCCGTAACACCATCAAGGACATCGGCTACAACTCTGCTGACAACATGGGCTTTGACTGGCAAACCTGCGCCGTCATTTCCTCCATCGACAAGCAGTCCCCGGATATCGCACAGGGCGTTGACCGCCAGAAACCCGAAGAACAGGGCGCAGGCGACCAGGGCATGATGTTCGGTTTCGCTACCAACGAGACCCCGACCCTGATGCCCACCCCCATCTACTACGCCCACCAATTGTCAAAACGCCTGACTGACGTGCGCAAGGAAGGCGTTCTCGATTACCTTCGCCCTGACGGCAAAACCCAGGTCTGCGTAGAATTCGACAGTGGCAAGCCCATCCGCATCGACAACGTCGTTGTTTCTTCCCAGCACGCAGAAGGCGTCGAACTGGGCCAGTTGCAGGAGGACATCCTGCGCGAAGTCGTCATGAAGACCTTGCCTGAAGAACTCATCGACGAAAATCTCAAGTCCTACATCAACCCCACCGGTCGCTTCGTGATCGGCGGTCCGGTTGGCGACTGCGGTCTGACCGGTCGCAAGATCATCAACGACACCTACGGAGGTGCCGGTGCCCACGGCGGCGGCGCTTTCTCCGGCAAGGACCCGTCCAAAGTCGACCGTTCCGGCGCATACATGGCCCGCTACGTTGCCAAGAACGTGGTTGCCGCAGGCCTGGCCGATCAGTGCGAAGTCCAGATCGCTTACGCCATCGGCGTGGCCAACCCGGTCTCCGTGGTCGTGTCCTCCCGCGGCACTGGCAAAGTCACTGACGAGCAGCTGACCAAAGCTGTCACCGACGTCTTTGACATGCGCCCATACTACATTCTGGAACGTCTGAATCTGCGTCGCCCCATCTTCCAGGCTTCCACCAACTACGGTCACTTCGGCCGCGAACTCCCCGAGTTCACCTGGGAGCAGACTGACGCCATCGACGATCTTCGCACAGCTGCCAAGATCTAGTTGCACTGAAACGAATTAAAGCCCCCTGCCAGTCTGCTGGCAGGGGGCTTTTTCATGTTCCCCTGAAACATGAATGGCCGAGACTCATCACAATTGTTGACAAGTCAACATATCTTCCTTAAAAACCATCTCTCCCGCGAACAGTTAACATGTCAACAAAAAGAGTTACCATGCAAGATCACAACGCACGTCGCAATACCAGCCTTGGCTATAGAGTCAGTCGCCTATACAGGCTTAACAGTTGTCTGCTTGACCGCTGGCTGAGTGAACACGACCTCTGTTCCGGGCAAATCCCGTATATAATGGCAACGGTGGAAAAGGCAGGCCAAACTCAAGAGCAATTGTCAGCATATATCCGAGTCTGCCCTGCTGCCACGACACGAATGTTGAAGAATATGGAGTCTGCCGGCCTTGTGAGGCGTAAAGAAAATCCAGACAACCGCCGACAGAATCTCGTCCACCCGACGGCCAAGGCCAAAGCACTCTACTCAGCTCTCATCCCTATACTCGATCAGCATAACGAAGTGATGCTCAAAGGGTTTTCCGAAGAAGAAAAAGTACAAATACGGGCTATGCTTGATCGCATTGCTACCAATGTCCAAAAGCAACTCAATGGAGAAAAGGATAAATGATTTCGGAAAAAGAACGGACAGCCTGCCTGTGGTCCATCACAGTCACCCAGTTTTCACTGGTGTTCATGCTGTCGTCCGTTGCCGTCGCCATCCCGTCGCTGGGCAAGGAGTTCGGAGCGACCGCGGCACAACTCGGTCTCGTCGAGTCTGGCTACATATCGGCAGTCGCCATGCTCCTCTTTCCTGTAACGCGACTGGCTGACATGACAGGGCGCGGATTCGTTTTTGTATGCGGAATGGTTATTTTCACTACGATAAGCCTGATTCTGCCCCTGTCTCAATCCATAGAACAATTCATCATCCTCCGCGTCTTTCAGGGTGGCGGCGGCGCCATGATGGTCACAACCGGACTGGCCATTCTTGCCGACCTTTTTACAGGTCCACGCAGGTCCATGGCTCTGGGCATTGCATCGGCGGGCGTTTATGTAGGATTATCCGCCGGTCCGTGGCTTGGTGGTATAATCGCCACGACCATGGGATGGCGGGCCATCTTCTATATCGGAGCCGTGCCCTGCGCTATCTGCCTCGTACTCACTTTGATAGTACTCCCGGTCAAACCGGAACGGAAAAAGTGTCCGCCTTTCGATTGGGGTGGCGCAATCCTTATTGCCATGGGTATGGTCATGCTCTCACAAGGCGGTTCCCACTTTCACCTCATGGCAGGAAAGGCCATGCTCGCTGGTGGAGTGCTTTCACTGGTCGCTTTTGCCCTCTGGGAAAAACGCACCAAAGCCCCGCTGCTGGACATGACCCTGTTCAGCACCAATCAGTCTTTTGCACTTGGCAATACCGTACAGTTCATCAGCTATGCCGCAACATTCGGCATCACTTTTCTGATCTCCCTCTATCTTCAAATCGTTCAGGGAATGACACCCAGTGAAGCCGGAATAATATTAATGGCTCAACCGATCATGCAAACGCTTTTTTCACCGATTAGCGGCAAGCTCTGCCAACGATGGGCTGCACACCA
>Ga0070729_10007820_pt1 | contig 10145 bp, 10 predicted proteins | sample tdDd472_FD_66725 | JGI IMG/M metagenome (GOLD analysis project Ga0070729, IMG submission 66725) | Marine sediment microbial communities from the Atlantic coast under amendment with organic carbon and nitrate - tdDd47.2 | ecosystem: Environmental > Aquatic > Marine > Coastal > Sediment | place...
TGCCGCCGGCGGCAGCACCCGGCTCCGCCCCTGCTCCGGTCGCGTCCGGCCCGCGACCGTCGGACGTCAAGTCCCTGTCGGCGGAGATTCGCCCGCTTGCGGCGGTGGAGCGGGAGTATATCGAAGGGGCAATCACGCGCTGCGACGGCAACATCCGAACCGCGGCGGCCCTGCTCGGCATTGCGCCCCAGACGATCTACCGCAAGCGCTCGGCCTGGGAGGAGGAAGACGCGGCAGCCGCGCAGGCTGGCTGACGGCTTCCGCCGCGCCTGACCCGTTTCAGGCGTCCATCGGCGTTCCGGCCAGCCGTGAGGAACGGACCGGATGCACCCGGTCGCGCAGCAGCATCCATGCGTGAAACGCGCCGGGGAAGAGCGGTCGGAAGGCTGCATCCATGACATCCAGACCACCGGTATAGGCACCAAAGGCCGGCACGATCAGGCGCAGCCCGTCGGTAACGAAACAGCGGGCACGCACACTGCGGCCACGTCCGCGCACCCGCGCCTTCGGGTGCAGGTGCCCGGCCACTTCCCCGGTTGCCCGCCCTGGCTGCGGCTCATGACGGAACAGCAGCGGGCCACACCGGTATTCGGCCAGAACCCGCCCCCCTATGTGCGCGGGCGGTTCGGGGTCGTGGTTGCCGCTGATCCAGATCATCTCCTGCCGTTGCGAAAGTGCCGCCAGCCGATCCGTTTCATCGCGGCTCAGACGGGCGAAGGCTTCACCATCGTGAAAGCTGTCACCCAGCGCCAGCAGCCGGGCCGGGCGGTACTTCGCCATCAGCCCCTCCAGCAGGGTCAGCGTCGCGGCGCTGTCATAGGGCGGCAGCAGCCCATGGCCCCGGCGCGCCATGGCCGATCCCTTCTCGAAGTGCAGGTCGGAGACAATCAGCATCCGCTCCGCGGGCCACCAGAGCGCCGCTGTCGGATCGGGGTGCAGCCGGGCACCGTTGACCACCATCGCGCCATCCATCACAGCAGCACCGAGGCCTCGGCCATCAGGTCGTCGGCGGCCTCCGCCAGGATATCCTCCATGGCCATGCCCAGCACCGGTTCCTTGCCGATCTCCAGCATGACCGGGACAGCCAGCGGGGAAATGCGCTCCAGCTTTCGGGTGACGATGCGGCCCTGTACCCGCACCAGCATGTCGCCCAGTCGCCGCACGTCCAGCAACCCGGTCGCCGCATCCTCCCACGTTGCGCGCAGCAGGATGTGGTCGGGTTCATGGTCGCGCAGCACGTCATAGATCAGGTCCGACGAGATGGTCATCTGCCGCCCGGACTTCTCCTGCCCCGGAAAGCGCCGCTCGATCAGCCCGGCGATGGTAGCGACATTGCGGAAGGTCCGTTTCATCAGGATGGATTCGTTCAGCCAGGCATCCAGATCGTCCCCCAGCATGTCCGGCGCCAGCAGCGCGTCCACATCCTGCACCGGGCGCAGTGACCATACCGCCATCGCGTAGTCACTGGCGACGAAGCCCAGCGGGCGCAGGCCCAGCCGCTCCATCCGCCGCGTCAGCAGCATGCCGAGTGTCTGATGCGCCAGCCGCCCCTCGAACGGGTAGGCGACCAGATAGTGCTTCTTTGCGCGCGGGAACATCTCCACCAGCAGTTCGTCCGGGCGCGGCAGGACGGAGCGCCAGCTCTGCAGGCCCAGCCAGTCACGGGTCTGCGGCGACAGGCCCGGATGCAGCCCCGGATCGGCCAGGATGGCGCGCACCTTGTCGGCCAGGAAGGTCGAGAGCGGGAACTTGCCGCCCTGATAGCTGGGGACGCTGGCGTCCTCCCCCGGCGCACGCACGACGATGGCCGTGGTTTCCTGCACCGACTGGAAGCGCACGATCTCGCCTGCGAAGACGAAGGTATCGCCGGGTTTCAGCTGCTCGATGAAATATTCCTCGATCTCGCCCAGGTTCCGCCCGCCACGCAGCCGCACCTTCAGCATCGGGGCCTCGACGATGGTGCCGACATTCATGCGGTACTGCTGCGCCACGCGCGGGTTGGCCACGCGCCACAGCCCCTCCACCGTCTGGCGCAGCCGGTGATAGCGCTCGTAGCGTTTCAGCGAGTAGCCGCCGGTGGCGACGAAATCGATCACCCGGTCGAAGGTCTCCCGGTCCAGCGCGCGATAGGGTTCGGTCGAGGTGACTTCCGCGAACAGGTCATCGGCATCGAAGGGTGCACCACAGGCGACGCCCAGCACATGCTGCGCCAGCACATCCAGCGCCCCGTCACGGGCGGGCGGCGCATCCACCTGACCCTCGGCCAGCGCCTCCAGCGCCGCCAGGCATTCCAGTTCCTCGAACCGGTTGGCGGGGGCGAACATGGCCTTGCTGGGTTCGTCGAGGCGGTGGTTCGCGCGACCGATGCGCTGCAACGTCCGGGCTGCACCCTTTGGTGCGCCGATCTGGACCACCAGATCCACGTCACCCCAGTCGATGCCGAGGTCCAGCGTGGAAGTGCAGACCACGGCCCGGAGTGCGCCGCGCGCCATGGCCGTTTCCACCTTGCGCCTGCGTTCCACGTCCAGGCTGCCGTGATGCAGCGCGATGGCGAGCACGTCGTCATTCACCCGCCAGAGCTCCTGAAACACCAGTTCCGCCTGGCTGCGGGTATTGACGAAGACAAGAACGGTACGATGGTCCCGGATCGCCTGATAGATCTCCGGAATGACATGCCGTGCGGTATGGCCCGACCACGGGATCCGCCCCTCCGCCCGCAGGATCGTCACGTCCGGCTTCGGACCCGGGGGGCCGCGGACGATGGTGGCCGGTTCCTGTCCCAGCCCGACGAATCGGGCCAGCCGTTCCGGTTCCGCCACCGTCGCCGAAAGCCCGACCCGCCGATGGCCGGGCGAAATCGCCCTCAGCCGCGCCAGGTCCAGCGCCAGCAGATCGCCGCGCCGCGTATCGGCAAAGGCATGCAGCTCATCGATGATGACGGCACCAAGGTTGTGAAACATCTGCTTCGCCTCCCGCGCCGCCAGCAGCAGCGCGAGCTGTTCAGGCGTGGTCAGCAGGATGTTCGGCGGGGTCTTCTTCTGCCGCTGCCGCTTCGACTGCGGCGTGTCGCCGGTTCGTGTTTCAAGCGTCACCGGCAACGCCATTTCCCGGACCGGCGCATCGAGATTCTGCGCAATGTCGTAGGTCAGCGCCTTCAGCGGTGAAACATAGAGTGTGTGCAGGCCCGGTCGGGGGCTGGCGGCCAGGTCGATCAGGCTGGGCAGGAAACCCGCCAGAGTCTTGCCGCCACCCGTGGGCGCGATCAGCAGCGCATCGTCACCGCGCGCCGCGATCTCCGCCAGCCGCACCTGATGCGGTCGCGCCTGCCAGCCCCGGCGGGCAAACCAGTCGTGGAACTGTCCGGGCAGGACATGCGTGGGCAAGGACGCATCATTCATGGGCCGATCCTAACGCGGTCGGCACGGATGTTCTGCTTTTATTCGGCTGCGTCGCCCAGATAATTGACGCAGATCCGCCGCGGCGCATCGCCCTTCAGCGGCTCCCCGGTCATGCCGCACTTGGGCACGGCCTCCGACTTCTTGCAGCCGGTTTCCGGCGCCAGGTGGCGACAGCAGGCGACACAGACACCAAAGGGTTTGGAGCCGAGTTCGACCTGCAGGCTGGCCATCAGACGACCCAGGCCATCGACCATCAGCGCGGCGGTCCTGTCATCCATGGCACCGACGATGGTCTCGATGCAGCGCACGGGATCGCGGGCGATCATCCGCTCCCCCTCCGCCGTCAGATCGATCAGGCAGACACGCTTGTCCCGGTCACTTGGCGTGCGTGCGATCAGCCCCTTTGATTCGAGCGCGGAAACAGTCTGGGAAATCGTCCCCTTCGTCGCGCCGAGGAAATCGGCAACACCGCCTGGCGTGCGCGAATAGCGGTTGGCCCGGTTCAGATACCGCAACGCTTCCCATTGCGCCGGGTTGAGGCCATCCACGTACTGCAGTTCCCGGGTCATACGCCCGAGGCGGTCGATCAGTTCAGCGACGCGCGCCGCGTGATCAGGCGTCTCGCCCGTCATCGGATCGTCATTCTTCGCTGTTTCGCTGGAACTCTGGCCGTCGTTCACGGTCATTTGGTTTCGACTCGAAAATTAATGCTTGTGGCTATCGAACACGCTGCATAAAGTATCGAGGCGAAACCAATTTGCCAAGAGGCGAGTTCGGTCGCAGGCATGGCCTGCCCGGGGGACCAGGTTCTGGCGGACCTGGCGGGTGGGGCCGGAAAGACGGGTGACGACGATGATCCATGACAATTCAATGCAGTCGGTTCGGCAGGAACAGCAGTTCATTTCCACGGCGATGTCCGCGCCGCTGCTGTCTTTCGAGCATGAGCAGGATCTGGCACTGCGCTGGCGTGACGAGGGTGACGAGCGCGCCCTGCACGAGCTGGTGTCCGCCTACATGCGCCTGGTGGTCTCGGTTGCGGGTCGCTTCCGCGCCTACGGACTGCCGCGCGCCGATCTGGTGCAGGAAGGCTGCGTCGGGCTGATGCAGGCTGCCGCCCGGTTTGAACCCGAACGGGGTGTGCGCTTCTCCACCTATTCGACCTGGTGGATCCGCTCTTCCATGCAGGAATATGTGCTGCGCAACTGGTCCATCGTGCGGTCGGGCACCAGCGCGGCCCAGAAGGCGCTGTTCTTCAACCTGCGGCGGCTGCGGGCACAGATCGACGGTGCCGGCGCGGTCAACCTGACCGAGGAAGCCCGCGACCAGATCTCCGAGAAGCTGAAGGTCTCGACGCGGGAGGTCGTGGCCATGGCCAACCGCCTGTCGGCCAAGGACCAGTCCCTCAACGCCCCGGCCGGCGAGGAAGGCTCCGACGAATGGGGCGACTTCCTGGTGGACGACCGCCCGTCGCCGGAAGAGGTGACCGTGACCGTGCGCGACAATGCCACCCGTGGCGTCTGGCTGAAGGAAGCCCTGTCAGACCTGAGCGACCGGGAACAGCTGATCGTGCGGGAGCGGAAGCTGAACGACGAGAAGGTGACGCTGGAGGAACTGGGCGTGCAACTCGGCGTGACCAAGGAGCGCGTGCGCCAGATCGAGCACAAGGCGCTGCAGAAGCTGTCGGACGGTGTGCTGCGGCGCGCCCGTGACGCGGCAGATGCCGGTCGCGGTGGCGATCAGCTCATCACGCTTTCAGATGAAATGGCCGCCTGAGACAATGCGGCCCTGACCGGAAGATCGGAGCAATACATGAGTAAGAAGATCAGTGCCGGCAGCGCGATGCCCGCGATCAGTGTGCCGAAGCTCGGCGGCGGCGCGCTTGATCTCGGCGGCAATGGCACATGGCGCATGGTGATCGTCTATCGCGGCAAGCATTGCCCGATCTGCAAGCGCTATCTCAGCGGCATCGAGGCCCTGCAGGGCGAGATCGATGATCTGGGCCTTGAAGTCGTTGCCGTGTCCGGCGATTCGGAGGAGCAGGCACAGGCTGTCGCTGACGAGACCGGGGTGAAGATCCCGGTCGGCTATGGCCTGACAAAGGCTCAGATGCACCAGCTTGGCCTCTATGTCTCGACCCCGCGCCCGAACGAGACCGACCACGAATTCCCCGAACCCGGCATGTTCGTGGTCAACGATCAGGGTCAGGTGCAGATCGTCGACATCTCCAACGCGCCCTTCGCGCGGCCGGAGATCGCCAGCATCCTGCGCGGGATCAGGTTCATTCAGGAAAAGGGCTACCCCATTCGCGGGACCGCCTGAGACCGGACCATCAGACTCGCGGACGACAGGCAGGGGGCAGATCGCCCCCTGTTTTCGTTTGCGCGACACCGCCCGCCCCCCGATGCTGACCCCATTGATACAGGAGACAGAAGAATGAGCAGCAGAGAACCAACCCTGCGACCGGCCCCCATGCCCTCCGACTGCAATGCCAACGGCGACATCTTCGGTGGCTGGGTGCTGTCGCAGATGGACATGGCCGGCGGCATCGCCGCCTCCCGCCACCTCAACAGCCGCTGCGTCACCCGCGCGATCGAGGCCATGACGTTCGAGGCCCCGATCCGGGTCGGCGACGTGGTCTCGCTGTTCACCGACATCAAGCGGGTGGGCCGGACCTCTGTCACCGTGCATATCGAGACCATCGTGCACCGCAAGTTCGGCACGGAGACCGTCAAGGTGACGGAGGGCGATTTCGTCTTTGTCGCCATCGACGACGAGGGCCATCCCACCGAGCACGGCGTCGCGCCGAAGCACGGACCGGCCAAGTGATCCGCATCGAGCATGAGGGGGCCGTGGCCAGCATCGTCCTCGACCGGGCGGAGAGCCGCAACGCCATGACCGCCGGCATGATGGCCGACATCGCCCGGGCGGTTGACGACATCTCCCGCGACGATCAGGTCCGCTGCCTCGCCGTGCGCGGGGAGGGGGAGCATTTCTGCGCCGGGCGCGACCTGACCCAGGGGGAGGACCGCAATCTCGGTCCCGCCGTGGAACGCTACGAGGCCTGGACGGAAGTCTTCCGCCGCCTTGACCGGCTTGCCATCCCCTCCGTCGCCGTGGTTCAGGGGTATGCGGTGGCGGGTGGTTTCACGCTGGCCATGGGCTGTGATTTCGTGATTGCCGAGCGGTCGGCGCAGTTCGGCGTGCTGGAAATGCGCTCCGGTTTCCCCGCCGCCGTCAACACGCCGCTGCTGGCGCAGCTTGTCGGCTCCCGCCTGGGGCTGGAGATGCTGCTGTTCGGGGAGATGATCGACGCGGCACGGCTGTACGAAATGGGTCTGGTGAACCGACTTGCCGACGGGCCGGAGGAGCTGGAGCGGGTGGCGACACGCTTCATTGCGCGCGCCGCCGCACTCAACCCGGAAGGCGTCAAGCTGACCAAGGCCCTGCACCGCGCCGCGCGTTCCATGCCAAGGGATGATGCACTGGCCATGGGAACCCAGTTGAACGCCCTGATCGCCACGTCCGGCACCTTCGACGCCGCAGCAGAGAAATTCCGCAAGCGCGAGATCGATTGACGTCGGGGAATATGTGGCTACCGATCAGTAAGACGGATATACTACATACCAACAGGTAAAATTCGTCAAAACTGTATCAAATAATCATTGGTGAAATCATCAATGAATTCCGCAAGATGGGCACACGAAACCCTCAAAGACAATAATACTGACCTGATTTATTTTTGCAGTTTGATCACTCCTGATTGTCGGCGAGGTATGCCTGAACTACAATTGTCTGTGAATAGTCTTGATCAACCTGGCCCGCATGGAGGGCCGCTCTGCACGTATCCGGCCCTGGACAGGAAACCACTGCAACGACCTTGATGGCCTGACCGACAGAACAGCGCTCCAGCGGACCCCATTGAGGAGGTTCATGGAATGCTTGTTTCAACCCTGCTGCATGCCAAGGGTGGCGATGTTGCCACCGTGCGCCCCGACGCTTCCGTCGAGAGTGTTGTCGGGCGCCTGAAGACCGAGCGCGTGGGTGCCCTGGTGGTGTCGGACGATGGTCACCGCATCAACGGCATCGTCTCCGAACGCGACGTGGTACGCGCCATTGCCACCCACGGCTGCGACGCGCTGGAGCGTACGGCGGCCGACATCATGACCGGCGACGTGATCACCTGCGATCAGTCCGACGCCGTGGCCGATCTGATGCGGATGATGACGGAACACCGGATCCGCCATCTGCCGGTCGTGGAGGCAAATGTGCTCTGTGGCATCATCTCCATCGGCGACATCGTCAAGAACCGGGTCGACGAGTTGCAGCATGAGGCGGACGCCATGCGCGAATACATCCGTACCGGCTGAAGCTCCGACCCGCCCGGCCGCTGCGATGTTCAGTGGGGACCGGACGGTGGGCACAGGTGCCACAGCTTTGCCGCAATGCCACCTTGTGCTCGCCGGACTCACCCGCCGATAATGAACGCTGACATTCAATGCGGTGCAGGTGATGGTCTGATGAGAATGCTGGTGATACTTGCGGCGGCGACAGCCGTGTCGGCGATGGCCCTGGCTGGTCCGGCGGCAGCCCAGAAATCGGCGGACCCGGCGCAGGACGCTGAAGTCATCAAGGTCTATGACAAGGGCACCCTGAAGCCCGCCGATATCCGCGCCTGCCTGCGCCAGGACCAGCGTCTGGGCGACCTGGAGAAACGCCTCACCGACTACCAGGCCAGCATGACCGCTCATCGTGGCCGCATCACTGCGCTGGAAAAGGAGCTCGACCGTCGCCGCAAGCAGATCGACGGCACCGATCCCGCAGCCGTCAAGGAATACAATGCCCGGGTCGAGCGGCACCGGACCATGATCGACACCTACAATGACGAGATGCTACCGACCCTGGACCGTCGCCGCGATCAGCTGAACCAGCTGGTCAAGGACTACAATGCCGCCTGCGCCGACAAGAGCTACTTCGAGGAAGACTGGCAGGCCGCGCTCGCCGAACTCGGCATGAAGGACCCGCGCCCGTCAAGGAGTGGCGGCAAGTAGCGCAATCCGGCTCAGGACGAACCGAACCTCTGAGCGGAATTCCGCTCAGATGAAGGTGGCGTCGGTCGGCAGGCCGAAGAGCACCCGACCGGTCAGTTCATACGTCGAACCGTTGACCATCATGTGCTGCGTCATGGTGTGGGCATCCCGGAAACGACGCTGCAGGGGCGACGACAGGAAGACCGAGTCGCCACCGGCAATGTCGTACATCGATCGAGCCACGTCTGCGGAGGTTCGCGTCGCGTGGGTTGCCGCCAGCCGCAGTCGGGCGCGGGTCCCGGTGCCGAGGTCATTACCCGCCTCCGCCTCCCGCCACGCCTTTCCGACCACATCCTCGACGAAGGCCAGCGCGCCACCGAGACTTGCGGTGGCGCGCGCCAGATCGGCCTGCGCCATGCCGCGTTCCGCCAGCGTCCGTCGTCCACCGGTCGGCTTCTTCGTCGCGGCCAGCGCCACCAGATCATCAATGGCTGCCGCCGCATTGCCCAGCGCCACCGCCGCGATGCCCAGCGCCAGCAGACCGAAGGTGGGAAAGCGGTAGAGCGGTCCATCCGCCGTCGCCGTGTCATGCATCAGCGAAACCGAATGGCTGGCGGGGACGAACAGATCCGTCACCTGCATGTCGCCCGACCCGGTCCCCGCCAGTCCGGTGGAATGCCAGGTGTCGAGCAGTTCCGCCTCCGCCGCCGGAAAGATCACCATGCGTGAATCGGGCATGCCGTTGTCCAGCAGCTTCGGCTTGCCGTCCGCCATGATCACGGCGCCGCCAGCCAGCCAGGTACAGTTGGCGGAGCCGGAGGCCCAGGCCCAGCGCCCGGTGACGCGATAGCCGTCGCCCTCCACGACCGCCCGGCCCATCGGCGCGAAGACACCCCCGAAGATGCCGTCTCGCGCGCCATAGATGCCCTGCGCCACGGACGGTTCCAGAAAGCCTGCCTTGTAGGCGGAGGTGGCGGCAATCATGGTGCACCAGCCTGCGGCGGCATCCGCGGCCCCGACCTGGCGCATCATCGACAGCGCCGTGGCCGCATCGCATTCCAGACCACCGATGGCCCGGGGCACCATCATGTGAAACAGGCCCGCGCGCGCCATCTTCGCCGCCAGATCGGCGGGCAGTCGGCGCGCCTTCTCCGTTTCCTGCGCCCGTGTGGCAATCTCAGGCAGCAGTGCCGCAACATCGGTTTGCAGGGTCATGACATGTCCTTCGGAAAATCATCAGGGTCCGGGGCAAGCCGGACCAGCCGCCGGCCGGTATTCTCCCCGCGAAACAGGCCGGCAAAGGCATCCGGTGTCGCCTCTAGCCCGCCGGGCAGCACTTCCCAGCGGCCCACCAGTTCACCGCGCACCATGTGATCGGCCATGGCCGTCTCCGCCGCGCCCCAGTTCGGCAGGTCATCGAAGACAACCAGCCCCTGCATCATCAGCCTGTGCGTGATGAAGGCGCGGGTATTGCGAATCCCCTCCACCGCCGATTCGTCGCTGTTGTAGGCATCCACCTGTCCGGACACGACGATGCGCCCGTTCTGCCGCATCAGCGGAATGACCTGGTCGATCATCGCGTTGCCGACATTGTCGAACAGCACGTCGACACCCTTCGGCGCGGCAGCGGCGATGGCCGCGGGCAGATCATCGGTCGCCTTGTAGTCGATGGCGGCATCGAACCGCGCCACACCGGTCATCCAGTCACACTTGGCCGGTC
>Ga0070729_10007825_pt1 | contig 10139 bp, 8 predicted proteins | sample tdDd472_FD_66725 | JGI IMG/M metagenome (GOLD analysis project Ga0070729, IMG submission 66725) | Marine sediment microbial communities from the Atlantic coast under amendment with organic carbon and nitrate - tdDd47.2 | ecosystem: Environmental > Aquatic > Marine > Coastal > Sediment | place...
CTTGCCCCTTTTAGGGGCAAGGCATTTTATCCCCTTCCAGGGGTTATCCCAATACCGGCCCCTCCGGGGTCGGATTTTTATTGAAATATATATAGATTGCTCATTGTGGTTTGTATAAAAAGAGATCCCAAAGTGATTTACGCAAAAGCAATTGAAGGATAAATTGATAATTTTACGGGAATTTCAGATCCATATGAGCCTCTTGAAAACCTTGATATTGTGATTAAAGCGGATCAGGAAGATTTTCTTGAAACAGTTGAAAAGAATTATGGATGTTATCAGACAGCATTGACTTATCTGAGATTATGAGTAGAATATCAGGTAAAAGGAACATTAGGAGGAAGAATGCTTGAAAATTAGGTTATTGCAAAAACAGGCATTAATTTTCTGCATATGATATTCGCGGGTTATGAAGAACCCAAATCGAGATGGGAGCCTTGGGTGAGTGAGTCCTGACACCGAAGTGACCTGTTGAGACTTGGGCGTTCAGACGTATACCTTGTCGCCTGGTGCCATAGAGACATTTTTTAAAGAGCAGTCACTGAATTTGGTATGGTATTGCTATGCCCTTAAACATGTAAAAAAAAAAGAGCAATTAAGTTATTTGATGTGATTATCTCAAGATTAGAGAGCTGACCCCAGATACGTAAATTAAACTAAAAAAAGAAAAGAAAAGAAATGACAAAATATAGAATATTAATTGTATTTGGTACACGACCTGAAGCAATAAAAATGGCACCAATAATTAAAGCGCTCAAAAATGATCCAATCTTTGATCTAAGGGTATGTGTAACAGCTCAACATCGGGAGATGCTGGATCAGGTGTTGGATTTATTTGAAATAAATCCTGATTATGATCTTAATATTATGAAAAAAAATCAGAATCTGGGAAATATAACGTCAACCGTTTTGACAGGACTACAAAGCATTCTTGAAGAATATCGTCCCGATAGAGTACTTGTTCATGGTGATACAACTACAACTTTATCAGCAAGTTTGGCTTCCTATTATAATAAAATACCAGTGGGACATGTTGAAGCAGGGTTAAGAACCGGTAATATATATTCTCCCTGGCCCGAAGAAGTTAATAGGAAAATAACAGGTGACATTTCAGACATGCATTTTGCGCCAACTGAAAATGCATTTGAAAATTTGGTATCGGAAGGGAAAGATCCCGATAATATTTTTGTTACTGGAAATTCAGTGATTGATGCCTTGTATGATGTTGTTGAGAAAATCAACAATGATAAAACGATACAACAACATTTAGATAGTAAATTTGAGTTTCTGGATATAAATAAGCCTCTAATTTTAGTAACAGGGCATAGAAGAGAGAATTTTGGCAAAGGCATAGAAAATATTTGCAAAGCTCTAAAAAAAATATCCAAACAAAGAGAAGTACAGATTGTTTATCCGGTACATTTAAATCCTAATGTTCAGGAAGTAGTAAATACCGCTTTATCTGGAATTAAAAATATATTTTTAATTGAACCATTGGATTATTTGCCTTTTGTATATTTAATGAATCGTTCAAAGATAATTCTTACTGACTCCGGTGGCATACAGGAAGAAGCTCCTTCACTTGGAAAACCTGTCTTTGTATTAAGAGATACTACTGAAAGACCAGAAGCTATCGATGTAGGTACTGCAAGATTGGTAGGAACGAACATTAAAAAAATTGCAGATTCAGTTATTCAAATTTTGGACAATGGTAAATTGTATGAGCAGATGAGTAAATTGAATAATCCATATGGCAATGGAACAGCAAGTATCAAAATACTTAATGCTCTAAAAGAAAGATTATATAGAAATAATTAATCATGATAAACCACACGTTCCACTGTTGGACCAGTAAAGTTTCACAATTCCAGTTAATTGTTCTGAGTAGAGCTAAGCACATTGTCCAACGTTTGGGTGTCACTGCAGATTTACTTAATATTGAAATAAGTAATAATATAATGATCTATCTTGATAAGGTAGCGGTAATGAATCGAATAATTGCATGGTTTTAAAAGAATATATTAAATACAAATATCAATCTAAAATTTTACAAAGAGTGGTAAAAGGCACTTCTTGGAATGTTGTGGGTACTGTGATATTCCAAGTTTCATCATTAATGATTTCAATTATTTTAGCAAATATTTTAGGGAAAAATGATTTTGGGGAAATTAGTTTTATTAGAAATACATATATTATGCTTGGGCAATTTGCCTGCTTAGGTATAGATGTTGCTGTAACAAAATATATTTCAGAATGGAGTACAACAAATCGTGTATATATACAAAAACTATTAAGAATATCAAGACGAAGTGTTGTTATATCCGGATTGATTACAACAACTGTTTTAATTATATTTTCTAATGATATTGTTGAAAGATGGTTTAATCATAACACAAATACTAATTCACTGTTGTGTGGAGTTGGATTAATTATTGTTAATGCATTATATTTTTATCAAAATGGTGTTCTATCAGGTTTTCATTCATTTAAAGAAATAGCTAAAATTGAGGTTTTTAGGGCTGTTTTAATCATATTAATGCCTTTAGTTGGTGCCTACTGGTATGGCGTGAATGGTGCCCTTTTAGGTTATATTATTATGGGGGGCTGTAGTTACTTTATTACAGAAAAAATTATAGTAGAAAAAATAAAAAAATATAAGACTAAGCCAGCAAAAATCGATAAAAATATTTTTTTGGTACTCGTAAAATTCTCTCTACCCGTATTTACCTCTGGATTGTTTGTTATTTCTGCAATTTGGGGATGTAATGTATTGCTTATAAATAATGAAAATAAGTTTGGAGAAATCGGTGTTTTTAATATAGCTTTAACATGGAAAAATTTGATTTTATTTATTCCATTACTCTTAAGTAAGGTTTTCTTTCCGATATTAAGTGAATTGTATGCTAAAAAGGATTATGTAAACTTCAATAAGTTGACACTATATTTTAAAGTTGCCATAGTCTTGATTTCCATAGGTATATCTATATTTATGACTCTTTGCTCTGAGTTGATTTTAAGTTTGTATGGTAATGAGTTTGTGGGTCATGGTACTGTTTTAAATTACATTGCATATGCAACATCATTTCAAGCCTTGGCGATTGTTTTTGCCCAGTCAATATTGAGTACAGGAAATACAAAAATCGCATTCTACTTAAATACTATTTGGGCAGTCAGTGTAATCATTATATTTGCCTTATTGCCAAAATCAGCATTAGGTTTATCTCAGGCTTATTTTTATTCTTATTTAATGCATTGGTTGATATCATTGTTTTATTATTTGTATTTTCGATACACAGTATACACAAACCAAATTGATAGGGAACTTAACCTTAACCCATGATCTACTTGGTCATCGAATAAAAAATTTTGGTGAGAGTTTGCTATAAATTTTTTGTTATTTAAAAGCCATCTCAAAAAATCGAAGCGGGATTATTGCGCAGCCAAGCTGGATAAAGGATAATAAATTCACTGCATGGAATTCATACCTAACAACGACTCGCCTTAACTTAGGGTTATTTTACGTTTTTGTCGAGCTTATCGCTATCGTATGCTTATCACCAATTAGCTTCTCTGTATTTTTGGCGATAAAACTTGTGTTCAAGATCAGTAGTGTCCGGTTAGGTTCTTGCATTCGATTATTTTGTAAATAAGTTGATATTTCTCTTGGGAATATATGTATTTAGGGCGCGTCGCCTTGTGGTTTATACTCTTAATTACAAGGTCTTATCTCTAAATGAAATTCTCGCCACTACCCAAGAAAAAATCGACTCATCAACTTATAATCGGTATGTATCTCCTCTTTATCCATACTGGAATATACTCCAGAACTGACGTCCAGAGGAGACCGGCCCTTGAAGTTGAAATTCGAAAACCGCTAAATCCACTAATTTATAATCACTTGAATGAGCATAGATTCTGTAGACATTTATTATAAAATCTTGAAGAAAATGAATTTGCAAAGCAGTGCATCGTTCTCGAAAGAGTTATAAGCCTCAGTAGCTTTTCTGAAGCCATTAACAACCGTAGTTTGGAACAACTTCAGTTTGTGTTTAAAGAGCTGAAAAAAACAAATAAAGTTCTCCCGAAAAAGTTTGAAGCGCTTGGAGATCTTATAGCTATCGATGGCAGTCTAATCGACGCAACTCTTTCGATGTATTGGACTGATTACAAAACAAATTTAAAAAAGGCCAAGGGGTATTTGGGGTTCAATATTAATCAGGGAATTCCATCTAACGTTTACCTGACAGATGGAAATGGTGCTGAACGTCCATTTGTAAGTACAATTCTCTCTCCGGGGCTGACTGGTGTCACAATGATTTTGATCTTCTTCAGCAAGAAGGCAAAAGCTTTGTCTGTCGCATCGATAGCAACACGTCAATAACAACACTAAAAAAATGCCATCTCCCTGAAGGGGAGAATTTTATTCTCGACGATGCACAAGTTTTTCTGGGAACTCCTAAGGTTAACCAGACCAATACACCCGTCCGATTAGTAAGCTATGAAGTCGAAGGTATAAAATATTACGTTGCAACTATAATGGCTGACACAGAATTTTGAACACCCTCGTGGGAACTTCGAGCAACCTCAGCAATACGTTGATAGATTGGAATCAGGGCATTTGTACCTCGATCAATGAAGTTGCCAATGGCGCAGGTGCTTATATGAATTTCTATTATCGAACGAACCTGGTTTTGGACGGAAAGTCTTCTGAGTCCTTTAGGACCGCTCATTTCGGCAATAAAAGCACTGTACCTGGGCCCAAAGCCTGTTTTTAGATTTTCAGGTAGTCTGGTCCACCAGTTGAACATCTTGTTTATCATTGATTAATTGAGCTTTGCCCAATAAAAAAGGTTTTTCATACATGTTGTTTTATTTTAACTTTATTATTTCAATATTTTTCTTTTTTTATTTTTCTATAAAAACAGTCAAGAAAAATATGTTGATTTCCCCTCATATGGTCTTGTGGGGCATGCCAATTTTAGTGATTTATTTTCCTGCCTGGTTCGTGAAACCAGATTATATAAATGATATATATTTCAATTTAATTTTCACCTTTGGTATTATAGGCTCTTTGATTGGCTCATTGATATTTAAAATTCCAACACTTGTAGATCAAAATATATACAAAGAAAAAATCAGAGAATTTGGTTATAAAACACCCATTCTAATCATTAGATTTGGTGCCATGGTATATTTCGCATTTTTAATACTGACGATTTTTTTCACCATTTCAAATAGTGGCGGTTTGGCAAGTGCACTTAAAGTTGGGAGAGTTCAGGCTTACCTAAGCGGGGGCATATTAAAAGGGCAGACCTTTCAGTTGCTTTTTATTTTGCCTAAGATAATGTATTACTTTTACATAGGGCGCAAGTTTGAAAAAAAACAATACATTTCAGCTTTTTTGCTTGTTTTAACCATTTCTGTTTTTTATTTCTTCACAGCCAATACAAGATTACCTATTCTGTTTCCAATTGTGGCATTTAGTATAATTTACCTTTCAATGACAGTAAATAAAAAATTGCTTCCTTTTCTAATGCCAATTTTTATGATTTCTGGTGTCGTCATTGTTTTTTCTTTTGCCGTTTTTGCCAGTTATCTCAGGACTGGTACTTTGAGTTCTTTTAGTAATGTTACCGGTGATTTCTTTAATGCAGTTTTTGCACATTCCTTGGCTCAGCTAAAATATTATGAATGGGTACATGATTTATTTCTTGCACTGAGTGATGGATCTATTCCTTACGACTACTGTAAGGCATGGTTTTATTATGGTGCTATTTCTATATTTCCTCGATTCCTGTGGCCAGGCAAACCCATTACTTCAACTTCAAATCGTTTAAGTGAATCGGTCATGGGGATAACTTTAGGAGATGGTCAATTGATCACTACTTTTTCTGTTTTTGGAGAAGGATTCTGGCAATTATCATATGTTGGTGCTCTTTTTTCTGGATTTTTGTTATTGGCCGTTTATTGCATTATGATTCATCTTATAAATAAATTTAGGTATGCCAATTACTGGATAGTCATGTTGATTATAAATATGGCGCCATTTTTCAGGGCAGAAATACCGATACCAACTTTTATTTTGAATCTAATCATTTTATCGGTTTTATTTGTTATAAAAGTAAATAAAAGGTCTAACTACAGTGAAATAAATAAATCCTAAACTTGTCACAGTTTACTTTTCTATGGCGGTCCTAAATAGGGATAGGCCTTTGTCTTGATTTTTTAATATTAGGGTCTGATAATATGAAGAAGAAAGTATTATTCATAAGCACTGCAATACCACCTGTATCTGAATCGCAGACGATTAGAAATGTTTTTTTCTTAAGAAGTTTAGCAGAAAGCGATTTTGAAATTACTATAATTACATTGGATTCTAATGCTGAAACAGACATGCTGTATAGCATGTTGCCCGAATGTAAAATAATCAGAACAGAATTGCCCCCTCATTTCAAACGTTATAGTTCGTTTAAAAAAAGTAAATTAGAAAATATCTTACAAAAGATATATGGTCTATATTTAAATATTATTGTCGTACCAGACATGTATGCCGGTTGGGAAAAAGTTATTGATAATCATCTCGAAGCAAATCCCTTGGAAGATATACCAGACATTATAGTCTCCTCCTCGGGTAGTTATAGTGCCCACATCAGCGCATATAATTTATCAAAAAAATTTAAAACCCCTTTTATTGCCGAATTGGGAGATCCTTGGACGTTTAATCCTATTTGGCCGGCTACATTACCGCACCGCATTTATAAGAATAAAAAAATAGAATCCCAAATTTTGTCAAAGGTGTCTTCTATTGTTGTCACAACAGAAAAAACAGCTGAAATTTACCAAAAGTGGTTTGGAAATAAGTTTGGTATAAATGTTGTGACAATGGGGTATTCTTCAAATGATTTCAACAAGATTAAAAAATATGTTACAGAGAAAACAATTAATATAACTTATGTTGGTGTTGCATATAGAACAGGCAGGAATATATTGTCTTTTTTAGATGCATTAAATAGCATAAATCACAAAAATGATATCCAATTTAACTTAATTGGGCCTCATAGTGCTTATTTTGAAGAATATGCCAAAAAAAATAAATACAATTATATTAATTTTGAAGGTAGGGTCTCATATGAAAAATCAATAGAGCATATTAAAGAAGCAGGTATTTTAGTCATTATCGGGAATACCGGTGGTGTTCAGGTGCCTGGAAAAGCTTTTATGTATTTGGCGTCTGGAAGACCAATTGTGCTATTGGCTCAAGAGAGTGAGGAGAGTGACCCTACCTGGCAATTGTTGAAACAATTTCCCGGTACCATATTTTGTCCTATGGTTGATAAGGATATACAAGAGTGCTTCAACAATATATTAGACAATTATGAAATATTGCAAAGTGAATCCTACCAGCGACTGAAAATGAAAGAATTTAAAGATTTAGAGTGGAATAGAATCGGTCGAAAATTTGCAAAAATTGTTGAAAAGGAATTATCTGTATGAGTAACAATATTTCAGTAATATCAACAATTCTGAATGAAGAGAAATCAATTGAAAGTCTTATCCAAAGCTTACTTAATCAGTCAATACAGCCAGATGAAATAATAATTGTTGATGGGGGTTCCACAGATAGAACCTGTGAGATTTTAGAAAAGTTATCACAAAAAAATAAAAGATTAAAAGTCATTATTGATCCTACGTGCTCGTTGAAATATTCAAATGGACCAATAGCTCGCGGAAGAAATATTGCTATAAAAAATTCCAATAATTCAATCATAGTATGTGCCGATGCGGGGTGTGTTTATAAAAACGATTGGTTGGATGAAATTACAACACCTTTGAAAGAATTTGATTTCAGCTTTGGCGGTGCCTGTGTTGAAGAAAAAAACATCACAAGTTGGGATTTTGCTGCAGCTCCTTTTCTGGGATTTGATCTGGCTACAAAAAATATGCACAGAAGTCCAACAGGTACGGCCAGATCTCTTGGATTCCACAAGTATGTATGGGACGAATCGGGGGGCTTTCCCGAGACGTCACTTTTGGGTGAGGATACAGAGTTTTTTATAAAAATAAATGAAAAATTCAAAGGATATTTTGCCGATAAGGCACCGGCTTATTATAAGCCGGATTATGACTGTTTCTCTGCAATGACTCGTTTGGCAAGATACGCCCAATCCGACGGGATGAAATTTATTACAAAAAAACGTATCTTGTTCATGTTATGCCGAATTTTTATTTTTATTTTTGCATTAATGAATATTCATAACACCTTCATACCCATACTATTTTATTTCTTATTAGAAATTATATTGGCTTTTCGATTTGATGTTAGATCGTTTCGTTATTTGAAATACCTTAAAATTATACCTCTTCGGTTGTTTTTCTCAATGTGTGTGCCTTGGATCTTTTCAATAAATTATTTAACTGGTTTTCTTTTAAAGAAAAACCAATTGAATGAACAGAATCTATAGAGGTTATATCCATTATAATGAACCATATATAAATTTTTGTTGGATGATATGAATAAAAAATATAATTTAAAAATTGCCTATATTTATTCTGAAACCCCAAATTATATACGTGTTTCAAAATGCTTACCTTTTTTCGCTGAAACATTTACAGACGTTCATTACATTGGATGCTCTCGCACTAACAAATGGGATAGGAATAATATGATTCCGGGTGTATCCTATCACATCGAAGATCGATCGTTGAAGCATGGTTTTAAATCCGTTATTGGTGCCATTGGATTTTTATCGTACGTAAAAAAGAAAATTAATGAAATCAAACCTGATCTTGTTATTGCAACAAATGAAGAGTATGTTCTTCCATTTATTACAGGTTACATTGACAAGCCAAAGTATCTTGTTTGCGACTTAACAGACAGCATGGCTATTCGCATGATGGGACCGGCAAGACACTTGAATATATTCTGGTCTCTTTTATCCTATTATACAAAAAAAAACATCGATGGTTTGGTAGAAGTAACTGAAGAGCGATTGGAACGTTATAAGTTCAAACCTAAAAATACTGCTGTAATTTATAATTCACCGAATTGGAAACAGGTTGAAAATGAACCGGATGATCCGAGGCCCTATATTTATGTTTGTGGCTCTGCGTTGGATGAATTGTCAGGAATTGAGACGTTGTTAAAGGCGGTCGAAAAAATTGACAGTTTACGAATTGTATTTGCTGGAAGACCTGTTGGGGCATGGATGAATAATACATTTATAAAACATCCCAAAGTTGATTTTATGGGTGAAGTTTCCCCTGATGAATCATTGAAAATCGGAAAATCGGCGTGTGCTATTTTTGCTCATTATAAACCAGTGATTGTGAATTATATTTATGCGGCACCGAATAAGTTATACGATGCTATGATGTTAGGCACTCCGATTTTATTAAATTCAGAATGTAAAATCAGCCAGTTTGTAAATAGTTACAATTTAGGGCACTGTACCCCCTTTGGCGATATAGATTTGTTGGAAAAAGCGTTAATAAAGGTTGGTGCAAAGAATAATAACGACCCGTCTAAAGAGACAAACAGTGACATCTTTAGAAAAAGATATTCATGGGAGCAAATGGAAAAAAGATGGTTGTTATTTTTCGATAATTTAATGAGATCAAAAATTGGATGACTGTTTTTTAGTTTTGGTTATTCATGATCATTCTACTCTATTAAGCTCATTTGTATTATTTGCTTCTTTCTATAACTATGTACCCGATGTGTTTTCTTACAACGATCTTATCCCTGCAAAGAAGAAGCCTTCAGCTCATATGCATTCAATGTGGAATTGCGTGAAAAAGATGTCTGGAACAGTTCAGGATCATGATGCAGAGTACAATAAATCTTTTAACAACCGTACCAAGTCAGAAACATACTAATAAGTGCGTTTATTTCTCGACATGTGATATAGTATAGGCATGAAAAAACTTGATGCCAGACAATTAGATCATAAGACAAGAGAAGCAATTCGAATTCGCGCCGTTCAGTGTGTACTTGATGGTGAGAGCCCAGAGCAAGTTATCAAGGCACTGGGGTTTCACCGATCAAATATTTATGAGTGGCTTTCCAAATATAACGCAGGTGGTTTTGATGCCTTGAAAACCGGTAAAATCACAGGGCGACCCAGTAAATTATCGGGACC
>Ga0070729_10007829_pt1 | contig 10137 bp, 9 predicted proteins | sample tdDd472_FD_66725 | JGI IMG/M metagenome (GOLD analysis project Ga0070729, IMG submission 66725) | Marine sediment microbial communities from the Atlantic coast under amendment with organic carbon and nitrate - tdDd47.2 | ecosystem: Environmental > Aquatic > Marine > Coastal > Sediment | place...
GCATCGCATTTCTTGGCTATTTCCTGCTCCTGACAGAATCCAGGCTACACTGGATATGGATCTTGCTGATATCACTGGTCACCTTTTACTCCACCATAGTCCATTTCTCAAATTTGCCTATCCTTAGCGGGACTGTGCTTGCTGCCACAGTATTATTTTATCTTATCAGAAAGTATAAATTCGTCCAAATAATCCCAAAAAGGCTCATTGTTGTAGGGCTCGTCTTGCTGTTGTCCTGGCTGTCAATCCCCACCATTAATGCCTCCTACGGGATAGGGTTTAAGTATTCCAGGGTGTCCAACATCGTATTTACCGCCAGGCTGATCATGCCCGGAATTTTTGCTGATTATGTAAGTGATAAATGTGAAGAAGAACCAGATTTCTTCCTTTGTGAATTTAAGAATTCAATCCCTGATTATGATCGATACGATTATTTTTTATGGCACGACACCAGCTTCCTTTACAAAGGTGATTGTGAGGGCATTAAGGGATTTGCTGATTGCTGGATACTGAAAGACAGTATCTACGGAAGCGTCGTGAACGGTATCATGCAACACTCAAAATATCGTCTACAGTTTGCCAGCGATGTCGCAGAACAATATATTAAGCAACTCCATACCTTTGACCTGGGTACGAATCCTTCATTCGGAGAAAAGTCTCATATAAACTACCCCATTAAAAAATACTTCCCCGGGGAACACCAACAATATCTGAAGGCTAGGCAACAGATATATGGAATTTCCTGGCCATTAAGAAACTTATTTCAGCAAATTCTAGTGGTAATCTCTCTGGCCATCATCATATTTTTCTTTGTGGTCAGAAGGTTAAGGGTCTCTTTACCTGAGAATATCTCTTCACTGCTATATTTTTATCTTTTGTTGGTACTCGCCAATGCAGGTTTGATATCAATATTGTCAGTCGTTGTAGGGCGTTACCAGGGAAGGATTATCTGGCTGATCCCTACCATTGCATTTATTCTGCTGGCTCAGTATTTTCTGCGAAAAATGAAGGAAAGAGAATTGAAAAAAGAAGGAATGTAAGCGTTGGATCAATCAACAGCAATTGTTTTCTCTTCTCTTGGTTTCAGATAGAAATCCCAGTTATTACCAATGATCGATAGGCTGTATTCCATTGCCTCTGTTAATGGTGTTGGCTCAAAGTCAAGGTCCTGCCTGATCAGGGAGGTGTCAAGTTTGGAGTCCTGTAAAACACCTTTCACATGTTCTGCGGTGAACAAGGGTACTTTCTGGAATTTTTGAAATCCTTTGCCCATGATCTTTACCAGATCTGGGGGAACAGGCACAAACATTTTTCTTGTTCCCTTTATCTTTAACATCATCGAAATCAGATCCTTGAAAGGAATTACCTGGTCACCGGCAATCTGGTAAGTTTTTCCATATGCAGCAGACTCATTCAAACTCTTCACGATGTATTTCGCAAAATCCTTGACAAAAATGGGATGCTGTGTTTGCCTGCCATAGCCTACCAGTGGAACAAAAAATGGGATGCGGTACACATTCTTAAGGATACGGTTAATTCCGAGCCCTTCAGGCCCCAGGATCATAGCAGGAACAAAAACTGTGTAGTCCAGACCCGATGTTTCAAGGAATTCCTGTCCTTTGAGCTTCGTTTCTCCGTATGGGCCTTTGAACTTCTTCATGACCACGACACTGCTGATCTGAATGAATCTTTTAATTCCGGAGGCTTTGCAAAAACTGATCAGTTATGCTACACCCTCGGCATTCACAGCATAATTCTTATCGTAGTCGGAGCTACCGAGCAGGGCAGCGGTATTGACCACGGCTGTAATGTCCTTTCCTTTCAGCTCTGATCCGATCTGCTTTTCAATATCATCAGTGATATCGCAGTATAAATACTGAATATGCTCATGATCGATGATGGTTGATGCATAGTGATCATATTTCAGTGCAATCACCTCGTATCCTGATGTTAGCAATTCCTTGCATACATAGGTTCCAAGGTATCCGTTCGCTCCCGTAACTAAAATAGTTTTATTCATGCCCTCTTGATGATTTTGAAGCTGCAAAAATACGGGAATTCATTCAAAAACAATGATAATGGGATGACTTATTTATCGGATCTTTTTGTTGTTGACATGCTGAGGAACAGCTGACCCAGTATGAGTGATATCAGACCACCACGTATCTGTGCAACCAGGAACACCAGCCCGGAGAATACAAGTATCAGGATGATACCTCCTGCAAGGATGAATAAGATGCTGATGAGCCAGGCGGCCTGGTAATGGAAGTTGATTTGAATGCCATGGTCAGCAACCTGAACTATTTCAGATCCAAAATAAGCCCTATCACCAAGATCATGGCCATGGTACTGATCATACAAACGGATGTATGCATGGATATGTGCATGGTTGACATCAGTGGGGTTAAAGCCAGGGAAGGGGATCAGGAGATCATCTTCGGCGACGGGAAAACCATAGGAGAACTGGCGGAAGAGCTGGGCACCATCCCCTACGAGGTAATGACTTCCATATCAGGAAGGGTAAAGAGGGTGTACTTTCAGGAGTAAATACTGAAAACTCTAAACGCTAATATTCTAAATTCTAATTAATTCTAAAAGTCAAAACTCAAAATTCAAAAAATTGAATTTAAACCTTGAATTTTGGTATTGTTTAGGAATTAGGGTTTAGAAATTAGTATTTGAATTTACATATTTCCTATTTTTGGACATAATTCCTGAACGGACCATCATGAAACTCTCCATACTCATTCCTGCATACAATGAAGAAAGGACAATCCATCTCATCCTCGACAAGGTTTTAGATGTAAACTTAATCGGTGGTTTTGAAAAAGAGATCATTATTGTTAATGATTGTTCCTCTGATCAAACAGTCCCTGTGATCAAAGAATATATCGAAGCGCATCCCGAAGTAGATATCCGTTTATTTGATCAGGCACGCAACATGGGAAAAGGTGCTGCCTTGCACAGAGGAATTGAAGAGGCCAAGGGTGACTATATAATCATCCAGGACGCCGACCTGGAATATGATCCCCAGGAGTATAATATTTTGCTGAAGCCTGTGATCGACGGGCATGCCGATGTTGTTTACGGATCAAGGTTCATTGGTGGCAGTCCGCACAGGATACTTTTCTTCTGGCATTCGCTAGGCAATAAGTTTCTGACCTCTCTTTCAAACATGTTCACCAACCTGAACCTGTCTGATATGGAGACCTGTTATAAGCTGTTTAAAGCCAAATATATCAAGAAGATCTATTTTAAAGAGAACCGCTTTGGCTTTGAACCTGAGGTGACAGCCAAGATCTCAAGGTTCCCGGGTATCAGGATCTATGAGGAGGGTATCTCATATTACGGAAGGACTTATGAGGACGGGAAAAAGATAGGTGCCAGGGATGGGTTTCCGTGCCATTTGGTGTATACTGAAGTATAATATTTTTAACAGAAAATATCTGAAATAAGTATAAACCTAAGATGTTAGGTTTCCAAATAAACCATAATTAAACTTTTCATTTATGGCCTTAGAAAAGAACAAAATAAACATTTCCAAGATCGCCCTGATCATTATTATCATTATGATGGTAACGATTAAGTTCATCAATCCTCCTTCCAATATTTTATCCTGGGATGCCTTTGGGAATTACCTTTATTTACCTGCCACTTTCATTTATAATGATCCTGGGCTCCATGATATTGACTGGGTAAATATTACTATTGAAAAATATAATAATACGGCTACCTTATATCAACTCACTCCTATGCCGGATGGAGGAAATGTAATTCGATTCAGCCCGGGAATGGCAATACTGATGTCGCCATTTTTTATACTAGGACATGCTTTTGCCTCTATGGCAGTGATCTATGATGCGGATGGATTTTCTGCCCCATATCAATGGGCAGTCATACTGGCTGGAATATTTTATACTATCATAGGGTTCATATTCCTGAGGAAAATATTACTCAAATTCCTCAATGATCAGGTCACAGCCATATCACTTGTAATACTGGCGATATCTTCAAATTTGTTTTTCTTTATCACCTACGGAAACGACATACCACATGTTTACGTGTTTACGATAAACATCTTAATAATCTGGCTCACCATCCTCTGGCATGAGGAACACAAAAGGAAACACGCCATCCTTTTAGGTTTGCTTTTGGGTTTAGCTGTTATAACCAGAATATCGGAAATGGTGATGTTAAGCATACCAGTATTATGGGGTATTTACAACAAAGAAAGCCTGATTAGGAAATGGAATATGATCATTGATCACAGAAAGCAGATATTGCTTTTTATCCTGGCGGGACTTATCGCTGTTTTACCTCAATTGTTCTACTGGAAATTTGCATCCGGAAGCTGGTTTTTTAATGCATATAACGATGCCAGTTCTAGCCTGAATTTATTCAATCCACGATTTGGATGGGTCTTATTCGGTTTCCGAAAAGGCCTCTTTATTTATTCTCCGGTAATGATCTTTTCTGTGATTGGATTCTATTTTCTATACAAAAAGAATAAAGAGATTTTCTTCCCTATTCTGCTATCAGTGCTGTTTCTCACTTACCTGATTGCCAGTTTCACAAGCCTTATTGCTTATGGCTGGCGTGCCTTTATCGATATCTACGGAATCCTGGCTATTCCTCTTGCATTTTTCATTGCAAGGATAGAGCGATCGAAGTTGATAGTACGCATTGGGGTTTACTTGCTTATCCTTGCCATCACTGTTTTGAGTTTGTTCCAGGTATGGCAACTCAACCATGGTATTCTCGACGGATATAGGATGACGAAAGCTTATTACTTCCGAACATTTGCAAAAACTAAAGTATCAGAAGAGGATCGAAAATTAATGCTGGTCCAACGACAAGTAACTTCTATTGAATATTTCAACAATGAAGAAGACTTTACCCAAAGTATTGTTCAGCACTTTGATTTTGAAGAGATTGATAAAGACCATATAGAGCATTATGATACTACTTATGCTCATACAGGAAGCATGTCGTTCAGAATGGGTAAAGATCTTGAATTCTCCCCTACCTTAAGGAAGGAATTCAGGGACCTATCAGACAGTTATTATGGTTGGGTAAGGGCCTCGGTATGGGTTTATCCTAAAGCAGATCCCATTGCCAACGAGGCCAAGATGGTCATCTCCATGAGGCATAGGTGGGATAATTATAAGTACAGGATTTATAGTATGAATGCCGACACAGTGAACCTACAACTCAATCAATGGAATCTAATAACAGCGGACTATATGACACCTGAACTGATCTCACGTTCAGATAAACTGGAAATATACCTATGGTACGAGGGCGAGGAAGATATCTGGATCGATGACTTGAAGATTGAGTTCTTTGATCCTAAGTATTAATATGTTTTTCTTCCCTTGGTTTCAGATAATAATCCCAATTCTTTCCTATGATTGAAAGGCTGTACTCCAGTGCATCTGCAAGTGGCGTAGGCTCAAAACCAAGGTCCTGCCTTATCAGTGATGTATCTAACTTTGAATCTTGTAGCACCCCTTTCACATGTTCTGCCGTAAACAGGGGTACTTTCTGAAATTTCTGAAACCATTAGCCCATGATCTTCACCAGGCCGGGAGGTACGGGAATGAACATTTTCTTTGTTCCCTTGGTCTTAAGCATTAGAGCAATAAAATCCTTGAATGAGATCACCTCATCGCCTGCTATCTGGTAGGTTTTACTATTGGCTGCCACCACAGTCAAACTTTTCACAATATATTTCGCAAAATCTTTCACGATGATGGGATGCTGTGTTTGTTTGCCATAGCCCACCAGCGGGACGAAAAATGGGAGCCGGTAAACATTCTTGAGGATTCGGTTTACCCCTAAGCCCTCAGGTCCCAGGATCATAGCAGGAACAAAAACCGTATAATCCAGGCCGGAGGCTTCAAGAAACTTCTGCCTCTTAAGCTTGGTCTCGCCATAAGGGCCTTTGAACTTCTTCATAACCACAACACTGCTGATCTGTATGAACCTTTTGATCCCAGCAGTTTTGCAAAAGCTGGTGAGCATGGCCACACCTTCTGCATTCACAGCATAGTTTTTATCGTAATCAGAACTCCCCAGCAAGGCCGCGGTATTTATCACAGCAGAAATATCTTTATCCTTTAAATCAGGGCTGATTTGCTTGTCAATATCATCAGTGATATTACAGGTTAAATACTGAATATTCTCATGATCGATGATGGTCGATGCATAATGATCGTATTTAAGTCCAACCACCCGGTAACCATCTTTCAGCAATTATTTGCATACGTAGGTTCCCAGGTATCCGTTTGCTCTGGTGTATAATAAGACTATTCATGCTCTACCTGAGTTTGAATCTGCAGTAAACGGGAAATCATTAAAAAACAACACAAATTGGATGACTTATTTGTCGGGGGTTTTTATTGTTGACATTGAAAGGAATAGCTGACCCAAAAAGAATGATATTAGGCCACCTCCTAATTGCACTACCAGTAATACCAGTCCTGAGAATGCAAGGATCAGAGATTCAGCCATTGGCTTAAATAAGATGAGGAAGGTTCCCTCCCTTGTTCCCAGTCCCATTACCGTTACAGGCAGCATATTCAGCAGTCCGGCAATGGCCACAGCTCCTGAAATATATAGGAATCCTTGATCCAACAGCAATCCAAGTGCAAGAAAATAGGCGGACATGAAAGAGCTAAAGTTGCTGGCCACTGAAAGAAGTATCACAGCAAGCTGTACCTCTCCAGATCTTTTGTGGAAAGCAATGTCTAGATTAAGCTCAAGCAGAGGAATTCTGTTCAGAAACTTTTGTATAATGAAGGTAGCTTTTGCCGAGCGCATAAATATAAATGCCAGTGTCAGAATAAAAATTCCGCAAAAGATAAATAAAACGCTTATGAACCATGTATTCTCGTCGTGGAATATTAGCGATATTGCTGTCCCTGCAAGGAGCACAAAAAAGCCCAGGTCGAAACCTCTTTCTACCAGCACCCTGATACCCGTCTCCATGATTTTGTTCTTCTCCCTGGCATGTCCGGCCTTGACTATCTCACCTATCCTACCTGGAGTAATCACTCCTATAGCATAACTCTCAAAGAATTCGCCCAGGCTTCGTAGTATTAGATGCGTGTTTTTACTTCCACTGTTCAGAATGTGCCAGCGAAAAGCCTTTAAAAAAAGCAACAGCAGCTGAAACAAAATACCGTAGAGCAGAAAGTTGAGTTTCACCCCTTTCAGGTTTTCCCACATAGATGCAAGATCTACGGTTGTCAGTATATAGATGAAGAGCAATATGCCAACCAATCGGATCAGCAGAAAAGGGCTGAGTTTTTTCCTCTTTTTTGTATTTGAGGGGTTATCCATTATTGGTATCCAATTGTGGTTTTTTTATCTTCCTGGTTGATTTTTTCCATACGTTTCTCATACGTTCAAAGGCCCTACCAACTGTTTTAGGCGGTATGCGCTCAATGATGAACCTTGAAAATCCTGTCCCTAAGATAATAAAAAGGCCGTCGATGATAAATTCCATGAAATATCGTTTCACACTGAAGCCTTTCATTTCGTATCCATAATCAGGATTGTTCATCCCCAGCCATGATCTGAACTTCATCCTGATGAATGTGCCTCTTTTCTTAAGATCGTAGCCATGCGAATGCATGGAAATGGCTTCATTTTCATCGATACCATCAAGGGCAAGATGCCCTTCTGCCATCATCTCATCCAGGATCGATTGTCCCTTCTCCGATCTTGCCAGCACCATTGAAAAGCCTTTGCCACGTTCTTCATACACCGGTGCCCAGGCGTCGCCCCCTGAGATGTCGGTAAACTCATTGCTGAGGTCGGTACAAAGCAGGCTGTTTTTTACTATATGGAAGGGTATGAGATAGTTGGCATGAAACTTTGGAAGCTCAATAGCCCTCCCGCCTTCAAGTTCTACCCTCATATTACCCGGCCATTCACCATAGCGGAAATACAGTTTCATGACCTTTGTGTAGTCCTTTTCTCCATAGGAGCGGAGGAAGCTTTTCACAGATGAAAAGTGCAGGGTATTACCATAGAATGGCCCTAATATATATTTAATGCTGCTTACAGCAGGATGCTGGTCTTTTTGAAGCAAACGGACGGATTGTACCTGTCCGGGCAGGCCAACATAGGCCAGCTTGCCATCAAATTTTTGTATCTCAGGCAGTATTTCATTTACGGCTGTTAGTATATATTTGCTCTGGGCTGCTGCCAGTATCTCTTCTTTTGTTGTGGCAATGAATGGCTTCGTCAGCCAGGGCTCTTCTTCCGACATACCACAAACCACGGCACCATCAATACGTCCCTTTTCCAGGAGCCAGATCAGTATGGCCGATATGATGCCACCACTGGCGCTCTGGCGCCTGATGTTCTCATCCAGGGTATTTCCGATGTAGATGTTCTTATACGCCCCTGTAAACACATTATAGCCCCCATCGTCACCAAAGATCCTCTTCTTCTCCTCCGGGAAGTTATAAGCCTTGCCACTGCAATACTTGATGAGCTCTTTATTCTGTTGTTCATCCCCGACCTGTGGCAGGTACTTCTTTGTACGGTCGGAGAAGGTAATCTTACCATGCGAAAGGCCAACACAGGTTCCGCACCTGTTACAAAGTCCGCTAGTGACTACCTCCCTTATGTTTTCAGCCTTTCTCACAAACAAAAAATTGACGAATTCCAAGTTCTGATATAAAAGTACCCTGACAGGAAGCTATGAGTTTTTCTCCCATATTCTTAATAAACTTCGGTCCTACAGGGACCAGGAGGGTTCCTTTATGGGTAATAAGCTTCCACCCCGTTTGATCCAGCCATCTTTTAACGGTGCGTGATGCTGGAAATTTATGCGGTCCCTCTCCATGCCCGCCAAAGAGGCATGTAAACACCCGGTATGGTATCTCACTGGTGGCCGGCGGGCAGCTCAGCACCATCCTTGCTCCAGGCTTTGAGATCCTGCGCAATTCATTCAGAAATTGGAGGGGTTGTTCAACATGTTCGAGGGTTTCCAGACTTAGCACCCTGTCAAAATGTTCATCTTCAAACGGCAGTTTCGAGTAAGAGTCTATCTTAAGCTGTTTGACATATGGACGGTACGATTGAGCAACATTGATCAGTCCTGAAGATATCTCCACATTGATAACTTCTGCGGTGTCCTCAGCAGCTTTGATATAGTCATTGGCCTCACAATCACGGCTGCTCACATTTAATATCTTCAATCCTTCTTCCAGCTTCAGCGATTCCACGCTCTCCCGAAAGCGTTGATCATGAGTATCTTTTAGCTTGTCGTTTTCTTCTATATAAATAGACGCCACACTGTCCCAGTGTGCTTCAACATCGCTATCACTCCATGTATTTCTGAAATCTGGCGGATATTTCTTCATTTGCTATTGTTTACGGTTAAGCAAAGAGATCTGATCGGCGATCAGTCCAATGAAGAACAGTATCATTCCAAATACGGTGAGTATGATCGCCCCATTTGAGAAACGATTGAAGAAAAGGTATCCGTAAGCCCCGAATACCACCCCGACAAATCCAAAGGTCAGGCTCACAGGAAGGAATATTTTTAGTGGATTGAAGAGCATGATGATCCGTAGCAATAACATCAGGGTCTTGGGTCCATCCTTAAAGAATTTCACACTGCTTTTTCTCCCTACCCTTTCTTCTACTACAATAGGGAAAGTGGCAATATTATAGCCTTCCTTCATGAATCCCAGAGTAGATGTTGTTGAGAAAGAAAAACCATTGGGCATGATATGCATCATCCTTACGATCAGGTCCTTCTGAAATCCCCTGAATCCCGAATTATAATCGGGCAGTTTTTGTTCAACCAGGAATTCACCTACCCATCGAATTACTTTTTTACCTGCTTTCCTGTTCTTGACCTGGAAAGAATCTTCGGTCCGGCATCCTATCACCATCTCGTGGTCTTCGAGCAGCCTCACCAGCTCGTCAAGATAAGATGGGTCATGTTGACCATCGCTATCCATAAAAACGATCTTGTCGGTGGTTGACTTACGAATCCCTGTTTTGAGGGCTGCGCCATAACCTTTGTTCACCGTATGGGTAATCACCCTGACGGGGAAACTCTCACTGATCTCTTTGGTCTTATCCGTTGATCCATCGTCCACAATGATGATC
>Ga0070729_10007830_pt1 | contig 10137 bp, 7 predicted proteins | sample tdDd472_FD_66725 | JGI IMG/M metagenome (GOLD analysis project Ga0070729, IMG submission 66725) | Marine sediment microbial communities from the Atlantic coast under amendment with organic carbon and nitrate - tdDd47.2 | ecosystem: Environmental > Aquatic > Marine > Coastal > Sediment | place...
TGGTTTGATGGGTGTTATCAGCGGATTTTTTTTTATTGTGCGTCCCGATTTGTTGATTTTTGCGATAGGGGTGATACCTATTCTGATTATAAGTGTTTCGCATAGTCAATTAGAAAAATATTTTGTTGGGATGATGATCACATTATTAGTGCAAATTGTTATTGCTTGGCTATATTTTGGAAATCCATTGCCACTATCTTTTTATGCAAAAAGTATGACTATCTATAGCGAGCAATTTTACCAATATTACACGTATACTTCATCAAGTTTTTTTCTTGAATTTATTCTTTCATATACCTATCTTACAGGGATTATTGTCATTGGATTTATGGCTCGGTTTAAATCATGGCAATGGCAAGATAAGGCAATATTGTTAGGAGGCATTGGTTTTTGTGTCTATCATGTGGTGTTTGTTGTTCCCATCATGGGGTTCTCTCAGCGATTTTTTTATCCACTACTTCCTATCCTGATTATCTTAGCTGGCAGAGGAGTGATTCACCTAATAAGTTTATTGCCAGTGGCCATTGTGGAGACGCTCAAAACATATCCCATGCGTGTATTATTTGTCCCTCTTCTCCTCATATTTGCATTTATCAATCCAATGCCGATCATTTTGATACTGGTACAATATACGCAACCTGATGATCTTCCGACCATTGGTATCGGACGATTTGATTTACAGACAACATATGATTATTTGTATATTGATAATTGGTATGGTCTTGATGAATTATCAAAACTAGATGATGATATTGTTATTGCAACGACAGAAATTGGTTTACCCGGGGTGATGAATCCACGGAAAACCATCATCGACATGGCAGGACTAAATCATCCAGATTTTGCATTAAATGGATTTTCTGCCGACTGGTTGATGGTAGGTGATCATCAACCGGACTGGATTTATATGCCGTTTCCTCATTATGAAGGGATGTGGTATGCCATTTATGATCATCCTGTTTTCCAAACAGAGTATCAATTTTTTTCGGCTCAATTACTAGGTACATCGATGGATGTTGCTATTCGGCGTGACAGTAAATTTTATTCAATCATGATAGAACTATTCAATAAATTATGAACAAACCTTATGTTACATTAGAAGAAGCAGTTAATGTTATAAAAGATGGCGATACGCTTGCCCTAGGTGGTATGACAATCTATCGTCGGCCGATGGGATTTGTCCGCGGGTTATTGCAACGCCAAAATCATCCTAAGGATTTGACCTTGCTCAGTTTTACAGGGGGCATGGAATCCGATATATTGGTTGGGGCAGGGTGTGTTAAAGCTGTGCGGTCAGCTTATTTTGGATTAGAGGCATTTGGGCTTGCCCCGATGTTTACACAAATGGCTCAATCGCAAGACATTCAAATTATTGAAGAAACGGAAGCAAGTATAGTGATGGGGATTCGTGCACAAATCTCTGGGGTTGGCTTTATGCCATCTCATGCATGGATGGGTACAGATTTGCCATCACTTCGACCGGATGTAAAGACAGTAATTGATCCATATACAAACGAAGAATTGATAGCATTCCCTGCAATTCCCTGTCAGGTAGCTGTAATTCATGGTTTGGCTGGTGATAAACATGGTAATGTGTTAATCAATAATAATCTGGGTATTGATATGGAGTTGGTTTATGTTGCTGATACCGTGATTGCAACTGTTGAAACGATTGTTGATGAACTAAAGCCAACTACCGACGGTGTAATTATTCCATATCCGGGCTGTAATATGGTGGTACATGTTCCCAACGGTGCTAAACCAACTAGCTGTTATCCTCAGTATCCTGTAGTGGGTGAAGATCTTTTACAATATGTTGAAGCTTGTAATGCAGGGGAATTTGATGAATTCCTCTTAAAATTTGTTCAAGAATGATCCAGAAAACACGTTGCTAATCCCTTTGTTTCAAGGTATAATCGAGTAGAAATTGAATATACCAAGACTTGGGGAGTTTACGTAAGTAGACTGAGAGGGTGTGTAATACCACACCGACCCACAAACCTGACCCAGATAATACTGGCGTAGGGATGTCTGCGAAACCATTAGTTTTCAGCCACCCCTGTAACACCCCAACAGGGGTGGTTTCGCGTCTGACGCATGGTGCTCCTCAAGTCTTAATTTATCTATTAATTGCTTGAGGAGTTTTCATGTCACTTCGTAATCTGTTACCACTTTTTCTAATGTTGATTTTAAGTTTACCTGTCTTAGCACAAGACAATGAGACTGTTGTTGTTGTAACTCATGATAGTTTTGCTATCAGCGAAGATGTATTGCTTCAATTTGAAGATGAAACAGGAATCACTGTTGAAATTCTGCGATCTGGTGATGCAGGGCAAATGGTCAATCAGTCGATTCTAAGTAAAAATAATCCGTTGGGTGACGTGTTGTATGGTGTGGATAATACCTTCCTGAGCCGTGCATTAGATGCTGATATTTTCGTTCCATATGAATCACCTGCGTTAGAATTTGTTGCTGAAGATTTACAGCTTGATGACCAATATCGTGTGACACCAATTGATTTTGGTGATGTTTGTCTCAATTATGATGTGGCTTATTTTGCAGATAATGGGCTAGACCTGCCTGAAAGTTTGGCTGATTTAGCTGAATCCGATTATGCTGATTTGTTGGTGGTCGAGAATCCTGCAACTTCATCTCCGGGGTTAGCGTTCATGCTGGCGACTATTGCGGAATTCGGTACAGAAGGGGATTATACCTTCTTGGAATATTGGGATGAATTGCGTGAAAATGGTGTCTTGGTTGTGGATGGATGGTCAGAAGCCTATTATGGTGAATTTAGTGCACCGGGACGCGACACAGGTACACGACCATTAGTTGTGAGTTATGCTAGTAGCCCACCTGTAGAAGTCTATTTTAGTGATCCCGCGCCAGAAGAAGCAGTAACAGGTGCAATCGTTGCCGATAATATGTGTTTCCGTCAGATTGAATTTGTAGGTGTATTGGATGGTGCAAACAACATAGATGGTGCACAACAATTTGTGGACTTTATGTTGAGTAAAACCTTCCAAGAAGATATTCCTTTGAATATGTTTGTATTCCCCGTTCTAGAAGATGCAGAATTACCAGAGGTATTTGTAGAATTTGTAACCATTCCAGAAAATCCTGCAATCGTTGACTATGAATTGATTGACGAAAATCGTGAAGAGTGGATTCAGTCATGGACTGAGGTAATGCTCCGCTAATGCGATTACCTGAACGATGGTGGTATGGGCTTTATCTCATACCACTTGTTTTTCTCACCCTCTTTTTTTTGTATCCGCTTGCTTCTATTTTAGATGTTAGCCTACGCCCTGATGGAGACTTTGAACCATCAGGATTTGTGCGCTTATTTACGTCAACTTATTATGCGGAAACACTTATATTTACGGTATATCAGGCTGTATTGTCTACTGCGTTAACGATTGCACTGGTAATGCCCAGTGCATATATTATGACGCGTTATCGTTTTCGGGGTAAATCGTTGTTGATGTCACTATCAACATTGCCGTTTGTGTTGCCAACAGTGGTTGTGGCAGTCGCATTTATGTCGCTGATTGGTCAGCGTGGACTTGTTAATGATGTACTGAAAACTCTATTTTCTTTGGATTATGCTCCAATACAACTTGAGCGTACTTTAGCAATTATCTTGATTGTCCATGTATTTTATAACTATGCTGTTGCTCTCCGTTTGATTGTCAGTTATTGGTCGAGCATCGGCATTGAAACAGAAGAAGTTGCAAGGACACTTGGGGCAAAGGAATGGGAATTATGGCGCGATATTCGATTGCCATTGCTACGACCAGCACTCTTATCAGCGTCTGCACTGGTATTTATTTTTACATTTACAAGCTTTGGTGTCATTCTGATTTTAGGTGGTATACGATTTTCGACGCTTGAAGTCCAAATCTATTATCAAGCGGTCAACATCTTTAATTTACCATTGGCTGGAGCATTATCGCTGGTACAAATTGGGGTAATGTTCTTGATGATGGTTGTCTACACCCGTATGCAGAATCAAATTCAGACATCACTTAAGGGCTCAAAATTGGTGGCTCGTTTTCCTCGGAATAATCGTGAAAAATGGAGTATACGCTTCTCAGTACTGTTTATCATTGTGTTATTGTTTTCGCCGTTGCTTGCGTTGATTTTGCGCTCTGTTTCAATTGGTGGTGAATTTAACTTGACGAATTATCTGAACTTAACCGAATCGTCGCGTGGGTCACTTTTGTTTATTACACCTGTTGAATCTATTTGGAATTCGTTACGTTTTGCTGGTATTGCAACAGTCTTCGCTTTGATATTAGGTACTATCTCATCATATTTAATTAACTACCGTGGACGATTTGCAAAGGTGCTCGACCCTGTTTTTATGTTACCCTTAGCGACGAGTGCCGTAACATTAGGCTTTGGATTTATCATTGCGTTGGATGAGCCGCCACTTAATTTGCGGTCATCATGGATTATTATCCCAATTTCACATACCTTAGTTGCTTTGCCATTTGTGATTCGTAGTGTTTTACCAGCGATACGTGCCATCCCCAAAAGTCTACATGAAGCTGGGCGAGTTCTCGGCGCGAAACCTTATGAGTTGTGGCGGACTATTGATTTACCCCTGATAAGTCGTGGGTTGGTTGTGGGTGCTACATTTGCATTTACTGTGAGCATGGGGGAATTTGGCGCATCATTGTTTGTTGCTCAACGTGACTCTATTACGATGCCTGTGGTCATCTATCGACTGATAGGTGATCCTATCTTATCGTCTTATGGTCAGGCGTTGGCGATGAGTGTGTTATTGATGCTAGTTTGTGCGATTGGATTTGTGGCGATTGAACGAATTCGCGTGGCAGGGGTAGGGGAGTTTTGATGTTAGATATTAACCATGTATCATATGCGTATGATTCGTTTGAGGCATTGCGTGATGTGTCGTTAACAGTTGGACAGGGTGAAATTCTGTGTTTGTTGGGGCCGAGTGGATGCGGTAAGACAACATTATTGCGTGTTATCGCGGGCTTAGAAACAGGATATAAAGGACAAATATCTATAGTGGGGCAAGATCTCGAAAATAAACCTGTTCATGAACGAGACTTTGGGCTGATGTTTCAAGATTTTGCACTATTTCCTCATATGACGGTTTGGCAAAATATTGCATATGGACTTAAACGCCAAAAACTCCCACAACAAGAAATACAGAATCGTGTAGAAGACATGTTAGGGCGCGTGGGGTTATCTGGTTTAGATAAGCGAGATGTGAATTTGCTATCTGGGGGGCAAAAACAACGGGTGGCATTAGCTCGTAGCCTTGCACCGAATCCTCGACTGTTGATGTTGGATGAACCATTAGGTTCACTAGACGCATTATTGCGCGATCAACTTATTATTGAGTTACGTGATATTATCAAATCTGTTGGGCTAACGGCAATTTATGTAACTCACGATCAAAAAGAAGCCTTTGCGATTGCCGATAGGATTGCTGTGATGAACAGGGGACAAATTGAGCAGGTAGATACGCCTCAAAATTTGTACTATGCACCTCGCACAGAATTCATCGCACGATTTTTGGGCTTATCCAATATATTCAAACTTGACTCAAGTGATATGATACACCATCGTCTACTATCATCAGTTTTGGCCGATTATTCATCTGCGCCAGCTGTACTAATTCATCCTGTGGGTATTTATCTGGATGCTCCTATAGATCGTCCTTATATTGAGCTGAATGGACAAGTTGAACAGCTTATTTTCCGAGGTGAATATTATCAGACAGCTATACGTATGACTGATGGTACGACTTTATACACGACGACACGAAAGAGTTCAGTTGTGATCGGTGAGCCATTAACGATTTTTGTTGCGACAGAATATATTCTGCCTCTCAATTAATTGTTTGTCATGTTTTTAATGCGCGATTGAAAACTCCTCGTTATAATCCTGCGTTATGATTGAAATGAAATTTGATTAAGGAAGATAGTATGCCAAGAGCGTTATTAAGTGTGTCCAATAAATCGGGAATTGTAGAATTTGCTCAAATTCTGATCGAAACGGGATGGGAACTGGTTGCCAGCGGAGGTACACAAAAAGCCTTAGAAGATGCAGATATTCCTGTAACGGGAGTTGAGCAACTGACTGGGCAGCCTGAAATGTTGGGAGGGCGTGTAAAAACGTTGCACCCCGCTATTCATGGGGGGATTTTGGCACGTGACCGTGATGGCGATATGCAGGAACTGATGCAATATGGGTTTGCACCGATTAATATGGTTGTCTGCAATTTGTACCCATTTACTGAGACGGTTGGGGTGACAGGTGTTAGCTTACAAGATGCGATTGAACAGATTGATATTGGAGGGGTGGCTTTATTGCGTGCCGCCGCAAAAAATTTCTTGCGAGTCATTACAATCTGTGACCCAAATGATTATGCACGAGTATCCGCTGAGATCAAAGCATCGGGTACTGTGGATATGAGTGTAAAACGAGAATTAGCTGTGAAGGTATTCAAACATACCCGTGATTATGATACTGCTATTCACGCTTATTTGAGTGGCGATGAAGTGCCAAAAATTGAGGATAATACATTACCTGACACAATTTCAATTAGTGTTCAACGGACGGAAGATTTACGTTATGGCGAGAATCCTCATCAAGTTGCTGGTTATTATTCCCGTTACAATGGTGAAAGCCCACTAGGGGCAAAACAATTGGGCGGCAAGCAATTATCTCATATCAATATTTTGGATGCTGATGCGTCATGGCGTGCAGTCAGTAGCTTTACAGAACCGAGTGTGGTAATTGTTAAACATTTGAATCCGACTGGGATTGCTAGTGCGGATACTGCGACTGAAGCATTTTCATTGGCCCTCGCGTCTGATCCTGTTTCAGCATTTGGCTGTGTGATGGCGGTGAATCGGCAAGTTGATGCGGCTTATGTGGATGCACTAGGTTCGTTGTTTGTTGAGTCGATTGTTGCACCATCTTTTACGAATGAAGCCATTGAAATGCTTAATAGTGGGCGGAAAAATTGCCGTCTATTGCAGATGCCACATCCATTTGATGGATCGGGTTTGGATATACGCAGTGTGATGCGGGGCTTTTTGGTGCAACGGTATGACATGGGCGACCCCGATAGCATGACCATGAAAACAGTTACAAATCGTGTTCCGTTAGTTGATGAGTTAGCCTCATTGCGGTTTGCATGGCAAGTCGTACAACATGTGAAATCTAATTCGATTGTGTTGGTACAGGGCAAAACAACAGTTGGTATTGGTGGTGGATTATCCAGTCGGGTAGATGCGGCGAAACTCGCAATCGAAAAGGCTGGAGAACTCGCCAAAGGGTCGGTGATGGCTTCCGATGCGTTCTTCCCATTTCCTGATAGTATTGAGGCTGCGGCTGCGGCTGGCATTACGTCCATAATTCAGCCCGGTGGTTCGATCCGAGATGCACAGGTAATTGAAGCCGCAAATGCTCATGGTTTGGCGATGGTCTTTACAGGAACACGTCACTTCCGTCACTAAAATTAGCAAGGAACATAAATGTCGCATATACATAGCACAGTCATTGGTAAAGGGTGGGCAAGAACAGCCGTTAATGCCACAGTTTATCGTCGTAATTCCATTGTAAGTGATGCCTTTTATCAATATGTGGCTTACTATGATGCTCAGAGTAGGGTTATCTTAGCAAAACGTCAACTGGGGTCTGATGACTGGACAATTGAGACGACTCCGTATACAGGCAACACATCAGATGCCCATAATGTGATTAGTATTATGGTTGATGGCGCAGGCTATTTGCATATGTCGTGGGATCATCATGTTGATGAACTGCGCTACTGTCGTAGTGTCGAACCTGCTTCGTTGACGTTAACCGATAAATTGCCGATGACGAGTCAAAAAGAAAATAAAGTCACGTATCCAGAATTCTACTGTTTGGCAGATGGTAATTTACTATTTTTCTATCGTGATGGTTCATCAGGTCGCGGTGATTTGATGATAAATTATTATGATTGTCAAACACAGACTTGGTCTATGCGACAGGATAATCTCATCAGTGGTGAGGATGAACGTAACGCCTACTGGCAAACTGCCATTGATGATCAAGGCACAATACATTTGTCGTGGGTATGGCGTGAAACACCGGATGTTGCTACCAATCATGATATGTGCTATGCCAAATCTGATGATAATGGTGTCACGTGGCGGAAATCAACAGGCGAAGTTTATACTTTGCCTATCACACAAGATACTGCTGAGTATGCGCTTCGTATCCCTCAGAATTCATTGTTGATGAATCAGACAGCGATGTGTGCGGATTCGCAAGGTCGACCTTATATCGCTACCTACTGGCGACCTATGGGTTCTGACATACCGCAGTATCATATCATTTATCATGATGGAAATTCATGGCAAGCACAGCAAGTAACACAGCGCACAATGCCATTTGATGTGAGCGGAACAGGGTCACGGCGTATCCCGTTTGCTCGCCCTCAAATCATGGTTGATAATCGTGGTGAACGTGATAAAGCCTATATGGTTTTTCGTGATATTGAACGTGGAGATAAGGTATCTGTTACAATTTGTGATGATTTACTCGCGCGTGAATGGCGTATTGAAGATTTGACGGATACCTCTGTAACCGTATGGGAACCGTCTTATGATACAGAGTTATGGAAGCGAGATCATGTATTGCACCTTTACGTTCAAAATACTGAACAAGGCGATGGCGAAAAAGAGGTCGATTTCCCACCACAAGATGTAACCATTTTGGAGTGGAAGCTGTAATCATGTTCTAGGAATTTGTATCCTTGATTGCATGTCATAGGACTGCTATAATTTCGTGTAGTGTCGCCATCCTAGCTCAACTGGCAGAGCAATCGCTTCGTAAGTGATAGGTTATGGGTTCAAGTCCCATGGATGGCTTCTTATGTGCCCGTCTTAGTTGCGGGCATTTTTGTTGGGTATCACAGGAAGATAAAATGGCAGCATTTAATCGCCCCGTAACTATTGGTGTTGCTGGTGGAACAGGCTCTGGTAAAACAACCGTGTCCAATCAAATTATTGACCGTGTGGGGCAAAAGAACATTGCCTATATGCCCCATGATGCCTACTATAAAGACCTCTCGAAATTATCTGATGATGAACGCGACAGAATAAACTTCGATCACCCGGACTCACTTGATACTGAATTGATGATCGACCATATAAAACGTCTGCAATTAGGCGAGTCGGTTAATATTCCTATTTATGATTTCACGACAGATCGACGTACAATGGAAACATTACCCGTAGGACCTCAGCCGATCGTCCTTGTAGAAGGTATTTTGATATTCACGGAACGCGAATTACGCGATTTGTTAGACATTAAAATTTTTGTGGATGCTGATGCTGATATTCGTTTTATCCGTCGTTTAGAGCGAGATGTCAAAGAGCGTGGACGGTCTGTTGATTCTGTTATTGAGCAATATTTAAGGACTGTCCGTCCGATGCACCTCAAGTTTGTTGAACCTAGCAAACGTTATGCTGACGTGATTATCCCGCAGGGTGGGTTTAATTTGGTGGCAATAGATATGGTGGCGGATCGAATCCGTAGTATGTTGAAAGCAAATTCCGAAGAATAATTAGGTTCAAAAAACATTATCCTGTTGACGTTTTTACTTGAGACATGATAGGATAACGGTCTAAACATCAGAATATGATAAAAACGATGATTGGGAAGAGTAGATAGTGTCCTTCACATCAAGAGAATACGGGTCATTGGCTGGAAGCCTGTTTGTGAAAATCTATCAAAAGTCACCCATGAGTTGCCCGAAAGAAAGCGTAAGCAAGTAGAATTGGGTCGGGATACGCCCGTTATAGCGTCAACGAGTGCAGTAAACAGATTTGTTTACTGAAACAAGGTGGTACCGCGAAAGATAGCCTTTCGTCCTTGTCTAGGGCGGAGGCTTTTTTATTTTAGGATGGCAAATGAATAACCAAACAAATGCGTTTTATGATGCAATAGCCGATTTCTATCCCCTATTCTACAAAGATTGGGACATTCAGCTTGAACGGGAGGGCCTTACCTTACGATCAATTTTTCGCAATAAAGGGGTAGAGACAGTACTTGATGTTGCATGTGGACCCGGTACACAAGCGATTCCACTAGCAAAAT
>Ga0070729_10007833_pt1 | contig 10133 bp, 11 predicted proteins | sample tdDd472_FD_66725 | JGI IMG/M metagenome (GOLD analysis project Ga0070729, IMG submission 66725) | Marine sediment microbial communities from the Atlantic coast under amendment with organic carbon and nitrate - tdDd47.2 | ecosystem: Environmental > Aquatic > Marine > Coastal > Sediment | place...
CAGGCGTCGAACATCGGTTCCAAATCGGTACCGGCTTCTCCCATGGCCTTGATCTCGGGCGAGTCGGACACGGCGTTGAAATCGCCCGTCAGGAACACCGGAATGTCCGGTCCCAGCTCCTCCACCTTGCTGCTGACGTACTCCCGCAACAGACGGGCGCTGCGCTTGCGATGCCAGCTGTTGACCGCCTCGAGGTGGGTGGTGCCGAAAACGAAGCGTTTGCCGGAACCGATCAGTTCGAACGTGTTCCAGGTCACCAGGCGCGGCCGGGTGCCCAGGTGGAACTGCGAAGCGGGTATTTCCGGAGTCGGCGACAGCCACAGGTTGTCACCGCCGATGTGCTCGGCGGGACGGATACGATCCCGCCGGAAGAAGGTCGCGCAGTACCAGTTCCGATCATTGTCGGCCTGGATACTACCCAGGTTGCCTTCGCCGATGAACTCGTAGTCCGGCAGCAATTCGGCCAGTTCCTGCAACTGCTTGAAGTTGGCTTCCTGCGTCCCGACCACGTCCGGCTGCAGGTTCTCGAAGATCCGGGCGATGTTCCGCTTGCGCAGACGCCAAGGATGGCTACGACGCTTCTTGGTCGAAGTCAGCAGATTGAAAGTCATCACTCGCAGGTTCAAGTCGGACACTGGATGCTTCTCCGCTGGTTATGTAGACCGCCCCGGCGGGCCGAGCCCATGGGCGGATCATTCACTCGATTCAAACGGATTTTCGTTCTCCGGTGCGGTGCCAAAGGTGCGCCACTACAGAAAACACGTAGACAAAACCCGACCAGTCAAGGAAAGTTCCCTACGGATGTTTTGTCGACAATGTTGCCTAGAACTAAATCACGAACTGCACAATTGTCACGTGAACAGATCAAGTTGCGGCGGCTCATCCGGTAGGCGCAAGGCCCGCAATACCTTGTCCACCCAGCCGGTGCGACTGTCACCCGGCAGTGGCAGGTACTCCAGGGTGAATTCCTTCAGTAATCGGTCAATCAGCCGGTCGATATCACGCTGGAAGTCCACCGAGGTGTCGCGCGTTCCGTCAAAGGACGGTGGCGCAACGACCGGTACCTTGACCAGCAGGTCGTAGGTTCCCATCCAGTGGCGGATGAAGGGTTCCAACTCGGGTCGACGGCCCGCGGCCTGGACCATGTAGGCGTAGTTGTCCAGCACCGCTCGGTCGCAGACGATGACGTCGAAGGCGTCGCTCAGTTCGATCTCCCGGGCAACCTGCGTGTGCAAGATCCAGTTCTGCGCATCATCGGTCGTATCCCGGTTGATGGGCAGGGGACACCCCCGCGCCACCTCCTTGACAAGATCGACGCTGAGGTCGAGCCGCTTCAAGGCTGCCGCCAGTTCGAAACAGAGGGTCGTCTTGCCGACGCCATGGGTGCCGATGAACGCGATTTTCATGTCCGAAAGCTAATCGTCTTGAGAGCCGATGTCCAGACTTCGCGGCCAACCGTTGCCAAGAGTACCTGCGCGGGTTAACCTGCCCCGAGAAGTCTGAGCACGTGATTCAGATCCCCGGGAAAACGAACTCATCGAGGACGGAAATGACCAGTTTACCCCAAATCGACTACTGGCGTGAAACCAACGGCGGTCTGCGGGGCAGCACGATGATCCGCGCCGGCACGGTGGTCATGGCCCTGGCGGGACTGAGCAACGTGATCGCCCCGTACGTGTCCTCCTTCGGTGTGGTCCCCTACGAACCGGCAATGATCGCCGCGTGGCTGAGCTGGATTCTGGGCCTGTGGATTCTGGGAGCCGGCTTCGCCTGGGTGGGCATCAATCCCTTCCTTTCCCGATTCGGCATCGTGGTCGGAACGTTTCACATCGCTCAGGGCGTTTATCTGCTGGTACTGCTGTTCACCAGCGCCCGTACCGCCGTGCCGCCGGTCTCCTTGTCGGTGGGCAGGTTGGTGGCGATTCTGGCCTTCGCCCTCATCGAGCGGGAATCCATCGGTCGGTCCACCAGCAGGCTGATCCTCGTCGCGACCGGGTTGGCGTTGCTGAAAGTCGCGGTGCGGATAATGACCTACCTGCCCCCGCTGTCGGCGACCATCTGGTCGCTGGCGGACGCCGGGATGTTGATCCTCCTTGCGGTGACACTGCTGCGGCTGGGAACACGGGTCCGGATACTGGAGAACAGCTGGGCCGAAGAGAGGTACCGCGAACGATCGGCCGGTTTCGTGGACTTCAACAACCCGGAACACCTTTGGAACAAGGCGGACGACTAGGGAAGCCACAGAAACACCTGGCGCGCGATCAAGGATCTGTTCAGGGTGTCACCGATCAATCGGGAAATCGGTCGGTCACCACCACATCGGCGATGGCCAGCTGCCCTGCTCGCTCGCGCGCCGGTTCCAGCGCCTTGCCCACCGTCACCGCCATGACGATATCGTGCTCCGGCGGCAGGTTGATGACCTTGCCCACCTCGGCGAAATCGAAGCCGGTCATGGGGCAGGAATCGTAGCCCAGGGCCTTGGCCGCCAGCATCAGAGTCTGTCCCGCCATCCCACCGGAGCGTAGATTCTCGTCCCGACGTTCCGGTTCATTCTGGCCGTAGAAGCCGGTGATCATCGGCACGAGGGCTTCCCGCACCGGCTCTGGAGCGTTGCGCCAATACCGTTCCGGCTCCTGGCAATAGGCATTGCGGTCGCCGCAGATCAACACCAGCAACGAGCATTCGGTAAACTGGGCCTGGTTCCAGCCGTGATTCCGAACTGCCTGTTTGACCTCGGGATCGCCAACGACGACGAAACGCCAGTTCTGGATGTTGAACGCCGTGGGACTGAGCAGGACCAAGCTCATGAGCTGTTCGATCTCCGCCGGCGTGAAGCGGTGATCGGGGTCGAACTTCTTGATCGAACGGCGGGTCTCGATGGCAGAGATGGTATCCACGATTCCTCCCGGATTCGGTATTGGCCAAGGTGTCGGCAGCGTGCCGATCGATGACATTCAAACAATGGATTCCGATTCGTGCCACCCAATTGGTCAGATCCGTACACGGACACTCACTTGCACGGGATCCCGCTTGCGTGTATGAATGGTTTCATCCAGATACTTCGAAAGGTTCGATTTGAGCGCACAGAAACCGTTCCCGGCAGGTGATTCACAGCCCTCGCCGGCTACGCAAGTGAAACCGGCGTCCCTGTTCCGGTTGCTGCCGATAGCGGCTGCGACGGCCTTATTCTTGGGTTTATTGTCGATTCCCCAGAAGCTCGCGATCGGCGCCGATCCCTGGTCACTGCAGGGATTCATCGTACCTGTCCTGTTTGGCGGAGGCGCCGGATTCACCGTAGGTTTCCTGGTCCTGCGAAGTCAGCGGGAACTCCGCAACCGGCTTGCCGACCGCGACGTCAGCGCCCGCAAGCTGGCAGCCAGCGAGGAGAAATTTCGCCTGCTGGCCGAGAATTCAAGAGACGCCATCTTCCGCTGGTCGCTGACCGAACACCGTTACGAGTACATCAGTCTCGCCATCTACGACCTCACTGGCTACCATCCCTCCGATTTCTACGCGCGACCCGGCCTGTTTGCCGAGCTGCTCCACCCCGAGGACCGCGATGAATTTCTCGCGATGGGAGCCGGTATCGCCCGCGGTGACCTGCCCACCTTCTGGGAGTACCGATTGCAACACCGGGACGGCCGCACCCTCCAGATCAATCAGCGACACGTGGTGGGCGCCGACGCAACGGGTCGCCCGACCGTCGTCGAGGGCATTGCCACGGACATCACCTCCATTCGGCGCACCAGAAGGGAGAAGGAGGATCTGCGGGATCAGCTCCGCCACTCCCAGAAACTGGGTGCGCTGGGCAGCCTGACCGGCGGCGTCGCCCATGATTTCAACAACCTGTTGACGGTGATCAACGGCTACGCCGAGATGATCCTTCAGGACCTGCCGCCGGGAGCGCCGGGACGTACCGAGGTTCAGGAGATCGGCAAGGCGGGGCGCCGAGCGGCAATGCTGACCGGCAGACTACTGGCGTTCAGTCGCAAGGATCGCAACCAGTTGGCTCAGACCGATCTCGCCGCGGCACTGGGCGAGGCGCTGACGCTGCTGGAACGACTGCTGGGCGAGGACATTGAACTGGTGACCGGCGTCGCCGAAAGCCTGCCGCCGATCGCCATGGCGACGGGCGAACTGGAACAGATTCTGGTGAACCTGGCCGTCAACGCGCGCGAGGCCATGCACGACGGCGGAACCCTGACTGTCGAGGTGACCGAGGCAACCTTCACAGGTGACAAGTGTCCGCTTTGCGGCAAGGCGCGCCGGGGTTCCTACGTCCGCATGGGGGTCACCGATACCGGTAGAGGGATGGCGCCACAAGTCGCCGAGCGCATCTTTGATCCCTTCTTCACGACCAAACAATCTGGAGAAGGCACCGGTCTGGGCCTCTCGACCGTGTTCGGTATCCTCCATGAAAAGGAAGGCCACATCACGGTGGACTCGACGCCTGGTCAGGGTACGACTTTCGAGGTACTGATCCCAGCTGCGGACAAGGGAGTTGCCGCGAATCCGGTCGCGACCGAAGTGACCTCCGATTCGTTGCGAGGTTCGGAAACGATTCTGCTGGTCGAGGATGAAGAGCAGATTCGCAGGCTGACGGCCAACATTCTCCGGCAGTACGGCTACCGAGTTATTGCGGCGAACGATGGGCCGGCCGCCTTGGCCACGTATGTGGACCACGACGGCGGCATCGACCTTTTGTTGACGGACGTGATCATGCCGGGCATGAACGGGCGTGAACTGTACGAAGAATTGAGTGTGGATCGCCCCGACCTGAAAGTGCTGTTTATGTCGGGATACGCCGGCTCGGCTCTGGGGCCGGAGCATGAAGCTCTCCGGCAAGGACGATTTCTGCAGAAACCCTTCGGCGCCGACGCCATCGCGCGTGCGGTCAGGTTGTCGCTGGACGAGTAGCCGCTGACTGCCCGCTAGCGTCCGACCACATCCAACCTCCCAACCAGTAGAGCACCAGCCCCACACCGTACGCCAGCACGTCCCAGGGGTCGGCGGTGTAACGGATCGAGAGCCCCGGCAGAACGATCTCGAAGACCACCGCGACGAAGACCAGGCAGATCACCCCATGGACCGCCGGGAGGCGCCAGTGCCGCGGCCGGCCGGTGAGCCGGTGAGCCCAGTGGATCAGCAGCAACAGGCACGGCAGGCACAACAGATCGTCCAGGTACGCCGCAACCAGACCGGGAATGACTCCCGCGGATTCACCGACACGTGTGGCCAGCACGAGGCTGGCCAGAACCCACGAGATGCCGGGGGGCGCAGGAAGGATGCAAACTGTAGCGAGGGGTCTCAAATGGCCAACGCCGCGATCACCGCGGACGCCCCCACCAGAACGAGCAGGGTCAGGCCGAGGCCAGAAAGATCCAGCTTCTTCATCATCATTCTCCCGGCGCGGCTCCGATCGAGCCGCGTCTTCTGCAGGCACGCTATTGAACGACGGGCGGACCATTCGGTCCGCCCGTACCATAATCGCCCGGCACCGTCCAACGCAACCTCGGCCGGCATTCGCGGGCCGACAGGAATTTTTCTCAGCCGCTCTGCGTCTCCATGGTCACGATTCCGAAGACGACTCCTCCGGGGTCCTGCAGGATGGCGAAACGCCCCACATTGGGCAGGTCCGTCGGTGGGACCAGCACCTTGCCTCCAGTGCCGGTGGCCGCCTCGGTGGTCAGGTCGCAATTGGCCACGGCAAAGTACATCAGCCAGTGGGCCGGAATGGGGCCCATTTCCGGTTCGATGGACATCATCCCACCGGCGGTCTTACCGTTGTTGAAGAACACGGTATAGGGACGACCCGCCATGTCGCTCTCGTTGGCAGTCCACCCCAGCAGGGCCTGGTAGAACTCGGCCGCTGCGGCGGTGTCTCCGGTCATCAGCTCGTTCCAGCACATGGTGTTGTTCTCGTCACGCACTTCGAGACCATGGTGCTGCTTGGGCTGCCAGAGATTGACGCTGGCTCCGGTGGGGTCGACGATGGCTGCCATGCGACCCACCTCCGAGACATCCCTGGGCCCCATGGCCACGGTTCCGCCCAGCTCGGCGACCCGGGCACAGCTGGCGTCGAGGTCCGCGACCGTGATGTAATGGCCCCAATGAGGCGGCACACCGGCACCCTCCATTTCCGGCGTGAGCTTGTACATTGCCCCGGCCACCTTGCCGTTCAAATGGGTCTGCGTATATATGCCGAGTCCCGGAATCTCCTCGTCCTGGTAGGTCCAGCCGAAGAGCTTCCCATAGAACTCCTTCGCCACAGTGGAATCACTGGTTACCAGTTCCGCATAACAGAACGTCCCGGGATCGTATTCCTTGAATTCGGGCATGATCGGTCCTTTCCTCGTTGGCGGCCATCGCGGCCGGATTCTGATCAGCGGGGGTACAGGGGCCAATCTACTCATAGATCGGGGGCGCCGCCGCCCCTGCCGAGGCTGGTACGAACAGGCGGAGCGTGGTAGGTTGACCATGCTGACTGCGACCCGCCCGGCCTGGGTACCGACGTCGAAACCGGAGTCGTCATGAAGAATCCAAGTTGCCTGATTCTAGGCATGATCGTCTGCTGCGCCGTTGCCGGCGGATGTGCCAAGGATACGGGGCAGGCACCACCGCCGAGCGCAAGCCGTCATTCCTTCACCTTCGAGACCATGGGCACCGTCGCCAGAGCAGAAATCGCCCTGCCTACTCGACTGGCAGCCACCACGGCCGAGGCGCTGATCCGCACGGTGTTCGATTCGGTGAACACGACGCTGAGCTCCTGGTCTGCCGACTCGGAGATCAGCCGCCTCAACCGGGCCGCGGTCGATTCGGCATTCCAGGTATCTCCCTGGTTGACGACCTGTTTGACGGTGGCCGGCGACCTTCATCGCACCACTGCCGGAGCCTTCGATCCTACGGCCGAGCCTTTGATGCGACTGTGGGGGTTCTACCGTCAGGAAGGTCGGCTGCCCGCCCCGGCCGCACTGGACTCGGCGCTTGCCTTGCTGGGTGGCTACCGCTTCGACTGGGCCCAGCGAGCAGTGACGCGGTTGAGAGCCGGCACCCGTTTCGACCTCGGTGGCATCGCCAAGGGTTTGGCTGTGGATCTGGCCACCGACCGGTTGCGCCGGCACGGTGTGGGCAACGCCCTGATAGATCTCGGGGGCAATCTCTTTTGCCTGGGCACGGCGGCCGCCCGAAGCGACTGGCGCGTCGGGATCCGCGATCCCCTGGACCGGGATCAGTTGTTCGCGGTGGTCCGCATTTCGAACCGGGCCGTGGCCACCAGCGGATCCTATGAGCGGTTCGTGGAGATCGACGGCAAGCGCTACGGCCACGTCATGAACCCGGCCACGGGGCGGCCCGCCGAAGGCCTGCTCAGCGCCACGGTCGTCGCCGGCAGCGCCATCCTGGCTGACGGTCTGTCCACGGCACTGTTTGTCATGGGGCCGGAGGCTGGACTGGAATTGCTCGACCGTCACTTCAGCGAAGTGGACGCCGTACTCGTGGTACCTGCGGAAGATGGCTCCCGGGCGCAGGTCATCGCCACCGAGGGTCTGCGAGACCGATTCGAGATCCTGCCTGAGTACCAGGACCGCTACGACTTGATATTCTCGTCCAGCTTGCAGAGCACGCAGCTGCCACAATCCATCTCACGAGGCGGCGAATAAACCTCTCCGGCCCGGATGGCCCGGCGCTCCTCCAATCGGTTCATTCCCGCGAGCAACATACCCATGGCCAGGAAGGCTCCCGGCGGCAGGATCATCACCAGCGCCGGTGGGTAGCCGTCGCCGAAGACCGACATGCCCAGCAACGTGCCGCTACCCAGCAGCTCCCGCACGCCACCCAGAGTGGCCAGACCCAGGGTAAAACCCAGTCCCATGCCAATACCGTCGAGGATCGCCAGGGGCAAGGGATTGCGGCTGGCGAAGGCTTCAGCCCGACCGAGGATGATGCAATTGACCACGATCAACGGGATGAACAGACCCAGGCTCTTATGGAGTTCGAAAAAATAGGCGTGCATGACCAGGTCGACGATGGTCACGAACGAGGCGATGACCACGATATAGGCCGGGATACGAACCTTCTTGGGAATGAAGTCCCTCAGCAGCGACACGATGGTGTTGCTGCAAAGCAGCACGAAGGTCGAGGCCAGGCCCATGCCGATTCCGTTCTCGACGCTGGTGGTCACCGCCAGGGCCGGACACAACCCCAGCAGCAGCCGAAAGATGGGGTTCTCGTGCCAGAATCCCCGGAAGAGGGTCTTGCTCGCGCTCATGTCTACTTCTCCTGATCGACTGCGGTTGCAGCGGGTCGAGCTTCGATCCGGTCACGGTCGGCGGCATAGCGTCGCCCACCGGTGGCGATGGCATCACCGATGGCGCGACCGGTGACCGTGGCCCCGGTGATCGCATCCACCGGGCCGCCATCCTTGACGACCTTCCAGTCGCCGGCGAGTTCCCGGTCCTTGTAAAACCGGTTCAGGACCTTTGGAGCAGCGTAGTTGGCCCCCAGGCCCGGTGTCTCGGCATGCCGCAGGATCCTCACACCGGTCACCTTACCCCCCGGATCGACCCCCACGATGATCTCGATGAGACCGGAGTAGCCCAGCCGCGTAGAGGCCGTGAAGGCACAGCCGGTCACGGCGCCGTTCTGCAGGCCGGAGTAGTACACCACCTCACCCGTGTCGGTACTCAGGGTGTCGATGACCAGCTCAGCGAAGGCCGGTAAAACCGCCTTGACCGCTTCGCGCTGTGCACGGGCTTCGGCCGCAGCGATGGGCTCGCGGGTCAGACCGTCGATCTGGGCCAGGGCCAAGGCTGCCACTGCGCAGATCAGGGCCAATCGCAGAGCCAGATTCAGCGTCTCTTTCATGCCTTCTTGGTCTCCTCGTAGAGCTTCCGGCCCCCGGCGCCAAAAACGCGGGGTTTGGTGTAACGATCGATGAGCGGAGTGACTGCGTTCATCAGCAGGATGGCGAAGCTGACTCCCTCGGGATAGCCGCCCCACATGCGGATCACGCCGGTCAACACGCCGCAGCCGATACCGAAGATGAGCATGCCCTTGCGGGTGACCGGCGACGTGACCATATCCGTGGCCATGAAGATTGCTCCGAGCATCAGGCCACCGGCCAGCACGTGGGTCAAGGGATCCAGGTATCGTTCAGGAGCAACGAGGTAGGGAATACCCGTGACGACGACCACGGTCCCGATGAAACCCACGGGGATCTGCCAGCGGATGATTCCCCGGAACATCAGGTACACACCGCCCAGCAGCAGGGCCACGGCGCTGACCTCGCCGAAGCTGCCACCCACATTACCCAGGAGCAGATCACCGGGTCCGGGAATATTGGCCTCGGACAGGGAGCGGCCCAGTCCCACCGCTTCCTTCGCAGCTCCCAGCGGGGTGGCGCCAGTCGCGGCGTCGAAGCCGGTGCCAGGCCCGGCGGGCACGACCCAGCGCGTCATCTGCACCGGGAAGGAGATCAACAGGAAGACCCGAGCCACCAGGGCCGGGTTGAAGGGGTTGTATCCCAATCCGCCGTAGATGGCCTTGCCCAAAACGATGGCCACCAGGCTACCGGCCAGCACCAGCCACCAGGGGCTGCCCGAAGGCAGGTTCATGGCCAGCAGGATTCCGGTCAACGCGGCGCTCAGATCCCCCACCGTGTTCTTGCGGCCCAGCAGGCGGTTCATCACCCACTCGCAGGCCAGGCAGCCGAGCACCGCCAGAGCCAGCACCCGCACCGCGTCGATGCCGAAATACCAGATGCCCACCAGCAGTCCCGGCAGCAGCGCCAGAATCACATCCCGCATGATCGAGCGAACATCCTGCCCGCTGTGCACATGGGGCGAGGCGCTGACAATGAATCGTCGGGTGTCCGGCGCTGTGTTCTCCATCGAGCTCATTGACTGTCTTCCCTTCGGACCGTGCTGGCGTCGCGACTCAGCGGCGCCGGATCATGGCTTCAGGCCGATTGCTCTTCCTGTGACTTGAGGATCTCCCGCCACTCCAGTTTGCCCCGCTTGAAGAACTGGACCAGCGGGCGGTGGGAGGGACAGACGAAGGCGCAGCTGCCGCACTCGATGCAGTCGGCCACGTTGTAGCCTTCCAGGTCCGCGAAGCGACTGCGTTCGATGATCAAT
>Ga0070729_10007836_pt1 | contig 10131 bp, 7 predicted proteins | sample tdDd472_FD_66725 | JGI IMG/M metagenome (GOLD analysis project Ga0070729, IMG submission 66725) | Marine sediment microbial communities from the Atlantic coast under amendment with organic carbon and nitrate - tdDd47.2 | ecosystem: Environmental > Aquatic > Marine > Coastal > Sediment | place...
CGTTGGGGGTGAGCCCGAGCAGCTCTGCTGCGAGGGCGAGGGGGCCTCGGAGAGGCCCCCCATGAGAGCACGCGCCGGATGTACGATCTGAATCTTCACGCGCTGGCCCGCTCTTCGCTCAGCTCGCGCACGAGTCGGGCGAGGGTGTTCAGCGTCGCGCCCTCTGCGGTGGCGCGCTCGAGGGCGGCGCGGGTGACCTTGATCCCAAAGCGGTCCTCGACGGCGACCACCGTCCCCAGAACGATCAGCGACGAAAACGGGATCGCCTCGTCCAGCGGCGCGTCGGGGTCGAGCCCGCGCACCGGGCTGGCCTGCTCGGGGTCGGGGGCCGAGCTCACGATCAGCTCGCGCAGCTCGGCGAGGAGTTCGCTCACTGCCCGACCACCGGGAGGCTCCGCCCGCTGGGCGGGTCGGCGTCGACGGGCACCGGCTTGGGGTCGAGCTCCGCGGCGTCGGGGAAGAAGCGGCGGTCCTTGTGCCGGTAGAGGTTGTTGTAGGAGCAGCCGGGCATCAGCTTCCCGTCGGGCATCACGTAGTGGGTGCAGCACTTCTTCAGCCGCGAGACGTCGAGGTCGTAGGGGTCCATGAAGTTGTGAATGAAGATCGCCTTGCTGCGGGCCTCGGTGCGCCGCTCGATCTCGGTCGGGCTCAGCGGGTTCTTCGAGTTGAAGGTCTCGCGGAGGAAGCTCTTCAGCGAGCCGAGCACGGTCTCCTGGTCGGCGCCGACCTTGGTCGCCGACCAGAGGTTGGTGATCGAGTCGAGGATCATGGTCTCGAGCTTGTCGTCGGTGGCGATCACCGCGCGGTTGGCCATGGCGTCGAGGTACTGGCGAATGTCGACGAACTCCGGCAGCGGCCGGTAGTCGCCGTCGTCCATGCGAAACAGGTAGGTCGCGGTGTAGCAGCTGGGGTGCGAGCAGGGCACGGGGTGGAAGGCCTCTGCCTTGAGCCAGCCGGTCTGCTCCTCGATCCGCTGGTGTACCTCGGGCATGGTCAGGCGGTGGCCGGTGGGGGTGGCGTGGTACTGGTCGCCGCCGTCGCCGGTGTGGGCCATGGGCTGGATCACGATGCTCGAGACCTGCTCGCACTTCAGGCCCAACTCGATCAGCGCGCCGAGCTCGTCGTCGTTGTCGCCGGCCGAGACGGTGGGCACGAGCACCGTCGGAATGTCCAGCTCCTCGATCACCTCCATGCACTTGAGCTTCATGTCCAACAGCTCGACGCCGCGCATCGTCTCGTAGACGCCGGGCTTGAGCGTGTCGAACTGCAGCGAGGCGTACATTCCGCCGGCCTTGAAGCGCTCGGCGAAGGCGGGGCTGGTGGCCAGGCGGCGCCCGTGGGTCGAGATCAGCAGCCGCTTGATCCGCCCCTTGTGCGGCCCCTCGAGCACGTAGTCGCACATCTCGAAGAACTGCGGGTGCAGGGTCGGCTCGCCCCCCGAGAGGAGCATGATCGGGAGCTCGTCCTCGGCCTCGACCAGCGCGTCCACGGCGACCTTGAAGTCGTCGAGGCTCATGGTGTAGCGCTGCTGGTTGCGCACGATACACACCGGGCAGGTCAGGTCGCACACGTCGTTGATCTCGAGGATCGGTGAGCAGGTGTGCTGCAGGTGGTCCTCGCACAGCCCGCAGTCGAGCGGGCAGCCGTGCTCGACCTTCGTCGAGAAGCGGAACGGGAGCGTCCCGGGCTTGGTGTAGGTCAGCGAGCGCATGTAGTACTCGGCGTCGCTGGAGACGAGCACCTCGAAGAACCCGTGCTGCGGGCACTTCTTCTGCATGAAGACCTGCCCGCCCTTGAGCACGATGTGCGCGTCGATCACCCCCCGGCAGCTGGGGCAGATCGAGCGGGTGTAGGTGAGGAAGGCGGCGTCGCGGTCCGTGCGGGCGCGGGCTTGATACAGGACGTCCATCGTTCCTCCGAGAGCCCCACGCTATCGCAACGGTCGTGCCGCCGCTAACCACCGCGGGTTGGCGCCCGCAGGCGAGCCTCTTCGGTGAAGACTCGACGGTGAGCTGACGCTCAGCCCAGGGTCCCGCCCTCCTGGTAGACCACGGTCCCGTTCATGTAGCTGTTGCGCTTCGAGAGCAACCAGCACACCAGCTCGCCGCACTCCTCGGCGGTGCCGAAGCGGCCCAGGGAGCAGGCGTCGAGGTAGCGCTTCTGGTGGTGCTCGGGGATCGTGCTCCGCAGCCCGCCCTCGAAGATCCCCGCGGCGACGGCGTTGACCAGCACGCCGTAGGCGCCGACCTCGTGGGCCAGGCTGCGGGAGAAGGCCTCCAGCGCGCCCTTGCTGGTGGCGTAGTGCACGGGCCCGGGGATCGTGCGCGTGCCCGTGATCGAGCTCAGGTTCACGATCCGCCCGTGCTTGCGGCGGATCATGCCGCGCAGCGCGGCGCGGGTCAGGCGGAACGGCGCGAGCAGGTTCAGCTCGAGCAGGTTCTGCATGTCCTCGTCCTCGAGGAGCACGAAGGGCACCGCCTCGCTGAAGCCGGCGTTGTTGACCAGGCCGTCGATCCCCTCCCAGGCTTCCTCGACCTGGGCCACCACCTCCTGGGCGGCCTGGGGCAGGGTGAGGTCGGCCTGGATCGCGAGCACCTCGGCGCCGAGAGCCCGCAGGGCAGCCTCGGTCTCCTGGGCTCCCGCTTCGTTGGTGTTCCACACGAAGGCGACCTTGGCGCCCTCGCGCGCGGCGACCTCGCAGATCCCGCGCCCGATCCCTCCGGAGCCTCCGGTGATCAACACCCGTTCGCCAGCCAGCAGTCCTTCGCTCACGCTCACTCCAGTGCTTCAGGAGCCCCAGGTTACGCGGAACTCCCCGTTGGCGTCGCGGACCCGCACGCAGGCCAGGCGCTCTCCGCGCGCTCGGTGCGCCGAGAGCAGGCCCTCGACCTCACCCTCCGCACCTCCGACCCAGGTGCTGGTGGGGCCCGGGTAGCCCCAGGCCTGAGCCAGCAGGCGTCCGGCCGTCGCCGGCGTCAGCTCGAGCACGGCGCTCGGCAACACCCGGCCGCCAACCCGTGCGCGCGGCGGCGGCGCGCAGGGGGTGTCCAACCAGAGCACGACGCGATCGGGGGGCGCCGCCGGCCGCTGGGCGGGCGCCTCGGCCACGAGCCGCTGCAGCCCGGGGTGGAACAGGGACGGCTCTGGGGCCGGCGCCCTCCAGTCCAGCGGCGCCGGCGGTTCCCCCGCCGCGGAGCCGGTTCCCACCGCGGCGCAGCTCCCGCCGAGGGCTCGCCCTCCCACCACCCCGCCCGGCGGCGGAGCGGGAGCTTGGACGAGGGGTCGTCCGTCGCTGGCCGCAGGCCAAGGCAAGGTTGGGAGTTCGCCGCAGGCGAGGCGCGCCAGGCTCAAGGCACTCGAGGCTCCGAGGGCATGCCCGCACTCCAGCGCAGGGGTCGTCAGCGGAACGTCGAGGCCAATCCCTGCGAAGGACTGGAGCTCCACCCGGTCGGCCTCCTCGGGTCCCGTGCCTTGCCCCACCGCCACGCCAACCCGATCCACCGCAGCTGCACCCAAGCAGCTGGCCAAGCCGTCGTGTCCGGGGAGGTCTTGGCTCAACCCCGGCCGACCCAGGCTGAGCCCGTCCCCGTCCGGACGCAGGAGCAACGCCACCGCCGCCTCCCCGCTGACGAATCCCGGGTTAGCGGGTTGGTAAGGGCGCGGCTCCGGGTCGAGGATCCGCAGCCCGGAGAAGTTCCCTTGGTTGCCGGCACTGACCCCGTCCACGGCGAGCAGCAGCACCTGCTCCGCGCCCGCCTCGAGCAGGGCCTGGGCGGTGTCCAACGCGTGCAGCGCCGAGACGCAGGAGCCGCTGATCACGGGGAGCTCGCGGTCCCCCCAAGGAGCCGGCAGCAGGCGCCGGGTGTCGAAGGCCCGCGCCCACTCCGCGCTATCGGCGGCGTCCCCGCCGCCGTTGCAGCTTGCCACGATCAGGGGGGTGGACGCCTCCACCTCGCCCAGGTCGGCCAGGGCCGCGCCCACCAGCGCACGGATCCGCGCGGCGCCGCTGAGCTCCCGGGCAATCCCACGCGCGAACCGGACCGGACCCCCCCCGAGGGTCTGGATCGGGGAGGGCCCCCGCGGCTCGCGGCGCGAGCCGACGGCGCTGATCCAGCCTGCTGCTGCGAGGGTGCACGTCACGCTGCGATCCTACGCCACGGCCCGCAACCAACGCGAAACCGCCCGACCAGGAGGCCGGGCGGCGGGTGAGGTCGCGGTGTGGCGTGACCTAGAAGCTCGCGTCCTTGAGGCGCAGGCCGCGCTCTTCGAGGCGCATCTTGATCTCGTTCAGCGAGGTCTGGCCGAAGTTCTTCGCCTGGAGCAGCTCGGGCTCCGAGCGGGTGATCAGCTGACCAATGGTCGTGATCCCCAGGCGCTCCATGCACTTCCGCGAGCGGACCGAGAGGTCGAGGGACTCGATCGGCTCCTGGAGGGTCTCCTCGGAGACCTCCACGGGCTTCGGCGGCGGCACGAAGCCACCCTCCATTTTGCCCTGACCGAGGCGCAGACCCTTTTGCGCGAGCATTTGCTTGACCTCCATCAGCGAGGTCTCGCCGAAGTTCTTGTGGGCCAGCAGCTCGTGCTCGGTCATTTGGATCAGGTCGCCGAGGGTGCGCACGTTCATCTTGTTCAGGCAGTTGCGCGAGCGAACCGAGAGCTCGAAGTCGGTGACCGGGATCTTGAGGATCTGGCTCTGGCGATCGGCGCGCCGCTCGCTGTCCTCGTCGTAGTACATCACCTTCGACGCGCGGGCGTCGCCGAGGAACACCAACGCCCGGGGGTGGTTGGGGATCGCCTTGAGCACCTCGTTGTAGCACTCGATCGCGCGGTCCCACTGCTGGTAGTCCTCGTAGAGGTTGCCCAGGTTCAAGAGCGCGTTGACGTAGGTCGGCTGCAGGTCGCGCAGCTTCTCGTAGAGCTCGAGGGCCTTCTCCTCCTCGCCCCATGTCTGGTGGTAGCGAGCGAGGCGGAACACCGACTGCGGGTGGTCCGGGGTCTTCTCGAGCACCTTCTCGTAGCCCTCGCGCGCCGAGTCGTACTCGCCGATCAGCTCCTCGTGGAACGCCGCCAGGAACAGCGTGTCGGCGTTCTCACCGAAGCGGTCCCTGGCGCGCTTGAGAATGTCCGAGCCTTCCTTGTGCTCGCCGAGGCTGAGGGTCGCCTGGATCAAGCCGTAGGCGATCGGGCGCGAGTCGGGGTGCTTGTTGATCGCCTCGTGGAAGCGGAGCTTGGCGGCCTTGTAGTCACCCTTGTTGAGGTAGGTGCGGCCGAGGAACACCGAGGCGATCTCGTCCTTGGGGTGCGCGCTCTGCAGGGCCTCCACCGCGGCGGCCATCCGCCCGAGGATATGCAGCGCGACGCCCTTCTTGGCCGCCTCCTTCGTCTTGCCCTCGTCGAGGTTCTCGCAGAGCTCCTCCAACCGGCGGGCGTTGCCCTGGTTGCTGAGCGCGGCGTCACGCAAGGCCGGGTAGGTCTCGAAGTTGAGGTCCTGATTGAACGCGGCTTCGAGGTCGGCGATGGTCAGCTCGGGCATGAGAACTCCTAAAGGCGTGGGCGATCGGGGATTATCGGGGCAACCGGGCGGAAGTCAACGCTTGCTTCAAGCTCCGGCCTGGCGCGTGCTGGGGCACTGGTAAGCCGCTGCAACTATTGAGTTTGCCTGCGCGCGCGGGCGTCGAGGAAGGCCTTCAGCCCGTGGTCGAACGCGATGACCTGACCGTCGACGTCGGCCTCGAAGCCGAACTGGGCGATCTCTTTGTCGAGCGGACCGAGGACGGAGGGGCGGGTCTGGCCCTCCAGCGGCTTGCGGCTCTCAGGGGTCAGCGCCGGGGCCGAGGGAATCACGAGCAGCTTCTCGGCGTAGACCCGCTGCAGCTCCGGGTCGTCCTCGTAGCCGAGCACGAAGCCGAGCAGCTCGGCGCGCTCGGGCTGGTCCGCGGCCCCCCTCAACGGCCTCCCCTCTCCGAGGCCGCAATACACGCCGTTGCCGCGGGAGCTGACCAACACGAAGTCGTGCTCGTGGGGCGGGCCGTTGGCCTGAAGGTACGCAGCGCTGTAGGGACTCTCGGTGTCTTCGCGGCTGCTGCTGAGGGTCCAGCGAGTCGCGGGCACCTGGTAGTCGACGGTCGAGCGATTCAGCCCGCAAAGGCTACACACCGAGAAGCGACGGTAGACCCCGGGGTTCGGGGTCGACAGCAGCCAGACCTGAACCAGGACGACCGCGGCGCCAACCAGCGCGGCGCAGCCGACCTTCCGCTTGGGAGTGGACAACAGGCCCATGGTCGAGGGTAGCAGTGCGGTGCCGCGAAGTGCCAACCGCCCCTACGGGGCCAGGCGCACGCCGATGGTGAGCTCCTCGCCGCTGACGGTGCAGGCGTGGACGTGCATGCCGTCGGCCGGGTCCTGGCCGACGCTGACCGTCGTCGCCAGCACCTCCTTGCCGAGGGCCTCCTCGCGCCCGCGGACGGCGGCCAGGGGGGTCTCGGCGCCGTTGAGGGTGACCTCGATCCGCGCGGTGTAGTCGAGGTCGAGGTCCTTGCGCACGGTCTGCACGTGGTGCAGCACCTCGCGGAAGTGGCCGTCGGCGAGCAGCTCGGGGGTGAGGGTCGTGGTCAGCACGACCACGCCGGCCTTGCCGCTGGCGGCGGCGAAGCCCTCCTTGGCGGTCAGCGCGACCTGCACGTCGTCGGAGGTCAGCTCGACCGGCGTCCCCCCGGCGTCGACCACGTACTTCCCGTCGGCGTCGAGGGCGGCCAGGATCGCGCCGCCGTCGGCCTGGGCCAGCGCCTTCTTCAGCGCGGGCATGGCCTTCCCGACCCGGGGGCCGAGGCGGGGGAAGAACGGCTTGACCTCGTAGGTCACGAAGGCGCCGGCGTCGTCGACGAAGGCAACCTGCTTCACGTTGAGCTCGTCGGCGATCAGCCCGGCGTGGGCCTCGACCGCCGCGCGCTGCTCGGGGTCGGTGAGCACCAGCTCGGCCTCGCTCAGCGGCTGGCGGACCTTGAGCACGTTCTGGGTGCGGACCTGCAGCCCCAGGCTCACCAGCCCGCGCACGAGGTTCATGACCTCGGACAGCTCGGCGTCGATGGCGGCCTCGTCCACGCTGGGGAAGTCGCTCATGTGCACCGACATGGGAGCGCCCGCGCGGTGGCCGACGACCAGGTTCTGCCAGATCTCCTCGGTCACGAAGGGCAAGAACGGCGCCAGCAGCTGGGAGCTGGTCACCAGGCACTCGTAGAGGGTCCAGTGGGCGTCGAGCTTGTCTTGCTCGAGCCCCGCGGCCCAGAACCGATCGCGGCTGCGGCGCACGTACCAGTTGGAGAGCCCGTCGACGAAGGCGGTCAGCTCCTGGGTCGCCTCGTAGAGCCGGTAGCCGTCCAGGTGCTCGGTGACCCGACGCACGAGCAGGTTCAGCTCGCTCAGCGCCCAGCGGTCGAGCAGCGCGCGCTGCTTGGCCGGGCGCTTGCCCGCCAGGCAAGCCGCGTCCTCGGGGGAGAAGCCGTCGATGTTCGCGTAGATCGTGAAGAACGCGTAGACGTTGCGCAGCTTGAGCGGGAGCTCGCGCTGGATCGTGCGCACCGCGCTCAGGCTGTGGCGGGTCTGGTTCCAGGGCGGGTTGGAGGCGAAGAAGAACCAACGGAACGCGTCGGCGCCCGGGGCCTTGGAGGTCGGGTCCTCCAGCCACAGCGTGCTCGCGGGCTCCAGCGAGGGGACCTCCTTGGCCATGATCGTGGCGTCCTCGGCCAGGGGGGTCACGGCGAGGGCGGTCGCCGTCTCGGGGTGCACGAGCGCGATCCGGCGGGGGAGGGTCTTGTCGGCGTGCACGACCCAGGCGTCTTGCCCGTCCTCGTGCGCGGCGTCGCCGCGGTAGACCCACATTCGCTCCTCGTTGTTGACCTCGAGGTCGAGGCCGAGGTAGTCGTCGTGGTTGATCCGCACCTCGCCCTGGGGAACGGTGTCGCTGGTCTTGACCGCGAACTGCAGGCGCACGCAGTCGAGGATCACCTCGGGCGGGGTGTAGTTGCCCTTGCTCTTCGACTCCTTCTTGCCCTCGCGGTCGCACACGTGGCCGAGCACGACGCAGGTCTTGTAGGGGTGCGGCTGCTGCTGCTCCTCGAACAGGAGCGTCGAGATCATCAGCAGCGAGTAGAACCAGCCCCGCGTCTGGTCGATCGCCTCGGAGATGAAGTCGGCGGGGAAGCACACCTCGAACTGGTCCTTCCCCTGGTGGGGGTAGCCCCACTGGGCGAAGGGCATGCTGCCCGAGTCGAACCAGCAGTCGATCACCTCGGGCACCCGGCGGTACACGCCGGGCTCGCCGGGCTTGGTCCAGCTGACCTCGTCGATCCACGGCTTGTGCACGCGCAGGTGCTCGGGGAGCGAGGGGTCCGCGGCCTTGGCCGCCTCCCAGTGGGCGAAGGCCGCCGGGTTGCGCTCGAGGATCTCCGCGGCCGAGGTCGGCATGTCGATCGCGCCGGTCTCGTCGTTGATCCACACGTTGAGCGGGGTCCCCCAGAAGCGCTCGCGGCTGAGGGCCCAGTCGACGTTGCTCTCGAGGAAGTTGCCGAAGCGCCCGTCGCGGATCGTCTCCGGGAACCACTGGATCTGCTTGTTGTTCTGGATCGCGTCCTGGATCCGCTCGGTGGTGCGGATGTACCAGGCCGGGCGCGCGAGCTGGATCAGGGGGTCCTGGTCCGAGCGCGGGCAGAAGGGGTAGGTGTGCTTGTACTGCTCGGCGTGGAGCAGGAGCCCGCGCTCCTTGAGCTCGCGGGTCAGCGGCTTGTCGGCGTCCTTGACCCACATGCCCACGTACTGCTCGGGGGCCACGTCGGCGCGGTAGCCGCCGGCGGGCTCGATCGCGCAGAGGAGCTCGATCCCGGGCTGCTCGCGCAGGATCTGCTGGAACAGGCGGTGGTCGTCCTCACCGAAGGCCGGCGCGACGTGCACGATCCCGGTGCCCGCCTTGTCGTCGGCGAAGTCGGCGGCGTGCACGGTCCAGATCCGCTCCTCGCCCTCGAACCACGCGAAGGGCGGGGTGTAGCGCTTGCCCACCAGCTCGGCGCCCTTGAGCTCGGCCTTGACCTCCAGCAGGGGCTGCGGCGCCTTCTTCTTCTTCGGCTTGCCGAGCAGCTTGCTGCTCACCGACTCGAGCAGGTTCTTGGCCACGATCAGGGTGTGGCCCTCGTGCTCGACCTCGACGTAGTCGAGCTTGGCGCCGACCGCGGCGAACATGTTCGAGGGCAGGGTCCAGGGGGTCGTGGTCCACACCACCAGCGAGGTGTCCGGGCGGTCGACCAGCGGGAAGCGCACGTAGACCGAGGGGTCCTGCACGTCGCGGTAGCCGTCGTTGACCTCGGCGGCGCTGAGCGCGGTCCCGCCCTGGGCCCACCACCAGAGCACCTTGTGCCCCTGATACAGCAGACCCTTCTCGTGCAGCTGGGCCAGCGCCCACCACACGCTCTGCACGTAGCTCTCGTGGAAGGTGACGTAGGGGTCGTCGAGGTCGACCCAGAACGCGAGCTTCTCGGTGAGCTCGTTCCACTCCTTGGTGTACTTGAACACGCTGTCGATACAGCGGCGGACGAACTTCTCGACGCCGAACTGCTCGATCCCCTCGCGGCCGCGGATCCGCAGCTCCTTCTCGACCTCGATCTCGACCGGCAAGCCGTGCGTGTCCCAGCCGGCCTTCCGCGGCACGTAGAAGCCGCGCATGGTCTTGTAGCGGGGGAACACGTCCTTCACGACCCGGGTCAGCACGTGCCCGTTGTGGGGCATGCCGTTGGCGGTGGGCGGGCCCTCGTAGAACACGAAGCTCGGCGCGTCCTTGCGCAGGGCCTGGGTCGCCTTGAACACGTCGTGCTCGCGCCAGAACTCGAGGATCTTCCGCTCCTCCGCGGGGAAATCGACGAGGGGGCTGGCTTTCGTAAAGGGCGGCGTGGGCTCGTTCATAGCCTCAAAGACTAGCACGGGCCCCTGGCTCGTCACGCCTTCCGGGAAGGCTGCCCGGGTACGCACGGAGGGCCCTCCCGCCGGACGGCGGGGGGCCCTTCAGCGCGCGGTCGCGGGGCTGGCTACTCGGGCTGAGCGGTGGTCCGCAGGTAGGGCTTGATCGTCTCGAACTCGGGGAACTTG
>Ga0070729_10007840_pt1 | contig 10127 bp, 8 predicted proteins | sample tdDd472_FD_66725 | JGI IMG/M metagenome (GOLD analysis project Ga0070729, IMG submission 66725) | Marine sediment microbial communities from the Atlantic coast under amendment with organic carbon and nitrate - tdDd47.2 | ecosystem: Environmental > Aquatic > Marine > Coastal > Sediment | place...
TGAATAGTTACCTTTCGTGAGCCCTTAAACACCATGTGCATCGTGGGCATCACTCCCATCGTTGACCCCGCCAACCAGACCGTCCTCCTTGCCGTTAAACGGGCCGTCCCCCTCTTTGGCAAGGGCATCCTCTGAGAAGTTCACGAGAACCATGCCCGAGAATTTATCTTTGTTGTAAAACTCCACCCGGTACAACGTGCCTGACTTGTCCACGGAGAATCGCCGCTGGATGCTGCTTTTTGAAATGGTGATTCCCGATTCATCAACGGTGCCCTTTTGATGGAACCCAATCACATTGGCCCGCAGGCTGGACGTGGGGTGGACACGGAAAGCATCTTTCACTGGGAGAATCTCCCCAAAATTGACCTGCCTGCTGATGCCATCAACGTCCATCTCAACCGAGCCTATCGAGGTGTCGTACTCAAAATATTGCGGATGCAACCATGTAACGCGTCTGTTCCCATGGTAAATTCTGTACCCTTCGCCTGTGTCAACGGCAGCCATCAGAGGATTACCCGGAGAAAACTCGATCTGCTCCTCTTTTTTCAGGGGAATGTACCGGAGGTTGTTCCGCGCGTCTTTTACATCAAGAACAATTCGGCTGCCATTTAATGCAAACTTCACATTGTCGTTGATGGCCTTTTTAACCCCGTCTGCAGAGAGGGCAAAGCGTCTTTCAAACTCAATATCCAGCTGCTTCATAAACGACTCAATGACAGATATATGGTAATATGCCCGTTCGTTTGTAGGCAGCGATTTGCTGGCTTCCACGCCAAAGGCCGGCTTGTTGTTTCGAATGGCAAAATACGAAAGGGTCTTTGCCATCTCCCTATTCCCCTCACGTGTTTTTGTGTTCATGTAGGAATAGTTGTGGTTGGGATTGAGCAGCACCCCGTTAACAGAATCAACCGAGCTTGCAGCAAGTTCTGCCAGGTTGCCGAATTTAACGTTTTCGATACTGTCCTGATCCGCAATGATGCACTGACCCCACCGATTCGGGTTCCTCAGTTTATCGATATAGGTTTCACGGTAAAACCCGCTCCCGTCATGGAGGTTCAGGATCAAATCCACCCGATCGTTCAGGATCAGGGATTTTATCTTTTCAATGGTTTTAAATTCCGGATCGCTTTCCTGAATGTCTGCAAATTTCCTGTTTAAGTCTCCGTACACACCCCGGGATCTTTTTATGATGCTGAGAAAATTCAGGTTGGGAACGACCCACACATTCCCGGACTTTATCGTATAGTGGGTTGTGATAATTGACGCGGCATTGAAGCCTCCCGGCTCGTCCCCCTGGATCCCACCGACAATCAGGATGGTGTTGCCGGGAACCCCGGACTCCAGTTTATGGACTGAGAAATCCAGGTTCGATGAGTAGGCAGTCGAGGTTACCGAAAAAACAAACGCCAAAAATAAAACGATAGATCTGAACATGGTTATGATCTTACCTTGATGTGCCATGGTTCAAAGCGAACCCCAAGAAGGTTCCCCCGGCTGTAGCGGAGTTTGAGATATCCCAGGTCTGCAAGCTTCTGATACACAGGGGTCCCTGTGAAGGTCTCCGTAAAATTCGAAGCCCCCAGCCCCACCTGCCCGACATCAAAGTCGCCGACCCCATGGAATGAGTAGCCCGGAGGGGCCAGGGATCGCGATGCAAGGGAGAGGTTCCCGTCGTTGTGGTACGCCTTGTTCAGAAAGAGCATAAACTGCTTGGTGACGCTTCTCAGCCCGGAGGTCAGGACGACGTTTTCACCCACATCTTTTTTTATCTTCTTGTACGTTTCAAGGGGCTGCCCCTTGTATAAATAATTCCCGGTGTAGGGAATTTTGATGACCTTGGGGCTCTTTATGGTGTCCGTCAGGTTTTTCAAGGGCTTGTCACCCATAAACCCGTATAGGTTGCTCTCTTCGTAGAAGATCATCTCCAGGAAGGCCAGTTCTTCTTTGGAGAAGCGGCCTATGCTCGAATACCCTTTGGATACCTTGATCGCATCATCAAAGCTCAGCAGGGAAAAATGGCCATGACCCACAGTGCGCTGAATGCGTTGCAGGCGCATAAGGGACGTTTTAAGGGTCACACGCTGGTCAGGTTTGAGAAAAATGTCACCGGTGTGCTTTTTGTCAAAATTCTCAATTTTATCCAGGTAGTCTTTGATATGCCGATCATCAATAGGCTGTACATTATCGTTGCAAACAGACATCCACGCAGCATAGAGCGGTGATGGGATCGCCGCCCCAAGGGTTCCTGCTGCTGCACGTCTTAAAAAGTCTCTTCTGTTCATAATCACCAGCAACTAAAACGTTAATATAACAGTCGGTTTGCAATTGTTTATTGACCATGGGGTCACGTTTGACAGTGTTACACTGTATAGTATCCACTTATCATAACAAATCGGGTGGTTCAAACCACCCTACAGAAAATATAGGCAGACGTCACACCTGTCCCCATGACTTCGCTACTTATATAGATATCGGCAAAGCAGCCATTGTTTTTAAGCCTAATTTGTGGTTAACCCCGCGGTAACCCTTTTCACTCGAACGATGTATCAGTAAAACTGTCGAGCCATCCAATATATGAGGCGATGCATGGACAGGCGTGACGTGTCGGCACACTCGGCTACACAACAAGCAAAAATCTGCAAAAGAATTGCTATTTTACCCCAAGGCCAAAGCAGGCACAAACCAAATACTGCCCATGGCCCGAAAGCTCATTTGGCTCAGGGATAAGGGGGTTGTGACGTAACAAAAAAAAGATCACCCGAACGATATTTTTTTTCTCGGCTTGGGCCACCCAACATCCCATCCAAGCTTCAGGCGATGTCATTCCCACAGCTGCCTGATCTCCTTCCCCCTCAAAACAACCTGTGATATGACCCTTCAGAATGAATGTGTTATTTGAAATATGCGCTCGTCATGCATCGCCCAAATGTGCCTGTACCAAGGAGACCCCCATGGCCCGACCCAAGAAAACGTGTTTCCCCCTGCTTCTGGCAGCGCTCCTCCTCTTCACCACGGCCTGTGCCACAAAGCAGGCACCGACCCCGGTGACACCTTCAAAAAAGCCACGGCCATACAAAGTCCTGGGCAAATGGTACCAGCCCCTGGGGTCAGCCTACGGCTATGACGAAGTGGGCATCGCCTCTTGGTACGGCCCAAAATTTCACGGAAAACTCACGGCCAGCGGAGAGACGTACAACATGCACGCCATGACCGCCGCCCACAAGACACTGCCCCTTGGCACCATGGTCAAGGTAAAGCACCTTGGAAACGGCAAAGAAGTGACCCTGAAGATCAACGACCGCGGCCCCTTTGTGGGCAAACGCATCATTGACCTTTCCAACAAAGCGGCCCATGCCATCGGCATGGTGGGAACCGGCACGGCCAAAGTGCGGGTAACCGCCCTCACAGGGAAAGGAAAGCCCTCAGGCAAAGCCCTCACCCGAGGCATTTTCAGTGTTCAGGTTGGGTCCTTCGGCAACCCGACCAATGCGGATCAGTACGCCGCCAAGCTCGCCGGACGTTACAAAGAGCTGCCCGTCAAAGCCCTTCGGGGCGACGATGGTCTCAACCGGGTGGTGTTGGGGCGTCTTAACAACCGGGAAGCCGCCGTGGACTTAAAAATCCGTTTGATGGAAGACGGATTCACCAGCGCGTTTATTCTGGAGCTGTAGACCATGAACATCACAACCGTATTCATCGACCGGGACGGGGTCATCAACCGCGACTCCCCTGACTACATAAAGTCCGTGGACGAGTTTCACTTCCTGCCCAAAAGCCCGGAGGCGTTCTCTCTTTTGAAAGCGCGAAACCTCTCGGCCATGGTCATCACCAACCAGTCCATCATCGGACGGGGCTGGGTTTCGGAAATGGGGCTTGCCGCCATTTTTGAAAAAATGACCCGGGGCATCGAGCACGCCGGAGGCAAGGTGGACGATATCTTCTTCTGCCCCCACACCCCGGACGACGGCTGCAGCTGCCGAAAGCCAAAGCCCGGCCTCATTGATAACGCGTGCCGCACCCACGGCGTGGACCCTGCCACCTCGGTCATGATCGGAGACAGCGCCAAAGACATTCTCTGCGGCAAAGCCGCCGGCTGCGCCGCCACCATCCTTGTACGAACCGGCAATGGAGAAAAGGCCCTCGCCGCCCTGACGGAAGAAGGCAGCCTCCCCGACCACGTGGCCGACACCCTCTTCGACGCGGTCCGCTGGGTCATCGACACCCTGATCGATTAGGAACATAAATTGCCTCCGGCGGCAAGGTGGGCCACCTTGAAAGCAGGTAGCGAATGCTCCCGACCCTCGTTCCTCGGGTCGTTCACATTCGCAGATGGGCTTCGCCCGTAAACAATGGCCAACGGGGTTCAAACGCCTTCATGTAGCCCGAAGGAGCGAGAAATCCATTTGGTTTTAGGCGAAGTTATTCCGATAAAACCAATCTCAGTGTTTCACTGATGCTGATTAGACAGATGCTGTGGGCGGAGCTTTTTTTTAAAAGCGACCCTCTGAAGCCATATCTGAATATTTCGACAATTGAACAACTTACATCGTTGACCACGGGCGAAGCCCGTAAGCAAATGTGAAGGGCGAGGAACGAGCCCCGTAGCATTTGCGAGCCTGGAGTTCCATGACCACCCTCACCCTTTCTGGGCGCATCAAGCGCATCCGATACCGAAACGACGACAACAGCTATACCATTGCTGAACTCGTCACCGATGACACAGGTGTCACCATCATCGTCGTGGGGATTCTTGCGGGCATCGGTTTAGAGGACCGACTGCGTTTAACCGGAAGCTGGGAAAAGCACTCCCGGTTCGGGGACCAGTTCCGCATCACCGAGTACGACATGATTTTCCCCGAAACCGGCGAGGAGATCCGCACCTACCTGAAACGCCTGGGGGTGAAAAGCCTCTCCAACGCAAAAATCCGAACCCTTGTGGAGCGCTTCGGCAGCGAAACACTGGAGGTCATTGAGACCACGCCGGAAAAAGTCACCGGCCTCAAAGGGTTCGGAAAAGTAACGGTGGAGAACCTGCGGGAAGCCCTTACCCGCCAGATGGAGGTCAAAAGGCTCATCTCGTTTTTAAAGGAGCACGGGATTCCTGTGGTCCACTGCGCCCAGATCCATAAATGCTACGGAACCAAAGCGGCCGAACGCATCAGTGGCAACCCCTTTGACCTTCTTAAGGACGTCCCCAATATCGATTTTTCCACCGTGGATCAGGCGGCCAGCGCCCTGGGCATCGCCGAAGACGATCCCCGAAGACTCCGAGCCTGCCTCCTTTTTGCCCTGGGGCAATTTGCATCCGATGGTCACGTCTTCGCACCCAAAGGGGACCTTCTCAGCCGGTGCATGGAAAAACACCACATCGAGCATGAACCGCTCAGCGAAGCCCTCTCCGAGCTGAAGATCCAAGGGCACATCAGCTCTGAAACCCTCACAAAAGAGGGCGAGACCATCCACGCCATCTACCCCAAAGAGCTCTTCCTTGCCGAACAGGGCATTGCCCGCCGCCTTGCCATGATGCTCTCCATGCCTGAAGAGGCCCCGCCTGTCTCCCGGGATGAGATCCTTGAGACGGTCCTCACCAAACTGGCCATCAAGCCCTCGGAAGAGCAGCTTGTCACCTTAGAGGAGATTCTCTGCCACCGGGTGGCTGTCATCACCGGGGGCCCCGGCACGGGAAAAACCACCCTGGTTCGCTCCATTGCTGCCCTGTGCGACCACCTCCGCCATGAAACAATTATGGCAGCCCCCACGGGACGGGCTGCCCGGCGCATTACCGAAGTCACCGGCAAGAAGGCCTCCACCATCCACAAGCTCCTGAAGTTTGATTTCAAAACCGGGCAATTCGAGCACAACCGGGACAAGCCCCTGGAAGGGGACGTCTTCATCATCGATGAGGTCTCCATGGTGGACACCCTGCTCATGCACCGTTTCCTGGATGCCGTGCCCGTGGATGCCACCGTGGTCTTTGTGGGGGACATCTTTCAACTCCCCTCCGTGGGACCGGGGAACGTCCTTTCCGACCTCATCGACTCCGGACGCCTCAAAACCTACGCCCTCACCCGCATTTTCCGACAGGCCCAGGAGAGCCCCATCATCATGAACGCCCACCGGGTGAGAAAAGGGGAGTTTCCGGATTTCGAGGCCAAAAAAGAGAGCGGCCTGTCAGAGTTCTACTTCATCGAGACAGGAGACCCCGTCAGGGTGATGGAGCGTGTTGTGGAACTCTGCGCAAACCGGATTCCCACCACCTGGGACTATGACCCCTTGGAAGACATTCAGGTCCTCACCCCCATGCACAAAGGGGACGTGGGCACCATCAGCCTCAACAACGCACTCCAGAAAGCCTTGAACGACAAAGGGGATGCCATTGAATCCCTGGGACGTACCTTTCGCAAAGGGGACAAGGTGATGCACCTGAAAAACAATTATGAAAAGGATGTCTTCAACGGGGATATCGGAATTGTCAGTGAGGTGGATAAAAAGGAGAAGACCCTTGAGGTGGACTACGAGGGGCGGAAGGTGGCCTACGAGACCGAAGAGCTGGACGAGCTGACACTGGCCTACGCCATCAGCGTCCATAAATCACAGGGGTCGGAATACCCGGCGGTGGTGGTCCCTGTCACCACCCAGCACTACGCCCTCCTGCAGAGAAACCTCCTCTACACCGCCATGACACGCGGCAAAGAGCTGGTGATCCTCATCGGCACCCGGCGTGCCATGGAGATCGCCCTGGCCAACAACCGGCCCAAGCTGCGACTCTCCTACCTCGATCAACGCCTGGCTGAAACCCCGTAAGGCAATGCCTCCGGCGGCAAGGGGATGATCCCCTGAACCCATAAGGCGAATGGGTTATCCACGGGCGAAGCCCGTAAGCAAATGCGAAGTACCTGAGGAACGAAGGTACGGAGCATTTGCGAACCTATGCGTCTTCGGACTCTTTTTTGGCGGGAAGGGGGACTTTAAAGAGGGCCACACCCTCTTTTTCGAGAACTTTTTCCTCCTCCGGGGAACTCACCCCCCTGATGTTCCTGGGCTCGGCGACACCGTAGTGGATTTTCAGGGCTTCCTTGGCAAAGTTGGCCCCCACGTCATCGAAGTTCTGCTCCATGTATTCCACGATCTTTGCGCTGGCATCCCCCACGGCAAGACCGCTGCTCTGGCGAGGCCGCGCAGGGGTGGTCACCGCCTTCGGAATGGCAAAGGTGCTGGGAACGATGAAGACATTACTGTCGTCACAGACGGGGCAGGTCACCAGCCCCTGTTTCTGCTGGTCCTCAAAGGCGGTCTTATCGTCAAACCATCCTTCAAAGGCATGTCCATTTACGCACTGCAGATCAAAAGCTATCATATATCACCGGTATCAATCGGATCGCGGATTATCGTAATAAGGGCATCGGTATACGTCCATTCATCAAATTCTGCCCATCGTTGGAGGGTATACATACCATACTTGAACCATGGGTAAACAGTGATTTTTTCCTTCCAATGGCATGGTGAGTTTGTATATGGTGGACCATCATATAAGGATGGATTCATCCCCCTCCACAGCCAATGCCTCATCGGCGTGGGAGGTGAGGTATTACGTATGGAATTTCCAGATGGATTGTTTCCAACGGTTCATCAACGGAAAACGGCAACCCAGACCCTTTGAAACTGAACCCATGAAGCGACCCACAATCGTTTCCCGAAAGCCCCGATCCAATGACCATCACATGCTCTTGATCCAGGGGACCCAACGCGCAGGAGTTGATCATGAAAATTAAAGTACTCTTAACAGCTTTTCTGCTCTGCTTTGCGAGCCAGGCAGTTGCTGAAACCCTGTACATCACCGACCGGATCAACGCCACCTTCCGAGGCGGCCCGGGAACCCAGTACAGCATCATCAAGGGGCTGCCCTCAGGCACCGTGGTGGAAGTCGTTGAAGCCGGAGACAAGTGGAGCCGGGTCACCGTGGATAACGGCACCGCCGAAGGCTGGGTACTCACCCAATGGCTCGTCCCCAATCCCACCAAGGGGGTGCTTCTTGACAAACTGGATGCCACCCACAAAAGGCTCGTCAAATCCCACGCAAACCTCAAAGATCAGCTGGCCGAGTTGAAAAAAGAGAACTCCAATCTGACAAGCCAGCTTGCCGGTACGGAAAAATCGGCAGCCTCCTCCGAGCAGGCTTACCAGCAGCTGAAAAAGAAGTCCGCCAACTTCCTGCAGCTGGAAGAGGACTACAAGGAGACCAAAAATCAGCTTGATAACCTCTCCAAGAAGGCCGACATCTTAAACGACCGCCTGACCAAAAAGAACATGATCTGGTTCCTGGCCGGGGCCGGCGTCCTTTTGGTGGGATTCCTCATCGGGGCAAGCTCTCGAAAAAAGAAAAGCTCGTATTATTAACGAGCACACCCTTTGTCTATTCACGGGCATGCGGCTTTCCGCATGCCCATTTTTGTATCCGGCCCCTCAAGGAGAAACCGATAACACGAGCCCCTGCCGAACGCACCCTTCCCCAAGGCCGGCGGACGCTCATCGGTGAGAGCCGGTAACCGCTTGGACTCAAGCCCCTACGCGCAGTTTGGACTTATGAACATCACATCTGAATTTCTTGTTATCGGGTCCGGTGTTGCCGGGCTCACCTTCGCCCTGAAGGTCGCCGACCACGGAACCGTCACCATTGTGACCAAAAAAGAGGTTTCCGAGAGCAACACCGCCTACGCCCAGGGTGGCGTGGCTGCGGTCCAGAGCGACATCGACTCCTTTGACCTCCACATCCAGGACACCCTGTCCGCCGGAGACGGCCTCTGCAACCGCGAGGTGGTGGAGATGGTCGTCACCCACGGCCCCGAACGCATCAAAGAGCTCATCGATCTGGGCGTGCAGTTCAGCCTCTGTGACGATGACGCCCACAAGGCCCCCGGCACCGAATACGACCTGGGCAGAGAGGGCGGCCACTCGGAAAAAAGGGTCCTCCACGCCGATGACATGACCGGCCGTGAGATCGAGCGCGCCCTGGTGGAGCAGGTAAAACGGCATCCCAACATCACCCTTCTGGAAGAACACATCGCCATCGACCTCATCACCATCTCCACCCGGGTAAAGAGCGGCATGATCACCACCACCCGGGACACCACCTGCTGCGGCGCCTACGTCCTCGACAACACAGCCGACAAGGTAAAAACCATCTCGGCCAAGGTGACGGTTCTCGCCTGCGGGGGCTCCGGAAAGGTGTACCTATACACCAGCAACCCGGATGTCGCCACTGGCGACGGCATCGCCATGGCCTGGCGGGCCGGGGCCTCTGTGGCCAACATGGAGTTCATGCAGTTCCACCCCACCTGCCTCTACCACCCGGAGGCCAAGAACTTCCTCATCTCCGAGGCGGTGCGCGGCGAAGGCGCCGTTCTCAAAAACGAGAAGGGCGAGCCCTTCATGGAGAAGTACGATCCCTTAAAGGACTTGGCCTGCCGGGACAAGGTCTCCCGGGCCATCGACAGCGAGCTCAAAACCAGCGGCGCCGACTCGGTCTTCCTCGACATCTCCCACAAAGACCCCGCCTTTGTAAAAAAACGGTTCCCAAACCTCTGGAGGCAGTGCCTGAAATTCGGTTTTGACATGACCAAAGACGCCATCCCCGTGGTGCCTGCGGCCCACTACATGTGCGGGGGCGTGGCCACGGACCTTTCGGGCCGTAGCGACATCAAAAGCCTCTTTGCCATTGGCGAAACGGCCTGCACCGGCCTCCACGGCGCCAACCGCCTGGCCAGCAACTCCCTGCTCGAAGCACTGGTCTACGCCCACAGCGCGGCAGAACAGGCCATCGAAGATGCCAAAACCTGGAAAGATACCAGCGTCCAGCTCCCCAGATGGGATGATGTCGGGGCCACAGACAGCGACGAGATCAGCCTGCTCACCACCAACTGGGACGAGATCCGCCGCTTCATGCAGAACTACGTGGGCGTGGTGCGCTCCGACAAACGCCTCTCCCGGGCCCTGAACCGCATCGAAAACATCCAGAACGAAATCCGGGAGTACTACTGGAACTTCCGCGTCACCGCCGACCTTATCGAGCTGAGAAACATCGCCGTGGTGGCCGAACTCATCATCCGAAGCGCCATGAAGAGACGCGA
>Ga0070729_10007843_pt1 | contig 10125 bp, 7 predicted proteins | sample tdDd472_FD_66725 | JGI IMG/M metagenome (GOLD analysis project Ga0070729, IMG submission 66725) | Marine sediment microbial communities from the Atlantic coast under amendment with organic carbon and nitrate - tdDd47.2 | ecosystem: Environmental > Aquatic > Marine > Coastal > Sediment | place...
TTCCCTCCCAATATCAAACAATTTCAGACCAAATCAAAAATTAAGGGCTTAGCACCAATTGGCTAAACCCTTAATTTTATAAAAAAATGTGGCGTCCCCAAGGGTACTCCCCGTTTACCCCAGTTTTTATCTACGTCTCATAGAACAACATAGTTACGTTGAGTCTTACCCATCACGGAGACATCAAAAGCCATCCCTTATCTTTATAAGAAAGGGTTAAGTATAGGGGAAGGTGAGAGTGCCGTCCTCACATAAAAACACATCCTTCCTGATGAATTTTTCCAGTATTATTAATCTGTTATAATTAATCAGCTAGAATTTGCTCATTTGACCTGATGGGCACTTTAAATTCAGCAAATTCAAAGAGTTACCTCGATTTCCCACCTTTTCAAAAATCATTACCAAATCGTTACCAAGCTTTCCCTCAAGGCTACCTTCGTAACACTTTTGTAGGCTGATATTTGGCTTCTATATATGGTGTAAAGCTCGTCTGGCTCATTAGTGAACTTCTCTGCTATAGATGTGAAGTCCTTCATGTCTCCGAAAACTTACCATACGCATTTCATACCTAAACTTTCTTAAAAGTTCACATCTTGGCAAGATGTTTAGTCCTGCACCGGGAGAATCTACCCCAACATTTTGTACCAGATCAAATTCCAGCCGAGTGTGGATTAAGGGATGTCATCGCCAGTCTGAACCTACCCCTCCATGCTGCCCACCTGATAGTCTAAATGGTGACTCCCTACCGATTGACAAAGATCGCTTTATATGAAATAAAGCAGGTGCGCTGTTTATGAATCCTTTCCTTGGGCATGTCAATTAGCTCAAGATTGCCCCAACTGGTTTCTCTGTCTTCATCCCCAAAATCAACTTGAAGTTAGGCATTATTGCACCAGGTCCATTCCAGCCTTTCATGCTAGGTAGGAAACTAGATTATGCAAAAAGAGAAACGAAAACATCCTAGAATCGAAATGGGATGGCCCACCACGATACAGACCGCTGAGGGGCCGATAGAAGCCAAATTGAAAAATCTGGCTGCTGACGGTGCCTACATCTACTGTAAACAGACATCAGACCCTGACAATTTCGTTCCCATAACGATCAATCCACCCAATCATTCCCCTCTGAAAGTTACAGCTAAGGTTCTGTGGGCAGATCAGGGCTTATCCCCTGGAATGGGAGTTCGCTTCGTCCAGATGTCTGAAAAAGACCGCCATTTTCTTGTCAAAGAAGTCTCTGACCTCCTCAAGTCAAAATAGGAATCCCCTACAAATAGCTTGGCACACGCATTGCAATTATCTCTTTTGTAAGCTAAGGCTTATCTTTTCTATCAATATGGCAGCAAAAGGGCTGCTGTTCCAGCAATAGCAGCCCTTTTGCTATGGATTGCGCAATGAGATGATATACATACAAACGAACTTGACATTGTAGGTGCGTGCATTCGGAGGTATGAATTTGCATACAGTAAATGGCATCGAGCAACGTCAGCATCCTAGAGCCGAAATCAGATGGCCTGTAACTGTACAACCATCTTTGGGGACAATAAAGGGAGAAACGCTAAATGTTAGCTCTATGGGTGCTTTTATAAAGTGTTGTGAACCGCTGAAGTTTAATGAAGTTTTTATACTGGATATAGATGTTCCCGCACTAGATCATCCATTAAAGGCCATCGCTGAAGTGATATGGTCGAACAGGGACGGAAATAAGAATGAAATTACACCATATGGGATGGGGATTCGTTTCATAAGAATCTCAAGTGCGGACCGGAGATTCATTGTTAAAGAGGTACTAAAGCATCTCAACTCAGAGAATGTGGAAACCAGCTTTTCGGAGGTTTTCCAGGCTATAGCTGCCGATCAAGAAGTCGACTCCGGTGAAGCTATATGAGCGTGAATGGGTTAATCCTTGCAGATTTTGGGATGGTTTCTGTGCATCATAGCCATTATTAAATCTTCTCTGGTTGAGTGCTAAATCACGAGACGATGAACTCTTACTGTAAGGAGGGTACTGCCATGAGAAAGTTACTTTTTCCTCTCCCAGTTTTGGTACTGTTCGTTATGTGCCTGGGCTTGCAAGCCACGAGCCAGGCCCAGGATACCCCTCATCTGGAAGTCGCTGCAGCTGCAATCTCCAAAGATGTAGTTGATCTGGAACCTGTGGACACCGGCACTAGTTTCGTCGCCGAGGAAGGCCAACTCTATTGTTTTACTAATATTACCGGTGCCCAGAGTCCTGCTCATGTAACACATATATGGTATTTCGGCGGCACCGAGAGAGCCAGGGTAGACCTGGCTGTCAATTCCATCGCATGGCGCACCTATAGCTCGAAGATTATACAGCCACATGAGCTAGGGGCGTGGCATGTAGATGTCCTCGATTCACTGGGCAATGTGCTAAAGACACTAAAGTTCGAGGTCACACTATGAAATAGAATGTTCTTTTGCATAAGATCCGAGCGGTCCTCGCTATGATTCAACGGTTGAATGACCATGCTGTCAAACTGAGAAAAGGCAGGGTCAGAGTTGGCTCTGCCTTTCTGCTTTGAAAGTGTGAATTAAGGGATGTAATCCACAGTTTCACACTTTCTTGGTGGGGCTTGATTTTTTCATCAGCATACGACCCCGCCCAGGTTTACATATGCTCCTCAGACCTTGAGCCAACCTCGACTTCAGGTGTTGGCAAGAGATCAGAACTCCCACTCCTTCGAAGTTAATCTCAAAATATTGGAGGTGTTTATACCCTCTAAGTAATCTCCCATATGTTGATATGTACACCCAAACACTTAACCTTGCTTCAAGCTTATAATTTACAGTAGCCACAATTCTTGAAATGTAAGTCGCCTGTCACTGTTTGCCCTTTCCTTTTTTGATATTGCTATGAAATAAATTCGCAAAATCCCTCGGTCTGACTCTGAGTCTTTCAGTCAATCATATTGGCATTTATTTTCCCATTCTATTACCCTAATTTCCCAAACTTCGATGTTCACTTTTTGACTGATTATTGGCCAACTATTTGTAATATAAGGGAATAAATTCAAAGGTCCTATTTGGCATGTTTTTTGTTCTTTGGTGATACACAAACCCTTGTTCAATGCCCCTGTTGCTTGAACCAAGATTTGACATCTGACGACCAACTAAATCCGATGAAGTGACACGAAGAGCTCGTGGGAGAAAGATGTACCTGATCAACATGGATAAGTTGTCAGAGCGTTGCGAGGAGGACGACCTTTTTTGCGTCATTTGCCTTCGCACTCGCACTGACGTGCCGGTTGTGGATCATTGCTGCTACTCATGCGGTGGCGGGGAAGAAGATTTGCAGTAAAGGGTATCAAGAATCAGTTATCCTAAACAAATCCTTTTCTCTCCTCCTTTATGAGAAGAAGCATTTCCGTCTCATACATTGGCCTACCATAAGTCCAAGCGCCGAAGAGATAATCTGAGCATCCTTCTTACCTACCCATCTAACATGGTGTTTGAACCCTGCCAAGAAGAGAACGGCAAGGATATTAGCAAATGGGGCGAGACTGGTGAGCTAAATCACAAAAAAAAGCTTGGACTATCACTAGGCTGATAGTCCAAGCTTATGAACATGGCTGTCAGTTGGGGCCTAAATTCAATTAGTCGTCAATGAGCGGTAGTTTCTCATCCAAATCAGTCATGATATGCCCAAAAGCAGCTTTCTTATAGGTCCTGAGTTCTTTGAATTCCTCATTTATCCGGTGCATATAACTTATCGCTGAAAAAGGAAATCCCTCTTCGTGTTTTGTGACAATAATATTGAATGGATTTTCAGTCTCTATGTGAGAATATCCTTCGAATAAATCGTCTTTATATTTCTCGTAGTATCTGTTTGTGCACATTACAAAAGAAGCTTGACTAGTCTCCAAAATAGGAAATCTATCGCGATCCAATTTGAGTGTCATAAAGAACTGGTCGAGCATTGTTCTCACATAGTCATGTACTTTTGGATCTTCAGAGAATAATTCGTCGACATATTTAGTTAGTTGATTTAAGTCAGGTCGTAATAATTTCAATACATCTTCAAGGTATTCTATTTCATCAAAAGCTCCATCGTCACTTGCCGGGGTTCCCAACTTCTCTACTACCTCCTGAGTCGATATAGTATCGAGTTTGGGATATATTTTTTCTATTAAGTGTTCGGTAAGTTCGTCGAATTTTGTTTTGTTATATGTAAAAGCACTCCGTCCAATGCGTTTTATAATTTCAATTTCTCGGTCTAATTTCGAGATAAGTGTCGAATATTTAAATAAGTAACTCTTTAACATATCATGCTGTTTTTGTACGTTTTTATATAAAGTACCATAGATATGCTGTAGAAGTAGATGTCTATACTTGTCAACTTTCTGCTCTTGTATTTTTGATAATGTGTCTATTATTTGGTTGACAAGAGATATGGTCGCTGATTCACCGATTTTTACAACAATGTCTCCAATCCCCTTTTTCTTCTTAGTTACTGTTGCGAGTTTATCCAAGAGTTTGTTCAATGCTTTTTGATTCTTACCTTCCAAAAGTGCCTCCTCGACCTTTGAGATGCTTCCAGAGACATTCGTCAGCTTTTCATCAAGTATTGATGCAAGCTTTTGGTAATAGATGGCGGCACCCCTTAGGTAACTACCTGGATTTAATGCTATCTCTCCGCCGCTTGCCGCAAAGTCTACAGTAATTTTATCTACAAACCATGAGAGCTCTTCGTTTTTCTTTTTCTTTTCGAACTCCGCGGTACTATTATCATGTAATTCAGAAATCTTGCTTTCCAAAAATTCATGAACGTTTTCTTCTGATACACTGGCCTGATTGATATCCTGTCGTGTGAACTTTGGGATTTCCAGCTTGAACTTATTCAGTAAATCATCCTCGTTTAAACTGTTTTCAAGGAAAGTGGAAATAGCATTACCTTTTATCTTTTCAGCATCTTCATATGGGATCTGCTCCACCAAATCTTGGAGAGAACGCTTAGCCATGTAGCAGTGGAGGATCTGGGGAAGACAGTCGCCTTTTAGACCAGCTACATTCATAGTCAGTAGACCTGTAGGGTGGGCGTGTCCTTTTTTCCCTTGCCACTCGCGCTCGAGGATATGAGCCGAATAATTTACTCTATCACCGTCCAGGTAACTGCCTACTTTTGTTATTTCAAGAGTTGAAATGGACGTCGCAATTGTTGAAGCTATAGCTTGGTATTTCAATGATGTTTCTGCGGAGCCACCAGAGAAGATATATACTCTGTGCGCAACTCTACCATCGAACATCCTTTTGTCTCGTACGCCCTTTTTAGCTGGGTATATCAAACCGTTCCTTCCTGCCATAGCATATTCCCAAAGCATAGCAGAGGCCACACAGTTCCTTTCAACGCCATCTTCCTGCACATTTTGCAGGCCAAGGTATCCCTCAGAAGTCGACAAGAAGACTTCAACCCTTATCTTTTTCTCTCTCAGTCTATTCCTGATCCTATATAGAAACGGTATGGTCATTCCATTACTAACCGAGCCACCCATTCCTGAAATCATGATAAGTTTAACTTTTTTCCCTGGATTCTTTGCCCTAACATCATCTATCAGGCGATACGCTTCCCTTGTGATGAGAAGATCGTCGTACTTATGAAAAGCGACGAAGCCCACGGCAGGGACCCCTTTACAGCCAGCTTCGATATCATGGAGCAAATTCACTGGTATGTGATTGACTGCCTTTCTAAGGTCTTTATTTTCTTCATTTTCTATATAGACATCTCCATCAAAATGGTCCAATGGAATTAGATATTCTGATTCGCGACTGAGATCTATCCGATCCCGGTGAGGTTGTTCGGTGTCGAATGCTAAGAATCGCGCTTTGTCCTCAGGTATTCGGAGCCTCCTAAACTCTTCATACAAGAGATAAAGCACGTATCTTCCGAATCCTCCAAAGGTTAGAAAGATAATCGCCTGGTCCTCATAGAATTTGTTATTTATTGATAAGAGGTTTCTTAACATCATCTATCTCCTTTCCATTAATCTACTTCACGTCATATCTTTATAGGCATTTTTCTTTTTACTTTATTCAATAGAAAGATTAAAAGCAGAGAGCCAAGTATTAAGGCAGCTGCTACTTTCCAAAAATAGGACCTTACAACACCTGACTTCCTAAATCTCACCTCAAATTGTGAAGGTTGGATTACCAATGCTCCATAATAAGTCTGAGATGGAGAGAGCCTCAGTTTACCTCTGTAAGTACCCGGATCAAGCTCGTTACTGTTTGCCATCTGAAAACTCAATACCATTTTGTTTTCTGTGGTCTGGATTTTTATCTGGGGCTCTGCTTTTATCTCGGAAGGGTTATCTGGATCGAACTTAATTGAAGCAGTTATGGCAGGGGACTCCAATGTCTTATCTGTGTGAATGCTAAAAGATAAGTTTTTCTGGTATGGGTCGCTGCCCTTATAAGGAATGGTGCCAAAATCAATATCTTTTATGTCTTGAAGCCTGACCTCGGATCTTACTGTCTGAGCAAAGTCAGACAAAGCTTTTTCAGGTGATAAGCGATCGAAATTTGTCAGATCGATAAGATGTCCGCCCTCTCCAATGCGGCTGACGAGAGATCTGGCATCCTCAAAAGCTTCCCATTTCAAGACGCCGATCCAGACATTGAGTCCAGGGTCTTTGCCAGCGAGGGATATCCTTTGGAAGTTTTCCATATCTCTCTTTTTCCTATCCTCTATCTTCTCGGGTGGCCACTTGGGAGAGTACGGTTCAGATTTTCCGTCTGTGAATACATAAAGTGCATTTGTGTGAAAGAATTTGTCATACTTCTTTACAACATCAATGCCTTGAACGATAGACTCAGAGATAAAAGTCAGGCTGCCGTACCTCTTATTCAGGTCCGTCAGTTTTCTCCGGACAGGAGAAAGATCATTTTCGGTCTGATATAGAGAGGTTGCTTCTAATCTAACCGTTTCGTCAAAGGACAAGATTGTCACCCTATCGCCAGTCTTGATTAACTCGTTGTTCGCATTAAGGAATTCACCAGAAATACTTTCTGTAATTAATCTTAATAGATCCATGTGGCCTTTTGTTTTCATGCTGCCACTAGTATCTATACAAAACACCCAGTGCACATTCGGTGTGCGCTCTCCGCCCCAACTGTTTTCGACTGCCAACTGAGATGAGAGCAAGAGTATGATAAATACAAAAAGCGACACAGCACATTTGTATCTCTTCATCTTAATCTCCCCTTGGGTTTAGATTTTTTTGCTGATTTTCGTAGCGATTTAAAGCAATAAGTATGCCAGTGCTAGGATGGGTATGGTTATTGGTCTCCTCACTTTATCTTCAACCTAGCGCATCCTTAAGCCATCGCTATCTTGTCGCGCTTCGACTTCTGAAAAACCGTCAGAGACTGAGCAGTTTTTGACCGGGTGTTTCTTACCACTTCAGGGTCCCAACTATTGACTATTCTCTGGATTTAGATTTCTGAAGTGTGTTTAATATCAATAATATCGAGCCATTATGAGGATGGCTCATAGCTGGGTGTCCCGGGTAAATAATCTCCTGCTGTTGGGTTTGGCTGGATTCTCCGATTATTTGGTGCAGTATTTGAAACACACCAGGTGAGTTCTATATGTTCTTGTTTTGCTTCATGCAATCACAAAGTCGGCATTCTGGATGTCCACTTGGATATTCGATGAAAGGAGAGTAGGAGACGAAAATTGCGATAGCTGCTATAACTTTGAGTATTTGAAAGCCGAAATTCTTAACATCTCCAAACCTTATCTTGTGAGTTTGTCCCATAAATGAGATGGGGCTGGGGGGAAGCTTTGGCTTCCCCACCCCAGCCATGGTTCGATTAATTATACAGATTCTCAATCCACCTCATAGCCTCTGCCTCACTAACCGTGCCGAGATACCTCTGAGTCGTTGACAGATTCGTATGTCTCAGAATGACCTTGCTGACGATCTCTATTGGAGTCCCGGCGCGAGAAGCATATGTGGCCGAATGTCTACGTAAATCATGCGGCCTCAGGTGGATCCCTACCAGTTCTCCTGCCTTTTTAACAACCAGTCTCGCTGCATCATAGGTTATAGAGAAGATCCTCTGACCCGGTTCTATCCGTTTCTCGCTGATATACTCCTTGAATCGGGCAGCGAGCTTTGAAGGAATGAAGACCACCTCTTCTCCTCTGCCACCCTTGGAATCCCTGATAATCAGTCGCCGGCCATCAACATCATTGGGAGTGAGGCTTAGGACTTCACTGACTCTCATACCCCCTCTGGCCATTAGTTCCAAAAGCAATCGATTACGTGCTTCAGTGGTTCGGAATATAACCTCATCGATGGTCTCTTTTTCGATGATATTCCAGTGCATTGCCCTGGCTGGCCGGAAAAGCTTTTTCAGCATAGGTTTATCGCAAGGATTTTGAAGATTCGGATTGAGAGTCTCGCGCATGAAGTTGAAAAAAGATCTGAGATGTGAGTATCTGCTGTGCTTGGTTGCTTGTTTGGTGCCCTCGGTGATGGAAATTAGGAAGGTAAGGATCTCCTCTGAAGATATGGCATCTAACTGCCTATCCCCTAAATCATTGCTGAATCTGGAAAGAGTGATCCTGTAGGAGTTTCTGGTGTTTTTTTTAGGTTCATCCTCTGGTACTCTTGAAAAAGACTAATGGCTTGTTCTACTTTCATGGCTTACCTCCTTTTTCCGGGTTTAGCAGGAAAATGATATCCGCTACATCAAGTTAAGATATGCTCATCAGATCTTCAATCGTCGGAGAGTAAGCTTGATTTTCAGGTTTGGCAAGAGATGTTTAACCAACATCCTTGAATTGCTACCCCACTATTTTGTGCCGAGTCCTCAGAAGCTGAAAGTGCGGCTTAAGGGTCGAATAGCGCGGGTAAATCTAAAAAACCCTAAGTTTACCTTGATTTCAAGGTCATCGATCATTATTTATATCCATATTATTTAATGCGATAGAATGGAGGAGACAATGACCAAAGAAACAGCATTAATTGTAGGCGGATCGGCAGGCATCGCTCTTGATACTGCCAAAAGACTGGCGAAACGAGGCGTGGATTTAATCCTTATTGCACGAGGGCAAGATCAATTGGCTAGGGCCAAAACAGACGTACAAAACATTGGTAACGTCGATGTAGAGACCGTATCGCTTGATCTGTATGACTCTGATGGGGTGCAAGCATTCATCTCAAAAATCGACAGTGATAGCCGTGCGATTAAATATCTGATAAATGCCGCCGGCTATTTCAAACCTGTGTCTTTCCTTGATCATACACTTGAAGATTACAGGAAGTACATGGATCTCAATGAGGCCGTTTTTTTTGTCACCCAAGCCGTGACCAAAAATATGAAGAAAAATGGCGGTGGATTGATAGTAAATGTTGGCTCGATGTGGGCTAAACAAGCGATCAAAGCTACTCCGTCCTCAGCGTATTCGATGGCAAAGGCAGGTCTGCATTCTTTGACGCAACATCTGGCAATGGAGCTGGCCGAGTACAATATTCGTGTCAATGCCGTATCCCCGGCGGTAGTTCAGACCACGATCTATAAATCTTTTATTGAGGAAGACAAGATTACGGAAGCCTTGAAAGGCTTTGACAGCTTTCACCCGATCGGACGCATAGGACAGCCGGAGGATGTGGGCGCTGTGATCGATTTCTTGCTTTCAGACGAGGCAGGATGGGTGACTGGTGCAATCTGGGATGTTGACGGAGGCGTCATGGCCGGCCGCAACTAAAGCATCTATAATTGCAAATCGGGGTCGCATCTTTACTATTAAATGTTAAGGGGCCAGATGTCCGTATAACTCTTGCATGATAACGGTTGGAGCGAAGTGTCGATCTGATCCTTTCTCCTTCCACTTTATATAGCGCCAGAACTGTTCGACCAGCTACTTACGATAGCTGCTATCTATCTTGAGTCCCAAGTATTACCAAATAGTTAATATCTTCTTTTCATATCTTAATCTCAGGACCAGTTCGTCTTGGCAGCAGATTCCAACTCAAGTTCTCGCCCTCGTCCCCGTCGCGTGTTGCTTGTTGCGCCTTTATCAGAAGTAAAAGACAAGTTATCGTTGATTTGACAGCAATCCCTTGAATTCCTCCTGGATAGAGTTAATCCAACCATT
>Ga0070729_10007846_pt1 | contig 10121 bp, 7 predicted proteins | sample tdDd472_FD_66725 | JGI IMG/M metagenome (GOLD analysis project Ga0070729, IMG submission 66725) | Marine sediment microbial communities from the Atlantic coast under amendment with organic carbon and nitrate - tdDd47.2 | ecosystem: Environmental > Aquatic > Marine > Coastal > Sediment | place...
AGGCTACGGGGAGTCGCGGCGGTTCTTCTCGTCATCTTGATTCCCGCAACACTGATGGCGATGGATCCCCCGCAGGACAAAAGCAAACCCGACAAGGCGAAGAGCGAGAGGAAGGAGGGTCGTAACGATCACGAGAGTTCGCTGGACGTGATCGCCGTGGCGACTGCCGGCATTCGTCTGAGCTATGGAGATGCCCGCCAGTTTGCCGTTGAGAGCAATCTAACTGGATACAAGCCGCTGCCGCCGGGAATCAGAAAGAATCTGGCACGTGGCAAGCCGATGCCCCCCGGGATCGCCAAAACCCGAGTTCCGTCCTCGTTCCTGAACAGGCTTCCTGCCCACGAAGGCTATGAATGGCACATTGCAGGGACTGACCTTGCTCTCGTCTTCCAAGCGGACATGTCGATCTCCGGTATTCTGAAGGACGTCTTCAATTAGCCCGCGGTCTTCCAGGCTCGCTCTGAAGTTGATCGTGAGACCCTCCGAAACAACTGGCGGTTGACTGCTAGTGAGTGTGGGCGTCGATGACGGTCAGGTTGCGATCGAATCTCGCAGCCGTCGAAGTCAAGGGTGGCAGGGCGCGTTCGGACAAGGCCTGGAATCCAGCCTTCTCGAGGAGAGCCTTGACCGTGGTCGAGGTTGGGAAGGAGAAGTCAGGCTCGATCATCGAGCCCTCGAACGCCCAGTGGAGACGTGAGGGTGGCGCAATCTCATCCGAAGGTGCGAGCTCGTCGATGATCAAGAAGTGGCCACCGGGATTCAACGAGTTTCGTACTTTCCGGAACAGCGCTTCGCTGTAGACGTTGACGTCGCACTCCAGAGCCAGATCGAAACCCGTCGGAAGCTCGTCTTGCAGGAAATCGGCTGGGTGATAGGCAATTCGCTCGGTCAGCGATCGCTCGGCAGCAATCTCACGCCCGGCATCGCAGACGTTGGCGAGGTCCACGACCGTTGCGCTCAGTTCGGGGTGTCGTTGAAGCAGGGCCAGCGAGATGACACCGGAGCCGCCCCCCAGGTCCAGGAGTCGTTCCACCCCGCTCATTTCCAGGAACTTGGCAAGTTCCTCCGCCAACAGCCGATGAATCTCGTAGAGCATTCGGGTGAACCGCCGTGCCACCTCGGGGTCCTCTTCCATCTCTGCGAGATACATACGCGGCTTCAGTCCCAGCCGTCCCCACGCGGAGCCAGGTTGGCGAAGATAGGTTGAAAGATTGCGAAGCCCCGGCAGCCGGTCTCTCGCCTCCTCGGCGAGAAGTCCCCAAGTCTCCCTGCTGTAGGCCTCGAGAATGGCGGTACGTGTCTTCGAGGAAAGCCGAAAGCCGGCGGGGTCTACCTCGATCAAACCGATGCGCTCGAGAAGCTGCATCCAGTAGTGGCAGCGCTTCAGAGGGATCTCGAGCTCCCGTGCTACCTGCTCCGTTGCCAGGGGTTGTTCGTCCAGCAGCCAGAACAAGCCAAGCTCCAGGGCCGCTCCCAACGCTGCCGAGTGGAAGGGCACATCCAGGAGATCCAGCACATCGTCTGCCGTGGATGGGCGCAAGGTGCCGTCCATTGCGAGTCTCCTTGAAGTGATTATCGCCCATCGGCATCCGGCGGAGGGTTTATCTCTGAGCTCTTGCGCAGGTACAGCACGGGGACCACGACCAGATTGAGGAAGGTCGAGGTCAGGAGACCTCCCATGATCACCAGCGCCATAGGGCTCTGGATCTCGTTGCCGGGGGCACTTCCCGCGAACACGAGAGGCACGAGTGCGAGGCCGGCGGTCAAGGCAGTCATGAGAATCGGGGCCATCCTCTCCTCCGAGCCCTCCACCACAGCTTCCTTCAGCGTCGCCCCGCCAGCGAGCAGCCGTTGATAGTTGTTGACGAGGAGGACGCCATTGCGAGTGGCGATCCCGAAGAGGGTGACGAAGCCGACCATCGTGGCGACTGAAAGCACACCACCCCCGATGGCGACGGCAACCACTCCGCCGATGAGGGCCAGGGGAAGATTCACCAGGACCACCGCGGTGTCTCGATGGCTCTGGAACTCGAGATACAGGAGCCCGTACATCGCGACGAGGATGAGAATCCCAAGGTAGGCCATGGTTCGAACACTTCTCACGGCTTCTTCGAACTGTCCTCCGAAGGTCACCAGGTAGCCTCGCGGCAGATCGACCTGCTCGTCGACCGCGGCTCGAGCCAACTCGACGGTTCCGGCCAGGTCGGCCCCAGCCACGTTGGCGGTGATCATCGCCATCCGCTGCACGTTCTCTCGGCGGATCAGAGAGGGCCCGAGAATTCGTCGGACGTTGGCCACAGTGTCGAGCCGTACCAGCTCGCCAGTGGGTGTCGAAACGGGGAGGGTCGCCAGTAGGTCGGGCGCCGCTCGGAGCTCTGCAGGCAATAGTACTGCGATGCTCGATGTGATGCCCTCTTCGACGATCTCGCCGACCACGACTCCTTGGAAGAGAGCCTCGACGGCCTCGGCCAGGTCGGCCGGCAGCAGACCATATCGAGCCATCGCAGTGCGATCGAAGTCGATGACCAGTTGCGGGATGGCGGCCTGTTCCTGGTTCGAGATGTCGACGATGCCGGGAATGCCGGTCAGGACCTGCTCGACGCCCGAAGCGAGGGTCCTCAGAACCGCGAGGTCAGGGCCGAAGACCTTTACCGCCAGGTTCGTCTTCGAGCCCGACATCATGTGGTCGATCCGATGGCTGATGGGCTGGCCAAAGGAGACGGAGGTGCCGGGGATGGTGGCCACCGCACGCCTCATCTCGTCGAGTAGCTCGTCCTTGCTGCGGCCCTTCTCGAGGGGCGCTAGCACGACCTCCATCTCCGAGGCGTTGACCCCCTGGACATGCTCGTCTTTCTCGGCTCGGCCGGTCCGGCGGCTCGTCGAGATCACTTCCGGGAATGCGAGGAGGGCCTCTTCGACCTGCCTCCCGAGACGGTCGCTGTCGGCTAGTGGAATTCCTGGTGGACTCACGATCGCAACAGTGAGAGACCCCTCGTTGAAGGGCGGCAGGAAGCTCCTACCGAGGCCGGGGATCAGGGCCACGGCACCCAGCACCATCAGCAATGTAGCGCCGATCACGATGCGACGGTGTGCGAGACACCAGTTCAATGTAGGCCGGTAGACAGCATGGAAGAGCCGCAGGATCCAAGGCTCTCGAGACTCGAGGGCTCGCGACCGCCCCAGAAGCAGGGCAGATAGCACCGGGGTCACAGTCAGTGCGACGAGAAGGGACGCTGCCAGGGCCGCAATGAAGGCGAGCCCCAACGGTCGTAGGAGTCGACCCTCGAGGCCCGGTAAGAAGAAGATCGGCGTGAAGACCAGGATGATGATGAGTGTTGCGAAGAGAATCGGACTCACCACCTCGGTAGTGGCCGCAGCAACGACCTCGTCGGTGGATCGCCGTTCGGCTTGCGGTCTCTCCCGTTCCCCTTTGAGACGTCGAAAAATGCTCTCCACCGCAATGATCGCGTCGTCGACCAGCAGACCGATGGCGATGGTCAGCCCGCCGAGGGTCATCGTATTGATCGTCAGGCCGAAAGCCGAGATCACGACAACGCCCGCCACCAACGAGAGTGGGATCGCCAGCGCCGAGATAAAGGTGGTTCGAAGGCTACCCAGGAACAGAATCAACACGAGGATCACGAGGATCGCTCCGTCTCGCAGCGCCTTGGTGACGTTGCCGATCGCAACCTCGATGAAGTCGGCCTGTCGGAAGTTCTCCGTCTCGAGAACGACACTGCCAGGTAGCGTCTCTTGGAGCCGGACCAAGGCGTCGTCGATCGCCGCAGTCAGCTCGAGGGTGTTGGCATCCGGTTGTTTCTGAACCGAGAGAATGACGGCTGGCTGATTGCGGTAGGAGGCTGTACCACGGGCTGGCTCGGGCCCCCAGGCAACTTGTGCGAGATCTCCGACCCGAAGGGGGACGCCGCCAACCACCCGGACGACTGCTGCCGCGACCTCGTCAGGGCTCTGTGCTCGCCCCAGCCCGCGCACGAGATACTCCTGGCCCCGCTCGACGTGGAATCCGGCCGCGGGACTGCGACTGGCTCGAGAAACCGCTTGGAGCACATCGGCCAGAGGCACGTCGTGTTGGACCAGCCGAGTCGGATGGACGGTGACCTGGAGCTGGCGGATCTCACCCCCGAGCGCGGTCACCTGAGAGATGCCTGGGATTGCTAGAAGGTTGCGCTGCACGACGGTCTCGGCAAGCCTTCGCAGCTCCATGGGAGAGACCTGATCCGAAGTCATGGCGATGAAGGTGATCTCGCCCATGATCGAGGAGATGGGGCCGAGCGCCGGTCGCTCGACCTGGGCCGGCAGCTCGACTCGCTGCAGTCGCTCGGTGACTATCTGCCGGGCCTGGTAGATGTCGGTTCCCCAGTGAAACTCGACCCACATGACGGAGATGCCGTCTGCGGAGACCGAGCGGAGTCGCCGAACCCCCGACGACCCATTGACGGCCGATTCGAGCGGGAACGTGACCAGGAGCTCGATCTCCTCAGGAGCCATTCCTGGCGCTTCGGTGATCACCGTTACCGTGGGTGCCGACAGGTCGGGAAAGATGTCCACCGGCAGGCCGGAGATCCAGGCTCCTCCGACGGCAAGCAGAAGAACGGCGGCAGCCACCACGAGGAGGCGGTGTCGCAGCGAAAACCGGATCAATCGCTCTGAACGGTTCATCGTTACTCCTCAGTGCACGTGTCCGTGGGCTTCGCCGCTGGCCATGAGCGACGATCGGCGGATCGCCTCGCCACCGCGATCGACCAACCGCTGGCCAGCCACCAGGCGGTCGACGAGCAGCCTGTCCCCCTGGCGCTCCAGCACGTTCACCTCTTGGCGCGCGAAGCTCTCGCCGGAGAGCTGGAGATAGACCACGGATACACCCCCATCATCGACCAAGGCCGAAGCCGGCACGACGATGCCGGGGAGTGTCTCGGCGAGAAGCACCTGAGCCTGGGCCGATGTGCCGAGGATGAGACCCGCTGTGGGTGGGGCTTCGAGAAGAACGGTGACCGTACCTGTCTCCGGGTCCATCTCGGGCGCTACCGAGACCAGACGGAGGCCTTCCTCGAATCGAACCGGAGGACCTTCTGGAAAGGTCAGCACCGCTCCGCTTACCGAGCCGGTGTCCAATTGCCGGGCTACCTGCGGCGCCAGGGAGACTTCGAGCCAGAGGCGGTCGGTTCGGACCAGGCGCGCCAGTGGGTTGCCAGCTGTAACTGTCTCGCCGGGAGAGGCGCTGACCGACGCGATCTCACCGCTGAAGGGGGCGCGGATTGTGAGGGCGCCGGAATCTCCTCCCCGGCGGGCCGAGTTGGCCGATTCCAGGTCTCGAGAGGCTGCCGAATAGCGGGCCTCCAGCGTCTCGACGCGCGCGCGCGCCTCCTCCAGCTCCCTCTGGCTGGTCGCCTCCAGGGTATACAACTCCTCCAATCGGGAGTAGCGTGTCTTGGCTGTGGAGAGCTCCGCTTGGAGCGATGCGAGCTCTGCCTCGAGGGTAGGAAGGCTGCGGTCGGCGGCGACGCGCGGTACAACGCTGAAGAGAGGTGTTCCTCGCTCGACGCGACTGCCCGGGTAGGGCCAGACCTCGGGGCGAAGTACTCCGTCTACGGGCGAGGTAACCATGGCTGCGCCGCCAGCTGGAGGCCGAACCCGGGCCAGACCGGTGACGCTCCTCATGAGGCTGTCCTCTCGAACCCACGACGTGGCAAAGTCACTGCGCCACTGCTCCTCCTTGAGAAACGACAGGGGCTCCCCGCCGTCGGTCGCACCCTTCGGGGCAGGAGCCACGATCACCCCTCCGGGAGATTCCACGGTGCCGACGCGAATCCTGCCGCCTCGGACCTCTTCCTGACCAGCGGCCGAAGAGATGCGGAAAGCGAGGTCGAATTCGCCCGGGGTCTCAGCCTGGATCTCGACATTGAAGATTCCGGGTCGAACCGGCTCTGAAGCCGCGAAGACCTGTTCTCCGGTCGGACTGGAAAGCACGATCTCGACCGTTCCATCGATGACGGGCGTGAAGCCGTCGAGCGCGGTTACGTGGGTATGTGCCGCTGCTGCCTCGCCGGCTATCAGGGGATCGAGCTCGGGAAAGACCTCGTAGAGACTTCCCCAGGCGGTGATCGACCAACTGTTCTCATCGATGAGCCTGTTCTCCACGGAGGGCCCCGCGCAGCTCGATGCGACGAGGGCCGCGACGAGCAGCAGTGTGGCGGCCGAGAAACAGTGACCGTTCTCAGCGTTGGTGTTTGTCATTGCCGTTGTCCTGTTTGTGAGTGGATCCGTCATCGTGGGTGTGGTCGGCAGTACCTGATCCGTGCGAGTGGCCAGCCTCTTGCTGAGCCTGATCCTCTTCGGTGAGGCCCTCGTTGTTGACCTCTTCGGGGTATGCCGGCTCGTAGGCAACCTCTTCGACGATCGGTGCCGTGGCTTCGTCGCTGCTGTCGACGGTTGGAGCCTGCTGCTCTCCCTGGGGCTCGGATTTCGGGCTCGGACCACAGGCACCGAGAATCAGAACGAGGGAGAGGACGACGCAGGAAGAGAGGATCTGGGTGAAGATCATGGCACGGCTCCTTGGGAGGTCGGGTGTGTCGATTGGGGAGACTCTTGGGGCTGGCCGGTGACGCGTTCCAGTTCGCGGTGAGCGGCCAGGGCTGCTGCATGAAGATCGAGGGCAGTCATGTCGGAATTGAACGCCAGGCTGAGCATCGTCAGGAGATCGGTGACATCGGCTTCACCATGGGCGAAGGCTGCCACCGCCCCTGCCAGCATCCTCTCGTTGGCGCCCACGTACTCCGTAGCTTCAGCGGCGGCCTGCGCGAGATGACGGTAGGCCGCCAGGGCGCCAGCGCGGTTGGCCTCGACCTCGCGGCGGGTCATTTCCAGTTCTGCCTCTGCGGCGAGAGCGCGGGCATCGGTCTTTGCCCGCTGGGCTTGATTCCGGGCGAAGACTGGGACTGCCCAGGCGAGGCCGAGCACAGGCCCTTCGAAGGACTCGGGCCCGACTTCCTGCCGCTGCCATCCTCCGACGAGGTCCGGTAGAAGGACGTAGCGTCCGGCGCCCTTGTTCGCCAGCTCAGCAGCTTCTAGCTCGGCGAGAGCGGCCTCCTCTCGTGGATGGCTTCCGACCGGATCGGTCGCAGCGTGCAGCGGTGGTAGAACCGGTATCGCGTCGTCGTCGATTTCAGCTCGCCAGGCTCGAGCGGCAGCTCTTGATGCCATTGCATCGGCCTCGGCCAGGGCCAGGCGAGCGCGAAGACCCGCAGTGGCCAGGGTCAGTTGATGGGCCTCGAGCCCGGAGGTCTCGCCCTTCTCGGCTCGGGAGCGCTCTCGATCGGCCAACTCGGCGACCCGATTGGCCTGGGAGGCGAGTCTCTCACTGCGAGTTGTGGAAACGGCCCACTCCGCATAGATCCGTCGCATGGTGAGGCGCAGCTCGAGGATGTCCTCGGACAACCGTGCTTCGGCTGCGTCGGCCTCTCGTTGTGCCGCATGGATCTCGGGCCCTCGGGAGAGTCTGGGCAGCTCCCATGAAAGGAGAACGTCGAGCTGCCGAACGGGCCCGCTCGGGTCTTCGCTCACGACTCCCAGATGTGGGTTGGCCAGGGCGGACGCGGCGACGATGTCTGCTTGCGCGTCAGCGATCCGAAGCTGGCGGGCCATGACCGCTGGATGAGCCTCGTTCAGGGCCGACAGAAACTCGGCTTCGGTTATCACCGAGGGTGGTGATTGCGCGCCTGCGACAGCGGTGAAAAGGACCGGTATCAGGCCGGCCACGGCGAAACGATGCATGCTGACTCCTTGTTCCGGTTCGAGGATTTCGGGCCCGTATCGAGCCCGGCCGCGAAGCCGGTTTCAGAGCAGCAGAGAACTGTGAGCAGCGAATAGGGGGTTGGGTGGTCTGGACCGAGGTGCTGGTCCGAGAATCGAAGAATGTCCAACTGCGACCCCGAGGACGTCCTTCGGGCGGAGCACCGCGATCGAGCTCGAGCCAGGCTTTGGAGCCGGTGCCTTCTTGACCGTGATCACGTCGTGATCGTGATCCCATGCGGTTTCGAGATCGTGGTGATGTCCGTGCACCGCTGCGCGAGCCAGGGCAAGAAGGGCGTGCTGGGTCTCTTCGTCTCCGTGCGAATGATGATCGAGGGCCACGTGCAGACCCACGACAAGAGCGCTTGCCCCGGGGGCCAGCCAAAAGGCCAGAATCGTGGCGGCGAAGATCCGTTGAGCTAATCGTTGCACCGCGGGGAATGTTACAGGATTCTGGTGAGTGGTCTGGAAAACCAGCAGACCTCTTGATGGGTGAGCTTTCCCTCGGCACCCGCGTCGCCGGCCGACAAGGGATGTGAGAGGATTTCTAGAGCGGCCGCTGTGTTTTTCATGACGGGAGCACCCAAAGCCCGAAGGGAGGACGAGATGAACCTTCGTACCGCGACCTATGCCGCCCTGCTGGGTATCTGCGCGACTTTTGTGCTCCGCACGGCAGCGACCTTCTCCTCACAACTCTTCACTTCTCCCTTGGTTGCACAGGCTGCCGTCTGGACCCACCTGATCAGCACGGCCGCCATGGTGTGGTTTTTCTTGTCGTTCTTCTGGGAACCGCCGAGCCCAGCCCGGCCTGTACTGCGCCAGGCTTCTGTGCTCGCGGCGGCCGGAGCCGCGATGGCGTTTCTGGTCTCGCTCCAGACCGTATTCCGGATCTTGGGAGTCGCACCTCTCTCGTCTTTCGTGCGCTCTGGTTGGCTGGAGCCCATTGCGCCCTTGATCGCCACCGTGGCTATGCTGATCTTCTTCGCGGTCTATCGCCGTGAGCTGGCCAGGGCCGAAGACGCACAACTCCGCCGCGCCGCCGCGGCCGCCATGTGGGCCTACTCTCTGTTCACCGTACTGAACCTGGTCGTGCTCGTGCTCTACATGAGCTCGGGTGAGCTGCGCTGGCTGACACAGAGGGGACCGGTAGTCGCCTGGATCACCCTGCCACTCGTGGCCGCCGGTTTCGCCGCCGTGCTCCACTTCTTCGTGACGTTGTCGAGTTACCTGAGGCAGCACTCAGAGACCGCACCAATCTGAGAAGTCTGTCGCCGTCCTCCTGGCTGATCGCAGGTTAGGGTGACGTCCACCCCCTCTAGGTGCCAAGTCCGAAAAAGGGTCTCCGGAGTACTATTGGGTATGCCAACATCGCCGCCTTCGGTGCCGGCCAGCGGTAGAGGCCCGCGTGTACCTGACGCTCCCGAGCTGCTGCCGTATCTGCCCATGCTCTATGTCGCCTGGGCGGATGGCGACCTGGAGCCCGTTGAGATTCGCGCCATCTGCTCGAGGCTCGGCACGACCGAGGGGTTGGATGACAAGTGTCAGCAGTCCCTGCAGGGATGGCTGGATCCTGAGAATCCACCTTCGGCAAGAGATCTGACCACGCTGCTAGCTACTGTCAGGATCGCCGCGGCCTCCATGCCTGCGGGTGAGCGTCGCTCTCTTGCCGAGTTGGGTATCGAGCTCGCGGCAGCTGCGGGCCACAAGGCTTCGGCTGCGGAGAGGCAGGCCCTCGAAGCCATCGAAGCGAGCCTCGGAGTCAGTGGTAGTGAGGTGGTCCGGCGGCTTGTGAGGCCTGAGCGCGCGGCACCCGAGGCAGCGGGTCCGCCGCCGGCGTTCGAGGTGGCCGCCATGAGACGGCTGCTGGACGGTGATCAGGTGGCGATTCGCGACAAGGTTCGCGGCATCTTGAGCCGTCCCGAGTTCGGCTACCGCTACGGCCTGGACAGGGCGAGCTACCGCGGGCAGGTGCTCGATTGGGCCCAGGCACTGGCCGTGGAGGGTATCGGTGCATTGAGCTACCCCAAGGAGGTTGGAGGAGGAGGCGACCTCGGAGCCTTCATCGCCGCCTTCGAGACCGTGGCCTTTCACGATCTCAGCCTGCTGGTAAAGCTGGGGGTGCAATTCGGTCTATTTGGCGGCAGCATCCTGCAACTGGGTACCCAGCGGCACCACGAGAAGTACCTGCCCGAGGTTGGCGCTTTGGAGCTACCTGGATGTTTCGCGATGACCGAGACCGGGCACGGCTCGAACGTCCATGATCTGGAAACAGTGGCTCGCTACGAAGCACACAAGGAGGAGTTCGTCCTCCA
>Ga0070729_10007847_pt1 | contig 10120 bp, 8 predicted proteins | sample tdDd472_FD_66725 | JGI IMG/M metagenome (GOLD analysis project Ga0070729, IMG submission 66725) | Marine sediment microbial communities from the Atlantic coast under amendment with organic carbon and nitrate - tdDd47.2 | ecosystem: Environmental > Aquatic > Marine > Coastal > Sediment | place...
TGCAGTATCTCTTCGGACATGCCGAGGGCGACCTCTTCCTGGATGTGGTGCTTCATGGAGGGACGCTGGGTTCCGTGGTCGTGGTCTATCGGCGAGAGATCTTCCGCCTGCTTCGCTTCGACCGCCCCGCCCTGATGTACTTGCTGGCCCTCTTCGTGGGCACGCTGCCGGCTGTGGTCGTGGGATTGCTGTTCAAGGATCAAGTGGAGGAGGCGTTCGCCGCACCCCTGGTGGCCGCTGTCGGTTTCTTCCTGACAGGGCTGCTGCTGCTCTCGACCCGCAAAGTGTCCAGCACTGACGACCTTCCCGAGCCCTGGGAGCCGCGTCCGATTGCCCTGAAGCGGGCCATCCTCGTGGGCTGTGCCCAGGCCATGGCCATCTGTCCGGGGATCAGTCGTTCGGGGAGCACCATTGCCGCGTCGCTCTGGTTGGGCTTGCCACGGGCGGAAGCGGCCCGGTTCAGCTTCCTTCTCTCGGTGCCCGCCATCGGTGGCGCCCTGGTTCTGATGTTGCTGGATGGTGATATCCCCACCAGGGTGAGTTCCCTGGGGCTGGCCCTGTCGGCCCTGGCGGCCTTCGCGGTGGGCCTGGTGGCCATCAAGTTGACGGCCCTGGCGGTGGTCCGTTCCCACTTCTGGAAGTTTGCTTTTTACGTGCTGCCGCTGAGCGCGGTGACCCTGTTCCAGGTCCTGCGCTAGCCCACTGCCTGGGGCTCGAGATGGCGGTGTAGAGTCTCCTCGACGCGTTCAGCCTCGAAGGGCTTGACCACGAAGTCCCGGGCTCCACTCTTCATGGCGGCCAGGACCTCGTCTCGCTGACCGAGGGCGGAAACCATGATGATACGTGCCTGGGGATCTTCGGCGAGGATCTGGCGGCAGCAGGTGACCCCACCCATGCCGGGCATGGTGATGTCGAGCATGACCAGGTCGGGTCGGTGGTCGCGATAGCAGGTGACGGCTTCCTCGCCGCTGGCGGCCTCGGCCACCACGGTGAAATCGAGATCTTCGAGAATGTCGCGAAGCATGACCCTCATGAACTGGGCGTCGTCGGCGATGATGACCTTCTGCTGCATGCTTGCCTCCGGCGGCGGCCTGGGCCGCGTGTAAACGAGTGGCGCATTGGCGCCGTCTGGTGTATCCAAGAGATCGACCCAAGTGCGTGACGCTTTAGTCGCGACTCCCTTCTGCATTCGAGGAGGCCATCATGTCCTGGTTCAAACTGCTTCCCTTGCTTCTCATCCTGGGCCTGGCCCAGATGGCGCTCGCCGACGAAACCGTGGTCTCGGATCCCGATCAGCGCGAGATCCTAGAATTGACCGTTTATAACAGCGATCTGGCCCTGATCCGCGAGGTCCGCGAGGTGACCCTGCCCGAGGGGACCTTCAGCCTGGAATTCCAGGGCGTTCCTGAGCGCATTCGCCCGGCCACCTTGCTGGTCGAAGCTGGAGGGCGCACGGGATTGACCGTTTACGAGCAGAATTACGAGTTCGACCTCATGTCCCGGGAGAAGATCCTGGAGAAATACGTGGGTCGGGAGATCGCCTGGATCCAGGAAGATGGAGAACGGATCACCGGGCGCCTGCTGGGCATGGCCGCGGGTCCTGTCTACGAGGTGGACGGCGAGGTGGTATTCACAGTGCCCGGGCGGGTGGCGTTACCCCAGTTGCCGGAGAACTTGCGGGCCCGGCCCACCCTGGTCTGGAAGGCGAAGGCCGATCGGTCGGGAGAGGCTGACCTGGATGTGAACTATCTCACGGGCGGCCTGTCCTGGAATGCCGATTACGTTCTGCAACTGGATGAAAAGGGCCGCATGGCCGACCTCAAGGGCTGGGTCACGGTGGAGAACCGCAGTGGTACGGGCTATGAGCAGGCGACCCTGCAACTGGTGGCGGGGGAGATCAACCAGGTCCGCCCGGCCATGATGCGGCACATGAATGCGCCCATGGCCATGGAGAGCAAGATGTACGATGGGGGCGGCGTGGAAGAGGAGACTCTCTACGATTACCACCTCTACACCGTGCCCTGGGCCACCGATCTACCCAACAACAGCAACAAGCAGGTGTCCTTGCTGGAGTCCCAGGAAGTGCCGGTCGAGCGCCGCTACTCGGTCCGCGGGCATCGGGGCTATTTCCGTGGTGGCCCGCCGCAGGACAAGCAGGATGTCGCGGTGAGCTACATCTTCCAGAATGACAAGGAAAGCAACCTGGGCATGCCGCTGCCGGCCGGTGTGGTGCGGGTCTACGGTCAGTCCAGCAAGGGGCGTCGGCAGTTGCTCGGGGAGGACCGGGTCAAGCACACGCCCAAGGACGAGGAAATCGAACTCCACGTGGGGACGGCCTTCGACCTGGTGGCCGAGAGGGTTCGCCAGGACTATCGCAAGGTCGCCGACCGGGTGCACCGCACGACCTGGGAAATCACCCTGCGCAACCACAAGGACGAGGATGTGGTCATCGACGTGTACGAGTCGGTGGGTGGGGACTGGGAGATCCTGAAGAGCAGCCTGGTGCATGAGAAGGTGTCGGCCGAGATGATCAAGTTCGCCGTACCGGTCAAGAAGGATGGGGAGGCGGTATTGACCTATACCGTCGAGGTGACTTACTAGGATTTACGGCCGCGAAAGCTCGGCAGCTCGGGCCCTCAAACGACGTTCATTGGGACGGAGTTCGAGGGCCTTGCCGTAGGCCTTGGCGGCTCCCTGATTGTCGCCGAGATGACGCCGGAGTTCGGCCAGGTTCGCCCAACCTTCAAAATTCTGCGGATCTCTCCGGACCGCTTCGGACAGGACCTTTTCACCCTCCGTCGGTCGACCCAGCTGCATGAGGCAACTGCCCGCATTCACCAATGGGGGAGCGGCATTTCGATTCATGCGCCCGGCGATCTGGAAGTGGCGGAGCGCCCCACGGAACTCGCCCTGGGCCAGGAGGTGGTTCCCCTTGTTGTGGTGCAAGCTGGGGTGATCCTGACAGCGCACGAGGGCGAGATCCAGGATCTCCTCGGACAGGTCGCGCTCATCGATGATGTTGAGCAGGGATGCCCAGCTGGCTCCTTCATCAGCGAGTCGCACATTCCGCTCGGTGGGCGAGGCCGCAAGTTCATCACGGAACGCTGCCCCTCCTTGTCGCAGCACCGCCAGGGATTCCAGTCCCTGGGCCTCCTGGGTGGGCAGGAACAGCACCCCAGTGGCATCGACATCGACCAGGGTCCACTGCTTCACCATCAGCAACGATTGGATCAGCGGATGTGAGGCCTGGTTCCGATGAGTGAGGCAGACCGCGGCGGCCTGCCAGGTTCTGAGCTGGGACATGGCCGTAGTGCCTGCGGACTTGAGCTTGAGATAGTCACGCCAGGCGGTGGCCGGATAGGCCTCGGTGCGACCGTCGATGGCCACCTGACCAGCCGCCATGGCGATCAGGGTCGAGGCCGCATCGATGTTGTTGGCCACGCGTCCGGGGGGGAGGCCGGCCAGGCGAGAGGCCTGCTGAACGGGATAGGTCGAGGGGGTCACGCCTGTTCCCCAGCGGCGTGCCACGCCTTCGCGCAGGTAGAATGTGTCGTCGGTCAGGTCGGTCATCCAGAAGGCAGCCAGCACGATGGACGCCACGGGAATACCCAGGAGCAGCGGCGTGGCCAGCCAACTCCGGCGACCATCGGGGATTCTGGCCTGAAGACGTTGCCAGGGCGTCGTGACTTGTTCCGATTGATCGTCATGGAGCCGGTGGAGCAGCAAGAAGGACACGGCATAGAGCCCGAGCATCCTCTGGCCCTGCCAGGCCGCCAGGGCTGCCAGAATCCAGAGGGATAGCCTGAGGAGAGAGATTCGGCCCCAGTTGGCCACGGTCCAGATCATGCCCCAGGCGAGGGAGCCGGCGAATACCGAGAGGGTGAGGGCGAGGCTTCCCCTGGTCTCAAAAATGGGAACCAGTTCACTGATGGTCTGTTGCAGGTCGACGCCGGGGCGCCCGAACTGGGCCACGACCTTGAGGGGATAGACCAGACCATCCAATCCAGCGGGCGTCAGCGCGCTGCTCAACAGGGCCAGGGCGGCACCACCCAGGGCGAGGGTCCACCGTCGGCGCCTGGTTGTCGGAGATCCCTTGATGAGCAATCCTGCGAGTATCCAGATCAGGACCGCGATGACCGCGAAACCATGGACCTGGTGCCAGATCAGGGTCAGGACCAGCGCCATTCCACCCGGCCGGCGGGGATCCACCAGTGAGCGCCAGGCGGGAACCGACTCGTCATGGCGCGTGAAACTCGCCTCCACGCGGTGGATCACGAGGATGAACAGCGCATAACTCAGCAATTCGGGACGCAGGGTCAACCGCGTCCAGAGCATGGCCAGTCCGGCCAGGGTCACCGGACCCAGGAGGGCGAGATGATGTCCGCGGCGCCAGGCAGGAACGAGATCCAGAACCAGGGCACCGAGCAAGAGGGCGGTCAAAATCAGCCTCAGCCCTTGCCAACCGCGGGCCCGTTCCATTATATCACCGCCGCCTCCGGTCTTACCGGCCACAGCGACCAGGACCTGGAAGGCCCACTCATGGTCGACCCAGGAATGATCCGGGGCCGTGAAGGAGTACTGGTTGGTCTGGGGGACGCCCTCTCCGTCCAGAATGAGGCGACCGGTGCGGTCGTGGAGGGGCAGATCGAGATCCGAAGTGGAATGCCAGGAAAGGGCCAGGCCAATGATGACCAGGGTCAGCATCACGACGGCGACGAAGAAGTGTCTCCAGGAGTGGGGCAACAAGGATGCTTGTCGGGGAAACTTGTCCATCATGGTTCCCAATCTAGTGGTTGCTCGACCCGAGTCCAACCTTCGATTTAGGGCATTATTCCATTGACACAATGGCGCTCATATCAGGTCGCCATTGACAAAATGTCAATACCAGACTTGGGCGGGCCTATAAATCAAAAAAACGTGAACGCGTAAGACTTTGCAAATAAACGACTAACGGAAACGTCTCGACACGGCTGGGGATAACTCGTTGATGGTACAGATCTTGTTAAGAGGATGGGAAAATACTTCCCGTACCCCACAGGAACCGTCGGGATTTAGAAGAAGAAAAAGAGGTAATCATGGCTAAGGCAAAAATGGCAAAAGCAAAGACGAAGAAAAAGATTATCGAGAAGACCTCTACCGGCGCCGCCCAGTTGATGAGCAACCTGGATCTATATTTCCAGGAAGTGAAAGCTTACGACCTGCTCACCCGTGAGGAAGAATGCGAACTGGCCCGTGGGATCCACCAGGATGACCAGGAAGCCCTGCACCGTCTGGTGAAGGCCAACCTGCGCTTCGTGGTGTCCATCGCCAAGGAATACGCTCACTACGGCGTGCCCCTGGAAGATCTCATCAACGAGGGTAACCTCGGTCTGCTGAAGGCCGCCCAGCGGTTCGATGAGACCCGTGGCTACAAGTTCATCAGTTACGCCGTGTGGTGGATCCGTCAGTCGATCCTCGCCGCCCTGGCTAACCATAGCAAGATCGTGCGCATGCCCCTGAACCGGGCCCGCGTCCTGAACCAGATCAAGAAGGTCAGTGGCGAGCTGCAGCAGAAGCTGCGTCGCAAGCCCGAGGCCGAGGAGATCGCCAAGGTTCTGGGTCTGTCCGTGGACGAGGTGAAGGACACCCTGCCCCTGATGCAGGACAACTTCTTCCTGGACGACTACGTGGGCAACGACGAGGACAGTACGTACCTCGACTTCCTGGAGGACACCACCAGCGAGGGCCCCGACGCCCACGTCATGGAGCACGACCTGAACAGCTCCATCAGCCGCATGCTGGGTGACCTGAAGGAGCGCGAGGCCAAGGTCCTGCGCATGTACTACGGTCTGGGCACCGACCACGAGATGACCCTCGAGGAGATCGGCCAGCAGATGGGCCTGACCCGCGAGCGTATCCGCCAGATCAAGGAAGAGGCCTTCGAGAAGATTCGCAGCAGCAAGGCCTTCCGCTACATGCACGATTATGCCGAGATGGATCGCGCGACGACTTAGGTCTGGATCTAGGCCATGATGCCCATCATCGGGCCCACGTCAGTACACCGGGAAGATTCAACCGGAAGATCATCAAGAAGAGCATCAAGAGGGGTCCTGCCTATCGGCGGGGCCCCTTGGCGTTACCCCAGAGGCCGAACCTCGATCCGATTGGCCGTGGCCTCACGAATGGCAGCTGTGAACGCTTCCCAGGTGGAATGGGGCAGCCAGATTCGCCAGTCGACCTGAACCCCATACTCCTCATGATCCGTCCGCCCACCATGGGCTTCCAGAAGATGCTGGACGGTCTTCTGCTGATTGTAGTCAAAGGTGAGACCGAAGAGCCGCCCCAGGAGGACCGTGCGCCTGGGCGCTTTCTCGATGGCCGTGGCCGCCACCCCACCATAGGCCCTGGTCAACCCGCCGGTCCCCAGCTTGACCCCGCCGAAATACCGGGCCACGGCCACCACCGTATCGGTGAGCCCGGCTCCCCTGATGGCCAGGAGGATGGGCTCCCCGGCGGTGCCTGAGGGCTCTCCATCATCACCACGAATCTCGACCGCGTCGTCGTCCAGGCCCAGCCGAAAGGCGAAGCAGACATGCCGGGAATCATGGTACCGGCGATTCATGGCGGCGATGAATTCCCGAGCATCATCCTCGGTGGCGGCCGGCCCTGCCGACGCCACAAATCGTGAGCGCTGAACCTTGAGTTCATCGTCTCCGAGTCCTCCGAGGGTGAGATAGCTGTCCGGTGGCTGAGGCATGGCCCTCCCTGGTCGTCTGTTGACCGGGCTGGCCACTGATCTGACCAGCTGTTCATCGAAGTGACTCCAGCTTAACTGTCAGATCATTTGAAGGCAACAAGTTACGAGGTCGACCGCCGAAGTATTGTTGGCATGGACATTGCGGTGTCACCTCCAGCATCAACGACCAAGGGATCGCTGAAAGGACCCCATGCGTCCCCGAAACTGGATTCGACCCGGCTTGGCCGGGCTCTTGCTGTTCCTTCTGCTGATTGCGGGGCAGGGTAAGGCCGACGACGACGTTCGGTATGATCCCAAGTCGCGCATCCAGCGCCCCTATGGCAAGGGTCCAACCTATATCACGGCGTCTGCGGGATGCGGAAACATCAGCGATGGCGACCAGGTGCGCCCAGGGTACAGCTTTTCCTGGGTCATCCGGCCTCATCGAGCTGACGACTTCTACACCGGCCTCTACGCCTGGAATACCGGTCTGGTTTTCCAGATCGACAAGCAGGGCGGCGGTCCGGCCTCCATCGCCTCCGGCGACCTCATCATCCGACGATATCTCAACGACATGCGGCCCCTCGAGGGTGGCCGGGCCTGGTTCCTCGGCCTCGGGGTCGGCATCAGCCACATCACCTGGGCCAACCAACCCGACGTGGAAGATGGCTCTGCGGACAACTTCTCATTCCTCGGCGAGTGCGGAATGGAATGGAACCTTGATCCCGCACTGGTATTGGTAGGCAAGGGACAGTATCGTCTCTATGACCGTGGTGGTCACAACCACTCGGGCTGGTCGCTTCATTTCGGCTTCGGTATGCCCTGGCCGTTCTAGGATCCCCAGCAACCACCGCGCCGCTTGATCAATGCCGAGGTCCACTCATGGTTCCGTGCCGCCTGGCCGCTGGCCTTCTGCTTGCCATTAGCTTCCTGTCGACCACCGTTTCCTTCGCTCAGGAAGAGCTGGCCTACGAGGAATATCACGGCATCGCCCGGACTGCCATCACCATGCACCACTGCGCCATGTTCGAGCCCCTGGACGGGCAGCCGGGCATGCACCTGGTAATCGGTGATAAGTTCGGTAAGGTCAATGTCTACCGTTTGAATGGTGATGGCGATCACTCGCGGATCTGGGCCAGTCGTCAGCTGGAGGGCAGCCCTGAAGAGGTGCTCATCGCCGATCTCGACAGCGATGGACTGGACGACACCATCCTCTGCCGCACCATGCGCCGGATCTATGCCTGGGACCTGACCCAGAACTTCTATGCCATCTACGAATCCACACCCAACGATTTCCGGGCCATCCGGGCCTTCACCGTGGCCAACGTGGATGACGATCCCGCCAAGGAAATCGTGATCAACGCCGACTCCAAGATCCACTACGTGGACGGCGGGACATTCACCAAGGAGTGGACCAGTCTTCTGGATTATGAAGCGGTCCGCATGCGGTGCGGCGATGTGGACGGGGATAATCGCGTCGAGATCGTCCTGAATACCGGGCAGGTCATTGATTCGGGTACCGGTGAGGTGGAATGGTCTGATCAGGTGTTCGGGGTGAGGTTGGAGTTGCTGGACTTCGATGGTGATGGAATCCTGGAAGTGGTGACCGAGGGCGAGGGGACTCCCCTGCGGGTCTGGGATGTTGATTTCAAGAGTGAAAAGCGTTTCCAGTAGCCGAGGTCCTCGGACCTTTTTCCCGGTGGTATAACTCAAGTGTTTCCTTCACTAGTTGGTACCACTATGCTACTTTTCCATCGCCCTTGAAACTCCTACGCCCGACGAGGTGTCCGTTCTCGTGACCAAGCTGGATTTCCTGCTCATCGACGTCTTCACCGACCGTCCCTTCGGGGGCAGTCGGTTGACCATCTTCCCCGATGGCAGCTCCCTGTCGCCCGGCATCATGCAACAGGTGGCCCAGGAGATGGGCCCCGGGGAGACGGCCTTCGTTCTCGAGGATTCCCGATCGCCGCATGAAACGGTCGGACTACGAGTCTTCACGCCACGGGTTGAGATTCCCTTTGCGGGGCATTCCATCCTGGGTGCGGCCTTCGCCCTGGACGAACTCGGGCGCCGTGGCCGTTCCCCTGAGCATCCCCTCGTCTGGACCATGGAAGCGGGACAGTTCGAAGTCTCGACACGCGCGAGCGAGATGGGACCCATCTACAGCCTCTGTCATGACGACCCCTCCTTCCTCGGTGAGTACTATCATCGAGGCAAGGTGGCGCGGGCGCTGGGGCTGGAGGAGTCGGATCTGGCCATCACCGGACTTCCCTGTGAGATCATCTCCACGGGGCTGCCGATCCACGTGGTGCCGGTGGGTTCCCTGGCTGCGGTGAAGAAGGCTCGCTTGCGCAAGCGCGAGTCCGATGCCATCGCCCGGGACCTTGGCTTCGGCGACCTCTTCTTGTTCACCTTCGAGACCGTGAATCCCGAGGCCACGGTCCATTGCCGGATGTTTGCGCCTCATTTCGGAATTCCCGAGGACCCGGCCAGTGGAGCCGCCTATGGCGCCCTGGCGGCCTACCTCGTCAAGCATCGACTGGCACGGGCCGGTCAGCAGCTGGCCTTCATCGGCGAGCAAGGTCTGGAGATGGGGAGGCCGAGTCGCCTCTTCGTCGAGGCCGAGATCGAAAACGGCCGCGCCGTGGGTATCCATGTGGGCGGCCATTGTGTCCTGGTGGGGCAGGGGCAAATTCAATTGCCCTAGCCCTGATGACTGTGGCGGCCACGCCGTCGCACTGTTCCCTCACGGAGGATTTTCATGAGTCAACCCGCCGGTCTGGCACCCGAAATGACCGAAATGGTCGTGCAGACCCTCAAGCAGGTCGTGCAGCGAGAGTTACCCGACAGCAAGGTCCTCGAGTACGACGAGAAGGACATCTTTCCCGATGACCTGATCAAGAAGTTGCTGTCCCCCGATGTGGGCCTGCACCTGATCTTCCTGCCCGAGTCGGCCGGCGGTCTGGGCGGCGGCGCGCGCGACATCTGCAAGGTCAGTGAAGAGATGGCCGCCGTGGACCTCGGCGTGGCCACGGCTTTCCTGGCTATCTGCCTCGGCACCGATCCCATCATGGTCGGGGGCACCGATGAGCAGAAGGCCGAGTGGTTGCCCAAGATCGCCGAGGGCCGGATCGTGGCTTATGGCGTGACCGAGCCCGAGGCCGGCAGCAACGTGGCGGCGCTCAAGACCACCGCCGATCCCATCACCGACGCCGACGGCACCATCACCGGCTATCGCCTCAACGGCGCCAAGCAATGGATCACCAACGGTGGCGTGGCCGACATCTTCACCATCCTGGCCAAGACTCCCGGCGGCCCCACCTTCTTCATCGTGGAGAAGGGCATGCCCGGTCTGTCGGGCGGCAAGAAGGAGGAGAAGCACGGGATCCGGGCCTCGAACACCGC
>Ga0070729_10007848_pt1 | contig 10120 bp, 10 predicted proteins | sample tdDd472_FD_66725 | JGI IMG/M metagenome (GOLD analysis project Ga0070729, IMG submission 66725) | Marine sediment microbial communities from the Atlantic coast under amendment with organic carbon and nitrate - tdDd47.2 | ecosystem: Environmental > Aquatic > Marine > Coastal > Sediment | place...
AAACGTTCTCAAAAAAACTCTTCTTTGCTCAGACCCGACCGCTTCTGATTCTCAGGCATTAAATGCTGTAGCTTATAATGAAGCTGTGGCATATATGGATTTTTACGGTAAGAGGCATAAATACAATAAACTGAGTCTTGACCTTGATACAAATACGATCCTCTGGAAGTTGACTGATTGGGTTAATATCGAAGAGGAAATGTATTTTATCCTTTCAATAGATACCGACAATACATCAAAAAAAATCGATGTCGAGATAGTAAGTGTTATCGGTTACACTTATGATGCGAGGGGGATTCACATTGGCAGAGCTTCAGGGATGTTTAATTCAGGTGGTTCAAGCTCTACAGTAATCAGCAGTTCCGGTGGAGGTACAACCGGGCATTCGCATGTTAACCTTGCGATTCTTGATAATATCACCGCAGCATTTACGGTTGAATTAAAATCCGATTATGATTCGGCTGTTTCGCTTAAACACAGCCATTCGAACAAATCGCTTCTCGATACTTATACCAATACAAATGCGCTAATCAGTGACGCAATCAATTTGCGCCATAGTCACTCAAACAAGTCTTTATTGGATGTTATAAATCAGGAACTGGCAACCACAAATACACCGAGTTTTAGTCAGATTAACCTCGGCTCTCCGGCAAATGTAAATCAGGCTGTTATTGCTGGACGGACTCTACAATTCACTACCACTGCGCCGTTAACAATCAATAATTCGAGTGTTTTGAATTTACTCAGTAATCGTTCCTGGACTCTCGGACTAACAACCGGAGATGTTTTCGGAACAGCAAAGCAGGTAAATGTAACGGGTACTGGTCAGATTGTTGGTTCAAACCTGATATTATCAACTCCGCAGGATATCGATACCGACTCGATCGTTCAATTTGCCGGATTAAAAATAGGTACTGTAAGTTCTCCTTTCGATGTAAATCTCAAAGATAATTTTACTTTTGGAAGTATTGGGTTTTCCGGGAATAACACTTCTATTTTTTCAGGTTCCGGAATAAAACTCTGGGGCGAAATCGACAAGTATTCTATGGTTCTTGATAATCTGACTGTGAGAAACAGCATGAACATTTGGGAGCTTGTTATCAACCAGATCAGGGGTACAAACGGTTCTTTACTTGTCACGTCCGCTTGCAAAATTGACTCAGCAGAATGGTACTCCGGAAGTTATACAGAACAGCATTATATCATGGAAACCGCAGATGACGCTTTTCATGGGTTTAAGGTTGGCGATTTAATCAGGTGTAAAAGAACCCGGTTCAGCGGTACTCCTTCCGGTGGCGATATCTCAGGTGAATATGGTGTTGAGGTAGTTTATGAAATAAAAATGCAGGTTACCTGGGTCTCAACCTTACAGAGATTTTCTGCCAAGACAATAGGCATCCCTAATATATCAGGTTGGGAATCACAAATCGGGCCGCTTTCAGAAATCCAAAAGCAAACCAATATCGAACTTCTCAAGGGTAAAGAGTTTTTCAGAACCGGACACCCAACGGACACATCAAGACAGGGATTGATTTACCTTACCTCGGATGATCTTGATTCACCTTTTATTGATATACTTGACGGACTTACAAGCCATGACTCACTTGGTCAATTCTCAAAGGTAAAAACCAGACTTGGGAAATTGACAGGATTAACCGATCCCGATTTGGGCAATCTGCAAGGCTATGGTTTATATGCCACAAACGCATACCTCAAGGGGGGAATCGTTGCTAGTTTCGGGAAAATTGCCGGACATGATATTACCACAACCGGAATTAAAAAAGAATCCGGATTCAGCGTCATGGAGATGAATTCTGATGGCATGTATTTTCTTTCCGGTTATGGTCAGGATATGTTCGGAGACGGTATATTCACTCTTATGGGTAAAATACCTGCCGGGCTTCCCGGAGCCGGACAAATGGGAATTATTAACCACTCTGCCTATGATAGTAAAACCTATTTTGTAATGTCTGAATCGGTTCACAAATTATCAGCATGGAATTTTGACGAGACCAAACTCTTCAACAGTGATACAAGAATTGAAAGCTCTTCGAGCCTCAAAGGACTGGCAGTTAAAAACTCTTCCGGCACAGATATCCTAAAAGTTGGTGATTTTACCAGAGCTGCAAAAAGTTACAGTACTGCTTCTTTCAGTATCCCGGCAGGTTGGGTTACTGGTTCAAACTCGCACCCGACAATTTTTACAATAGCCTCCGGAAGTTTCTACCCGACTGCATCGACAGGTTATACTCAGTTTATGGCACAAGTATATAAATCGCTCGATGTGAATACAGTTAAAGGGAAATCGATTAAGATCGACTTTCAGATAGCTGAAACTGAAAATTCTCAAGGTGATGCCCTGATAAATGTAACTGCAGTAATTGAAACGGATGCAGGCTCTTTTGGTCTTGTAAATATTACCCCGGCATCGGTTCAAACTCCGGTGTCCTGGACAAATGTTTCCATCTCTGCAAACTTGCCAGCTTCAATCACCTATGCCCGGTTAAAATTGATACTTGCTTATAACAGCAATCCGGCCATGTCAACGGTTGAGGTGCAAAACTTCACCGGAGTCTATTATAACAGGACAATTACCGAATTGAATAAGGACGGATTCAGGATGTATAACTCACCACTTTCAGAGGTGGAGTTATCGAATTCCGGCGTTACCCTGAATGTACCTGAAGTAAAGACCAATGCCATAAATCTTTCCGGATTCAAGTTTGTTCCCTCGTTCTATCTCGCCGGGGATGGAGTCACAATAAAATCAAGACTGGAGCTTAAATACAATAATTCAACAATTGATGCTTGGGACACATAAATGAGTAATACAATAAAACTTTCTGAAAATAACAAACTCAGACTCCAGAACCTGCATTTAAGAAAACAGGTACTGGCTATGCAATTAAAAGAGGTTCAATCAAGTCATGACAGCTTGTTTCTGGATTTGTTAAAACAAAACAATACTTCTCCGGAAAAAGTGGAAGGATACGACCTCGATAACGGAATAATAACAATCAAACAGGAGGAAAAATAATGGGAACTGTCGTAGTAAATAGCAAATTTCTTGTAAAGATTCCGGCAGGACAAACTGAGAGTGAAACAAAAGAACTCGGTGGTAAGGTTCTTATAGGAATTTCAATTCCCGTGGGTTTTGAAACTGCTGATCTAACTATTAAAAATGCAGTACAAGGCGAGGTTAATTATCAAACTGTAAAAAACACAGATGGCAGTTCCTTCACCATGAACGCAACAGCAGATGTCTTTATTAACATTCCGGTGGGTGAGTTGGTCAGTCTTGAAAACATCAAGTTTGTATCATCAGTTGCCCAGACATCCGAAAGAGAATTGATCCTGATCGCAAGACCAATATTATAGGTGAGTCATGAATTTACTTTTTTTAGGAAATAAAAGAAGAAGCCTGTTCCCAATAGTTTCACCTGATTTGGTCAGCGCATACAGCCTAAGACGGGTTTATGGGTATAATAGTAATTTGATTAGAGTCCGTCGAAGTTCTGATAACTCCGAACAGAATATTGGTTTTGCCGGGAACGATCTCGATACCTCTGGTTTGCTGAGTTTTATTCTTGCTGAAGGCAATAAATATATATCAGATTATGCCGATTTAACCGGATGGACAAATACTAATTCGGTGATTACTTCCGAGTCTGGAGTCAACGGTTATGATGATGTAATGTCTGTGGAAGATAACGCAACAGTCTCCCATCATTCCGCCCGACGAAATGGCACTTTCAATACTTTAAAGAACTATGAAATCAGGTTTGAGTATTACATCCCAAACACGAACTCTGCACTTGAAGGGGTTAGATGTTGGAACGGTGTTTTTAACGATGGTGCAAGTGACCACTTTGTGAAAGGTGAATGGGTAGAAGCAGTATTCAATTCATTTAATCCTGTATCGGGTGATCCACTTTGGTTCACCGCAATTGATTCAGAAGGAACATCAGCATATTCGGGTACTGGTGAGAAGTTCTATATCAAGAATGTCCGTGTTACAGAGAAAAACTGTGATGGATTTGTTGCAACTATTTATGATCAGGGTAAACTGGGCAGGAACTTATACGAATCTACTGCCGCTTATCAGCCAATGATTGTGTCAAACGGAACTGTAATAACTCGCAACAATATGCCTGCAATACATTTCCACACCACACAGGCACGATTGCAAAGACAATCCGGAATCTTCAAAATTGAATCGGTGATCATGATGCAATTCGGTGTTAATGGCAGTGGTGCTGATTATGTCCTCGAGTTCGGTGAGCCCAGGTTTTCAATATCAGTTACCGGAGGTGGTTTTTATGATACTTCAGGATATGGCTCACTGGTTAATTATGAAGGGACAAATTTGGTCTGGTTAGAATTTGATCAAACAACATGCAAGTTTTATAAAGGCGGTTCAACCATCTCTCAATACACAAAAATTATTGCAACTAATACGCAATCCGCCCTCTATGTTGGTAACGATTTAACAAGAGGTGACAGCTCCGGTTATATCTCTGAAGTATTGCTTTATTCAAAAAGCAAATTTAAGGACTATCTGAATATCCGTGAAAATATCAATGATTATTGGGTAAATACATGAAGATAATCGAGTTTTCAAATGAAGCTGAAGCTGAACAATTCTCAGCCTCGGTATTACCTCAATCAGAGGGAAATGAAACTAAATATATGTGGGGATGGAAAAAACATCCTCAACTTGACAAATGGGCTGTTTTAATTGATACAGATCAGCATTTGATTGCTGAAGAATATCATGACAGCTTGATTGATTATACACCTGATTGGGATGATTAAATAACTGATTTATTACAAATATGGAGTGGAAAAATTTATATCGGAATTAGTTCCGGTATAAACAAGGCACGAGGGGTATTGATGAATAGAACCATACAAAGCCACTATCATCATACCCCAAGATGCCTCCGGGAATTACCCCTCGCAAAGATACTAATTTCTTATAATCGAAGGGGAAAAAAATGATTCCATACATCGGCGGAAAGAGTTATTTGTCATCATGGGTGATTGGCAACTTTCCAGAGGGGCACGAAAAATTAACATATTGCGAAGTCTTCGGAGGTGGAGGCTGGGTTCTTTTCAAAAAGGAACCATCATTTGTTGAGATATACAATGATCTCAATAAAAATCTGGTAACCTTGTTTACTGTTATAAAGGACAATTTCGAGGAGTTTAATCACAAGGCTACTTGGACATTACACAGTCGGGAAATGTACACGGAAGCTCGAAAACAACTGGCTGATGACCAATTCCTGAATGAAGTTGAAAGGGCAATGAGTTATGCAATAGCTCAAATCCAATCATTCAGTGGTTCCGGAAACTCCTGGGGATATCAAATTACTGCAGACAAGATTATCAGCGGTAAATGGTTGCCGTTTCTGAAAAGACTTGAGCTAATTAACGCACGATTAAAAAAGGTGCAAATTGAAAGCCTTGATTTTGGAGCATGTATTGAGAAATACGATAAACCTTACACATTGTTTTATTGCGATCCACCGTATGTCGAAGCCGAGCATTATTACAAAAAAGAGAATGTAGATTTCAAACCGGAAGACCATCTCAGGCTTGCCGAGATTCTTTCAGGAATAAAGGGGAAATTTGTTCTTAGTTATTACGATCATCCATTGATCCGGGAGCTATACAAATCTTACAATATTATTAGCAAGGAAACCGCAAAACACTCGTGCGGAATTAACCGGACTAATAATATAAAGAAGAAGCCAAGGGGAATGGAATTACTAATTAAAAACTTTTGAAAACTGGCGGGAGAAACTTTTCCCGCCTTTTCCATTACGAGGGACTTATGCAGACACTTAGAAAAAACTCACAACATCCGAATGTGCTGAGATGGCAGTCATTTCTATTTGATTTGGAATATCTGAATCAAACACCTTCCGGTGTTTTTGATGAGTCAACTGTAAAAGCCACGAAACTCTTCCAGGCGGCCAATGGGTTAAAGCCGGATTCGATTGTTGGTGGTGTAACATGGGGACTAATTGAACTACAAAGTTACTTGCTAAAGTACAGCGATTATGAAAGTGCTTCAAAGAGGTTGGGCTGTCGTATTGAATCAATACTTGCAGTCTCCAAAGTTGAGTCTCCCGGAAGTGGGTTTTTCCCGGATGGACGGCCACGTATTCTTTTTGAGGGACATATATTTTATGACAGGTTGGAAGAGGCAGGACTTGACCCTGAGGCATACCGGAAGGAATTTCCAGACTTGATTTATCCAAAGTGGGACAAGACCCATTACAAGGGATATGGCAAGCCTAAAACCATAAATATTGATGATGAATATGAAAGATTGAACATTGCCCGGACTATTCACGAACAGGCGGCATTGAAGTCAGCCAGCTGGGGTAAATATCAGATTATGGGTTTTAACCATGAGTGCTGCGGATATGGCAGATTGATTGACTTTTTATATGATATCCAAATATCAGAATCGAATCACTTGGAAATGTTCGTCGAATTCATTATTTATAAAGGTCTAAAAGAATCACTAATCAATGGCAGATGGGCTGAGTTTGCGAAAGGATACAATGGCTCACAATACAAATTGAATCGCTATGATGTGATAATTGGCGAAGCCTTTGACCTTTTTGATTCTTTGAAATTGATCTGACATTTTGGCAAAATGAAAAGTTGGCAACTAAAACGCAATAATTGTTGGCAACTAATTTGCAAACGTACAGTATGAGCGAAGCGAATAAAATAAGCTGGTATAAAAGAAAGGAAATATGGGGCGGAGCCTTGACGGTTGTTAGTGCAGGATTGGAATTGTTCGCTCCGCCACATACCGTTGGCTATAAAGTTGGTGTTTTAGTTGGCATAGGTTTAAGTGTTTTTGGATTAAGACAAGGATACCAATCGAATAATTTACCATCGGGACTAAGTAAGACACTTGATAAGGTGCCTGATGGACTCACGGGAAAAAAGGGGAGTAAGAGTTGATATGACGGATAAAGCGAAGGAAGTGTTTGATTCATCGTTCTGGACATTTGTCCTTAAGCTAATAACCGCCATATTTATTATAGGCGCTGCTTACAGCCAGATCGATAAAAGAATTACCATTGTTGAAGAATCGCTGAAGCAAAAGTATGACAAAGTTGAGATACTTGAAAAGTTAAATGAAATTGAAAAAAATATATTAGACAAGATGGAAAAATTAAGTTACGGAGGAAGCAATGGGAAAAGGTGACGCGATTAACGGAAAGTATGGAAAAATACTTTATGGTGCAGGTATTGCAATTACCGGGGCGGCGCATGCAGCAGGAGTTGTAACCATAACCGCGGTAGGTCACGGGTTAAGCGTTGGCCAATATCATGATATTTCCGGGGTGGTGGGAATGACTGATATTAACGATAAATTCCGGATTATCAGCGTGCCCACTGATGATACTTTTACCATATCTAAAACAACCAGCCAGACGTACACGAGCGGTGGTACGATAAAAAAAACCGTGCCAATCGTGGATTGGAGCTGGAGCGAAAGTTCACCAACAAAAGATGGGACGGATAACATGTCCGGGGATTGGGCTGAAAAAGTGCAGGATGGTTGGAAAGAAGGGTCCGGATCGTTTGCCATACACGTGAGAGCCGGGGTGCCTTTCCCGACAGCGGATGATGGAGAGCTTCTTTTAAGACTGAACGTTAATGACGACATTTATCGTGAGGGAAATGCTTTCATCACAAATCAGTCAGAAGCGGTAACCGTGCGTGGTGGCGATACCGTGAGAATACCTACAGATTTTGAGAGTACCGGCGAATGGACCAGATCCGACGGCACAGCTTAACTTATTCACATAACTACTATCTTCCATTGAGCCGCCTTAACCGGCGGCTTTAATATTTTCAAACTTAAAACGGTAACATGATGAAGCGAACAGCAGAAATAATATTGAAAGGGAAAAGTTACATTTTTTCTGAAAGATATGAAGAAGATGTGAACCCTGTAAAAGCAATCGAGAAATTCAGGGCTAAAAGATTTAGGTTTATTCAGGAGAATGTTGTTGACCAGGATAACCAGCTGGCGATGTTGCAGCTTGAGATTGATAAAATATACTCTGATAAGGATTTAATCGGTTTGTATTCAGATCCGGAATTTGCTGAACATATTGCTTATGATAGTTTCAAGGTGAAAAATCCTGAATGCGGGTATGAGGAATTCAAAGGGTTATTGATGCCGGGGGATATTGATAAAATTATCATGGTTGTATCGGAATTGGAGAAAGATGAAGTTGTTGAGGATGAAGAAATTATTGAAGAGTTGAAAATAACTAAAGAGCAGTTGGCTGCCATCAAAAGTAATCAGAAAAAGTTGTACAAGTATCTTCAGCAAAATCTTGAAATAAAAAAAAAGAGGAAGTTCCGATAATAAGCAGGGAGGTTGCAGAAGCAATTATTCTTGCCACATACGGAAGATATGATTTAGAAAAGCTTGGGAAGTTGAGCAGGCGGGAATATATACAGTTGCTCTCAAATGCCTTTAACATAACCGGGTGGAAGTTGGGTTCAAAACTGGAATTGTTGAACAGGGAAGATCTGAATAAAAAAGCATTGCAAGAAGTTGATGAATTGAAACGAAGAGGCTGGGATTTGTAAATGGCGACAAGAGAGTTTTTAATAGAGTTTGATTTAAGATTGAAAAAGTTAAACAGTCGCTTAACAAATGTTCAGCAGAGGACTAGCAGTGCAGTAACAAAAATAAAAAACTCTTTGTCATCAATAACCGCAGTTGTTGGTGGCGTAGCGGCGGCATATAAAGCATTAGACTTATCCAGACAAGCCAAGGATATTGCCAAGGACGGGGATGAGATAAGATCAAAGTTCAATGCTGTATTCAAAGATATGACAGATGAAGCCCGGCGTTGGGCAAATGATTTTGCTTCAAGTGTCGGACGTGCCCGGCAGGATGTTGAAAAATGGATGAGTACTTTGCAGGATACATTTGTTCCGCTCGGGTTTGCCCGTGAGGAATCGGCCCGGTTAAGTAAAGAATTGACACAACTTGCGGTGGACGTAGCTTCATTCAACAATGAAAGCGATGCGGAAACCATTGATGCCTTTACATCTGCAATCGTTGGAAACCACGAGGCTGTAAGAAAATATGGAATTGTTATTACCGAGACAACCTTAAAGCAAAAAGCGCTGGATGAAGGTTATAATAAAAGTTTCAATCAATTAACCAACTTGGAAAAAGCACAGCTTCGATATAAAATTATCATGGAAAGTACTACTGATGCGCATGGGGATGCCATCAGGACAGCCGATAGTTTAGCCAACCGGGAAAAAAGAAGAGATGCACTCTTGAAAGATTTGTCTGAAACTATTGGGCAAAAGCTTATTCCTGTATTTGGGCTTGCTACTGATGCAACGATAAAATTTTTCCAGATACTAACCGAGACTGATTTAGATACAACAATCAGAAAATTGCGGGAATTAGGACTTGCTTCAAAAGATATTGCTGATTTGGAAGCAATGAATAATATTGTAAAGAATCAAAAAGAAATAAATGATTTAAGTAAAAAAATAAAAGGAGAGGGTGGTTTATTCGGATTTTCCGGTGCGAACGATTTAGAAAGTAGATTGCAGCGTTTGAAAAATAGTTTTTCCGCATTAGCTAATTTTAATGGATTTGAAGCAGAGTCAAAATTTAACGAAAAGTTGAGAGCTAATATCGAATTGCTCAGGGATGAAAATGTTCCTCTGGAAAGGAAAAAATCATTACTTGAGGCGACTGCTGAATCCTACAAAGAACATCTTAAAATACTTGGCAGGTTAGAAGGAACGTCAACGACAACAGATAAGCAGCTCAAGTCGCAAGAATTTCTTGTTTCGAGGTATGAGGTTGAGTATGAATCTTACATGGATATCATTATGGCAATTGAAAAGAAAAATGCCTTGATACAGGAGAATATAAAATTTCAGGAGATATTAAATAGTAAAGTTGGTGCGGAAGCCGGTACACTTCCCGCAAGCGGTGCAAGTAACGCACCCCCTAAACCGGGGGCGCCTCCTTCTGGTTTTGACCTTATTGCCAAAGATTCCATGGAAAAGGAAAAAGAGTTGTTGCCCGAGTGGT
>Ga0070729_10007849_pt1 | contig 10119 bp, 10 predicted proteins | sample tdDd472_FD_66725 | JGI IMG/M metagenome (GOLD analysis project Ga0070729, IMG submission 66725) | Marine sediment microbial communities from the Atlantic coast under amendment with organic carbon and nitrate - tdDd47.2 | ecosystem: Environmental > Aquatic > Marine > Coastal > Sediment | place...
GATCTTCGAAGGAGAAGGTAATGACTACCGCTGCTGACGTACTCAGCTTGATAAAAGAAAAAGAGATCAAGTTTGTTGATCTGCGTTTTACCGATACTAAAGGTAAAGAACAACACGTAACCGTTCCCGGTCACACAATTGATGACGGCTTCTTCGAAGACGGCAAAATGTTTGACGGTTCATCTATCGCCGGTTGGAAGAGCATTAACGAATCAGACATGATTCTGATGCCTGACCCCGAATCAGTCGTTGTAGATATTTTTGCTGAAGATGCTTCTATCAACATTCGTTGTGATGTAGTTGAACCTGCAACCATGCAGGGTTATGTACGTTGCCCGCGTTCTACAGCACGTCGTGCTGAAGAATATCTGAAGTCTACCGGCATCGCCGACCAGGCTTTCTTCGGCCCTGAAAACGAATTCTTCGTATTCGATAACGTTAAATTTAACGACTCTGTTAATGCTACGTTTTATGAAATCGATTCAAGTGAAGGCGCATGGAACACCGACCGTCATTATGACGAAGGCAACATGGGTCACCGTCCTGGCGTTAAAGGCGGTTACTTCCCGGTTCCTCCGGTTGATTCACTGCATGACGTACGTTCTGCAATGTGTCTGGCTCTGGAAGAAATGGGCATTGAAACTGAAGTGCATCACCACGAAGTGGCGACTGCGGGTCAGTGTGAAATCGGTGCTGCGTTTAACTCTCTGGTACGTAAGGCTGATGAAGTTCAGATCCTTAAATACGTTATTCAGAACGTTGCACACGCCTACGGCAAAACAGCTACCTTCATGCCTAAGCCTCTCGTAGGTGATAACGGTAACGGTATGCACGTTCATATGTCTCTTGCTAAAGACGGCACCAACCTGTTCACCGGTGACGGCTACGGCGGCCTTTCTGAAACTGCTCTGTATTACATCGGCGGTATCATCAAGCACGCTAAAGCACTGAACGCTTTCACTAACTCTTCAACCAACAGCTACAAGCGTCTGGTTCCGGGTTTTGAAGCACCATGTATTCTTGCTTACTCAGCTAAGAACCGTTCTGCTTCTATTCGTATTCCGTTTATTGCTAACCCTAAAGCGCGTCGTATTGAAGTGCGCTTCCCGGACAGCATGGCTAACCCGTACTTTGCATTCGCTGCATTGATGATGGCTGGCCTCGACGGTATTCAGAATAAGATTCACCCGGGCGAAGCTATGGATAAAGATCTCTATGATCTGCCTCCTGAAGAAGAGAAAGAACTGAAAACAGTTGCATTCTCTTTGGACGAAGCTTTGGCTGCACTCGATGCCGACCGTGAATTCCTGAAGAAAGGCGATGTATTTAGCGACGACTTGATCGACGGCTTTATCGCACTGAAAGAGGAAGAAGTGAGCCGCCTGCGTATGGCTACTCACCCTGTTGAGTTCGATATGTACTACAGCTTGTAAGCTGAAATAGCGTTATGTCAGGCGGGAGGTCAAACTCCCGCCTGATTTTGTGACGCAATATTGGCTGCGGGGCTTGCAGCAGGTTATGCTAAGAGTCATGCGTAACTACATCTATCTGCTGATATTGCTGTTCACTCTCCCGGCCTCGGCTCAGGACATATACAGCTGGACTGACGACAACGGCGAGCGTCACTTCTCGGATACCCCTCAGGAGGGTTCAGAAGAAGTGGTTCTCAGTCCTATGAACACCTTTGAAAGCCCGGAAGGTATTGCACCGGCAGCTACCCCTCTGGCCACTGAGTCAGAAGAAGAAACCGATGAGGCTGCTCCTTACGAAAGTTTCGGCATTACCTCGCCGTCACAGGATGATGTACTTTGGAACACCGGCGGAATCGTAGACGTAACGATGAATCTAAGCCCAAGGCTGAAGCCGGGGCACAAGGTTTCTCTGTTGCTGGACGGGACGCAGGTAGCGGGACGCCAGACCCGGTCTCTGACTCATCAACTAACGGAAGTGGAACGCGGCATGCACGAATTGAAGGCCGCCATAGTGGACGCCCGCAATCAAGTGATTCTGGAAGCGGAAGCGGTCAACTTCATGGTTCAGCAAAACTCGGTTCTGAATCCGAACAATCCGAACAACAACGGCGGTCCGCCGATAGCCGTACCTCTGGGCGGCGGCGGAGCCTTTTAGATTCAAGCGACTCTGCGGAAGAATCTGCACTAAACATTCTTAATAACGTAGCCACGGGCATTCTGGTGCTCGATACAGACGGCTGTGTTGCCTTCATGAATCCAGCTGCCGAAGCATTGCTGGGCATCAGCGCCCGGCTCGCTACCGGCTACCCGCTGGACAAGCTGCGCCCGGGTATGGGTGAGCTGAGCGACTTGGTAGCGCGCGCTATCGAGGCGGGGCAAGGTTATGCGCGGGATATCAGCATCTGGTCTCCCGACCGCGAAGTGCTCGAAATTAGCGTCCGTGCCACTCCCGCCGAAAGCTTTGCCGACAGCATCATGGTTGAACTGACGGATGCCACTCAGCGTCACCAGATGGACCGCGAAACTCAATTGATTGCTCAGCATGGCGTTAGCCGCCAGATGATTCGTCAACTCGCACATGAAATACGCAACCCTCTTGGCGGCTTGCGTGGTGCCGCACAATTGCTTGAGCGCGAACTTCCCTCACCGGAGTTGAAAGAGTTTACTCAGGTGATTATTGGCGAGGCTGACCGCCTGGCCGGCTTAATGAACAACCTTCTGGGGCCCGTTGAGCCGCCCAAAAAGTTAGAACTTAATGTGCACGAAATGCTCGAACATGTCGCCGCACTTATTCAAAGCGAAGCGCACGATCATGACCTGACAGTCTCCCGCGATTACGACCCGAGCCTGCCGGATTTATTGCTCGACCGCGATCAGATGATTCAGGCCATTTTGAATATTGCCCGAAACGCCATGCAGCACTTGCCTGCCGGTGGCGAACTGACATTTCGTACCCGCGCACTTACAAACTTAATGTTGGGCAAAAAACAGCATCGGTTGGTTGCCAGCATTGAGATCGAAGATAACGGTCCCGGCGTTCCGGAAGACATCAGGGATACCCTGTTCTATCCCTTGGTGAGTGGTCGCTCGGGCGGATCCGGTCTGGGCTTGCCCCTGGCGCAGGACCTAGTGAGCCGCCATCACGGATTGATTGAATTTACCTCTGAGCCCGGCCGCACAGTGTTTATGTTGCGCCTGCCGGTTAACGAATATCCTCAACCTGATAACGCCGCGGAAGCCTGATTAATGACTGCAGTAGCTCAAGCCTCTTTACCTCTAACCGCCTGGGTCGTTGATGACGACGATTCAGTTCGCTGGGTGATGGAAAAGGCGTTAACCAACGACGGCATCGACGTGCGGAGTTTCGACCGGGCCGAGCCCATGCTTGAAGCACTACGTACCGAACGCCCGGATGTGCTGGTCACCGATGTCCGCATGCCCGGTATTGATGGGCTGGAGGTAGTGCGTCACCTTGAAGACAACAACATTTCTCTGCCTGTCATTGTGATTACCGCGCACTCCGATCTTGATAGCGCTGTGGCGGCATATCAGGCGGGTGCTTTTGAGTATCTGCCTAAACCCTTTGATATTGATGATGCAGTGGCTTTGGTTCGCAGGGCGGCGAATGCATCTGAAGCTGTTACCGAGGTCGAAACGCCTAAAGCGATGTCGGCCATGGTTGGTCAGGCACCGGCCATGCAGGAAGTTTTTCGCTCTATCGGACGTCTTGCGAATTCCGCGATGACGGTGCTCATTACCGGCGAATCCGGAACCGGCAAAGAGCTTGTTGCACGGGCGCTGCACGAGAACAGTCCGCGGGCAAATGAGCCCTTTGTGGCCCTAAACACTACGGCGATAGCCGCGGATTTGCTCGAGTCTGAGCTGTTTGGCCATGAGAAAGGCTCGTTCACCGGCGCGGATCAACGCCGCATAGGGCGGTTTGAACAGGCCGACGGCGGCACACTTTTTCTTGATGAAATTGGCGATATGTCCACCGACTTACAAACCCGTTTGCTCCGGGTCTTAGCCGAGGGCGAGTTCTACCGGGTTGGTGGTCAGAAGCCGATTAAAGTTGATACCCGAATTATTGCCGCGACTAATCAGAATTTATTGCAGGCGGTTGCAGACGGGCGTTTTCGTGAAGACCTTTATCATCGTCTGAACGTCATCAACGTCGTAACGCCGCCGTTGCGCGAGCGCCGCGAAGATATACCCTCTTTACTGAACCACTACTTGTTGAAAGCAACCGTCGAACTAGGCACTGAACCGAAGACGCTTACGCCGGACGCACTTCGTGTTTTGCAGGCTTTCGACTGGCCGGGCAATGTGCGGCAGTTGGTCAATGCAACACGCAAGTTGATGGTCGTGGCACCAGGATCCGAAATCCGTGCAGACGATATTCCTGAAGATATCGGTGGCAACGAGTCAGATACCAGCACCAAGCCTGGCTGGATTCCTGCGTTGGAGTCGTGGGCTGCGCAGCAGCTAGGTAAAGCATCTAAGCCATTGCTGGAAGAGGCTGGGCCGGAATTTGAGCGGGTTTTGATCGTCGCTGCTCTGAAACACGCGCAGGGTAAGCGTCAGGAGGCGGCTAAGCTGCTGGGCTGGGGGCGAAATACCCTCACCCGTAAGATCAAAGAGCTGAATATCGAAGGCTAGCCGGCCGCTATTAATTTTTACTTGTTACCGGTCATTCTCAGTAAGAACTGGTACGAACGCTGGTTTTGGAAATCCATTCGTTCTGCAAAAAAGTCTTCTTCGATGACCGGCTGTTCATCGAAGATCAATACGTTGTTCCGTTCAGCTTCGTAGCTTTCCCAATTCACCGCGCCGTCAAAATTCGGGTTACCCGTTCTAGCGAACTGCACCCAGTAATCACTCATCACCTTACTGACGTTCCAGTCTGTTGCCGTCGGTTGTTCTAAATCTTTGTCGAGTGTTTGCATAACAAAAGCGATATCGTCGGCATGCGCCACACCCGGTTGCGCGTCCCTGCGCTCCTCAGCGACGTAGGTCATGTGGTAACGCCAAACCGGAGCACCCGCGTTCTGCATCGCATTGGCCACGTAACGTGTTGGTGAAAGAATAATCAGGTCAGTGAATATCGCGTCTTCCAGAGCGGCGCCCTGTTGGTCCGCGTACAGCCGCTCTTTGTCAGCTTTGGGTATGAGTCTGGCGAAATTCTTTGGAGCAAAATTGCCCCCGATTTGATGCCCCAGACTCGCCTCCCAGCTAACGCTGCCGCTCATATACGGCACTTTGGCAAACTGGCCGCTACCAAAGAGCAAGCCTGCCTGTTGAGGTCGAATATGACGGTCAACCACCGGTGTAAAGCGTTCATTGGCAGGCACAGCGTTGATGAGTTGCTCGGCCGTGAGCTGCCTGAGTGCTGGCACCAGTGACTCGTCATCCAGGTCACTAAGACCCAGTCTTTCGACCATCTTCTTGCCGGCGCTATCACCGGACGGCAAAAACCCTATGCGTTTTTCAAGGTCGGGCTCAGGCGCCAAACCAAAAGACGAGCTTTGGCTAATGGCCTTCTGATACAGCCCGTCGGCCTGCGGCATGATCAACAGGTTGTCGACGATGTTGGCTCCCGCTGATTCACCAAAAATAGTAACGTTGTTTTTATCGCCACCAAATTGCTCAACATTATTTTGCACCCACGTGAGTGCCGCTATGACATCGAGCAAGCCGTAGTTTGCATGAGCTTCATTGGCTTGTGCTTTGGTAATCGCAGGATGAGTAAAAAAGCCGAATGCATTGAGTCGGTAATTTATAGAGACCAGTACCACATCTTTTTTGGCAAGCGCTGCCCCGTTTAAGCGCTGCGTGTTCGACGACCCGGATACGTAACCGCCACCGTGTATCCATACCATCACCGGTAGGCCGGCGGTGTTCTCAATGTCGGGCGTCCAGATGTTAAGCGTCAGGCAGTCTTCACTGCTGTCGCTGCTGCGGTGACCCAATGCGGGCATATCTCGCTGCGAGCAAATTCTACCAAAGTCTTTGGCAGCAAGGGTTTCGGCGTGTATGGGAGGTGGCTGCGGAGCCCGCCAGCGGAGCTCGCCAACCGGCGGCGTAGCGTAGGGAATGCCCTTAAAACTGTGTATTCGATCGGTAAAAAGCCCGGTAACAGGACCCTCGGTCGTATCAATGACGGGATTCGAAGAAATGCCGTCGCAACCGCTGCCGACTAAAAAGCCGGCAGCAATGGCTAATGCTAAAAGAGCTCTCATAGCGGGTTTTGTCTGAGCTAAAAGATTGAGCGCTTAGTCGTCGTTTTTCCCTTTGTTTTTATTTTTGTTCTTTTTCTCTTTCTGCTCGTCTTCATGATCATGATCGTCGTCATCATCGTCATGGTCCTTGTCATCACGATTCTTCTTATCTTTGTTCTTATCAGAATTTTTGTTGCCATCGCGGTTGCTGTTTTGCTCTCTCATCTCTTTGCCGCGATCACTGGCGTTGTCTTCACTATTACCGCGCGCACCCTTTTCATCTTTCTGTTGCTTGCTATCACTGTCATCGCTATCGGCATCATCACGATCGCCGGCATCTTTGCGCTTATCGGCAGTCTCGCCATCCTCGTCTTCCCAAAAACGCCACCATGCATTGCTTTCAGAGGCTTTTTCGGCGCTATCTACTTTTCCCTCATGACCACCCGCGAAGCTGGCATTACCGGCTAAGAAGAAGAGTGAAATTGATGCGGCTGCAAGAAGTTTGCTCATGGCGTTACTCCGTTTATTGGATTAGGACTGCTGTTCTTATAAAACGAACACTATCACAGCAGGTTGACCGGCAAGCAGAAGGATTACTCCGGCACGGATTCCGGCTGCCATTGGTAACGGCGTAGATCGGTGGTGTCGTCTAAACCGAATTCCAAGCCTTCTTCTTCGAGCAGTATGCGTTGCAGCTCCACTGCACCGGGTTTGCCGCGCGGGCTGATGGCGCCTTGGGCGTTGATTACGCGTTGCCAGGGAATGTGAGTGTCTTCGGGGAGGCCGGCCAGCACCATGCCGACTTGTCTGGCTGCACGAGGCCTGCCGGCGTAGGCGGCTATCTGTCCGTATGTGGCAACCGTGCCTTCGGGTATGAGCGGTACTAAGCGAAAGACCGCGTCTTTAAGGCTTTCGGGCTGTTTATCCAACGTTTCTCAAGCGGCTAACGCCGGCCTCCCTAATTGCCCGAAGTCTGATTGGCTTCGAATATTTGATGTTGTCTCAGGAGGTTAGCAGGTTTTTCAGCATCGGCAAAAACGCCGCGTTACGTTAAATAAAGCAGGGGATCAGGGGAGTTCCAGTGCGCCGGTAAGCTGACTGACATTGTCGAAACCGTGGCGGTCCAAATAGTCGCTGATGCCATCATTAATTTGAGTGCAAATCAGCGGGTCATAAAACAACGCAGTACCCACACCTATAGTCGCCGCCCCCGCGAGCATGAACTCGATGGCATCGGTGGCGTTACAGATACCGCCCTGTCCGATAATGGGCACATTGTGTTGCTTGGCTACTTCGTACACCTGTTTAACCTTGAGCAATGCGATGGGCTTGATCGCCGGACCCGACAGACCACCCTGTACGTTGCCAATAATGGGCTGACGTTTTTCTGCATCAATGGCCATCCCCATCATGGTGTTGATCACCGCCAGGCTGTCGGCACCTGCCTCAATACAACGCGAGGCGTTGTAGGCGATGTCGGTTTGGTTGGGCGACAGTTTTGCGATTAACGGCTTGGTAGTGGCTTTACGGCAGGCTTCGACCACCCGGGCCGACATATCCGGATCATTGCCAAAAGACACGCCGCCCTCCTTAACGTTAGGGCAGGAGATATTGATCTCTATGGCATCGATGGGTGAGTCTTCAAAGCGCTCGCAAACGTAAACATACTCGTCGATGGTCGAGCCGCAAGCGTTAGCAATAAAACGGGTTTCCGAGAAATCGAGCTCGGGCAAAATCTTGTCGACAACAGTGTCGACGCCCGGGTTTTGCAGGCCGATGGCATTCAACATGCCTTGCGGGGTTTCATACACACGGTGCGGTGCATTACCGGGGCGCAGCTCACCGGTAGTACCTTTCAGGCAGATGGCGCCTACATCAGTATTCGAGAATCCTTCGACACGCGTGTATTCTTCGCCAAAGCCGACACAGCCGGACAGCAGCACGATCGGTGAATTCAGCTGTAAACCGATAAAACCGGTTTGCAGTTTCGGGTCCGGACGAGTGTCATTCGCTGCCATCGGGTTCTAAATCCTTTTTACGGGGTAAAAATGTTTCACTTAGTTTTGTTTGAGCCGGAGATACCCCCGAATACGGGCAATATCATACGCCTTTGTGCGAATACCGGCAGCACTCTCCACCTGATTCACCCCTTGGGTTTTTCTCTCGATGAAAAACAGCTGCGTCGCGCAGGGCTGGATTACGGCGAGTTTGCCACGATCAGTGAATACGATTCGTTGGAACAATGTCTGGCCGGGTTGCAGGGCAGGGTTTTTGCAATGACCACCAAAGGCAGTCGCCCGCATTCAGAGCCGGAGTTTAAGGCCGGTGATGTGTTTGTCTTTGGGCCGGAGACCCGCGGCCTACCTATGGATTTTATTGAATCGCTGCCGGAAGCGCAGCGCTTGCGCATTCCTATGTTGCCGGACAGTCGTAGTCTGAATCTGTCGAATTCGGCGGCGGTCGTCTTATATGAGGCGTGGCGCCAGCAAGATTACAGCGGTGGCGGCTGATTACTCGGCAAACTCATCTGTTACCGGTCGGCTGAGAAGTGAATTGACCGCATCTTCCATAGAAAGGTCTTCGTAAAGCATCTTATAGACCTGTTCACAGATCGGCATGTCGACACCCACGGTTGCAGACACCTCGTGAACGGCTTTTGCGGCCTTAACACCTTCGACAACCTGACCGATTTCTTCGGCCGCTTCTTCCATAGTTTTACCGGAGGCGAGTGCAAGGCCCATGCGCCGGTTGCGCGATTGATTATCTGTGCAGGTCAGCACGAGGTCGCCCATGCCGGAGAGCCCTGTAAAGGTTTCTTCTTTGGCGCCCAGCGCAATGCCCAGGCGGGATAGCTCCAATAAGCCGCGCGTGATTAGCGCAACACGGGTATTTGAGCCGAAACCCAAACCATCTGACATGCCGGTTGCGATCGCGAGGACGTTCTTGATCGCGCCGCCGACCTGAACCCCGATAAGATCGTCGGAGGTATAGGCTTTAAACGTCTTGCTGGTGAAGGCCTCTGACAGGTCGGTGCCAAACTGTTCATCGGTCGCAGCAACCGTCATATATGTGGGCAGGCCCTTGGCAACTTCAGTTGCAAAAGTAGGTCCTGAAATAACCGCCAGCGGCACGTTGTCACCGAGCACTTCGGTGGCAACTTCATTGGCCAGCTTGCCGGTAGAGAGTTCAAAGCCTTTGGTTGCCCAGGCGATACGCGCACCGGGCTGCAGCCAGGGTTTGATTTGTTCAAGCACCATGCGGAACACGTGGCTGGGTACAACCATCAGAATATCGCGGTGCTCACGAACTGTTTTCTCCAGATCCGGGCAGATACGGAGGTTATCGGGAACTTTGATATCCGGTAAGAAACGGTGATTGATGCGGTCATTGCTGAGCGCCTCCATGACCTCCGGTTCCATCCCCCAGAGACAGGCATCAGTGCCGGCACGTGCCAGTTGAATAGCCAGAGCCGTGCCCCAGGAGCCGGCGCCGATCACACCTATGGAATGTTTGTTAGCGGTCATGCGCCCATTCTACTCACAAAGGGGTAGCCAGCGATAATGTCACGCGGGTATCTAAGCCTAATTCGGCTGACCGTTACCTTGCTGTTGCGACTGGGCAAACAAGGCATCGAAGTTAATCGGTTGTAGCACCAGCGCCGGAAAGCCGCCTTTGATAATCGTTGAAGACACGGTCTCCCGGGCATACGGGAATAGCGTCGACGGGCAATGCGTGCCAATCAGCTGTTGAATTTCTGCATCGTTAAAGCCGCTGATTTCAAACACGCCACCCTGATCCAGCTCCAACAGAAACACGGTATTGTCTTCGCGCTTGGTATGAATACTCAGGTGCAAAATCACTTCATACCGGCCATCACTTAACTCACGGTGTGAGTTTTTGATGTTCATCTGAGTATCGGCATCAGCATC
>Ga0070729_10007850_pt1 | contig 10118 bp, 6 predicted proteins | sample tdDd472_FD_66725 | JGI IMG/M metagenome (GOLD analysis project Ga0070729, IMG submission 66725) | Marine sediment microbial communities from the Atlantic coast under amendment with organic carbon and nitrate - tdDd47.2 | ecosystem: Environmental > Aquatic > Marine > Coastal > Sediment | place...
CAGGCCTTCTTCTTCATGATAATAGGCTTTGGAGTTTGTTCTCATTCCTGTGTTTTCTACTGAGTGACCAGTAAGAATTGATGATCTTGCCGGAGCGCAGACAGCACAAGGTGTATAGGCATTTTTAAAATAGGCACCTTGTTTCCCAAGACGATCAAGATTTGGTGTTTGAAGAACAGAATTACCAGCAAGACTCAATGCGTCATACCGTTGTTGATCTGTCATAATAAATAATAGATTTTTCTTATGGTTTTTCTTTGCCATTAGACCTTTAGATGCAGCTAAATAGGTGACAACACCTGCAGATACCAGACTTGTTCTTTTTAGAAATTCTCTTCTTGTTACCATCTGTTTTACTCCTTGAAATACCTGTATAAAAATTGTTGTTAAATATTTTAATGATTATTTATTTAAAAATTTGAACTCTACATAAATTGGATTATGGTCTGATGGATAAGCACCATCTACATTATAATCAACTTCTTCATAATTATCAAAAGCGACATTTCCTTTGTAAAGTATCCAGTCAATTTCATTTCCATCTTCTATTGTGTCTTTCAATTGATTCGATTTATCCCCAACTAAAACTTTGTATGGTGTACTGCCGGGTTTGCAATTAAAATCTCCCATGAGGAAGACTGGACGTTCAGCAGTCCATTCACCAAAACGATTGAGTTCATTGATTCGTTTTAAAATCAGTTTTGATGCATTCTCTCTTGCTAAAGCTTGACTTCCACGATCAAAGTAATGGGTGTTGAAAATATAGAATTCACGAGTATTTTCCCAATGCCCTCTGTAATCCATTGGATAAGGACCTGCTTCTCCATCTTTTGGACGATTGAGTTCTGCAAGCCTGACCCAGGTTACCATACGGGGATTCACATCAGGACCACTGCCAATAACTTCAGGAGTTTTAGAAAGTTGGAAACTACCCATTTCGCGAATACGAAATCTATCCTTCTTGATAAAAATTGCCATATGTTCATCATCATCACCACCTTGTCGACCTTCTCCAACAACTATATATTCAGGCAAATGATCCATCAAATAATCAACCTGTTCTTTTAGTCCTTCCTGAGTACCAATAATGTCAGGGCTATATTTTTGAATCATATCCACCTGCATTTCCTTTCGGACATCCCAGGATGGTTGAAAAGTAGGACTGGCAAATTTTAGATTGTAAGTCATTAATTTTAATTTATTTGTAGACTCTTCAGCCTGTGCCTTGTTAACAAAGCAAATGGTAAAAAGAGTAATTGAAATTATAAAAATTGATCGTTTGAAGTTTTTCACTTTGATATTCCTCGTATTATTATTGTGTTTCTTATTGAATCTCATATTCCAAATTTCCCGCTTTTACACGATGAACTTTTTTCAATGCTTTGTGAGGTTTGAATTCCGGAACCTGTTTATCATATTCATCAAATATTTTTTTCAACTTTGCAACAACTTCAGGGAATTCAGCAGCAACATCATGTTGTTCTGAAGGATCTTTTTTCAGATTAAATAACATCATCTCTTTGGGACCATCACCAGTACAAATTCCCGGATGATGAGAAGGATTTGATTGTTCATGTTGAGCAATAATTGTAATACCATCGGGGCCTCGGGGATCACGCCATGTCAGTGGATCATAATTTCTATTAGATAATGGGTGCGGAGGACGAACATGAAGTTTCCATTGACCACTACGAATAAATTTTAGTTCTAATCCCTGCATACCAAGAATTGCTCCATGAGGCGATTTTTTGTTTTTTCCTGTTAATAATGGCCAAATGTTCTGACCATCAATGATTCGATCTTGTGGAAGTTCCACATCAGCAAGGTGCATAAGCGTCGGGAAAACATCAATAGAGCCAAGCAGTGAATCACTGACATTACCTTTTGGAATTTTCTTTGGATATCTGGCAATGAAGGGAACTTTGAGTCCGCCATCCCAGGTTCTTGCTTTCATACCACGAAGACCACCAGAATCGCCACCAAACCATGGACCATTATCTGAAAGAAAAATTACTAGCGTTTCTTCATCAATATTCAGTTCTTTCAGTTTATTCATAATTTTTCCGACACTCCAATCCAATTCCCGTATTACATCATGATAGAGATCGTCAGGTGTTTCCGGTGTGTAAAATTCCTCTGAAGCAGCCAAAGGTTTGTGTGGCATCGCATGAGCAAGATATAAAAAGAATGGTGTATCGCTTTTACTGTTTTTCTCAATGAAATCTAAGGAACGTTTGGTATAGTTTTTAGTAACATCACTCATAATTACTGGATATTCAGCCACTTTTTCATTTTCAACAATCTGTACCGGTCGCATGTCATTTGAATAGAGAATGCCATAATATTCGTCAAATCCCTGTTTACGGGGTAAAAATTCTGATGTATGTCCAAGATGCCATTTTCCAATACAACTGCTAACATAACCTTCAGTTTTGAGCATTTCCGGGATCATGATTTCATCAGAACTGAGACCGAAATTAAGTCCTTGATCAGGAGCGGGATTCTGCATCATTCCATGTCGGAAGGGATACCGTCCGGTGAGAATTGTTGCCCGTGAAGGAGCACAATAGGGAGTTGGTACATAAAACTCAGTACATTTCATACCCTCATCAGCAAGCCTTTTGATATTGGGTGTTTTATATGGGAGGTTTTTATTTCCAAATCCTTCGATGTCTCCATAACCGAGATCATCGATAAACATGATGATCATATTTGGTTTTGACTTGTTCTTTTTGCCAAAAGACATTCCGGAGAGGCTTCCACCACCCAGTACCATTGCCAGGCTTCCAAGTCCACCTGCTCGTAAAAACTTACGTCTTTTCATTTTATTCTCCCCATTTATGGAATATTTATTTCATGATAATTCTTATCGATCTACAATTGTTTTAATTTCTTTCAGGAATTCCGGTTTAGTACAGGAAAAACGAACCTTACAAAGCCAGTCACCAGTACCCTGACTAACTTTAATTAATATATGGTTCCACCCTTTTTCAAGAGGAACTCCTTTGTATGTGAATTGATCTTCAACCAATCCACCTTCTCTAATATATTCTTTTACCGGTTTTCCGTTAATACTAAAAGCCAATGCATCGTCCATTCCAAAATGCATATCCAGTCGTGGCATATCAGGTTCTATCAATAGATCTATTAATGAACGAGGACTGTACATCCAGAAACTCAGATATACAGTTGCATAGTCTTTATATTTTATATTTTGGTTCTTGAAATTGAATATACCACCAACACCGGCTGAAATTACATCCCAATATTGTCCCTTGGTTTCAGATCCAATTTTTACCTTAGTAAATTCTTCTTCTGAAAGCGGACCAGTTTTGAAAATATTACTAGTATCATCACTCTCAAATTGAAATGAACCAAGGAATAATGCATTTTCAAGAATATATTCTCCATTCAATGCATTAGGAATATTATTCACTTTACCTTTGAAAGATCCTCCCAAATTGGCAATCATTTTACGGACCATGTGTTTTGACTGATTTCCTATTACAAATAAATCTATAGTTGAAACAAGGATTTCACCTTTCCCAACAGCATGACGGACGATCACATTGCCAGTTGCTTTTGCTTCACGTTCACTTCGATAAACCTTTGCGGTTTTTATGGCTTCACCCTGATAATTCCATTCTAACCAATCCGTTGAACAGGCTTCCAGTAAAATTTGTGATTCATCAACCCAGTCTCCACCAATTGATATTGTAGAAACCGGTTTTTTTGTTAATTCTGAAAAGTAAAAATTGGCATTGCCCTGATCTTTTAAAAAGGCATGTTTTCCTTTTATCACATAGCTGGTGGCATTACGAGTATAAAACTCAATATTCTTATTGGTTAATGATTCAATTAGATTTTTAGAATTACCCGATGTGCCCCAGAGTAGAAGCGTACTTCCATTTTCTATTGCTTTTTGTAATGTTGACTTATCTTTGGAATTCAATTTTGGAGGATTGTCACCATCAACAATGATTAGTTGTGGATGTTTAGTTGAAAGGGATTCAAACTTCACCGCCAGATTTTCAAATTTAACTTTTAAGTCATTTCCAGCCTGTTCGGAAAACCAAACAATTCCGGTCTTTTCCTCAGCTTCTTTCACTTTTATACTATTGTCTTTTACTATACTCCATGTATTGTCTAACTCTTTATAATTATCAGAAAATGCTGCTTTTACTCCATCGAAAAGAGGCCAGGTCTGATATAGAGGTAAGGTTGGATCATAACCGGGATTAAAGGTTGAGGTATATGGTCCCAGGCGTTCCGGTTGATAGCCGGGTTTACCTTCAATATATTCGTTAAAGAAAATCCCATCTTTTAATTCAGGTGCTTTACTAATATCACTCAATCCCAAGGCTAAGGGTTTTAAACCGTACCATGCTATATTAAAGACTGAGGTGTATGAAGCGTTGTGATTGCGTTGTAGAGAAATTAAATCAAAAGCTTCTCCAGCCAGTCCTTCCATTCGTCCTAGTTGTGATTCGTAGGCTCGGTCTCCATTAATTTTTGATATTTGAGCAGGTGTACCATAGTAATCCATACCTGTTTCGCCAATACCCCAGGGCATTCCCTGAGATGACCATCTTTTTAGTTCTGCATCTCCTCCGTAATGGCCGATTACAGTGGGTAAATCAGTTTTTGCCTGGGTTTCCCCATCACCTGAAATCCAACTTCTGGTAGGATCATTTTCTTTGGTAATGGCAACCCATTTATTTATTTCTGCAATATTTCTATCAATCAATTCCTGAGGAGCATGAAAAACATGCTTGGTTACAGGTAATGTTTCGTTACATACGCTCCATCCAAAAACCGAAGGGTGATTTCTGTCTCGCAGGACTAAGTTTTCAACATGTTTGCGGCAGGCTTCCCAATATAGTTCAGAATCAATTTTAGGGCCGCCGTCACTGGACCAAATAGCTGTTTCATCCAGCACACATATTCCCACTTCATCAGCCATTTCCAAATAAAAACGTGGGAATACCTGTGCATGTAATCGCAATCCATTTCCATTGGCATCCAATAACATCTGATACCATGAATATGCATAACGGCGAGTCATTTGAGGAACACCCATGAAATGCCAGGAATCGCCTTTTATCTGGATTGGTTCCCCGTTTAGCAGGAGTTTGGTACCCTGAATATCAAACTGACGCCAACCAAAACGGGTATAGTCTCTATCCAGTGTTTGTTTTTTCTTATTCACCGATAGTATTAATCCGTAAAGGTTTGGACTCTTAGGTGACCACAGATCTAAAGTGCCTTTTACTTTTGTTTTGAAGAGATAGGTTTTTGTAGAATTTGGAGATATAGTTAATTTTTCTTTTGTGAATGATAGACTATTTTCACCCAAAGACCAGTTAACCTCCGGGATTTCAAGAACTGATTTACCATTCTTATTTACCCAACAGTGTATATCTGCATTGAGATTAAATTTAACTTCTTTTTCTGTCGTATTTTTTAAAGTTACTTCAATTTCCAGTTCATCTTTGTTTACCCATGATTTTATATAAGTGTCGGAGACATAGACATTGGGAAATTTTTGTAGATAAACATCTTGCCAGATTCCAGCAATGTAAATTCCCCAAAAGGATCCAGCAACATAATTTCTGCGACCATATTTACCAGGATCATTTAGCCGACTACCATGAGCCACCCAAATTAGGATTTCAATGGTTTCACCTGCTTTAGCATAATCTGTTACATCAAAAGTGAAAGGTAAGAAGGAATCAAAGTGATCACCAACTTCATTGCCATTAATAAATATTTTTGAATAACCGGCAACTGCTTCAAAATGCAGGATGATTATGTTACCAGACCAATCAGCAGGAACTTTTATAGTTTTTTTCAACCAACCAGATTTTACATCATTCCATGAATCAGGATAACTGGGAAAGGTTCTGAAATCACCACCTTCTCCATTGGTAAAACCATTAACATTCCAGGGGGAAGGAATTTTGATTGGTGTTTTTTCCCAACTTGAGTTAATTGGTAATTCAGGGGATTTAATTTCTTCGAAAGAAATTTCTTCGGATAACTTGACAGGCATGAACTGCCAAAAACCATTGAGGCATATTTCATCTCTATAAGGTTTCTCAATATTTTTGATTATTCCCTCTTGTGGAGCAAATTCTTTGTTGAATCTTACTCCTCCTGCAATCAATAATTGCATTCCCAAAATAATTGAAATTAATAATGGCCTGACTATATGCTTTTTCAAAAATTTCTCCTTAGAATGTGACTTTTATTTTTTGTACCGGCTGTAATTGTCAATATACAAACAAAGATAGATTCAATTGGTAATATACAATAAAATAGATGCAAAAAAAACAATAAGTAAAGTACAAATTGTTCTTTTAAAATGTAATAGTTTATTGAGTAAGAATTATACTGGACTTAAATGTATTCCAGAATAATATGAATCATTTATTTGCCAACTCATTTAATATAGTATTTCCAAATTCTTTGGCTGCCTGAGGATTTTTACCTGTTATAATATTTCCATCCTTTACGACTCTATCCCAAAGCATTGTTACACCATCCATCTCTAATTTATAAAAGCATGTTGTTTTTTTACCATTCAAGATACCGGCATTTGCCAGAATATTTGGTGCAATGCAAATGGCAGATATGATTTTATTCTGCTTCACTGCATCCTGAGCAATTTTGTGGGCAACCTTGCTATCAAAATATTCTTTTGCACCCAAACCGCCTACAAAGACAATGGCATCAAAGTTTTCTACTTTTATATTCTCAAACAACATGTCAGGTTTTACTCTAATACCAAACATGCTGATAGCGCTATCAAGTGTTGTTGAAGCAGTTGTTACATGGACACTGGCATCAGTAAAAATTTCTTTAGGTTCAAAATATTCTTCATCTCGGAAATCTTTGCTACCGATAATCATTACAATATTTTTTCCTTCCAATTTTGGTTCTCCACCTTTAAGCAAGTCAAGCAATTGATTGTATAGTTTTTCTTTTTCACTGGGTCGCTTGGTTTGGTTTTCCAGTACTTTTCCAAATTTATTAATAATTATATGTTGAGGGATGCGAGGAAAGAATACACCTTGTTTAACTAAATCATCTTTTAATTTTTCATTCAACCTAACATGGTAACCTCTAAGATTGAAATCCTTGATCAATTTCAGCCATTTTTCATTATCAAGATCTTTATCGGAATTAAGGTAAAGCATTTCAATATCATTCTCTTTGAGGAAAATGTGTAGTGAATCACTATGCTTAAACTCAGAAATACATGGTGTACACCACGATGCCCATCTATCAATAAATACTGCTTTCCCTTTTAGTATGGACGTAATTTCATTCAAAGAGTTAATTGGTCTATCTTCGTCAAGAATGTAGATATCTCCAGGTAATTCTCCCACATCATCACTTGAATATCCTAGACTTGAAATTAAAATTGTTAGTGAAAAGATTAAAACTAAATGTTTCATTTGTACTCTCTTTCTAATTTGCGTTAACAACCAGGCTTAACAATACAGATTTCTAAGTAATTTTCATTGAATCGAAGGCAAAAAAACAAATACTAAAATGTTTCAAAATTCTGTTCTGGTTCGCTTTGGAGGCTACTTTCTCTTATTCGTGGCACTTGGTTCTTGATTTAACAAGAAAATCTTCACCTTTGATGGATTTCCTGTGTGAAACATGCGCACACCTGCTTTAATGAGTTTGGCCCAATCCTCAGTCTCTCCTTCGGCATGGGTTTGAACCAGTAATCCTTGACTCGTAGCGTATTGGATTAGTTCCAAAGTTTTATGGTTCGCAGGATCTGATTTGTCTAGGTTTATCTGTATCCACAGGGGATCGAATCTCGTTTTGATGTCGTCGATCTGTGCCTTAGTGGAAACCATGAACATTAGCAAACTCCTACTGTATGGAACACCATCAGCCTTGTATTGTGCGAATAGATCGGCCTTTTGGTAGGGCACACGGAAAATGACCCCCTCTAGTGCATTGTGTTTGATGACCAGTTGCATGATCTCTCTGAAATATTTGCTGACACCAGGCTTCAGATCCGCTTTGAAAATCGTGTGTCCCTTGCCCTGTTGAAGGAAATTCTCCAGGGTGGCTACCCGCTCTTTGGAAACACTGCCATCACGGTATCTTTTGTAGAGCAATTTCAGTTCGGCAAGAGTCATATTGCCAGTTGTTCCCGTCCCGGTGGTTTCACTGTCGATAGTAGAGTCATGTATAATGACAAAACAACCATCCTTTGTATGCTGGATATCAGTTTCGTAGAGGTCATAGCCCTTGTTCTCGCAAATCAGGATGTTCGACACTGAATTTTCCGGTGCTTGGTCAGCCTTATCATTCTTATATCCACCTCGATGTGCTGCGATCAAGATGGTTTTGGAAGAAGAATTGAGCATTTCGTTGAGGTTGCTGGATGACTGCTCTTTTTGTACTGGATTACAACTGGCTAAAGATCCAATAGAAATAATTAATATTAATTTATTTAAATAATTCATACTTTTTTCTATTTATTATTATTACTGCTATTCGTTATTTTTTTGCCTTTTCAGTATTTTAACAATTCTATTATTTATGATTTCTGATAAGTTCCAATTGTACAGTTTAGGATCAGTTGTACTGTAGAACTCAATAACAACAGCATCAAGGTCTTTGTGATATTTTGCAAAACTTTGGTATCCCGGAACCCAACCTGAATGTTCATACTTATAAACGGAAGCATATATTTCCTGTTCTCCTGGCTCAAACAATGATCCATTGTTCAATGCCCTTAGAAAGTTACCGATGTCTTCTGCAGTAGCATGCATACCATGATCGTTTGCTTTTAAATCATAGGGATATCCTACATGATAGCCACTCATCACATCCTCTATATTCACTTCATTGAGCGAACTAAAGGTATTGTTAAGATTTAGCGGAATTAGAATTTCTTCCTTTATGAATTGAAAGTTATCATAACCCAGTACATCATCCATTATCTTATTGATTAAAAGGTAATTTGTATTACAATATTCATAGTCTTCATTGGGCTCAAAGTTGGCCGATTTGTCCAGGATCAATGCCAGACTTTCTTCATAGGTTTCTGTTGGATTTGCCCAGAAATTCGGAGCGTCAGTAAAATTGGGAATGCCACTTCTATGCTGTATCATCAATCTTAAAGTGATTTTGTTTGAGTATTCGATTCTTCCCACAAGTTCCGGTAAATAATCAGCGATTGTTTTATCAAAAGAAAGTCTTCCAGTACTTACCAATTTGGTAACAGCCACAGCATCATATAGTTTGCTAATGCTGGCAATCTTAAAGAGTGCGTGAGGTTTGGCAGGTATCTTTGATTCTCTATTATGCCAACCGGAAGCTAAATACTGAGGTGATTGACCGGCTTGGTCTATATAAACAATCATTCCGTCAAATCCATGACCAATGGCTTCATCTAACTGTTCCTGAATCGTAATCGGTAGCGGAAGTATCCATGCCTTTACTAATAGCCATGGTACAAAGAATAAGGAGGATATGGACGCTATTATGAACGCTATCCTCAGAACTTGTTTTATTTTTTTCTTTTTCATATTATGTTATTCTTTCAATCCAATAATTTGTTTACTAATGAGAGTACTTATTTATATTTAAAATGAGTAGCAAAATTTTTAATAAACTTAATTAATATTTTAGGAAATCTGCATTGTATGTTTTTATGTACAATGAATAAGAATCAGTGAATGATGTGTCTATTTATAATATTTAGTTGATTACCCTTTTTTCTCCATGGGAACAGTGAGAATTAATCATTTTCCATTTGTTATTTTCATATCTGCAAACAGAAGTTAAAATTGCATTTGTAATATAATGGTGGTTATCATTAGTAATATAATCCCAATTATAATTTAATGTTACAATCCCTGAACGTTTACTTAATACAGTGACTTGAATTTCATTTACTATATGTTTATAATGTTTATGATTTTTTCTGTCATACTCCATACTTTCATATACAATGGATTTCCATTTTTCAAAAGTTTGAATATGAATGCCATCAAGAGTAAAACTAAAATCATCACTATTAGTAAAATCTTGTAAAAACTTTTCTTCTTTAAATGGTGGTTCCCAGTGCTTCAGATTTCCAA
>Ga0070729_10007851_pt1 | contig 10117 bp, 12 predicted proteins | sample tdDd472_FD_66725 | JGI IMG/M metagenome (GOLD analysis project Ga0070729, IMG submission 66725) | Marine sediment microbial communities from the Atlantic coast under amendment with organic carbon and nitrate - tdDd47.2 | ecosystem: Environmental > Aquatic > Marine > Coastal > Sediment | place...
TTTCCCGGACGAGGAGGCGCTCGGCGCGGCCTGCAGCGGCACCTATTTCGAACGCCATCCGCTGCCCGATCCCGAGCCGTGGCTGAGTATCGCCTCGCCCGCCGATCGGCTGCGGCGGGGATTGCGCGAGACCTACGCTTTCTATCGCGAGGCCGACCCGATGTTGAGCAGCGTCTATTGGGAGTCCCGCGACACGCAAATCATGGCCCCCTTCTTTGCCCATTTCGACCGGGCCGTCGACGTTCTCGTTGCCGCGTGGAAGGTCAGGGGACGCGCGAAGAGGCTGCTGCGCGCCGGGATCGGACTGGCGCTTTCCTACGAGACTTGGCATCGCCTCACCCACGACAAGGGGCTGTCTGACAAACAAGCCGTCGATCTTATGATGCGCCTGACCTGCGAATGTCCCGAAACCACGGACAAGGCCTGACCCGCCGCGACGGCCCGGCAGCCTCCTACCGGGCAGGCCGTCGTCGAGGCGATCGTCTCCCGGTTCGGCGCCATCGTCATTACCTCGTCCGTGGCCGCCACCCGCGGCGATCCGGCGTCTACGCCTGTATCACCGCCGAGCACGCCAGGATCGGCCGCGACGGAACCGAATTCTTCAATGAAACGATCCCCTTTGGCCGCCACGACACGCCGGATGAAATCGCCCGGTCGATTCTGTATCTTGCTTCCGAGCAGTCGAGCTTTACGACCGGATCGATGCTGATGGTCGACGGAGGGACGAGCACATGACGACGACGAAGCCGGACCGCGACGCCGAGAGCGTCGAGCAGGATGGCGCCATCGGCCTCGGTCCGCTCGAAGGCTTCATCGGTTTCCACCTGCGCCTCGCCCAGGACGTTTCCTTCCGGACCTTCGCCAGGCATGCCGGCAAGCCGCGTCTCAGGCCCGGACGCTTCGCCGCGCTGATGCTGATCGGGCAGAATCCCGGCCTGACCCAGATGGACCTGAGCCGGGCGATCGCCCGCGACAAGTCGACCGTCACTCCGCTGGTGCAGGGGTTGCAGCGCGAGGGCCTGGTCAGCCGCACCGTCTCCACGACCGACCGCCGCCGCGTCTCCCTGCGGCTGACCGAAGCCGGCGAGGCGGCGCTGGACGCGCTGCTCGACCACGCCGCCGAGCACGACCGCAAGCTCGACGCCATCGTCGGCGACAGGAAGGCGGAATTCCTGCACCTGCTCAAGAAGATCACCGGCGAGCTTTCCTGACCATCGAGCTTTCCCGAGTTTCAACCCGCCTGAAGGATCGCCTCCGAACCGATCACCACGTCGAGCAGTTCGGTGGTGATCTCCTCCTGCCTCAAGGTCTGCACCTGGCGCTGCAGCAGGGAGAGCTTGTCGGCGATATTGCCGTCGGCCGCCTCCATCACCTTGAGCCGGGCGCCGTTCTCGCTGGCGAGCGATTCCATCACCGCGCTGGCGATCTCGGCGAACAGGTATTCGTTCGCCAGATGCTCGAGCAGCGCTTCGGCGGAAAGGTGATGCAGCGGCGGGCCGGCTTGCGTGGTGCGGGTCAGCAGCGCCGGATCGAGCGGCAGGATGCGCTTCGATACCACTTCCGCCGCGCCGCCGCCTCGCCGGTGGCTGCCATAGACGATCCGCGCCCGCCCCGCCGTGGCGAGCCGCGCCGCGACCCGGCGGGAGATTCCGAGGATGCCGCCGACCCGCGTCGCCATCGGGAAGTCCTCGGCGACCGCGGTCTCCCGTTCCAGCGCCTGGGTCGCGCCCCGGCGGCCGACCACCACCAGCCGGCCGCCCGGGCCGACGGCGCCCGTCGCCGCGTCGAGCAGCCGCTCGTTGAAATCGCCGACGAAACCGTGCTCGGAGCACACCACGATGGTCACGCCGTCATGATCCGCCTGGTCTTGGGCAAGCGCCGCCCGTTCGGGTATCAGCGAGGCGCCGGCGGCGATGGCATCCTCGACCACCTCCACATAGGCGCGGACCCCGTCGAGCGCGGCGAGCGCGTCCTGAAGATGCGAGGCGGCGAGCGCCCGGAGCGCCCGGATCAGGTCGCGCAGGTCATGAAGGCTGGAAAGGCGCGCCTTCAGGCGCGGCAATTGCTCCATCTCACCCGCCCTCGTCTCCGGAAGGCGCGAGCTCTTCCAGCAATCGGTCGATGGCGGCCATCAGCGCCGTCCGGTCGTCTTCGGAAAGATCGCCGCCCGCCTCGAGCCGGGCGACAACGCGCGGGCAGGTTTCGCTGATCCAGTCACCCACCCGCGCCTTGAACCGCGCCACCACCGGAAGCGGCACCGCGTCGAGCTTGCCTTCGCCGACGGCGGCGAGCAGCGCCACCTGCTCCGCCATGGAAAGCGGCCGGTTTTCCTGCTGCGCCAGGATGGCGCGGATGCGCTTGCCGTGGTCGATGGTCCTTCGCGTCCGTTCGTCTGCCATGGCGCCGAAGCGGGTGAAGACCTCGAGTTCGAGGAACTGGGCGTATTCGAGCTTCAGGGATTCCGCCAGCCGCTTCATCGCCGGCGCCTGGGTCTTGCCGCCGACCCGCGAGACGCTCATGCCGACGTTCACCGCCGGTTTCTGGCCCTCGTAGAACAGCTTCGGCTCGAGATAGATCTGTCCGTCGGTGATCGAGATCAGGTTGGTTGGGATATAGGCGGTGAGATTGCCGCCTTGCGTTTCGGCGATGGGCAGCGCGGTCAGCGAGCCGCCACCGAGTTCGTCAGACAGCTTCGCCGCCCGTTCGAGCAGCCGCGCGTGCAGATAGAACACGTCGCCGGGATAGGCCTCGCGCCCAGGCGGCTTCCTGAGCAGCAGCGACAATTCCCGATAGACCACCGCATGTTTGGTGAGATCGTCGATGATCAGCAGAGAGTCGCGGCCACTGTCGCGGAAATATTCGGCCATGGTGCAGGCGGCATAAGGCGCGATCCACTGCGCGCCCGGCGGCGCGTCGGCGGTGGCGGCGACGAAGATCGACCGGTCGAACGGCCCGAGCCGGCGGACGGTCTCGACCACATTGTTCACCGTCGAGGCCTTCTGGCCGACGCTGACATAGATGCAGACGACTTCGGACTTGCGCTGGTTGATCATGGTGTCGACGGCCAGCGCCGTCTTGCCGGTCTTGCGGTCGCCGATGATCAGCTCGCGCTGGCCGCGCCCCAGAGGGATCATCGCATCGACCACCGTGAGCCCGGTCATCAGCGGCTGGGTCACGAGCGCCCGGTCGACGATGCCCGGCGCCGGCCGCTCGATCGGCTCCAGCCGAGCCGCCTCGATCGCACCAGCGTCGTCGAGCGGCGCGCCGGTAGGGTCGACCACCCGGCCCAGAAGCCCCTCGCCCACCGGCACCCGCAGGATCTCGCCGGTGCCGCGGACCCGGCTGCCGGCCTTGATCGCCTCGCCGCTGCCGAGCAGCACGCAGCCGACCGCGTCCTCCGCGACGCGCAGGGCAAAGCCCAGGGTGCCGTCCTCGAAATGCAGCAATTCGTCGAGCCGCGTCCACGGTAGCCCGGAGACGGTAGCGACGCCGTCGCCGATTTGCTCGACCGTCCCCACATGTTCGAGCGTTGGAGCCAGCGGCTCCTCTTCGAGCCGCTTTCGCGCCTCCGGCAGCCATCCGCTCAGGGATTTTCCAAGCTCAGTCATTGCCTTGCAACGCGTCCTCCGCCTTGCGCAATTGCTCGGCCCAACTGAAATTCACCACCGCATGGGGAAAGCGCAGCTCGGCGCCGCCGAGGATCTTCGGATCGGTCTCGAAGGAAAGGTCATGGTCCTTGCCGATCGCCGCGCCGAGCCGCTCCGACCAACCCCGTTTCTGCTCGTCGTCGAGCGACGTCGCGGTGACAAGCGTGACCTTCGCGTCGGCGGCTTCGAGTTCCTTGTCGAGCCTCCGGCGCTCGTCGGCGGGCAGCGCTTCCAGATAGGCCTCGATCCGTTCGGCGAGGCCGTCTCCCGGCGCGCCGGCGCCCGAGTCCCGGATCAGCCGGCCGGCGAGATCGGCCGCCGTCTTCGCCATTTCGCCGCGAAGCTCCCTGAGCACGCCTTCCCGCTCCCGCGTCAGCGACTTGCGGGCGTCCTCCACCAGCGCGTCCGCCGATGTCTTCGCCGCGGCCAGCATCTTGCCGCGCTCTTCTTCCATCGCCGCGTGCAGCCGGTCGAGTTCCGCCTGGCGTTCCTCGGCGAGCTTCGTCCTGTCCTCCTCAAAGCGACGGCGTTCCGCCTCCGCCTCCGCCTTCAGCGCCTCGGCGTCGGCGAAGGCCTTTTCGGAAAGTTCGCGCCGCTTCTCGATGACCGCGCGCACCGGCCGGAACAGCACCCGCGACAGGAGCCAGACCAGGACGAGGAAATTGATCCCCTGAAGCGCCAGCGTCCACCAGTCGACGGTCATCAGCTTCCAACGAACGGATTGGCGTAAAGCAGCAGCAGGGCGATGACGAGACAGTAGATCGCCATGGTCTCGATCATTGCCAGCCCGACGAACAGGGTCCGCGACACGGTGCCGGCGGCTTCCGGCTGCCGGGCGATGGCGTCCATCGCCGCGGCGATCGCCCGCCCCTCCGCCAGCGCCGGACCGATGGCGCCGAAGGAGACCGCCAGCGCCGCGCCGATGATGCTCAGCATTTCGATTGTCATGATCGTTTCACTCCGTTGTCAGGCTTCGACGCTGCCGACCGCCGCACCGATGAACACCGCCGCCAGCACCGTGAAGATATAGGCCTGGATGAGGCCGATCAGGATGCCCAGCAGCATGAACGGGATCGGCAGGAACAGGCCGGCGAGGAAAACCACGATGGCGATGACGAATTCGTGGCTCATGATGTTCCCGAATAGGCGGATCATCAGCGAGAAGGTCCGCGTCAGCTCGGAAAGCACGTTGAGCGGCAGAAGCAGCGGGCTCGGTTCGATGTAATGGCGGGCGTAGTTGCCGATGCCTCGCGCGGAAATGCCGAAATAATGCGCCGAGAGGAACACGATCGCCGCCAGCACCGCCGGCGTCTCGATATGTCCGGTCGGCGGCTTCATCCCCGGCACGATCGCCGACAGGTTGGCGAAGACCAGGAACAGGAACAGGCTGCCGAGCAGCGGCAGGAACGGCCAGGGATCGCGCCGGACGATGTCGCGCACCTGATCGGCGAGCGTCTCGACCACCAGTTCGAGCACCGTCTGCACGGTGCCCGGATGGATGCGGGCCTTGCGGGTTCCCAGCCAGCTCAGCCCGACCAGCACGGCCATGATCGCCCAGGTGGTGACCACCGGCCGGCTGATCGGCACCGGACCGAGATGGAACAGGATGTCGGGCGCGAGCGGGCTGGTTTCCATCGTAGGGCCAATCGACAGCTATCGTTGCGGTGCAGGCGTGGCCCATTTCGTTCCTGGTGGTGTTAGGAAACGCGCCGTAGCGCGGGCCCACTTCAAGTGTTTCATAATACCGTCCAGGAGCGAAATGGGCCTCGTCCGAAGGATTTGACTGGATTTCTCCATTTTCGCACCACTCCTCGTCGAATAGACGCTGCCTGTCCTTCCTCGTCGTAGCACGAAACTGAAAAAATCCAGTCAAACCTGCGCCACAACGATAGCTGTCGATTGGCCCTACCCCCACTTCAGCAGATGCCGCACGGCAATGCGGGCGAGGAGGAAGCCGCCGAGCCCGGCGATCAGCGGCAGGGCGCCGTATTGGGCGGCGTACCAGAGCACCGCCGCGATCAGGCCGAAGCGGACGAGGACCAGCGGAATGATTCCGAGCGCGGAGCCTTCCGAGGCGATCAGGTCGACCGATCGGCGCAGCAGGTAGAAATGCGCCAGTCCGGCCAGGAGGCCGAGGCCGAGAAACGGGATCGCCGCGAGGATTTCATTGCCGGTCATTCCCTGTCGATCCTCTTCCAGGCGAGCCAGCTGCCGAAGGCGACGCCGAGAAAGATCAGCGCGCCGCTGTAGAAAATGCCGGTACCGAACTTCGTGTCGAGCCAGCGGCCGGCGAGCACGCCCAAGAGCGTCGGCACGACGACGAGCCAGCCGAGCGCGCCGACCATCGAAAGGTTCTGCCAGAGCGAGCGTTCGCCTTCGCGCTTCCAGGTCTCGCGCCGGCGTTGCCGCTTGTCGACGGCATCCTTCATCTCGCGTTGCTCGTGGTTCTCGGCCCGGCCGTTCATGGCGCGAACCCTCCGTCTTCGGTCCAGTCTTGCGATGTCTGCAAGGACGGCGGCGCAGAGGGAGCCGGCTGGCGGCCGGCGGAAAGATACCGCTGGATCTGGCGGATCGTCGCAAGATGCAGCCGGGTCGAGGCGACCCGCGATTCCTCTTCCGCGTCGACCTCCGCGCGGAAGCGTTCGAGCACCGCGTCTCCGAGCCGCTGCAGCGTGTCCTCGCCGACCGCCTCGCGGGTGGCGATCTCCACCGTCGCCCCGTCCTTGACCGTCAAGACTCCGCCGCGCAGAGCCGCGTGATGCTCGGCTCCGCCCTCGTCCCGCCAAGTGATGACCGAGACCGCGAGCACGGTGATGAAATCGGCGTGGCCGGGCAGGATGCCGAAGGCGCCGGTCGGATCCTCGGCGCGGACATGGCGCACATCGGCCGCGTCGACGACGATCTCGGTCGGCGTGGCGATCACCAGTCTCATGCCGCCCGGCTCCCGTCTTCGCCGCTGCCGCCCTTCGCCGCCGCCTTCTCCTTGGCCCGCGCGTCCTCGATGGTCCCGACCATGTAGAGCGAGGTTTCGGCCCAGCCGTCGGCCTCGCCGTCGAGGATCGCCCGGCAGCCCTTGAGCGTCTCCTCGAGCGGGATCGCCGCGCCGGGCAGACCGGTGAATTGCGAAGTTACCGCGAAGGGCTGGGTGAGGAAGCGGATCAGCCGCCGCGCCCGGCCGACGGCGTCGCGGTCGGCGCGGCTGAGTTCCTCCATGCCCAGGAGCGAGATGATCTCCTGCAATTCGCGATACTGCTCGACCAGCCGGCGCACTTCCTCGGCTGTGTCGTAATGTTCCTGGCCGACGATCCTCGGATCGAGCATGGTCGAGGTCGAGGCGAGCGGATCGATGGCCGGATAGAGCCCCTGGCTCGCCATGTCGCGGCTCAGCACGATCGAGGAATCGAGATGGGTGAAGGTCTGGGCGACGGCCGGATCGGAGAAATCGTCCGCCGGCACGTAGACCGCCTGGATCGAGGTCACCGCCGCGCGCTTCACCGAGGCGATGCGCTCTTCCAGTTCGGCGATCTCGGAGGCGAGCGTCGGCTGATAGCCGACCCGCGAGGGCAGCCGGCCGAGCAGCCCGGACACCTCGCCGCCGGCCTGCACGAAACGGAACACGTTGTCGATCAGCAGGAGTACGTCCTGGCCGAGCACGTCGCGGAAATGCTCGGCGACGGTCAGCGCCGTCATCCCCACCCGCCAGCGCGCGCCGGGCGGCTCGTTCATCTGGCCGAAGACCAGAGCGGTGCGGTCGAGGACGCCGGATTGTTGCAGTTCGAGCCACAATTCGTGACCCTCGCGCGAGCGCTCGCCGATGCCTGCGAAGACCGAGATGCCGGCATAGCGCTCCACCGTCGAATGGATCAGCTCCATGATCAGCACGGTCTTGCCGACCCCGGCGCCGCCGAACATCGCCGCCTTGCCGCCGCGCGGCAGCGGGCTGAGGAGGTCGATGACCTTGATGCCGGTTAGGAACAGTTCGGCGCCGCCGCGCTGTTCGGTCAGTCGCGGCGGTTTGCGATGGATCGGATCGCGCGGCGCGTCGGCGGGAATTTCCGGGCCGTGGTCGATCGGCTCACCGATGACATTGATGAGCCGTCCCAGCACCGCCGGCCCCGTCGGCACCCGGATCGGCATGCCGGTGTCGCGGACCGCCACCCCGCATCTCAGTCCCGCCGTCTCCTGCATGGCGACGCCGCGGATGGTGAGCGGATCGAGATGCTGATGCACTTCGACCACCAGCCGGGTGGGGCCGTCCCAGTCGATTTCCAGCGCGGTGTTGATCGCCGGCAGCGCGCCGGGCGGAAACGTGACGTCGACGACCGACCCGGAAACCGCTGTGACGCGCCCGGTTGGATCGTCCTCGCTGCGATCGTCCTCTTTCGCGATGTCGTTCGCCATGATCCCGGTTTCGGTGATCGCCCGGCGGTCCGGGCTTAGACCACCCTGTTTACGTCCATTCGTCCGGTTTCGCAAAAGGCCGTTCGACGCAGGCGCCGGTCGGAAAGCCCGTCTGCGCGCCACAAGGAGACCACACGGGCAGGTCCCGGGACGGAGATGTGGCGCAAGCCGCATTCCGCCGTCCGGCCGTGGGGGCGACCAACCGAGGCAGCGACCGTGGCCTATATTCGTTTCGTCCGCCCCAATCGCATCGAGGACCAAAGCCACCGGGAGGGGTTCTTCTGCGCAGCTTACGAACTGCGCTACATGGCTGGCGTCGACGCGCATACCTCGGAGCAGCTCGAGGCGCTGCTGAGCTGGTTCCACGAGAACCTCCCGGTCCCCGAACGGTTCAACCGCACCGGATCGAAGGGATACTGGCATCGCAACGCCAAGGGACTGAGCTGGTACAAGGACGAGGCGACGACGGCGATCGCGCGGTCGTTCGAACTCGTCCGGCTGTTGTCCGACAACGGCTTTCCCACCGAGATCCTGAAAACCGACCGCGTCGGCTACATCGTCTACGAGGACGACCACCAGGTGGTCGCCGAACCGTTTTCCGACACCCCCACCTGACCGCGTGTTTCTTCTAAAGCCACGCCACCACGACGAGCGCCGCCACGCCGATAACAAACCCGGCCACCGCCAGCTTCCAGGCGTCGCGCCGGTGTTTGAGCCCGGGCCAGCCGAGCGGCTTGATGATCTGGACCAGCGCGACCAGCGCGAAAAAAATCAGGATGAACTTGGAAATCGGTCCGGCCTCGCGAGTTGGATCCTCTCCTTACGACGGATCGGCCCGGAAGGAAATCCGGCCGCCACGGAATTCGCCGGTCACTCCTTCGGAGACACCATCGTCCGCTCCGCCATTTTCTCTTCGGCGAACCGCGTCAGTTCCTCGAAGCACTCGAACGCGATGTCCCGCAGCCAGGCGATCCCCGGATCGTTGGCGAGCCTCGAACTCCACAGGAAGGCGAAGGACGGATCGATGCCGGCAACCGGCGTCTCCGCGAGACTCAGGCCGTAGCGGTCGATGTCGTCGACCAGCGCGATGCCGAGGCTGGTCGCGAGGTAGTCCGTTCGCGCCAGCACCGGGGCGATGCCGCCGAAATCGGGTATGCGGGCGCCGACGCGGCGCTCCTGCCCGGCATCGGCGATCCCCTGATCCACGGTCGTCCGAGCGACGGTGCCGAGCCCGACCACCAAATGCGGCCAGCGCAGCCATTCGGCGAGCGACCAGCCGTCGAGCGCCGGATGGCCGGTCCGGGCGAAGACGCAGGCCCGCGTCGGCGCCATCACCCGTTGCGACACGCCCTCGGGCAACGGGCTCTCGTTGCCCAGCATGGCGAGATCGACCAGCCCTTCCGCGACCTGGGAATAAGCCCGCTGCGACGGAGAGGTCCATTCGAGGTTGACGTTCGGCGCTTCCGCGTTGACCCGCTCGAACACCCGGCTCATCAGCCCCGGAATGGTCAGCAGCGCGACGCGGAAGGTGCGCTCGCTGGTCGCCGGATCGAAGGGCGCGGGCGGCGTCACCACCCGTTCGATCGACCGCAGGATCGGCCTTATGTCCTCGATCAGCCGCAAGGCGAAGGGGCTCGGCTGCATCTTGCCGCCGACCTTGACCATCAGCGGATCGTCCAGTTGCTCGCGCAGCCGGCGCAAGGCGTGACTGACCGCCGATTGGGTCCGCCCCAGCTTTTCCGCCGCCACGGTGACGCTGCGCGTCTCCATCAGCGCGTCGAAGGTGACGAGCAGGTTGAGGTCGAGGCGATGAAGATGAATTTCGTTCATATCCTATGAAATCAATTCGTTTGTATCATGCAAGTTTTTCTCCGATTTCTGGGTAGGCGAGAGAAACGACCCACCCAGCGAGGAGATTACCATGTCATTGAAAATCATCGGATCGGGCTTCGGCCGCACCGGCACCATGACCATGAAGGACGCGCTCGGCGTGCTCGGCTTCGGGCCCACCCACCACATGACCGAGATCATCGAGAACCCGGACCAGCTCCGCCATTGGCAGGCGATCT
>Ga0070729_10007853_pt1 | contig 10116 bp, 6 predicted proteins | sample tdDd472_FD_66725 | JGI IMG/M metagenome (GOLD analysis project Ga0070729, IMG submission 66725) | Marine sediment microbial communities from the Atlantic coast under amendment with organic carbon and nitrate - tdDd47.2 | ecosystem: Environmental > Aquatic > Marine > Coastal > Sediment | place...
CTAAAGACAGCTTGGAACTGTTTGGGATCATAGGAAAGGCTGTTTAGTCCGGAGTTTTCCCGAAGAATTTTTTGAGGCTAAAAAAATTCGTGACATATACCGGAAGACGTGGTATTGGGTCATCCAGAATGAAAGGAAATCCAAGATGATGCAAGCTTCCATATCCAGGGTCAACATTGCATGCCAGGCGACCGGCGCTGCTGCGGCAGCCGCTGCTGGCGGGCCTTCGGTCCTGGAGGGGAGCAAATGATCTGATTTCCCCATAAAAAAACCAGGGCTGCAGGCAATCGACCGCAGCCCTTTTTAGTTTTAAGGGCTGCAGAGGAATCCAGCAGCCTTTTTTATTTGAAGGACAAGGAGGATTATCTCTCATGCGGACAGGAATCGTACACATTGGCGCAGAAGAACTGAATTATGAAATTAGAAATATCGTGCGGGTCGCCGATAAACTCCAAGAACTGGGAGTTCCCGTCTATCTGGAAAATATCGGCGATCCAGTGGCAAAAGGTGAAAAGATCCCCGATTGGATGAAAAAGATCGTTTCCCGGCTGGTTATGGAAGACAGCTGCTACGGCTACTGCCCCACCCAAGGACTGCTCGAAACGCGCGAGTTTATAGTGGCCATGAACAACGGCAACGGCCATTGCCGAATCACCCCGGACGATGTCATTTTTTTTAACGGTCTTGGAGATGCCATAACCAAAACTTATGGATTTTTACGCCGTACCGCCCGTGTGATAACGCCGTCACCCACTTATACGACCCACTCTGCATGCGAAGCAGCCCACGCCGGTCTGCCGCCGGTCTCATATCCTCTCGATCCGCACAACCACTGGTTTCCGGACGTCCATGAACTGCGGCGACGGGTCAAGTATAATCCGGCCGTAGCCGGTATTTTACTGATCAACCCCGATAATCCGACAGGTGCTGTTTATCCGGCAGATTCGCTCAGGGAAATTGTTGATATTGCGGCAGAATTCAACCTTTTTATCATCGCCGATGAAATTTATCAGAATCTGGTTTTCAACGGCCAGAAGACCCAACCGCTGGCTGCGGTCATCGGTGAAGTTCCGGCTATTTCCATGAAGGGGATTTCCAAGGAACTCCCCTGGCCCGGTTCCCGATGCGGTTGGATCGAAGTGTACAATGCTCAGAGAAAACCCCAGTTTGAAACGTACATCAAGAGCATTCTCAACGCCAAAATGGTTGAGGTCTGTTCAACAACCCTCCCCCAAAAGGCCCTTCCGCACATCCTGCAGCACCCCGAATACCCGGCATACCTGGAAAAACGACGCCTGCGTTACGAAAGGTTCTCACAGATCGCCTACGATCGGCTCAAAGATATCCCCGGTGTGCTGGCAAACCGGACCAACGGTGCGCTGTATATGAGTGTGACTTTTGAAGATGGCCTCCTGAACAATCGGCAAACCCTGCCCATTTCCAATCCATCCGTTGGTGAACTGGTGGAAACACTGACTTCCGGTCCGCATATAAATCCGGATAAACGGTTTGTATATTACCTGCTGGCTTCCACTGGAATTTGTGTAGTTCCCCTGACGTCCTTTAACACGAGCTTGCAGGGGTTTCGAGTCACCCTTTTGGAACCGGATGAGGATCGCTTTCACACGATGATCGATACACTTGGAAAGGGAATCAATGACTATATCAAATCGGAAGAAAGCCAATCCGGATAGTTCGTGAAAACAGCCATTCCGAATTTCTCGTGGTCAACACCATCCAAATCAGGACATGAATTATTTAATTTGTTGATATTTCGACAGACACATCGTAATAAATACCTGATGAAAATCGAGTAGATGCTGCCGGTAAAGACTTATGAAGAATCGGATAAATGAATTTATCGGTTTGACGGTCATCTTGCTTCTGTTTACAGCCTGCAATCCGTTCAAACCTCAGATAAGACAATCGCCGGCCGGTGAACTTCCGGAAACTTTTTCTCTTTATTCCAAGGAATCCGATCCGTTGGGGCGGTGGTGGGAAGAATTTCATGATTCCGAACTCACCGGACTGATCGAAGAAGCCTTGGCCGACAATTTGACCCTGAAAGAAGCCTGGTCGCGCCTCAATCAAGCCCAGTCATTGGCCGTTCAGGTCGGAGCGGCACTTTATCCGGATCTGACCGGCACCGCCGGTGCTTTTTATGACCGTCGAAGATCAGACACCGGATCTCCAAAAACCGAATCGAATGATGTCTATTCTCTGGGTCTTATCAGCAGCTATGAACTGGATCTCTGGGGGCGTATCCGGTCCGCCCGGGAAGCCGCTTTGCTGGATGTGACTGCCGCCCGGGAGGAAGTGAATACGGCCGCCATGACACTGACTGCCGAGGTTGCCCGGCGCTGGATATTCATTATTTCCCAGCAGATGCAAAAACGGCTTTTGGAACATCAGCTTCAAGTCAACCGGACATACCTGGAGCTTATTGAACTAAGATTTCGAATGTCCATGGTGTCAGCCCTTGATGTTTATCAACAAAAACAAATTGTTGAAGACATAAAAGCTGAAATCCCACTGGTTGTGGCCGAAGAACAGGTGTTGAGACATGAGCTGGCGCTTTTGCTGGGAAAACCACCACAGACTCAATTGAAAATCGGCAGGGTCGTCATGTCTGAACCGACTGAAATTCCGGCAACCGGACTGCCTGCCGATCTTCTCTCATCACGTCCGGATTTGCGAAGGGCCGGAATGCGTCTGAAAGCGGCAGAATGGCAAGTGGCGGCCGCCCGGGCAAATCGCCTGCCGGCAATTCGCCTGACCGCCGGAGCCCAATACGGGGAGGGCGATATGGACGTGCTTTTCGATAACTGGATCCTCAGCCTGGCGGGCAATTTGACGGCACCGATATTCGATGGAAATCGGCGGGCAGCGGAAGTGGACCGCAGGGAGGCTCTTGTGGATGAAAATTTGTTCGCTTACCGACAAGCGGTTTTAACGGCCATAAAAGAAGTCGATAATGCCCTCGTCATCGAGTCCAAGCAACGGGAACACATCAAAGGGCTCGAAAAGGTTGAGAGTGCAGCCCGCAAGGCCCTCGAAGAGGCAGGGGTTCGCTATCGCAACGGGCTTAACGATTACCTGCCGGTACTGACCCAGTTATTGGCGGTTCAGAGGCTCGAGAGGGATTTAATCCGGCAGCGGGCAAACCTTTTTAATGCACGTATCAGTCTCTATCGAGCCTTGGGCGGAACATGGACGGAATCGCTGACTCCTTGAGGAATAAGGCTTACCTTGTTAAACAGGAATGAGAATAGTGGATGATAAGCAAAGCAAAAAGATTCCGGAAAAACAGCTGAACCCTGCCCGAAGGCGGCGACCCATTGTCAGGATTATCCTGTCGCTGCTCATACTCGCCGGCGGCGTGGTCGGGGCATCTTACCTAAAAAACAGTGCGCCCCGGACCCAGAAGCGGCCGCCGGTTAAATTGAGCTCCACGGTTCAAGTCCTGACGGTGACACGTTCCGACTATCAGATTGTCGTAACGGCAATGGGAACCGTTATTCCTGCCCGGGAAGTACTGCTGAAATCCCGTGTGTCCGGAGAAATCGTAGAGATCCATCCCGAGTTCACGGAAGGCGGGTTTTTAAAAAAACACACAAAAATTCTTCAGATCGATCCGCTGGACTACGAGCTGGCACTGGCCCGCAAGCGGAGTTCGGTGACCGATGCCGAGTATACCCTGAAACTGGAGCTGGGACATCAGGCGGTGGCCAAGCGCGAATGGGAGCTGTTAAACGAGGGCAAGCCAGCCCAAGATATGGAGAAGGAACTGGCGCTGCGCCAGCCCCACTTAAATAAATCCAGAGCAAATCTTACAGCAGCCGAGGCCGAGCTAAAGGCGGCAATGCTCGATCTTGAGCGAACCCAAATCAGGGCGCCTTTCAATGCCATGGTACGTTCCAAATCAGTGGATCTAGGGTCTCAGGTGACGCCGCAAGAGCCCCTGGCCGAACTGGTGGGAACCGATACTTACAGAATTCAGGTGTCCATACCGGTGGATCGCCTTGAATGGATCCAAACGCCCAGCCAAGCCGGTGATCCGGGTTCCAAAGCCCGGATCGTTTACGGCCAGGGTCATGAACGCAGCGGCCGCGTCATCCGGCTCATGGGGGATCTGGCAGCCGAAGGACGCATGGCCCGAATTCTTGTGGAAGTTGCGGACCCGCTGAGGTTGAATGCTGCCACTCAGGATCGCACACCCCTAATCATCGGCGAGTACGTCCGGGTAGAAATCCAAGGGCGAAAACTTGACGGTGTATTTGAAATTCCGCGATCGGCATTGAGAGATCATTCCAGTGTCTGGCTGGTCGGTGAAAATCAAACATTGGAAATCCGGCAGGTACGGCCGATCTGGCGCGACCCAGAGATGGTTTTCTTAAAAGATGCACTGAAACCCGGTGAACACTTGATAGTCTCGGATTTGGCTGCACCGGTGGAAGGTATGATGTTGCGTGTCGATGCTTCGAAATCCGAAATGAAGCGTGGATCCCCTGTAAAGAAAAATCCCCAAGGGACAGGAGTTCCTAAAGAATGAGCAGCCTGCCGCAAAATGATTCCAAAAAAAAGGGTGTCATCGCCTGGATGACCGCACATCCCGTAACGGCCAACCTGATCATGCTGGTACTTCTGGTGGGAGGATTTTTTTCGGGTTACCTCATCAAGAAAGAAGTTTTCCCTTACTTTGAACTGGATCTTGTCCAAATCACCGTTCCCTATCCCGGTGCCAGCCCTCAGGAAGTGGAAAAAGGTATTATTTTGGCCATAGAGGAAGCGGTTCAGGGCCTGGAGGGTGTTAATGAAGTCCGGGCATCTGCCAGAGAAGGGGTTGGAACAGTTACCGTAGAGATGATCGAAGGCGAAAATCTGCAAAAGCTAGGGCAGGACATCCAGAGCGAAGTGGATCGGATCACTTCTTTCCCCGAAGAAGCTGAAAAGCCAAGGGTGGTGATTGTTTCCAGAAAGCGTTATGTGGTGTCGCTGGCGCTTTACGGCGATCAAAGCGAGAGGGTTTTGCGGGAATATGCCGAGTATTTGCGGGATCGGTTGCTTCAGGATCCGGATATCACCCAGGTGGAACTGGTGGGGGTTCGAAATTATGAGATCAGCGTTGAAATCCCCCAGAATACGCTTCGGGCGTACAACCTTACCCTTGAGGAAGTTGCCCAACGAATCGCCAGGACATCCGTGGAGCTTCCCGGCGGCGCCGTCAAAACCTCCGGCGGCGACATCCTGGTGCGAGTAAAGGAACGTAAGGATTACGGGCATGAATTCGGACAGATTCCGATTATTACGTCCACCGACGGAACCCAGGTCCTGCTAGAAGATATCGCCGATATTAAGGACGGGTTTGAAGAAACCGACAATGCCGCCACCTTTAACGGCGAACCCGCGGTGATGATCGAGGTTTACCGGATCGGCGATCAAACACCGGTTTCGGTATCTGATGCCGTCAAACGAACGGTGACTGCGGTAAACCAGGAACTGCCCCCCGGTCTGACGGTGGTTCCTCGCAATGACCGGTCGGAAATTTACCGGCAGCGTATGGGGCTTTTGGTCAGAAACGGATGTGTGGGACTGGGACTGGTGTTTCTTTTACTGGCGTTGTTTCTGGAAATCCGGCTTGCTTTCTGGGTGGCCCTGGGCATTCCCATTTCTTTTTTGGGGTCCCTTTTATTTTTGCCGACAATGGATGTCAGCATTAATATGATTTCCATGTTCGCGTTTATTGTCACCCTCGGAATCGTTGTGGACGATGCCATTGTTGTCGGGGAAAACATCTACTATCATCACCAACGCGGTGTTCCCTGGTTCAACGCCGCCATCTCAGGGACCCGAGAGATTGCCATGCCGGTTACGTTCAGCGTATTGACCAACATGATCGCTTTCGTGCCCATGTTCTTTGTTTCCGGTATCATGGGAAAGGTTTTCAAACAGATTCCGGTGGTGGTGATCAGCGTGTTTGCCATCTCCCTGGTGGAATGCTTTTGGATTCTCCCTGCCCATGTAGGCCACCAGAAGCACCCGCACAAAGGATTTTTCGGCTGGATGCACGGCTGGCAACAACGATTCAGCGAAGCTTTTATCCGTATGGTTCACAATCGATACGGCCCTTTGCTGGGGCTGGCCCTTCGGTGGCGATATGTAACCATATCTTTAGGTATCGCTATTTTACTGGTTACGGTCGGCTATGTGAAGAGCGGGCGCATGGGATTTGAACTTTTTCCCAAGATAGAATCCGATTATGCAAAGGTGACGGCGACGCTGCCTTTTGGAACTGCTTTTCAAAAAACTGAAAAAGTACAACAGATTCTGGTCCGGGCGGCCCAGGAGGTTGTCGCAGAAAACGGCGGAGAAAGACTCACGGAAGGCATTTTCGCCAGGATCCATGACAACCAGACCGATGTTCGCATCTATCTAACGCCGCCGGATAAGCGTCCCATGTCGACGGCCGAAGTCACCGAACGCTGGCGGGAACGGGTCGGGGTTGTTCCGGGATTGGAATCGATTCTGTTTGAATCGGATGCCGGCGGACCCGGCCGGGGACCGGTAATTTCAATAGAACTCAGCCACAAAGATATTGGCCTGTTGGAAAAAGCTGCCGCCGACGTTGCTGAAGCCCTGGGATTTTATCCGAATGTAAAAGATATCGATGACGGTTTTGCACCCGGCAAACAGCAGCTCGATTTTCAGATCAAACCTGAAGCCCGAAGTATTGGATTAAGATCTAAGGAAGTGGCCCGGCAGGTCCGGCATGCCTACTACGGGGCCGAGGCCCTCCGGCAGCAGCGGGGGCGGAATGAAGTCAAAGTCATGGTGAGGCTGCCCAAGAACGAACGGATTTCCGAGTATAATCTCGAAGAAATGATCTTGCGGACTCCGGCGGGCAATGAAATTCCTTTGCGATCCGGCGTTACCATAAACCGGGGTCGTGCCTATACCGACATTAATCGTCGAGACGGCCGCCGAATTGTGACGGTGGAAGCCGACGTTCGCCCCAGAAGCAAGGCCGGTCAGCTGTTGGCGTCGCTGCAATCTGAAACTCTGTCGGCTTTGCAAACGGAATATCCGGGTTTGAACATAAGTTTAGAGGGGCGGCAGGCTGACCGGCGGGAAAGCATGCAGAGCCTGATGCGAGGGCTTTCAGCGGCCCTTGTGGTAATATTTGCCATGCTGGCCATTCCGCTGAACAGCTATGTCCAGCCCCTGATCATTATGGCGGCCATTCCCTTCGGATTGGTGGGGGCTGTAATCGGTCATTTGATTATGGGCTACAGCCTGAGCGTCCTCAGCATGTTCGGGGTGGTGGCCCTGAGCGGCGTGGTGGTCAATGATTCGCTGGTGCTGGTCGATTTTGCCAATCGCAAGGAGCGGAGCGGAATGACCCGACGGGACGCGATTCATCAGGCGGGCATTCACCGTTTCAGGCCGATTATTCTAACCACCTTGACCACTTTCGGCGGGCTGTCACCGATGATTTTTGAAACATCTCGACAGGCCCGGTTTTTGATTCCCATGGCGCTTTCTTTAGGATATGGCATACTCTTTGCGACGTTGATTACACTGGTTCTGGTACCGTCCTTTTATCTTATTATCGATGATATCCAGCAGCTGATCCGAATGGAGTTCGTGGCCGACGACAGGGTTTGAACTGCAACAGCTCCCCGGTTAAATCTTTCGGAGGAGGGCCGCGAAGCGACATTTAACCGAGCGAGGGAATATTAAAATAGATGGATCATCTTCAAAAGGGTTTATGATTTTGAAAGGATTCAAGGGGTCAAGGGTCCAAGGATTCGAGTGAAATGCTTAAGAATTATGTAAATAAAGAAAAATTAAAGGCTCTCAAGGATGATACACAGGAAGTTGAAAGGATGCTCAAAGCGCTGATAAAATCGTTGGAGAACAAACGCTTGGCCCCTTGACCCCTTGAATCCTCGAACCCTCTTCTCCAACTAAATTGGAGAAGAACCAAAGAGGTCTATCATGCTAAAATCTGCGATTACGGTTTACGGTGCTCACTGGTGTCCGGATTGCCGGCAGAGCAAACAGTTTTTGGGGGAGCATCAGATCCCCTACCGGTGGATCGATATTGAAGGGGACAAAGATGCCGAAGAATTTGTGACAAAGACCAACAAGGGAAAGCGCATCATCCCCACCATTGTCTTTGCCGACGGGTCTTTTCTGGTGGAGCCCAGCAACGCCGAACTTGCGGCCAAACTGGGATTAAAGACCACCGCCAGCCGCAGCCATTATGATTTGATCGTTCTGGGCGGTGGACCTGCGGGTTTAACCGCAGCGCTGTATACGGGCCGTGAATACATCGACACGCTGGTGATTGAACGTGCGGCCTTTGGCGGGCAAGCTGCCGGCACCGAAAAGCTGGATAACATGCCCGGATTTCCGGATGGCGTGGCCGGCATCGAATTCTCCCGACGATTACGTCTGCAAGCCGAACGATTCGGCGTCGAGTTGTTGCAGGCCCAAGAGGTCGTAGAACTCTACCAGCATCACAATTATCACTGCGTAAAAACCGGAGACGGTCAAACGTATAGCGGTCTGGCTGTGTTGATTGCAACAGGAAGTCGTTATAAGCGCCTGGGCCTGCCCGGCGAAAATGAATATCTTGGCGCCGGGGTGCATTTTTGTGCTACGTGTGACGGCCCTTTTTACACTGGCGAGCGGGTTGCCGTCATCGGCGGTGGCAACAGTGCTGCCGAAGAGAGTTTGCTGTTAACAAAGTTTGCCGAACATGTGACCATACTGGTACGAAGTGATCGATTCAAAGCCACCCAGATCATCCAGGACAGCGTTTTAAGCAACCCAAAAATTGATGTGCGATGGAATACGGAAGTCAAAGCATTCCTGGGGGAGGATTTTAAACTTAAAAAGCTTCGGCTGATAAACAATCAGACCGGTTTAGAAGACGAATTACCGGTAAACGGTGCCTTTATTTTTATCGGGCTGACCCCAAATAGCGGATTTCTTAAAAGAAGCGGCATTCGGCTGGATCGATGGGGCTTTGTGGTTACCGGGCACGATCTGGGGCATGGTGGTCAGCGGCCGAAAGGGTATGATCATCGAGACCCTCACATATTGGAGACGAGTATACCCGGAATTTTTGCTGCAGGGGACGTGCGAGACAAGAGCACCAAGCAAGTGGCAAGTGCCGCAGGTGAGGGGGCAAGTGCGGCGTTGATGATTCGAGAATTTTTAAAGACAATAAGCCCGAATGTTTCGAACGTTATATGAAGAACAACCCAATAATAATATTTTTTTTAATGCCGGTCCTGTTGTTTATGCTACGTCAAGGTAAATACTTGATTTATGGAAAAAGAGAATAGAAATGTCTAAGCAATATCCAGAATGCCCTTTGTACAATCACGATAACTGTAAAGAGCTTCATAACCGGAAAGTCTGTGCCATTATCCGGGAAGACAAAAAATGTCTTAGGAAATTTCCGAAGTCGAGAAAGAAGGCATAGCGGTGCCTGAATATTCCATGAAAAAATCAAAATAGAATGTTCACATGGCAAAAGAAAAAAGAAAGATCTCGATCATACCGTTTTTTGTAAAATGGATCGTTTTATCCTTTTTGCACGGTTTCTTGTGGCCGATACTTTCCGGCAGCCTTCCTGGAGTTGATGGTTCGAATGATCACCGAAAACAGATATCCTCCAATGGAATTTTGACGCCATTGGGGTATAACATTCATTGCCCAACAACCGTGTAGTTTATTTCCCAAATTCAATTCATTTTCATACACACCCCGTTATCTTCTCTTAATCGATATTAATTTAAATCAATCGGTTACATAACATTGTTCATCTAATATATTTTCTGGCATTATATTTGCTGTGTTCTTATGCAAAATGTATCTAGACAAAAAATTCCATGAAGAACGTCCACCAGAAGGGCAAAGAAACGATATCGATGCCGTATCGGGTGAGATTTCCGGAACAGGTGGAAAAATATGAAGATAGTGGCAATTGCATTCATTTTATTGGAAAGTATTTTTCTCTTATTCTCAAATGGGTATGCCTTAAGCTTGAATGACCCGGTAGAAAAATATTCTTTATCCCAGGGTCTGTTTCCGTTTCTTTCA
>Ga0070729_10007856_pt1 | contig 10115 bp, 8 predicted proteins | sample tdDd472_FD_66725 | JGI IMG/M metagenome (GOLD analysis project Ga0070729, IMG submission 66725) | Marine sediment microbial communities from the Atlantic coast under amendment with organic carbon and nitrate - tdDd47.2 | ecosystem: Environmental > Aquatic > Marine > Coastal > Sediment | place...
ACAAATTCGGGAAGAACGAAGCTGTTTCTCTGTTCGTCATCCACCACCAGGTCATAGGTGTTTCTTGCCACATGCCCCATGGTGTCGAGACCGACAATGTCACATGTCTTGAACATGGCGGTCTTGGGTCTGCCCATGGCGGTTCCAAAAAGTGCGTCCACTTCAGGGATCGATAGGCCGTCTTCAAGCATGAGTTGCATGGCCTTGACAATTCCCTGAACACCGATCCTGTTTCCGACAAAATTGGGTGTGTCCTTGGCCCATACAATGCCTTTGCCAAGAATCCGTTCTCCAAAATCAGACATAAATTCAAGAACTTCAGGGAGTGTTTCTTCTCCTGCTATGATTTCCAGAAGATGCATATATCTTACAGGATTAAAAAAATGTGTGCCTAAAAAATGCTGTTTAAAATCAAGGCTGAGGCCTTGGGACATGGCTTTTAGGGGTAGCCCTGAGGTATTGGAAGAAACAACGGCGCTGGGCTTTCTTTTTGTTTCAATTCGCTTAAAAAGATCCTGCTTAATTTTCAGACTCTCCACAACCACTTCCACAATCCAGTCGCAGTCTGAAATTCTGTCAAAATCGTCTTCCAAATTGCCGATGTTGATGCGATCAACATCTTTTTTATGCATCAGAAGCGATGGACTCGACATCAAAACTGCATCCAAACCGGCTTTCACGATTCGATTTCTGGCAACCGGATCGTCTCTTTCCTCCTCTTTTAGATCAAAAGGAACGATATCCAACAAAAATGTCTTTATGCCGGCGCCGGCCAATAGGGCAGCGATGCCTCCGCCCATTACACCAGAGCCAATGACTGCTGCCTGCCTGATTTTTCTAACCATGATAGTCTCCTGTAAAGATTAAAGAATGAAGTCCAACAAGATGAATGATCATTCATTTATCTAACAGAACGTATCTTTATCTGTCAAGAAAAAAACAAAAAAATTATATCGTCTTAAAAACGTTTATAAAAATCATATAATCAATATATTATACTGTTTTGAATGTGTGATAAAAACTTAATAAACATTTTTTTCAGTATTATTAACATCAATATATAAAATGAACAATTATTCATTTAAAGGAAATAAGCATTGCCAAACAAGGTTGTTTACGGTTATAATCTAAATCTTGCATGAAAATTAATGAGAATCTTTAGGTTACTTAATTGAAGAGGGTTTAAGAAAAATCATATCATCGTTCATTTTATCCGAATGGTATATCGGATGATGATCTTTTTTTCTCATCAATTTTCACCCAAAGGGCGAGCCGGAGGCTTTCATCTGCTGCGTTATTAAGGGCTCGCAATAGTTCACTATGGCCTTCGCCCTTAAGTGCCTTGCATATGAAAGCATCCAATTCGTTCAAAATTCAGGTATTAAACATATCACGAAGTCATCAGACTGATAACAAAGGAGATGGGGTGTCATCGGCATTCCCAAAGGGTAAACAAAATTGGATTTTATTGAGCGTTTGTATCTCATCTGTAGAAGAGATATGATATTGCATCCAAATCTGCGGGAATGAATGAGAAATTAAACACATAGGATATTTTCCAATTTTGTTTACGATCAATTAGGGTGAAACAACACGCTTTTTATATAAGACAGTAGAATAATGACTAAAGAAAACGATGTCGTACTCATATACTTTGAGGACCAGCCAACATCATTTGCGAGAATAGAGGATATCTCTCCGGATATTAAAAAAGACTGGTATCATGTGAAACTGCTTTTGTTTCAGATGCCCCTTCAAGTGGTTAACTGGATATTGCGTGATATTTACATTAATGGCCAGGAATTCACCATGGAAGGAAAAAAAATCCGTTTGGAAAAGGTGGTTTGCCCCGAAGAGACCGAACTGGTCGAAAAAGAAAAAGCAACACCTGAAAAAACAGGTGGTCAAAAAGTGATATCTTTAGCTGATCTCAAGAAAAAATCATCGTGAGTATGATTTCGGGATATGAAACGCTCAGATCAAATCGTCATCTCAGCCTCAAGACGTACCGATATTCCTGCCTTTTACATGGATTGGTTCATGGAACAGATCAAAAAGGGGGTGTTTGAAGTTACCAATCCATATAACCGGCGCAAGTTCATCGTGCCTGCAACGCCTGATAAAATACATACCATTGTATTCTGGTCAAAAAATTTCGCTGCTTTTATTAAAGGAGGGTTCGGCCAAAAGCTTTTGAAGATGGGCTACAATCTTTTTTTTAACTTTACCATAAATTCAGATATTCCTTTGCTTGAACCTCGAGTGCCGTCTTTAAAACGAAGACTTGTTCAACTTAGAGACCTTAGCCGAAACTACGATTCAAAAACTATAAACTGGAGATTCGATCCCATCTGTTTTTTTAAGTATGAAGAAAAGGTCATCAAAGACACTCTTCATGATTTTTCCAGGATTGCCACATGGGCATCACAATGCGGTGTTACACGGTGTATTACCAGCTTCATGGATCATTACACCAAGATAAAAAAACGCATAAAGTTAATACCAGGATTCTCTTTTATCGATCCAGTCCTGTCGGAAAAAATAGAAATTCTTCTTAAAATGGAAAAAAAACTTTCAGAAAAAAAAATTGATCTGTATACGTGCTGCGAAAAAGAAGTGCTGAATGCGCTGCCTTCAGGCTCGAACATCAGGAAAAGCTCGTGTATTCCAAATGATCTTTTTGTTAAAATATTTGGTGGAGACCTCAGCTTTAAAAGGGATACAGGCCAGCGGTCATCAAAGGGGTGCGGATGTATGATTTCAGTGGATATCGGGTCGTATCACCTGCACCCATGCTATCATAACTGCCTGTTTTGCTATGCTAATCCAACTAAAGATGTTTTTAAAAATAACATCCATAAAGAGATATGAAAATTGGTTCAGTTGTTCTTGACAATATAACGATTTTAGCACCACTTGCTGGTATCACTAATTTGCCGTTTCGACTGTTGGCAAAGGCTTCGGGGTGTGGTCTGGTCTGTTCAGAAATGATCAGTGCCAACGGGCTGGTTCATAGATCCGCCAGAACACATGAATTGCTCGAAAGCCGGATCGAGGAAAAACCGTTATCGGTTCAGATATTCGGTTCAGATCCTTCTATAATGGCTGAAGCAGCAGCCATGGTTGAGGACTCGGGTGCCGACATTCTTGATATCAATCTTGGCTGTGCTGTAAAAAAGGTGTTGAAAACCGGATCAGGGGCGGCTTTAATGAAAACGCCCAATAAGGTTGAAAAAATTTTTTTGGCTGTCCGAAGATCCATAAGCATTCCGCTTACCGTTAAAATGAGAGCCGGCTGGGATAAATCCGGCAGTGAGGCTTTTGCCATCGCTAAAGTCGCAGAGGCGGGCGGAGTGGACGGCATCACCGTACATCCACGTCTGGCGACTCAAGGGTTTGGGGGTAAAGCTGACTGGTCTTTAATTGCCGCTATAAAAAATAGCGTGTCCATCCCTGTGATCGGAAACGGAGATATTGTAACGCCGGAAGATGTATTTACCATGAAAAAGGAAACTGGTTGTGATGCGGTAATGATTGGCCGGGCAGCCATTGGAAATCCATGGTTATTTTCTCAGGTGACGTCCCTGATGAATGGTAAAGATAGGGTGTTCCCGGATCTTACCGAACGTTTTGATACGATGACGAAATATCTTAATACCTCAATAGAATGCTTTGGAGAGAAACGGGCTTGTCGAATGATGCGAAGTCATCTGGGATGGTTTGTCAAAGGATTGCTTTACAGCAGCAGGTTTCGTGAATCCATCAAGAGATTATCCACGGAAAGGGAAGCCCTATCATATATTGGAGAATATAAAAGCTTTCTGCTTGATTCAAGTAATATCGTATAAAAAAAGTGCAACACATCCTAAATATTGGGTTACTGCGAAAAATTGTAATAGCTGATAAACCCACCTGAGGCGGACAAGCATATCGCCTTTTTTTAAAACACATGGCGATGATCCTTTACTGCTAACATCAGGTAAAAATATTACCATGTTATGAGTTTACATGAAAAATGGTTGCTAAACTTGAATAATATACTTATCAATAAGAGAATGTACCAAGGAGTTCCTATGAGAAAACAGCTGTCTTTTGTACTGACTCTCGTGTTTTTGCTGACGTTTTCTGTCTTTGGATATACTTTCAATCATAGGGAAGTTGTTGAACTAAAGGAAAAAGGGAGTATCAATTGGAGCAGGGGGGTCGTTCAGGCAAAAGGAATCGGTATTCCTCCAACAAAAATGTCTGGAAATTCCAATGTTCGAACCGTGGCGCTGACAGATGCAAAACGTAATGCTTTTCGTATAATCCTTGAAATTATAAAAGAGCTACGGATTAATGGCACTAATGTTGTTGGAGATTATGCAATTCAAGACCCTGCCATTATGTCGAAAATTGAGAATATGGTAAAAAATGCAAAAGTGGTCAAAAAAGAATATCTAACAGACGGGACGGTAAAAATAAAAATGGAAGTAAATCTTCGCGGAGGATTTGCTCAACTTGTACTTCCGAATGACATCAAGCCCCTTGATTCAATCACGCTTGTGACGATGAATAAAACATCGTCATCGGCTTTTACAGGACTTGTGGTCGATGCCAAGGGACTTGGTGTTAGACCTGTAATGGTTCCAAGAATACTCGATGAAAACAATCAGGAAGTCTATGGTTCTGCTTTTGTCAGTAGAGAATATGCCGTGCAGAAGGGTATGAGCGGATATGCTCGGAATCCAAAGGAAATTCTGAATAACCAGAGGGTTGCAGATCATCCTTTGGTGGTTAAAGGGTTGAAGACATCGGGTCCGGGTCGTTCTGAAATTGTCATCAGTAATGCAGATGCTTCAAAGCTCAGAAGTACTTCGGAAAGCCTTTATTTTATGAAAAAATGCCGTGTTATTATTGTGGTTGACTAACCCGTAATTCTACTGAAAAACATTAAAAAAAGAAAAATATTATAGCAAATATCATACATTAGACCAAGATGCCTTGTCCCTGAACCGCTCAGGTTCATAAAAGATGCGGGTTTAACTGGAGGAATCATGAAATTTAAAAAACGACACGTTTTATTTGCAGTTTTGTGCGTATTTTTTCTATACGCATGTGCCACAACGTCCATGGAATCGAATGCATGGCTCGACACACCTGTGCACCATGTTCAAAATGGTAACACACTGTTAAAAGCAGGCAAAATTGATGATGCATTTCGAGAGTTCAGTCGAGCAAAGGAACTTGATCCGAATTATTCACCGGCTTATGTGGGTCTCAGTTTAGTATACGGTTTAAAAGGTGACGATGCGACTTCCGCCATGTATCTAAAAAAGGCAGTTAACCTGTTAAAGGGAACACACCAAAAGTAGACGTTTATCCACACGTATCCTTAAATAGTTTTCATCCAGAAACGGCATCTTTCGCTCCAGGCCTGTGTTCTCGTCTTTTTGCAATCCTCGACGTAGCGCTGCTACGCCTGTGGTTGCAAAAAGACTGCGGCCTTGTCCTGATCCGAAATCTACCATTTCTGAATGGAAACTTAATTTGTGTACAATATAAATTTATGGATGGACACTAAATAGGATGATGAGTGAGAGTACTATGTTCCAAGACTCCATGATGCCAGATATTTTTTCTGTTCAGGGGTGAGCCTGTCGATTTTTACCTTCATTGAAGTCAATTTTTCTCTTGCAATGGCCTTGTCTATCTCTTCGGGCACGGGATAGACATTATTTTCGAGCCTTTTTTTGCTGTTCACCATATATTCGACACTCAAGGCCTGATTGGCGAAACTCATATCCATTACGCTTGATGGATGCCCCTCGGCAGATGCAAGATTTATCAATCTGCCATCACCTAACACATTAATACATTTACCATTTTCAAGAACATACTCTTCAACGAAAGGTCGAATGGTTCTTCGGGATTTTGCGATGGATTCAAGTCCGTCAAGATCGAGTTCCACGTTGAAATGACCGGAATTGGCGACAATGGCCCCGTCTTTCATGATTTGGAAGTGTTCTTTTCGTATGACATTAATGTTGCCTGTGACCGTGCAGAAAAAATCACCGATCCGCGCTGCCTGACGGATGGGCATCGCGGATAATCCGTCCATGACCGCTTCAAGTGCGGCGGTGGGATCGACCTCGGTGACAATGACATTGGCTCCCATCCCGCGTGCCCTCAGTGCAAGACCTTTGCCACACCATCCATACCCGCAAACGACAAAGTTAGATCCGGCAATGAGACGGTTTGTGGCCCGAATAATTCCGTCCATTGTGCTCTGGCCGGTACCGTAACGGTTATCAAAGAAATGTTTGGTCTTTGCATCATTTACGGCTATGATAGGATATTGTAAAACACCATCTGCGGCCATACTTTTAAGTCGGATGATACCGGTGGTTGTCTCTTCAGTGCCGCCTCGTACATTCTCAATAAGCTCCTGGCGTTCGGAGTGAATGATGGAAACCAGATCGGCACCGTCATCCATTGTATATTGAGGTTTGATATCGAGGGCAGAATGGATGTGCTTGTAATATGTTTTGTTATCTTCGCCCTTGATGGCAAAAACAGCTATTTTGTCGTGTTTTACCAGTGAAGCCGCCACATCGTCCTGGGTACTCAGCGGGTTGGAAGCACAGAGGGTAATTTTGGCGCCTCCTGCCTTTAATGTTTGCATCAGGGAAGCGGTTTCGGTGGTAACATGAAGGCATGCAGCGAGGCGTATGCCTTTTAAGGGCTTCTCTTTTGCAAACCTTTTTTTAATGTTGTTGAGCACTTGCATGCTCTGGTTGGCCCATTCGATCCGGAGCAAGCCGTCCTTTGCCAGTTTAATGTCTTTAACATCGTAATTCATTAGAAATTCTTCTCCTTTATACCGGTAGCTCGCCGCAAGCCCCGCCTTAACAGGCAGGGCTTGCGGCGAGCTATATTGATTAACAAAAAAACCTTACCGGGAAGCTTCAATCGTCATTTGTCACTTGAAAAAATTAAATAATCAATCGACCGTCTTCAATTTTAATTACAGTCCGGCCTTATCTCTTAAAACATCAACCATGTTGGTCTTTTCCCAGGTAAATTCAGGCTCATTTCTCCCAAAGTGACCGTAAGCCGAGGTTTTGCGATAGATGGGACGCAGGAGATCAAGATATTCGATGATGGCGGCAGGTCTTAAGTCAAATACATCCAAGATTATTTTTTTAACCCGGTGTTTGGGTAAGACACCGGTGCCCATAAGATCGATCATTACAGAAACAGGTTTTGCCACGCCGATGGAATAGGCGATCTGTATTTCACATTTTTTTGCAAGACCGGCGGCAACAACATTCTTTGCGATATGCCGAGCCATGTAAGAAGCGCTCCGATCAACCTTGGAAGGATCTTTACCGGAGAAGCATCCGCCGCCGTGGCTCCCCTGACCCCCATATGTATCTACGATAATCTTTCGCCCTGTCAGACCGCAGTCACCCATGGGGCCGCCGATAACAAACTTTCCTGTAGCATTTATAAAATATCTGGTATCATCGTCTGTGTATTTTTTCGGGATCACTTTTTTGATGACTTCTTCGATGATCGCCTCTTTTAAGTCTTCGTAAGAAATATCCGGTTTATGCTGGGCGGCGATCACAACGGTATCAACGCGTTTGGGGGTCCCGTTTTCGTATTCGATGGTAACCTGAGATTTGCCATCCGGTCGCAGAAAATCAAGGGTACCGTTTTTACGAACCGTGGCAAGTCGTTGGCACAGCTTGTGGGCATATATAATGGGCATGGGCATTAGCTCAGGTGTCTCATCCGTGGCAAATCCAAACATAAGACCCTGGTCGCCAGCTCCCTGGTCCTTGAAAAGACCTTCACCGATATTGACTCCCTGAGCGATATCCTGTGATTGATGATCGATGCTGGTAATCACCGAGCAGGTCTGCCAGTCAAAGCCCATTAGGGAAGAATGGTATCCGATTTCACGAATCGTGCCCCTTACAATTTCGGGCATATCAGCATAACAGTCGGTTGTAATTTCTCCGGCGATAAAAGCCAGACCGGTTGTGACAAGGGTCTCACAGGCAACCCTGCACTTTTTGTCCTTTTCCATAATAGCGTCGAGTATGGAATCTGATATGGCGTCGGCAACCTTGTCAGGATGGCCTTCGGTAACCGATTCTGATGTAAAGAAAAATTGTTCGTTGCTCATCAATGGCTCCTTTGTTTTGTGTTCAGAGATGTTAATATGTTAAATAAAAATTAAAACCCAAACATTTGCTTCCATCCATCCTCTCCTTTCTTAAAAACAACTGCATCCTTACCTATATGCATCACAATAACATTGTCAATAGATTCTCCTTCCCGGAGAATACTGCCGTTAATTACAGCGAGGCGACTTTTCGGATCGTTGGACCAGGCAATTGCCTGCAGTTCGATATTGGTTTGATTCGATCGCTTAACGGGCATTGATGCAAACCGATCGGCTTTTGTATTTTGTCCGGATTTTTCGCTGCGTTTTCCAGCAACCGTTTCTTTTCGAGCCTGTTTCAGTGGCGATATTTTTTTGTTAAACAAAACGGCAGTATTTCCCCGGGATTTATGAGCAGACGGGGGCGCCGCTTTTGCTGCTTTTGTAATCGGCTCGAATTTTTTTACATCCTTTCGGGAAGACAGTTCTTTTTGAACCCTATCCGGCCTTGAAGCCTTCTTTTCAGGAAGACGGACGGGTTTCTGGAGTGTAGCTTCTTTTTTTGTTATTAATTCCGGTTTTTTTTCATGGAGTTTCTGGTTTAGGATCAACCCTGCGCCAACAGCAAAGACAAGACCAGCGAAAATAATGACATACCGTTTTTTAAAACGCAAATGACCATTTGTCGGCTCATGGTCGTCGCTTTGCATATGGTTTTTTGGCCGCCAGAATCGAACGCGGTTTTGATCTGTAGCTTGATTTTCAAGCTTTTTTAATGCCTTTAAAATTGAACTCAATTTTAATACCTTCTATAGACTTTTAAGAAAAATATGCTTATCACGAAATAGAGTCTGTCCCCTTTGTTTCGTAGTCTATTTTAACACATAGAAAAAATCATCGAACAAACGAATTGTTAGCATTGACAATATGGGGTTGTTTAAAAACCCTTTTTTCATTATAAAGGGCGATTTTGGTTGTAGAACCTACCGTACCGTCAATATGTAAGCCATATTTTTGCTGGATTTCTTTTACCGCCTGCCGGGTTTTGTCGTCATAAAATGGGTTTATTTCAACCTCTTTAAATCCAATATCCCGCAAGAGCATTTTGAGCGTTGTTATGGAATCCTTTGGAGAATCTATTGGAATGGTACCTTTTAGTGAGAGGAAATTTTTCCATGGAATGAATGCCACGCCTGACCAATAAGATTCTAACTCAACCGGTGACAGCTCTATTGAAATATCCTGTTTTCCTCCTCTAAGTGTAACTTTTTGAGTATCTATTTTAATGAGCGCAAGATATACAGGAGGAATACCTTTATTCAAATGAACGGCTAAAATAACCGGCAGGTTCAATTTTTTTATTGCATTTAAATTTCCTTTGATTCGGCGGATCAAAAGATTGTTTTCCTTTGAGACAAGCCGAAAAAAGTTATAATCATCAATGGTATCCAGATCTGGTTTTATTTCGGGTTCAATGTTCCACAAATTTAATGCCACCTTAATGGCCATATGCCGTGAAGAGAGCCTGTTCATTGTTTTCAGAAGATTCCCCAAATTCCGGGCAGGTTCTGTAAGGGGTTCTATAACAGGTTCAAGTGTTTTTACTTTCTGTACCTCAATTTTTTTTGACTCAGATGCAATAACAATGGGACCCGGTTTTTTTGACTCAAATGCAGTAACGGCTTGAGCATCTTTTTTTGACTCAGATACTGTAACAGCTGGAACCGACTCTTTTTTAATAGTAGTAGTAACGGCGGGGACAGGTTTTTTTTCGTCAGAAGCAGCAACAGCTGGAGCCGGTTTTTTTGCGTTATTTGAATGAAGTGTATCGAGTTTTTTTGTTTCAGGTGAATTAAAAATCGTATTTACCCTAAATAATCCGGGATGGTAATAAATAATCATAAAGATAATGAGAGACAATATAGAGAAAAATAGAATTGCTTTTTTCCGTTTCTTAAAG
>Ga0070729_10007857_pt1 | contig 10115 bp, 11 predicted proteins | sample tdDd472_FD_66725 | JGI IMG/M metagenome (GOLD analysis project Ga0070729, IMG submission 66725) | Marine sediment microbial communities from the Atlantic coast under amendment with organic carbon and nitrate - tdDd47.2 | ecosystem: Environmental > Aquatic > Marine > Coastal > Sediment | place...
GAAAACCCGCCGGCAGCGGCGAGGCCCTGGCCGCCGTGTCGGTGCCCGACCTCACCGCCGGGCAGAAGCGCGGCGAGGCTTTGTTCGGAGCCAATTGCGAAACCTGCCACGGCGCCAACGCAGCGGGGAAAGACGGTTCGGGTCCGCCGCTGGTGCACAAGATCTACCGGCCCGGCCACCATGCCGACATCGCCTTCCGCTTCGCCGTCCAGAGGGGAGTCCGCTCCCATCACTGGCGCTTCGGCGACATGCCGCCGGTCGCCGGCGTAAGCGGGGCGGAGGTCGATGCGATCGTCGCCTATGTCCGCGCCCTTCAGCGGGCCAACGGGATAGATTGAACGGAGAACAACAAAAATGCGTATCGATCGTCGCCAATTGCTCCTGACCGGGGCCTTTGCCGGACTGTCCGGCCTCCTGCCAGCCTCGCTCCGCCTCGCGAAAGCCGCCGAGGGCGTCATGGAACTGACTGCCGGACCGGGCAAGCATGTGCTTTACCGCAAGGACAGTCCGCCATCCGACCTGTGGCTCTATAACGGCACGTCGCCGGGACCGGAAATCCGCATCAAGCGCGGCGTCCCGACCAGGATCCGGCTGGTCAACAGGCTCGACGAGCCGACCTCGGTCCACTGGCACGGCATCCGCATCGCCAACGCCATGGACGGCGTCTCCGGACTGACGCAGGAAGCCGTTCCCAAGGGCGGCACCTTCGATTACGAGGTCCTCGCTCCGGATGCGGGCACCTTCTGGTATCACGCCCACAACAAGAGCTGGAACCAGGTCGGCCGCGGGCTCTACGGTCCGCTGATCGTCGAGGAGGACGAACCGGCCTTCGATGCGGCCCACGACCTGACCCTCGTCATCGACGACTGGCGCCTCAACCGGGACGGCACCCTCAACGACGACGGATTCCGCTCGATGATGGACTGGAGCCATGCCGGCCGTCTGGGTAACTGGATCACCGTCAACGGGCTCACCAATCCGGTCTATCCGCTGAAGGCGGGTGAGGCCTACCGCCTGCGCCTCGTCAACGCCGCCAATTCCCGCATCTTCGAACTCGATCCCAAACCGCTGGACTCTACGATCCTCGCCTATGACGGCCAGCCGCTGCCCGAACCCGCGGCGCTCGGCGGCGACCCGCTGCTGCTCGGCCCGGCGCAGCGGATCGACCTCCTCTGCGTGCCGAAGGCGGAAGGCACGATTTCGCTGAGGGAAATTTCCGCCGACCCGCCGTTCGAATTCGCGCGGTTCGAGGTCTCCGGCGGCTCCGGTTCGCTCGCCCAAGCGCCGCGTCTTGTTCCCAACGCGCTTTCCGAGCCGCGCCTCGAAGGCGCGAAGGCGGTGCGGCTGAACATGACCGGCGGCGCCATGGGCGGCGCCTCCGAGATCGTCTATCGCGGCCGCCGGCTCGAGGGCCGGGACTTCTTCGAGACCGGACAGGTCTGGGCATTCAACGGCGTCGCCAACATGGCCGACGAGCCGCTGTTCCGGGTGCGAAAGGGCGAGACCGTCCGGCTCGAGACGGTCAACAACACAGCCTTCGCCCACGCCATGCATGTCCACGGCCATCATTTCCGCATCCTCGAGCGGTCCGGCAGCACAATCGACGAGCGACGCCCCTGGCGCGATACCTTCCTGATCGGCTCCGAGCAGACGACGACGGTCGCCTTCGTCGCCGATAATCCGGGCAAATGGCTGCTGCATTGCCATATGCTCGAACACGCCGCGGCGGGCATGACCACCTGGTTCGAGGTGACATGAGCTCACGCGCCCGTGATCCGGGTTTCATGGAACGGCAACCGAAGCTGCGATAAGACCCTGACGATGACTCGCCTGCTCGCCGCCCTTCTGACCGTCTTCCTCGTCCTACATTCGGGCGCGGCGGCGCTTGCCGCGCTGGCCAGTCCCGGCGTATCGGTCGCGGCCGTCGGGCACCACGAAATCGGCCATCCGGTTGTCTCCAAGGCCGACGACGTCCGCCCGGATCGGCTATCGGGCTGTTGCGGCCGGTCGATGTTCCACGGTCACGATGGTGGCCATTGCCTCGACGATTGCGGTTTCTTCCCCCAATTGGCCGACATCGCCTTCGCCCGCCCCGCGCAGACCCTGTCCGCGACCGCTCCAGGGGCGGCGACCGGAGGAGCCGGAGGCGGCCCGTATCGTCCTCCGATCCATTGACCGGCCTTGCCGCGGCACGTCGCGTGCCCGGTTCGAAACTCCCCCGGAACAATGGAAAGGAGCTGACATGCTCTCACGACGCCATCTACTGGCCAGCGGTCTGGCGACCGTACTGGCTCCCCTGACCCCTCCCCTGGCCTCCGCGCTTGCTCATACGCGCAAGCGCTCGAAGACATTCGAGGTCGCCGACAAGTTCAAGCCGCAAATCGTGGTCTTTACCGGCTATGCGCCCGGCACCGTCGTCGTCGATCCTCGAAACCACTTCCTCTATCTCGTCGTCGGTTTCGGCTTCGCCCGCCGCTACGGCGTCGGCGTCGGCCGCGCCGGACTGGTCTTCAAGGGCGACGCGGTGATCGGACGCAAGGCCAAATGGCCGAGCTGGCGGCCGACCAAGAACATGATCCGGCGCAGCCCGGGCAAATACGCGCGCTATGCCGGCGGCATGCGCGGCGGTCCGGGAAACCCGCTGGGCGCGAGAGCTCTCTACCTCTATCGCGGCAACCGCGACACCATGTACCGCATCCACGGAACCAACCAGCCGCGCTCCATCGGCCGGTCGGTCTCCAACGGCTGCATCCGCATGATCAACGCCCATGTCATCGACCTCTTCGACCGCGTGCCCGTCGGCGCCAGGGTCGTGGTAATCTGAACCCGCATCGGCAAAACCCGATCGCACCCGCCCGTCCCGCCGCCGCGCGGACGGGCGGCATTCCAAACAGGAAAAAACAGATATGAAAACGCCATTCCACCTGCTCGCCGCCGCCCTCGCGGCCCTCGTCTGGACCGCGACAGGCGCCGCCGCCGGCGATCCTGCCGCGATGACCGTCTACAAGACGCCCTGGTGCGGCTGCTGCACCGTCTGGACCGACGCCATGAAGAAAGCCGGCTACGACGTCCGGATCGAACACCTCGAAGACCTCTCGCCGATCAAGCGGCGGGCCGGCGTGGCCGAGCCGCTCGAGGCCTGCCATACCGCGATCCTGTCCGTCGCCGGCAAGAGCTACGCCGTCGAGGGACACGTGCCGCTCGAGGCGATCGCCAAGCTGGTGTCGGAGAAGCCGGCGATCAAGGGGATCGCGGTTCCCGGCATGCCGGCCGGCTCACTCGGCATGGGTCATGACCCCAAGGCCCGCTACGATGTCCTGAGTTTCGCCGAAAACCCGTCCGCCGCGCCCAAGGTCTTCTACAAAGCGGGCGAATAGGGACGGGCGGGGACTCGGCGACATCCATATGGAAAACAAGAGACTGCTGTACCTCTTCGCCGCGGCCGTGCTGGCCGCGGCGGCACTGATCGTGATCCCGTGGCTGAGCGACAAGGCGCGCGGATCCGGCCTGCTCCGGCCTTCGGACCGGCCGACCGTCGCATTGGGAAAGAAGGTCTATGAGGCGAACTGCGCCGCCTGCCACGGGGCCGATCTCGAAGGCGAACCGAACTGGCGCTCGACCCGGGCGGACGGAACCCGACCGGCTCCACCCCACGACGAGACCGGACACACCTGGCATCATGCCGACAAGGTCCTGTTCGAGCTGACCAAGTTCGGCCTGGCCAAATTCGCCGGCTCGGACGTCAAGACCGCCATGCCGGCCTATGAGGGCAAGCTGACCGACGAGGAAATCATCGCCGCGCTTTCCTACATCAAGTCGCGCTGGCCGGAAGCCGTGCGCAAGCGCCACGACCAGCTCAACGAGGCGACGAAGGGAAAATCAGACTGATAGAATCCGTCGCGCTTGCGCCGGATCGGGTTTAACGCCATCAACGGGGACGCGCAACCAGCCTTCCGGTCCCGACATGATTTCCGGCCACACGCAAATCCTCGCCCATATCGGCGTCCCGACCGCCACCTTCACCGCGCCCCTGATCTACAATCCGTGGTTCGAGGCGAAGGGGATCGACGCGGTCGTCGTGCCGATGGGCTGCGAGGCGGCCGACTATCCCGCTTTCCTGCCGCTGGTCTTCCGCCTCACCAACATCGCCGGAGCGCTGATCACGATGCCGCACAAGGTGGCAACCGTCGGCCTGCTCGACGAGGCGAGCATGGCGGTCGAGATCTGCGGCGCCTGCAACGCGGTCCGGCGAGCGCCCGACGGAAAGCTGCAGGGCGCCATGTTCGACGGCGAGGGATTCGTGCGCGGAATGCGGTCGAAGGGGCGCGGCATCGCCGGCGCCTCGGCGATCGTCGCCGGCTGCGGCGGCGTCGGCTCGGCCATCGCCGCCTCGCTGGCCGAAGCCGGGATCGCCAGTCTCGCCCTGTTCGATCCGGCGACTGGAGCAATGGAGGGGCTCGCCGAGCGCCTCCGCCGCCATTATCCTGCCCTCGAGATCCGGACCGGCGCCCGCGATCCCGCCGGCCGCGACATCGTCGTCAACGCCACGCCGCTGGGCATGAAGGCCGGCGATCCCCTGCCCTTCGAGACGGATCGGATCGATCCGTCGGCCTTTATCGGCGAGGTGGTCCTGACGAAGCAGGAGACGCCGTTCCTCGCCGCCGCCCGCGCCCGCGGCTGCAAGACACAACTCGGCACCGACATGCTGTTCGAGCAGATCCCGGCCTATCTGGAATTTTTCGGCTATCCCGCCGCCACCGCCGACGAATTGCGCCGGCTGGCCCGGGTGGATTAGAAGCAAGTATCGGCGAAGCGCGGCTTCAGGCTTCGACCGACATCTCGGGCCAACCGGTCTCGCCCTCGAGGACCGGATTTCCGTCGAGCGGCGCGGCGCGGGGATGTCCGAGAAAGAAGCCCTGGCCGTAGGTGCAGCCGGCAATCCGCGCCAGCGTGTATTGCGCCTCGGTCTCGATTCCCTCGGCCACGGTTTCGATCTCCAGCCCTCTTGCCAGATGGCAGATCGAGGCGACCAGCGTCGCCGATTGTCCGTCGCTCTCCGATTTGGAGATGAACGAGCGGTCGATCTTGATCCGGTCGAAGCGGAAATTGCGCAACAGGCCGAGCGACGAGCTGCCGGTGCCGAAATCGTCGAGCGTCAGGGAGATTCCTGTCGCCTTGAGCCGCTCGAGTTCTTCCCGCATGGCATGGTCGTTCTGCAGGATCGCGCTTTCCTGCAGGTCGAACTCCAGCCTGCTCGCCGGCACCTTCCAGCGCTCGAGCGCGGCATGCACGTCCTCGACGAAGGCGCCGTCGCCGAGCTGGCGGGCCGAGACGTTGACGCACAGCACCGCGTCGTCGTTCCATTTCACCGCTTCGCGCAAACCGGTATTGAGCACCCATGTGCCGATCTCGCGGATATGGCCTGTCGTCTCGGCGACCTGGATGAATTCCGAGGGCGGAACCGGGTAGTGGTCCGGCCGCGGCCAGCGCAGCAGCGCCTCCCAGCCGTACAGGCGCTTTCCGTCCAGCGCGACGATCGGCTGGTAGCGCAACTCGAACGCCCCTTGCGACACGGCCACGGCGAGGCTGGAGCGGATTTCGCGCTGCCTGCCGATTTCCTTGCGCAGCGTCTCGTCGAAGATGCGGTAATCGTTGCGACCGTTTTCCTTCACCTTGTAGAGCGCGTAATCGGCCTCGGACTGGACGGTCTCGACGTCGCAATTGTGCTGCGATATCAGCACGATTCCAACGCTGGCGCCGATTTCGACGGTATTGCCGTCGATCTCGAACGGCGTGCTGAGCTGTTCGACGATTCGCGCCGCCACCATCTTGGCGAAGCTGACCGTCTGCTGCGGCTGGTGGAACAGGATGGCGAACTCGTCGCCGCCGAGCCTCGCCACAAGATCGGACTGGCGGCCGGTCTCGACGCAGTCCGTCGAGCGCACGCTGGCCGTCAGCCGTTCGGCCACCTGGACGAGGAGCCGGTCGCCCGCCCCGTGGCCGAACGTGTCGTTGACGTTCTTGAAACGGTCGAGATCGACCAGCATCAACGCGTGGCCGGCATCGCCGGCGCCGGCGGATTCGATCGCGGCGGCGAGCTCGAGATTGTATTTCGTCCGGTTGGCGAGCCCGGTGAGACTGTCGTGATGGGCCGCCTCGAGGATGCGCTTGGATGCCGTGACGTGTTCGGTGATGTCGGAATGGGTGCCCACCCAGCCGCCGCCCGGCATCGGCGCGTTGTTCGACTGGACGACAGTGCCGTTCGTCAGCGTGATCTGCGCCTTGACGGTCTCCCCGGCGGCGAGGCGACTGGATAGCTGGTCCACATAGGCCGCCGGGTCGTCGGCGAAATCGCCGCGTTTCTTCTGGGCTTCGAGAATTTCGACCAGCGTAATGCCCTTGTAGAGTTCGCCTGCGGGCTTGGCGAATATGGAGCGGTAATTGTCGTTCCACATCACCAGCCGGCCCCCGGAATCGTAGACGCTGACCCCTTGCGTCATGTTGGCCAGCGTGGTTTCGAGTTCCTCGGTGGTCTTGCGTGCCCGCGCCTCGCTGTCGCGCAGCTTCTGCGTCACCGCCTTTCTGTCGGTGACGTCGCTGTAGGTGGAGACGAAGCCGCCGCTGGGGATGGGGCTGAATTTCACCTCGAGGACGCGCCCGTCAGGGCGACTGCGGATATATTCGTGCGGTTCGCGGCAGGCCGCCTGGGTCAGCTTGGCCTCGACGATATCCTCGACCGGCCCGGCGCCGTAATCGCCACGTTCGACATTGAGGCGGATATAGGATTCGAGCGTCGGCCGCGACGCCGTGAAGTCCTCGTCGAGATCGAGCAGGTCCCGGAACCGTGCATTGCACCGCACCAGCCGGTCGTCGCGATCGTAGACGCAAACACCGCCCGGGAAATGGTCGAACACGACCTGCAGCATGTCGGCGGTCTCGTCGGCGGCATGCATCGCCGCGTTGGCGGCGGTCGCGGCCTTGTGCGCCACGACCAGTTGTTCGACGACATTCGCCAGATTGCGTAATTGAGCGAGTTGCCCATCGGTCGGCGTGCCGGGCGTCCCGCCAGCGACGCATAAAATGCCCGGCCGGCGACCGCCGTCGATCGTGATCGGACAACCGGCGTAGAAACGGATATGCGGCGCGCCGGCGACCGCCGGAAGTCCGGCGAGGCGCGGGTCTTCGCGCGCATACGGAACGACCAGCACGCCATTGCCGGCCTCCGCGTGGATCGCGGCGACAGCGTCCCTGAGCGGCTGGTCGATCGCCATGCCCTCGCCCGCCTCGATCCACCGGGCGTCGGCGCCCTCGAGCGAGATCAGCGCGGCGGCGCAATCGAAGACATGGGCGGCGGTGGCGACGACGGAACCGAAGGCTGCCGGCGCTCCGGAACGAACGATGCCGAGTGCACGCAACGCATGCAGTCGCGAGTCCTCGTTCCCGGCAATCGGATAACTCATACGCATCCCCTCCGGCACCGTCTCCCTCGGCCCGGCTCCACCCCTGCTATTTTTAACGATTATTTGCTGCGAATTCGTTAAGTCGGCTTCAAGGCTCGCATGCGCGGCCCGGACCGCACGTCAGGGCCGGTTTCCGACGCCGAGCGCGCGCAACGCAATGGCGACGACATTGTCCGCGAACCGTTCGTCCAGCGGCCGGTGGCCGACCAGCAAACGGTAGAACAGCGGGCCGTAGATCATGTCGAGCAGCGCCTCGATATCGTCGACCGGGCCGATCTCGCCGCGCGCCGCCGCCGCCTCGATGGTGCCGCGTCCCGCCTCCCGGCTCGAAAGGATGACCCGGTTGCGAAAGGCCTTCGTCATCTCGCTTTCCGGATCGGCGGCGGCGAGCGCGATGGCGATCTGGCGGCCGCGGGTCGTCGCAAAAGCCCGGACCAGCGCCCGCATCTGCCCTCCGAGCGCCGTCTCCAGCCGCGCGTCGCCGGCCTCCGTCGTCTCGACCTCGCCCGCCATCAGCGCCGCCATGGCGAGTTCCGAGGCATTGGCCCAGTTGCGGTAGAGCGTCGGCTTGCCCACGCCCGACCGCGCCGCCACCGCCTCCACCGTCAGCCGGCCGAAGCCTTCCCGCATGAGGATGTCGCGGGCAGCCTGCAGCGCCTTCTGCCGCGCCGCCTTGCTTGGCGGCCGGCCGCGCGGCCGGCCGGCCGGTTTGCCCTTCTTGCTGGTCCGGTCTTGACTCATTTCGTTACGTATCGTAATTTAATTCAATCGTGAAATCAACGGAAAACCCCCATGTCCTCGATCACATCCCTGACCCCCTACCTGATCGCGAAAGATGCCAAGGCCGCGATCGACTTCTACAAGGCGGCCTTCGGCGCCGTCGAGACGTTCCGCATGACCGACCCTTCCGACGGGCGCATCGGCCATGCCGAGCTGACCATCGGCGGCAGCGCCCTGATGATCGCCGACGAATATCCCGATTTCGGCGCGCTGAGCCCCGATACGATTGGCGGATCGCCGGTCACCTTCCATCTGGCAACCAATGCGGTCGACGACGATCTGGCGCGCGCGTCCGCCGAGGGGGCGACGGTGCTCCGCGCCGCCGCCGACCAGAGCTTCGGCGAGCGCACCGCCATGGTGCTCGACCCGTTCGGCCATCGCTGGATGCTGTCGCAGACCATCGAGACGGTCACGCCTGAGGAGATGCAGCGCCGCTGGGAAGAGGAGACGGGCGCATGAACGCACCGGAACATCCCGACGAAGCACGCGTCATCGCACTGCCGAAGGATGGCGGGCGACGCTACGAGATGGGCGGATTGACAGCGCTCTTCAAGGCCGACGAGGCGGAAACCGGCGCTCGCTACAGCGTCTCCGAATGGATCCTGGAGCCGGGGCAGCCAGGTGTCGGCGCGCACAGCCACGAAGCGAACGAGGAGTTGTTCTTCGTGATGGAGGGCACCCCCGAAATCCTCATTGGCGAGAGTTGGGAGGCGTTCGCCGCCGGCGCGTTCGTCCGTATTCCCGGCGGTGTCGCCCACGATTTCCGAAATCGCGGAGAAACGCCCGCCCGTCTCCTCAACGTGTTCCTGCCCGGAGGGTTCGAACGCGACATGCCGAAGATCGTCGACTGGTTCGCAAACCGGGAGAATGACTGATACGGCCCGATCGTCAGTCCGGAAAGCCGCAGAGCCGCGCGGGATTGTCGACCAGGATCCGCTGACGGTCCTCCGCCTTCGACGCCCAGTCGAACAGCAGATCGAACAGACGCCCGTCGTCGGGATAGGTTTCCGCTGTCGCACTCACATGCGGCCAGTTGCTGGCCCACAACAGCCGCTCCGGCGCGTGGCCGACCAGTGCCCGCGACAGCGCGCCGACATCGTCGTAACCGGGCGGGCCGGTGAGCGAGGTTTCGTAGCAGGCCGAAAGTTTCACGAAGCAATTTCCCCGGTCGATCAGAGACAGCAGCGCTTCGAAACGGGCATCGTCGGGCGCTACCGGATCGATGAACTTGCCCGCGTGGTCGATCACGTAATCGCCGTCGATCGCCTGCAGGATTTCGAGCTTTTCCTCGATATCGCGGCCGTTGAACTGGACGATCACGTGCCAGCCGAACGCCCTGATCCGGTCGGCGACGGCCAGCAACCGGCCGACTCCCACCGCGCCGTTACCGAAATCCATGATTCGCGCGCCGCGCACCCCGAGATCGGTCAGCCGGCGGAGATCGGCCTCCGGCGTTTCCGGCGTCACCACGGCGATACCGCGCGCCGCATCGCCCAACTCGGCGAGCGCGGCTTCGAGGCAGGAATTGTCGAACCGGTAGGCGTTCGACTGCACCACCACCGCGCGTTCGATTCCGAGGCGCGTCTGCAGCCGCCTGTATTCGGCGACCGACGCGGGGTGAAGCGGCACGGGCGAGGCCGGATCGGTCGCATACCCGTCCATGAAGATATGCATATGGGTATCGACGGTTCCCGGCGGCGCCGGATTGGCCGTCGGCGGGCCGTCGAGATTGTCCATCGGATCGACCATGCGCCCCCTCCGGCCCGCCTCTGCGACGCCTACGACCGCAGCCGGCGCAGCGCGCCGAGGAGGCCCGCGCCGCCCTCGCCGCTTCGCGTCTGCTCGACCTCCGGCAGTAGCGCGGTCGCCAGTTCC
>Ga0070729_10007858_pt1 | contig 10113 bp, 9 predicted proteins | sample tdDd472_FD_66725 | JGI IMG/M metagenome (GOLD analysis project Ga0070729, IMG submission 66725) | Marine sediment microbial communities from the Atlantic coast under amendment with organic carbon and nitrate - tdDd47.2 | ecosystem: Environmental > Aquatic > Marine > Coastal > Sediment | place...
ATATCTGATTGAGGTCACCATAGAAATTATCGGCATCGTAAGGCAATACTAAAATAACTGAATCTATCAGCGTATTATCAGGAAAACTAGGCGGCTCCAGCGTGAAAAAGGTAGCATTCCGTTGCATCCGAGCCTGAATGACCGTGCTTGCCTTGGTTGTTCCGAAAATCGGATCAACAAAATCTCCTACAAAATATTTTTCCAATTGACTGGTTAGAGAAGAACTATAGGTTCGGAAGCTATCTACAGAATTTGTATAAGCGGTGATACTGACGGTATCCGTAAAACCTGGCTGTACCTTATCTCCTTCCAGTAACTCTTCTCCAACTAATGTGGGATCGGTACACGCAACAACAAACATCACACAGCAAACGGCAAAAAATAAGCCCTCCAAAATACGATTCATCGAATTAGATTGTTTTTCTTCCTCTGCTATTCTATTGGGTAAGGGTAGAAAGGTAAGCACCTAGCTCATCAGAAGCCAAGCAATAGCTACAATCGAGTCCCTTCTACAACAACCTGAAATAGCAAGTGAAGCTGTTTTGTTAGGAAGTGTCACGAATACTTCTAATCCGAACACTTCTTTGATCTTTACATACAAAAGAGAACCAACAATGCCGACAGGTTGTATCCACTTTGAAATAGCTCAAATAATAGCTATGCTGGACTAACCTAAACTAGGCAATGTTGGTTCCTTTCTCGTTTTATAAAGAAGTTCTATAACTTACTTACTAAGGATTAACCTCCTCTGTCAAGAGATTATTATAAAACCCTAGATAGGCAGGAAGATATTCTTCACCAATGTACTCCAAACTAGGTTTTTCACCCTCTTCTAGTTCTGACTCAACGGATTCAGCTAGTGTTTCGCTGCCTTGGATATAACCATCAGCAAATGTCGTAGCTCCTCGATGCAGGCTTACACCTGATTCACCCTTGTAGGCTGCTAAATCATCCATCGTCAAATTATTGATAGATGCTTTACCTATAAATGATTCCGGAAACTTATGCTCTACATCACTATTATATACAGAGTATACGACCTTAGACTGTTGAAATAAAGGTTCGTTGCGATAAGCCGTTTTCAAATACAACGGAATAAGACTTGTCATCCAACCATGACAGTGGATAATGTCGGGTGGCCAACCAAATTTTTTCACCGTTTCAATCACTCCTTTACAAAAGAAGATCATGCGATCTGCATTATCTTCAAAAAGCTGGTCATCCTCATCGGTGAAGATAGCCTTGCGCTGAAAGAAGTCTTCGTTATCTAAAAAATATACCTGCATCCTAGCTTCTGGAAGAGAAGCCACCTTAATAATTAAAGGGAAATCATCATCATCTACAATGATATTCATACCAGAAAGCCGTACGACTTCGTGCAAACGATGTCGTCTCTCATTTATCGTGCCGAAGCGGGGCATCAGAACACGAATTTCCATACCATTCTCTTGGACAAATTGGGGAAGCTTTCGGGCAATCTCAGAGATTTCGGAGAGTGCAGTATATGGCTGCATTTCCTGCGTCACGATCAGCACTTTCTTTTTACTCATAAAGCCAATAAAATATTGTTATTCAAATTAACAGGTCACTGAATATCAATGAACAAGGCTGCAAAGTTAGTAAAAACCAAGGACATTTTGTCAAAAAAACTGAGTTTTGATAGCATAAGGTGAGCGAAGACCATAGGAGCGAAAAACTACCAGGGCCATTCCTAAAAAATAGAAACCAGCATATCTCAAGTGAATTAGATAGCCCTCAAATTAACAAAACAACTATCTTTGCGCGGCTTTGGCAGAAAGGGTAGAAAATCAATCCTTTCTGATCCAATTTCTTCATTCGACGAATACTTAACCTTATGTATCTGTTTAAAAATATATATCAACTCGATCAATACTTACAAGCTTTTCGTGCTACCAACACTCGTGTAGGCTTTGTTCCTACAATGGGCGCTTTACACCTTGGACACCTGTCCCTAATAGAGGCTTCAAATACACAAAACGAATTGACCGTATGCAGTATCTTCGTCAACCCCACTCAATTCAATGAGGGCAGTGATCTTGAAAAATACCCTAGAACTCCCGGCTTAGACCTAGCCCTCTTGGCCGCTGCCCATTGTGATGTCGTCTTTATGCCGCATGTAGACGAGATTTACCCTCCTGGCGTCAAACTAGATTCTCCTATTCCTCCTAAAGCCTTAGTGCAAGGAATGGAAGGACAATTCAGGCCTGGCCATTTCGAAGGAGTGGTGCAAGTCGTAAAGCGACTATTAGATATTGTACAACCCAGCAGTTTGTACATGGGGCAAAAAGATTACCAACAAGCAGCTATTATAGGCTGGATGCTCGACTATACCCAACTGGCTACTGAGTTGGTAGTTTGTCCGATTCTGAGAGAAAAAAACGGCCTAGCCATGAGTTCGCGAAATGTCCGCCTCGATCCCGCTATTCGTCCCAAAGCCGTGCTACTCCATGAAACCTTACTTCGTGTAAAAGAAAAAATAGGCACTTTGTCGCCCCGAGAGTTACAAGACTGGGCACTTGAGCAATTGGATAAACCCCATTTCCGGCCTGAATATTTCGACATTGTTGACGGCCTAAGCTTACAACCCTTAAACAAAATTGGTGAAAATGATTTCGCCGTTGCTTGTACTGCTGTTTGGGCTGGCGAGGTACGACTCATCGATAATATGATTCTGCAAAAGCCGGAGTAGGCGAGAAATTTGAAACGAAACTTTCAATTCTTTCTAAAAATTTCGCTACTTCCTTATCTTCGCCGAAATTTGGGATTTAAAAGCATTGCCCTAACATGCTCTTAAATCCCAAAATAACATTAGAATCTATTCTAAAATACTTTTTGCTTTATGATGATTCAAAGATTAAAGTCCAAAATACATAGAGGGACGATTACACAAGCGAGATTAAACTACGTAGGTAGTATCACCATTGATGAAGATTTGATGGATGCTGCTAATATGATCGAAGGAGAGCGTGTACAAATCGCCAATAATAATAATGGTGCCCGTATGGAAACATACGTTATCAAAGGAGAGCGTGGATCTGGGATCATTTGCCTCAACGGCGCCTCTGCGCGCTTATTCCACCCTGGTGATATTTCTATCATCATGTCCTATGTCTACATGGACTTTGAAGAAGCCAAAACTTACAAGCCACTCGTTGTATTGGTTGACGAAAACAACAAGCAAATCGACCATCCTTAGTCTGACGCCTTATAGACTATAACTTGCTCTTTTGCAACAAAGTACTATCTATTGGCGTAATTAAACGGATACTAGCTTGGAGAGAAGAAACAAAAGGTGCTTTCATTTTTTGTTTCTTCTCTCTTAGAATAAAACAGTGGCGTTCCAACCAAGAAGGCTCAATACGCGGAGTGCATTCCGGTTGTATCAGTCATATCTATGACATCCAAAGATTAGTACCTTGAAAAGTTTCATCATTAATTTCCTGAAATTTAGTTTGTTCCTAGGTGTAGGCCTGGTTATTCTATACTTTGTATACAATAACCAAAATGCTGCCTACCAAGCAGAATGTGAACTAAATGGAGTGGCCTCGGAAGATTGCAGCCTCATTCAGAAGGTTATTTCTGATTTCAAATCTGTCAACTACTTTTGGATTATCCTGGTTCTCGTCAGTTTTACCATTAGTAATGTCAGTCGGGCCATTCGTTGGAATATGTTGATCCGTCCCCTGGGCTATCAACCTCGTTTTATCAACGCCTTCTTCGCTACCGTAATTGGTTATTTCGCCAATCTTGGTTTTCCAAGAATGGGGGAAGTCCTGCGCCCTGCTACCATGGCACAGTATGAGAAGATTCCGCTGGAGAAACTGATTGGTACTGTTGTTGTAGACCGGATCATCGATGTCATCAGCATATTGATCGTGAGCGGACTAGCCTTCTTGCTGGCCTTCGATACGATTTGGACTTTCCTCAACAAGCATGCTGACTTTGAAGGGAAGTTTGGAGGACTTTGGAACCTAGCATTAATTGGAATAGGAGGGCTCGTTGGCCTTGCGGTTCTATTTTTCCTATTCCGAAAACGCTTGATGGCGACCAAAATTTATACAAAAATAATAGAGCTGGCAAAAGGCTTCTGGCAAGGCATACAAACGGTTCGTCAATTGGACAAGCCCTGGTTATTTCTCTTTCATAGTGTGAACATTTGGTTCATGTATTTCCTGATGACATACCTGTGCTTCTTTGCCTTTGAACCCACGGCGCAGCTGGCGCCCATAGCAGGCTTAGTTGTCTTTGTACTGGGAGGCTGGGGAGTGGTGATTCCATCTCCGGGTGGTATGGGTACCTACCATTTCTTGGCTCAAACAGGATTGAGCATGTACGGCATCAGTGGGGATGACGGCTTTAGCTGGGCGAATATTGCTTTCTTCTCCATCAATCTCGGTTGTAATGTCATTATCGGATTAGTGGCCTTGATTGCACTCCCGATTGTCAATCGCTCCTATCATCCGACAACAACAACTGCTGATAGTAGCAATTAAAGGTAATCGCTTAGCTGCTTAAGCGCTATTCAGGCTAGACTAGCATAAAAAGTCTAGCTATTCCTACTTATCTTTGACTATCGTTACGGTCTGACTAGTAATCCATATATTTTCCTTTCACATGTCCCATCTTGAAAAAATAAAGTCTAAAGTCCAATCCATTTCCACCTTGAAGGTAACTCGAGAGAACTGGCGAAAAAAAGCCGAACAAGTGGTCTTCACCAATGGATGCTTTGATATTCTGCACTATGGCCACCTTCACTATCTAGCGCAAGCCAGAGATTTGGGAGATCGCCTCATCATCGGACTAAATGCTGATGATTCGGTAAAAAGATTGAAAGGGGAGCATCGACCTATTCAGGATATCCATACTCGCCAAATGATGCTAGCGTCTCTCTCCTTTGTCGATGCTGTCATCCTTTTTGAAGAGGATACTCCCTTACGATTAATCACAACACTCCGTCCCGATATCTTGGTAAAAGGAGGAGACTACCTGCCTGCTGATATCGTGGGGGCTACAGAGGTGCAAGCCGATGGGGGTGAGGTTCGCGTACTTTCCTTCATTCCTGGTTATTCCACCTCCTCCATTGAACAAAAAATAAAAGAGCAAGCCTAGAAATAAAGAGAGTAGGCTCAAACCCAGGTGGAGAGTACCTACTCCCTGCACTAAATTATGTGCCTACCATATCGCTATGCCCTGTAGGATCAGCTTCTGAAACAATCATCGGGATTTCTGTTCGGATTGATTTTCGTTGTGCCTTTGATAATTCTTCATAAGATTGTCCAAAATTAACTTGTGCCAATTCTTCCCAGAGTTCATGGTAGGCCCCTACTATTTCATTGTATACGGTCAGGTAAGTCGTGTATTCTGTTCCTCTATCATTTTGAAGTGAGACCACAGCTTTGGTCGGACTAGAGGCGAGTAACAGACTATTTCCAGGATTGAGAATAAAGCGCTTGGTGGCCTCTCGGAGCGTAGAAGTATTCGTGATTTCCCCTTCCACCAGCAATTGATTAGCCCCATTGATTTTTACCGTAAAAACATTCCTATCAGCAATTTTTTCCTGAATAGGATCTGATTCCCATATAGGTAATCGAACTAGAATGCCCTGATCTTCTAATATTTTAGTAGTGACCAGAAAGAAAATCAACATGAGGAAAGCGATATCAGCCATAGAGCCTGCGTTGATGGCAGGTGATTCTCGGCGACGGCGAGAATTTCGTCGGTTCGTCATCTGAAAACGAATATTTGAGGGAAGAAAAGATAGCACCCATCTATGGAGTACTAAGACTGCTCTGCCCAGATGAATTAATATCCGGTAGTTTCTATGGACGATAGTAATAAGATGCAACTCAGCCGCTTTTTTGGTGTGACATTGATAGCCTAAAATCATAAAAATGAAAAAATTACTGTGTAGCGAAAACCTTTTTTCAGGAAAGGGTGTTTTACTTCTTTACTAACCCCTTTTGCTTCTTTTTTAGATAGCATTACTATTATTTAGAAAATTTTTACTTTCTTTGCAGTATCAATGAAAATTAACTCAACATATCAACTTTCAATTTACTCCACTAACAAAGCGATCATCCTACGCAGCTTATTCGTATTGCTAATAGGAATCATCGCTTTTGATTGTTGGGACAATACCCAGGAGTTGGTTATCAATTCAGATATAATTGAGGTCGTTGATAATATGGAAGAATTAGAAAACAAGAATGATAATTTATCCCATCTAGAAAAAGATGATGATGTACTTTCTCATTTTAATTCTAGATCGCTCCAAGTTTTCCAATCATTCAGTATCTCCTACACTACTTCGTCTCCTTTGGAATTTGATTATTGTAGGATTTCTTTACTACCTCCAGAACTTGGTTAAACGACACCTGACCTTTCAGGTGCACCACTGATTTTTTTCCTTTTAATAACGTTATTAGTCACCATCATTTGTATCAAGTATTGTCTTGATATGAAGATGATTATTATACCAAAAAAAACGAGTATCGAAATGAGTCCACAAAACAAACCGGGGTTATTAGCTACCCTAAAATCAGATATTCCTGCAAGTATTGTAGTTTTCCTAGTTGCCGTTCCGCTTTGTTTAGGAATTGCCCTAGCCTCAGGAGCCCCTTTATTTTCTGGTATTATTGCCGGAATAGTAGGAGGAATAGTGGTAGGAGCCTTTAGTGGTTCACAATTAGGTGTAAGTGGTCCAGCGGCCGGATTAGCTGTTATCGTTTTAGTAGCGATACAGGACCTTGGAAGCTTCGAAGTTTTCTTATTAGCTGTTTTCTTATCTGGTATCATCCAAGTGATATTGGGCTATGCAAAAGCAGGTATTATTGGTTACTACTTCCCCTCTTCGGTGATCAAAGGGATGTTAGCAGGTATTGGTATCATTATTATCCTAAAGCAAATTCCGCATGCCTTCGGTTATGATAAGGATTATGAAGGTAGCTTATCTTTTGCGCAGCCTGATGGTCATAATACCCTTTCGGAGCTAATGTATATGATGGAAGCTATTACACCTGGGGCTTTAGTTATAGCACTATTATCAATGGCTATTCTCATCCTTTGGGAAAGACCATTCATGAAGAAAATTGCTCTTTTCAAATTAGTGCAAGGGCCTTTAGTTGTAGTTGCAGTAGGTATTTTATTCAGCCTAATGTTCTCGGGTCATGCTACACTGAATCTAGCCCAAGAGCACATGGTTAATATCCCTGTTGCAGAATCACTTTCAGGCTTTTTCGGTCAATTTACTTTCCCTGATTTCAGTCAAATATTGAACCCAGCTATTTATATGACAGCCGTTACCATTGCGGTAGTAGCTAGTTTGGAAACACTATTGTGCCTTGAAGCAACAGATAAATTAGACCCACAGAAAAGGGTAACCCCAGCCAACCAAGAGCTGAAAGCACAAGGCATTGGTAATATGATTTCAGGTTTGATTGGAGGTTTGCCAATTACACAGGTAATTGTTCGTAGTTCTACTAATATTCAATCTGGTGGGCAAACGAAAATGGCAGCGATTTTCCACGGTATGTTATTGTTGCTTTGTGCAGCAGCCATCCCACATGTATTGAATCTTATTCCTTTGGCTAGTTTGGCAGCGATCCTATTCCTAGTAGGTTACAAATTAGCTAAGCCCGTTCTTTTCAAGCAGATGTACAAATTAGGATGGTCACATTTTATCCCATTTATTGTTACCATCGTAGGTATCGTACTTACCGACCTTCTAGTAGGTATTGGCTTAGGTTTGACGGTAGCTATTTTCTATATATTGTACAACAATTACAAAAAACCCTATTTGTTTAAAGAATCCGAATTTAAAGCAGGGGAGCCTATTCGCCTTGAGTTGGCAGAAGATGTAACATTCTTACATAAAGCAAACATCCTGAAAACGCTTAGCCAAATACCTGAGGATTCAACTGTAATTATAGATGCGTCCAAATCCATCAATATTGATCAGGATGTAATAGAAATAATAGAAGATTTTGAGGCCAATGCTCATTACCGGTCGATTACTGTTGAAGTCATTTCAAGACGTAACCCAGCTTTACCTGATCAGGTTAAGCAGTTTGAAGTGGCTGTCGTAAACGATCCTAAACAAAATAAAAAAGAAGAGTTAACAGCTGTTGTTTAATGATTGGGACTTATTAACCCAATCCCTTCCTACGGATACTATTTTGGTTTAATAATGATCATATATATCCCGCTCCCTTCGTTTTGTACGGAGGGAGTAGGGAGTTTTCCTTCCTTCACGATCAGTCCATCCTTTTCCGTCTACCCGAGTGCCTTCCATACGTATTCCCAAAGTGCCTTAAAAGCCCTCTTCGGATGAAAGCTTGTAGCCTAGTTAAAATTTTACTATTTTCCTCCTTAGCATATTCACCAGTAAAAACAATACATGCAACGGCTACTTCCTTTATTTCTTTTTATCGCCTTATGCGGACTATGGTCTTGCTCGTCCAACCAGACTATGGATCTCAACGAACAATTGGCTCAACTATCCGTCAGTTGGGAACTAGTAAGTAATCAAATTGGCGATGCGCCAGGCTATCGCTCTCGTTTCGTCATCACCAATCAGGGAAAATCAACACTTGATCGCACTGATTGGAAGTTGTATTACAATCAAACTAATCGCAAAGTTAAAGCCAACTCCACACAAGGCCCCGCTACCGTCGCCTTAGTTAAAGGAGACTTCTATCGCTTAACGCCAAGCGAAGCGTTTAGCTTAGCTGCAGGAGAAAGCATTAGTATAAGCTGGGATTTATCCGATTGGGGAATCAAAGAATCCGATGCTCCCTTAGGGCTCTATTTTGTCAATGAAGAGGATGAAACGGCAGTCCAGTCCATACCCGTTGAAGATTATACCATTTTACCTTTTGATCGTCCCGAACAAATCAACCGTTTTACAGTAGATAAGGATCCCATTCCGACAGCGGCCAATCGCTATGCACTCAATCAGAAACTATCTCTACTAGGAGCAGATGAAATTGCTCCCATTATTCCAACACCTCGGTCTTTCCAATTTAATCCTGGTTCTTTTACCTGGACCGAAGACTTGACCATTCAGTATGAAGGAGCACTTGAAAAAGAAGCCCAGTACTTAGCCAATTTCATGCAAACCCATTTTCAGAAAGCGATCAAAGTGCAAACAGGGCTTTCTGATGGTAAGATCAAGCTGAGTATGGGCGGTGCCAAACAAGCCGAAGCCTACCGCCTAGTTGTTACGGATAAGGCCATTACTATTATCGGCCAAGATGCCGCTGGTGTCTTCTATGGTATACAAAGCCTATTGGGGCTAATACCCGTCGATGCTTTTAAAGTCTCCCCAAAATCGATTCAAATTCCAGCGATATCTATTGAGGATGCACCTGGGTTTGATTACCGAGGTCTTCATTTGGATGTGGCTCGAAACTTCAATAGCAAAGAAGCTATCATGAAAGCCATCGAAATCATGGCTTTTTATAAACTCAACAAATTACATCTCCATCTCACAGATGATGAAGGCTGGCGATTAGCGATTGAAGAATTACCTGAGCTGACCGAAGTGGGTTCCCGCCGAGGGCACACACTCACAGAAGAAAACCACCTTCAACCCGCTTACGGTTCAGGGCCCGACCCCGATGATAAAACTTCACCCGGAAACGGTTTCTTCTCACGAGAAGAATTTAAAGAAATCATCCGATTTGCACATGATCGACACATTGAAGTGATACCCGAACTCAATGTTCCAGGTCATGCTAGAGCGGCCATCAAAGCCATGGAGGCGCGCTACCGGCGTCTAATGGAAGTCGGAGACCAAGCTGCTGCGGAACAATATCTATTGACTGATTTTGAAGATAAATCGGTCTATGAATCAGTGCAATTCTATCCAGATAATGTCGTCTGTGTCTGCAAAGAATCTTTATATACTTTTTATGAAACAGTAGTAGATGATGTGGTCGAAATGTTCCAAGAGGCGGAAGTTCCACTCCGAACTATTCATACCGGAGGAGATGAAGTTCCTGGAGGTGTTTGGATAGATTCACCCATTTGTAAGGAGCTAGTCGCCTAAAACGAAGCCGTAAAAAGTACTGCTGACCTGCCCTTTTATTTTAT
>Ga0070729_10007861_pt1 | contig 10111 bp, 5 predicted proteins | sample tdDd472_FD_66725 | JGI IMG/M metagenome (GOLD analysis project Ga0070729, IMG submission 66725) | Marine sediment microbial communities from the Atlantic coast under amendment with organic carbon and nitrate - tdDd47.2 | ecosystem: Environmental > Aquatic > Marine > Coastal > Sediment | place...
CGCATGGCCTGGGCCATCATGCTGCCCTGCCAGTTGTGCCAGGGTTCCACGTCTGTGTCGTAGTCGCCGTGGCAGGTTATACAGGTGGCCGAGGGATCATCGAGCGCCGAAGCCCCAAAGGGCTGGGTTCCGGGCAGATCGAAGTCGCGCAGAGTCGACGGGACCACGCCGCCGATGACCGGTGTTACGGTGAACGGGGCCGGGCTATCGCCCCAACCGTCGTTGCCGGCGTTGTCCCAGGCGACCACGCGCAACCAGGCGTCGCCGGGCAGGTTGGGAATGAACAGGGAATGGGTCCCGTTGTCGGGCAGGCCCTGGGCAAGCTGACGCCAGTGGTCGCCGCTCTCGCCCAGATACAGATCCACGTGGGATACGCCGCTCTCGTCCTCGGCGTTCCACTGCACCGTCAACCAGCTGTTCGCCGCCACCGATTCGCCTCCGCTGGGGGCCAGCACCGTTACCTCCGGCGGTGTCGTGTCGGTTCCGCCGGCCGGTGTCAGGTAATCCAGCAACAAGGCCACGTCCACGTTGCTCACGCCATCGACATTGCTGGCTTTCAATCCGGGAAACGTCGGCGTGTTGCCGAAGTGTTCGGTATCGGTGATCTCCACCTGGTTGGAGAAACCGTCATTGTCCGAGTCCTCGCTGGTGGCATCCAGAATAGCCGCCTCGTTGCCCATACCGCCGTTGATCCGAACCTCGATGGCCAGGCCGTAGGGATTCCGCGTGCCCCCGCCATCGAAATCGAAGTGGCAGATACCGCAATGCCCCGCCGCTCCCGGCAGGTCATCGAGGCGACTCCCCTCCGCGTCCGGGTAAATGTCGAAGAAATCGCGGCGGATCGGGTTTCGGGCGTCCGCAGCCGCGGCACAGAGGAGGATGGCAACAAACAACGTGGTCGAGCCGAGGCGGGCAGGTGAGCAATGCATGGTAGCCTCCCGAGTCCAGGCGTGGCAGGCCGTCTGGGCGATGAGCGCTACCGCCCGGAATTTGAACCCGGGGGAATTATGGCACATTTTCTGACTAATGACAATCACGTGCCAATACGTTTTTCTAATGGGGAATCGGGGAAGATGATCCCGCCCTCACGGCCGCAGGTCGTCGAGCAACCCGGCGTCCACCCACCAGATATCCGATGCACCATTGCCCGGACTCTCGTGCAATCGCAACAGGCCCGCCCGATCCAGACGCTCCTCCGGAAAGAACTCGCTCTGGTCATGCCGACTGGCGCTGAAGAACAAGTATTTACCGTCGGCGGTGAGGAATGCCGATGAGGCCCTCGACTCGGCGCGATTGATCTGCGGTCCCAGATTCACCGCGGGTAGCCAGGAACCGTCGTCTGATCGAAAGCTCACCCAGTAGTCGGCAGGTCCCAGATTCTCGGGATGGCCGCCGACGCAAATGATCAACAGGCTCTCATCCCGGGCGACGAATGCGTTGTAGTTGTTCGGTCCGCAGTTGACCTCCGGACCCAGACGCACGGGATCGCTCCAGCTGTCGCCGACAGGCTCGGACCGCCAGATGGCAACTCCGTGCTGTTCGTCTTCCCGGCTGAAGTAGAGGGTGCCGTCATCCGCCAGCGAGGGGAAGTATTCGGCCAGATCGCTGGTCACCGGCGCCGGCAACGCCACCGCCTCGCTCCAGCCGTCGGTGGTACGCCGACTGGTGAAGATATTCTGGTTGGCCCACCCCCGCCCCTGTTCCTGGCCGGGGGCAGCGCGGTTGGCCAGGAAGAGCACGGTATCCCCATCGCGAGAGAGAGTGGGCTCGAAGCACGCGAAGTCGCCATCCCCGTGGAAGGGAACGGTCACCGGCTCGGTCCACTGGTCCTGTTCCAGGCGGGTCACCAAGACCGTCACCCGACCCAGATCCATCACTCCGAAGTAGATCTCGTTGCCGTTCGGGCTGATCACAATATCCCGTTCGTTGAGACCGGTGCTGACGATGCCGGGGGCGAATATTCGGGGCTTACGGCCCGGCGCTTCCTGGCCCAGATAGGGTCCGCTGAGTCGCGGGAATCGAGGCCCGCTCTCGCCGCCCGACGGCGCCGATCCGGGCTGTTCGACGGGCGCGACCACCTCGACACCTGCGGCCAGCGAATCCAGGAAGGCCGCATTCATCCAATACATGGCCGGACGCCCTCCGCCCGGACGCAGATGCCGGTCCTGCAAGCCACGCCACGTCTCGGGCCATTGCTCGGGCCGATCCTGTCGCGCGGACATGAAGAAGAAGAATCGCCCGTCCGGCGAAACATATGGAGACCACGTATGGCTCGAACCGTCGTTGACCACCGGCCCCAGGTTCAGCGGACCAGACCACTGGTCGTCTGCATCGCGCAGGGCCAACCAGTAGTCGACTCCGCCCAGGTTCTGCGGATGCCCGGCGATGGGCACGATGCAGCGGCTCTCGTCGGGCGAAGTCCAGGAATTGAACTGGGATTGCCCGGCATTGATCGCCTCCGGCAACAACTCGGGTTCCTGGTAAACGCCAGCGATCCGGCGCGAACGATAAATATGATGGATCCGGCTCGGCGGTACCGCCCGACAGAAATAGAGGGTGCCGTCCTCGGTCACGGAGGGAAAGTACTCCTGTGCCCCGGTGCTGACCGGTTCTCCGACATTGCGGGGCGATCCCCACTGATCCCCCTGTCGATCCATGACCCACAGGTCGATGTTGCCGTCTCCTTCCGGATCAGTGGGACGATTGGAGCAGAAGAAGAACTGGCGGCCGTCCGGTGTGATAAAGGGCTCCACGTCCATCCAGCGGGGATCGGCCGCGAACGGCGCGACCTCGGGCTCGGTCCAGCGGCCGTCCTCCAGACGGGTGACGCAGATGGCCGTGTAGCGGTAGCCGGGTGCAACCATGCAGAAGTAGATTTCCCGGCCGTCGGGGGTCATGGCCAGATCCCGGGTCGCCATGCCGGTATTGACCACTCCCGGGGCGAAGAGCCGGGGCTCCGCACCAGGGACTGGCTGTCCCACATAGGCCGAGGAGTCGCCGTCAACAGCGGACGGGCCTCCGCATCCAGCGGCGAAGAGAATCACCAGCAGGAACGAATACGGCAGGGCCCCACACCGGGCCAGCGGCTTCAGCGGCATGAACACAAGCGATCCTCCAGGCAGGTGGGGTTGAGTCCCTGCAGTACGCTGCGGGGATGTGCGGGTTGCATACCGGGGCAGCGCCGGGATCAGTCGGCGGTCAACGCACGCCCCAGCACCTCGGCCACGTTGGCCAGGCGGAACGGTTTGGAGATGAAGCCCGCGAGCTCGATATCACCGGCCCCGTCCATGACCTCGCGCTCGTCGTGTCCGCTGGTCAGGATGACCGGAATGTCGGGCCGTATGACCCGCAACCGGCGACAGGTACTGATGCCGTCCATACCTATCATCGTCAGGTCCAGCATCACGGCATCGATCTCGGCATGCCGCTGGCCGAAGATCCGTACCGCCTCGTAGCCGTCGCCCGCCATCAGCACACGACAGCCCAGTCGGCGCAGGAAGCCCTCACCCACCGAGCGAACGCTGGGTTCGTCATCAACCACCAGCACCAGTTTGCCCCGGACAGCCAGGTGGCTGGAGTCGGGGCTGCGTCTGCCTCGGTTGTTGCGACCGGCGCGAACCGTCGGCCTGGGTTGAGCCGGCAACAGGACCGTGACGGTGGACCCCCAGTCCGGTCGACTGCTCACCAGGAAGCCGCCGCTGTGTCGCTGCACGATCCCCAGGGCCACCGACATGCCCAGGCCGCGGCCCGTGAGCTTGGTCGTGAAGAACGGGTCAAACAATCGGCTCCGGATCTCGTCGTCCATCCCGCAACCGGAGTCCCGCACTTCACAATAGACATAGCGACCCGGTTCGAGAGACGTTGCGGTAGCAGCAGACACCAGATCGGTCGCGTCGAAGTGACTGCAACCGGTGCGCAGAACCACCTCGCCGCCATCTTCGGCCAGGGACTCGGCGGCGTTGCCGACCAGATTCATGATGACTTGACGTATCTGCGCGGCGTCGATACGAACCTCCGGCAGATCATCAGCCAGTTCCAGTCGAATCTCGCACTTTCCCAAGACCTGGATCTGGAGCAGGCGAGTGATCTTCCCGATCTCGGCATTCAAATCTCCGGCCTTCACGGCCAGTTCGCCCCGCCCGGCGTAGGCTTGCATCTGGTGACAGAGATCGGCCGCCTGGTCCGAAGCCTGTAAGATGGCTTCGATACTTTCGCTCATTCGGGTGCCCGGAGCCTGGCTATCCTGTATCAGCTCTGCGTTACCCATGATGGTTGCCAGCAGATTGTTGAAATCGTGGGCGATTCCACCGGCCAGGATTCCGAGGCTCTCCAGTTTCTGGGCATCGCGCAGCCTGCTCTCCATCGCCATACGCGTCTGCTCATCCCGTTTCCGCTCCGATACATCCCGGCCCAACACCAGCACCTGAGGCTCTCCTCCACCGCTGATCGGACCCGGAATCAACGTCGAACTCACTTCGAACGGAATCTCCTCGCCGTTGGCCGCCAGGAAGCGGGTTTCGAACAGGACCAGTCCCCCTTCGAGTTCGGCCCGCATGCGATTGCGCCCCCGGAAATCGTCCCTCATTTCGGCGGTGACGAGGTCGACAACCGTGTGGCTTTGCCAGTCCTGGGGAGCCCACCCGGTCAGGTCCAGGCCGGCCTGGTTGATGTAGGTGATGCGGCCCTCGAGATCATGACAGAAGATCACGTCTTGGGCCGTCTCTACCAGCAGGCGATAGCGCTCCTCGCTGCGGGCGAGAGCTCGCTGGGCCAACTTCAGTTCCGTGATATCCGAGGTGGCCATGACCAGCAAGCACGGCTCGTCTTCCCGGGCAGGGATTCGGGCTCGATTCCAGGTGAAATAATGCCGCCCGTTCAACGAGCAGTACTGGGCCTCTCCCTCGTAGTACTCCCGACCGGCTGCGATGTCGGTCAGGATCTCCTTGAAACTCTCCAGCGTCTCGGGAAGGACCAGACGATCCAGAGAGACCAGCAACTCTTCCCGGGATCGGGCCTCGTTGAGACGTACCGCCGCCTCGTTGACGTCCACGACCCGGATCAAACCCAGGACCCTGGTGATGAATTCGGGATGGGCATCCAGCCAGGCGGCGAAGTCCTCGACGCCGCCGGCGATGATCCCGTCCACGGCCCGGAGCACTGCACCGATGTCTTCCACCCACATGGGCACTTGCGCCGTGCGGAACACATGCTGCCAGTGGGACGATTTCAGGTCCACCGCCCGCATGGACGGCTCAGTCTCGTCAAACCTGTTGCTTCTCATGAGTCCCCTTAGCCTCGGCGGCGCCTTTCCAGCGACGGTGCACCCAGAACCACTGGGCGGGTTCAGCCAATACATACTGCTCAAACGCTCGGGAAATCCGTGAGGTGTACTCGCGAACTCGGACCTCGTTCTCTCCCTCACCGGGAGCCTGCACTGGCTCTCCGATCCGCAATCGGTGACCGCCACCGACAGTCCGGGTGATGGCCATGGGTATCACCGGACAGCCGGTGTGCAGGGCGATCCGCGCCGCGCCCGGCCAGGTCGAAGCAGGCAGGCCGAGGAAATCCGTGGCCACTCCCGAGCCTCCGGCGTCCTGGTCCACCAGCAGTGATACGAGCCCGCCGCGGCGCAACTGTCGCAACACCGGGCGAATCGAATGGTCCATGGTCACGGTCTCGATCCCCAGGGCATGGCGCCTGCGTTGCAGGAACCGGTCGAATGCGCGGTTGCGCTGGGTCTTGACCACATCCAGCAGCGGATAGCGGCCAGCCAGCACCGCTCCGCCCAGTTCGAAATTTCCCAGGTGGCCGGTAGCGACGATGCCCCCTTTACCCCCTGCGAGAGCCCGATCCACGGAGTCCCAACCGGGAACAACTTCCACCTCGGTCGCGGTCTTCGCCAGATCGGTGCACAGAACTTCCGCTGCAGTCCGGCCCAGAGCGTCATACACTTCGGTGCGTAAACTCACCAGCTCGGCATCCGTCAGCTCGGGGTACACGGACCGCAGTTGTTTCTCGACCACCTGGCGCCGAACTCCCATGGCTCCTCCGGCCAACCGGGCCGCCCGCCGGAGCATTGACTCGCTGCTCTTCACAGGCAGGCGGCTCAGGAGCGCCAGGGCGCCTCGAAAAGCAGCGTATTCAACTGCACTTTTGAAGTCCATGCCGCCGGTTTCGCATTGAGAACGTCCTCTGTCGCGCGCAAGCCTTCCCCGGGACGGAGCCTGCAACCCGATACTTCATCTCAGCTTACAATACTGCCGTGTAGGTGCCGAAATCCACCATGAATTCGATTGATCCGGCCAACGGGGATCGAACGGATTCATCGGTCCGCGCCGGGAGGCCCAACAGACACGCCAGAATCTCTCGACGACTGGACGACGCTTCCCTCTGGAAGCTCCCGGCCAGTCGGTACCGGCTCTCTTGCAACCCTCCGGGAGGGCTCGGCAGAGCTGCACGACGAAAAAGCGGAGTCCGATGACGGAGCGCTCCCTCTAGCCCTCTCCGGCACCGGCTGCGACTAGATGCAAAAAAGTCGCTCGATATCCTGGCGATTCACAGACACAATCCTATTCTGGACATAATGATCCTATTATCCAGTTAAGGAGCGTATTCACCGGCAAACCAAACGAAAAGCGATTGGCAAACTCTCCGAAAGTAGTTTACTGCCAGGGCTTCGTTGACTTTGCAAATCATTTTCGTATCACGAAACTCCAAACACGTCGGGATCTGACCGGGCCCCTGTCACCATCCTGTCACATAATCTATTGACCGTGCCCCCACCTTTGCTCAAGCTTGTTATCACGTTCACAACCTGTTCAGTCAAGTATCCCAGGATAAGGAGCCCGACGATGAAACGAACGCTGATCGCCGTAAGCGTCCTGGCCCTCCTGCTGTCCGGCGCGGCGCTGGCCGCCCAGGACGGGGTGGCCGGCAAGTGTATGACCTGTCACAAGGAGAAGTCCCTCGGTCTGTACAACCAGTGGTACAACTCCGAGCACGCCAAGCACAACGTGACCTGCCTCGACTGCCACCACGCCGACAAGGCGGATGTGGACGCCTTCCAGCACGAAGGCGCCTGGATCGCCACCCTCGTCACGCCGAAGGATTGCGGCGTCTGCCACGAGAAGGAGACCAAGGAAGTCACGGCCAGCTACCACGCTCACGCCGGTGAGATCCTGGACTCGAAGGACGCCTACCTGGCCCACGCCGCCGGCGGCAATCCGGTGGCCATCGCCGGCTGCGAAAGCTGCCACGGATCCAAGGTCAAGATCGACCCCAACAGTCCCAACAAGCTGAGTCGCCTGAGCTGGCCCAACAGCGGCATCGGGCGCCTCAACCCGGACGGCAGCAAGGGCTCCTGCACGGCCTGTCACACCCGACACGCATTCAGCATCAAGCAGGCCCGTCAGCCGGAAGCCTGCTCCAAGTGCCACCTGGGTCCGGACCACCCTCAGAAGGAAGTCTACGAGGAGTCCAAGCACGGCAACGCCTACTACACCCACACCGACGAGATGAACCTGGACGCCAAGCGCTGGGTCGTGGGCGTGGATTACTACGAAGCGCCCACCTGCGCCACGTGCCACATGTCCGCCACCAGCAAACAGCCGGTCACCCACGATGTGGGTCAGCGCATCAGCTGGACTCTGCGTCCGCCCATCTCGGTGACCAAGGACAACTGGAAAGTCAAGCGCAAGAACATGCAGGACGTCTGCCTGAATTGCCACGGCCAGGTCTTCGTGGACGGCCACTACGCTCAGTTCGACGGGTTGGTGAATCTCTACAACGAGAAATTCGCCAAGCCGGGCCTCGCGCTGTACAAGAAGGCCAAGGAAAAGAAGCTGGGCGACGGTACTGCCAACTTCTCCAACAAGTACGAGTGGATCTGGTGGGAGATCTGGCACCACGAAGGCCGGCGAGCCCGACACGGTGCGGCCATGATGGCGCCGGACTACACCTGGTGGCACGGGATCTACGAAGTGGCTCAGCATTTCTACTTCAAGTACATCCCCGAGCTGCGCAAGTTCAATGATCCGGACATCAACAAGATGATCGATGAGATCCTGGCCGATCCGTACCACGAGTGGCTGAACCGGCCCACTGCCGATATCAAGGCGGACATCAAGTCCGGCAAGACGCAGGCAATGTACGAAGACATGTACCAGGTAAACACCAAGTAGGGGGCTGAGCAGATGAAGCGATTCCAGCTCTTCATCCGCGGGATATCGACGAACTGGACCGGAACGCTGGGGGTCGTATTCACGACCTCCGCGTTCCTGCTCTTCGTGATCTTCGAGCTCCTGCACGTGGCGGGAATCCTGACCAATTCCTATGTCGGGCTCATCAGCTACATGGCCCTGCCGGCCCTGTTCATCGTGGGCCTGATCCTGATCCCCCTGGGCTGGTGGCAGTTCCGGCGGGCAGCAGGGCACTCCACATCGGAATTGCTGACTCAGAGATTCCCCGACGATATGACGAAGGCCAAGCGCCTGGGGTCATCCCTGTTGGGTACATTCGTGTTGCTGACCCTGGTGAACATCCTGTTCCTGGGGGTCGGTGGGGCACGGATGCTGCACTTCATGGACGGGCCCGAGTTCTGTGGCACAGCCTGTCACCCGATCATGGAACCCGAATGGGTTGCCTACCAGAATTCCCCCCACGCCCATGTGCGCTGTGTCGATTGCCACGTGGGTGAAGGTGCCGGAGCCCTGGTCGACGCCAAATTGAATGGTTTGTGGCAGGTGATCTCGTCGACCTTCGACCTCTACGAGAAGCCGATCCCCACTCCGGTGCACCAGCTGCGGCCGGCCAGGGAGACCTGCGAAAAGTGCCACTGGCCGGACAAGTTCTACGGTGACCGCATCAAGACCTTTGCCAAGTTCGGCATGGACGAGGCTTCGACGCCATCGTTCTCCACCCTGGCTCTGAAGGTGGGCGCCGGTACCGGCGAGCACGCCGGCACCATCCATTGGCACATCGCCGAAGCCAACGAGGTCCGCTACCTGGCCGCCGACGAGCAACGGATGGTCGTGGAGTGGGTCGAGGTCCGCCGTGGTGATGAATTCCACCGGTTCACCAACCGGGTTCTGGATCTGACCACGGTGAACCATCCGGTGGCAGCGGAAAACAAGGCGATGCGTTCCATGGATTGCGTGGATTGTCACAACCGAGCCACCCACATCTACAAGGATCCGGAGTCCGCCGTGGACGAGGCGATAGCTGCCGGACGAATCAGTCGCGATCTGCCTTTCGCCAAGAGAACCGCCCTGGGTGCGTTGCTGGGTAATTACCGGGACAAGGACGATGCCCTGCAGGGTATCGACCGGTCGGTCCGCGGCTATTACAATCGTACCTACGGTGCTCGAGCGGTGGCCATGGGATCGGACATGGAGCAGATGGTGGGCGAGCTGCAGGCCATCTACAGCCGCAACATCTTCCCGGCCATGAATGTGGAATGGAACACCTATCCTTCGCACCTGGGTCACCAGGACCAGGCGGGCTGCTTCCGCTGCCACAACCGGGACATGGTCGATGAGCAAGGCAAGGCAGTGCCCTACGATTGCACTCTGTGCCATTCGATCCTGGCCCAGGACAGCCCGGAACGATTCCGCTTCCTGATGCCGGCAGGCGAAAAGGATCCGGACCGCAAGATGCACCTGTACTTGCAACAGGAATTCCTGGGCAGTAGCCAATAGCCCACGACAAAGGAAACTGGTCGATCACGGGGCGGCTTGCGAGTCGCCCCTTTTCCTCTCCCGGCAGAATCTGCATATTTACCGGAACAGTTGGGCACCGCCGACGTAGAATCGCAACCCTCCCTGGCTGCCGCAACAGGTCCGACCTGGTTGGACCGGGAGATCACATGCAGCGACCGTCTGGTCATCGCCTCCACGGGCTGCCGGGACTGCTCTGTCTGGCGTGTCTGGGCTGCTTCAACCCGGCGTTGGGCCGGAGCCAGACCGAACCTCCGCTCTACAATGAGATTGCCTCCCCGGATCCGAAGGCCCGGCAAACCGTGGCCTTGGACCGAGTCCTGCTCGGGATCCCCGTCGACCGTCGCCTGGAGATCACCACTCTGATCGGAAATGTAGTGACCGGCTTTCGTTACGGG
>Ga0070729_10007863_pt1 | contig 10109 bp, 10 predicted proteins | sample tdDd472_FD_66725 | JGI IMG/M metagenome (GOLD analysis project Ga0070729, IMG submission 66725) | Marine sediment microbial communities from the Atlantic coast under amendment with organic carbon and nitrate - tdDd47.2 | ecosystem: Environmental > Aquatic > Marine > Coastal > Sediment | place...
TCGAAGGAGGCCTTGAACACGTAGGGCACGCCGAGCTCGGCGCACACGTCGCGCACGAAGCGCCCGATCCGCATTGGGATCTCCGCGTCCTCGAGCACGCAAGGGCCCGCGATCAGGAACAAGGTCCCGGGCTCGCCTAGGGTTACGTCACCGACTGCAAAGCTGTTCATGGCCGGATTCTACGCGGATTCGAGGGGCGGGATCGGGCCCTGGCAAATTTCTCGTGAACCGCCCGGGCATTGCCATCGTGCCTTTCTGCATCCAGCCGCTATGCTGAAAACAGGCCCCGCGCGAGTCGCTGAGCCGTCTGGAGGATTCCCGCATGACCTCTCCCGGCGACGCCCGCCACATTCGTGAGCTGGAGACCCGCTGCAACCTCCTGGAGCAAGCGTTCCTGATCCAGGAGAAGCGGGTGTGGTCGCACACCATGCTCAAGCGCCTGGAGCAGGGGGAGTTCATGGGCGGCGCCACCGAGGCGGAGAAGAAGAACACCCAACAACTGCTCGAAGGCAACCTCCGCGTCTCGCGCGAGATCCTCGACGAGCTGGCCCTCGAGCTGGGCTACGAGACCCCGACGGTGTTCAAGCTCCTCGACCCCGAGTTCGTCTACGGCGCCCCCAGCGAAGAGATCCCAGACGCGCTCAACAAGTCGCTGCAGAAGATCGACGCCCGCGAGCGAGAGGCCGGCAACGCCCACGTGCGCGCCATGTTCCGCGAGCTCAAGCTGCGCCACGACGACTTCCTCAGCCTGGTCCAACACCGGATCCGCGACGACGTCGACCTGCACTCGCTGTTCGCGTCCATGAGCCTGGACTGACTGCGACGGCGATCACCTTCGGTGATCGCCGTCGCAGGCAGTCTGATGTTCTCAGGGGGCCTCTCCGAGGCCCCCTCGCCCTCGCAGCAGAGCTGCTCGGGCTCACCCCCAACGGGCTGAAGGCTCGCGCTTTCAGGGGAGTGGGCGCGTCGGCGGAGCACTGCCTTTCAGGGGAGTGGGCGCGTCGGCGGAGCACTGCGCGCGAAGCGCGCGGCGTCTTGCCCAGCGGAGCCGCGGGCGCGAAGCGCCCGCTCCTGTGGGGTGAGCCCGAGCAATTTACTTGCGAGGGCGAGGGGGCCTCGGAGAGGCCCCCTCGGAACACTTCAGCACCGGATCGAGCGGTGTGGGATCAATTCAATTGATCCCATACCGCTCGATCAGGTGGTAGAGCGTGGTGCGCGGGATCCCCAGCTGGCGGGCGGCGCGGCTCTTGTTGCCCCGGCACTCCTTGATCGCGGTCTCGATCATGGCCTGCTCGACCTCGGCCAGGGTCTTGCCCGAGAGCGTGCCGCGGGCGGCGCTCACGCCGCGCCCCTCCTGGATCGCGTTCGAGAGCTGCTGGGCCGAGACCGTGCGCTGGGGCGACTCCGCCAGCCGGCGCGCCTCGTTGCGCAGCTCGCGCACGTTGCCCGGCCAGGGGTAGCTCATGAGCAGCTCCTGGGCGCGGGGGGTGAGGGTCAGCTTGCGCGGGTCGACCTCGGCGGCGAAGGCGTGGAAGCTCTCGAGCACGTCCTCGGAGCGCTCGCGCAGCGCGGGCACGAACAGGCGCAGCACGTCCAGGCGATAGAACAGGTCTTCGCGGAAGCGGCCAGCCTGGACCTCCTCCCGCAGGTCCTTGGTGGTCGTGCACACGACCCGGCAGCCGAGGGGGAACTCGCGGTCGGCCCCCACGGGTTTGACGGCGTTGGTCTGCAGCACGCGCAGCAGCTTGGACTGCAAGCGCTGGGACAGCCCCGAGACCTCGCGCAGCACGAGGGTCCCCTTGCCGGCCTTGTGGAACAGACCGGTGCGCGAGGGCAGCTCGGGTCGCAGCACGCCGGGTTCGCAGCCGAAGAGCAGGAGCTCGAGCTCCTTCTCGTCGTGGGCGTCGAGGCGCTCGACGACGAAGGGCGCCCCGGCGCGGGCGGCGGAGTGGATCTCCTCGGCGACGCGGGTCTTGCCCGTGCCGCTCTCGCCCACGACGAGCACCGCCTGGTCGGTGCGCGAGGCGCGCTCGATCTGCTCGCGGAGGGTGCGCATGGCGAGGGAGTTGCCCAGCAGCGCGGCGCGCGGCGCGGGCGGCGCGCTCACCGGCTGGGCCTCGGGCTTGATCCCCGCGCGCAGCTCGGCGGTCTCCATGGCGAGGGCGGCCTGGCTGGCGAAGGTCCCCAGGATCTGGAGGTCGTTGTCGTTGAACACGTCGCGCTCGCGCTTGTGGTCGAGGTAGAGCACGCCCCAGATCTCCTCGCGCAGCGCCATGGGCGCGCAGAGGATCGCGACCACCTTGCGGGCCATGACGCTCGAGACGCGGAGCACGTCGGAGTCGTGCTCGTGGGTCGTGACCAGGCCCTGGCCCGACTCGACGACCCGCTTGACCACGGTCCGCGAGACCTCGCCCTCTTCGCTGGCGAGGCTCAGGCGGTCGAAGCCGCGGGCGACCTCGACCCGGAAGCGGTAGCTGCCGTCGGGCTTTCGCCCGCGGACCCGCACCAGGTAGCCCCGCTCGGCGTTGGTGATCTCGATCGCGGCGTCGAGGATCAAGGACAGCAGGCGCTTGGGCTCGTGCTCCGTCGCCAGCAGGTGCGAGAGGTCGCGAACGGCGCGCAGCCATTGCAGCTCTCGGGAGGCCTCGTTCTCTTCCATGGGCTGCATGGTAGCGGCTGGCAGGGACTTAGGGGGGGTCGTCGGGTCCGACGCGAAACCAAAGCTGGACCCCGACTCCTACCCACCGAACCGCGCAGGGGAGCGCGCCAGGGGGTCCCATGAGAGTCTTCGCCACGCTGCTGTTCGCCGCAATCCTGTGCACCAGCTCGGGTTGCATGTTCATTGAGGCCGGCCTCCGCTCGGGGGACGACGGCCGGCGGGGCAACTACCCGAGCAAGTCCTACGGGCAGCACCTGCTCGACGCGTCGGTCGGGGTCGACACCCGCAAGCGCCCGCGGCGCCGCACGCGCACCCGGGTCGTGGTCTGCCACTGCCACGGGCCCTGCCACCACCACGGGTAACCCTCGGACGCCCCAGGGATTGGGCTGGACGGAGCGGACCTCTCGGCTACCCTGAAGCCAGAGCCCTCAACCGATTGGGGGTGAGCCCGAGCGGCCTTTGCCGCGAGGGGGCCTCGGAGAGGCCCCCTGAAAGGAGGAGGAAGCCCATGCCTACGTATCGCTACACCGCCAAGGCCAACGGGTGCGAGACCTGCCTGGACGGGTTCGAGGTCTTGCAGCCGCTCTCCGAAGCCGCGCTCAGCGAGTGCCCCGACTGCAAGACCGCGATCCGCCGTGTGATCGGCGGCGCGACCTGCGTCACCAGCCAGCGCTGGAACGAGAAGAAGCTGCTCAGCGACGACAACCTGCGCAAGAACGGCTTCAAGAAGCTGGTCAAGCAGGGCGACGGCAAGTACGTCGACGTCCTCAAGACCTAGACCCGCCGTGGCCTCCCGGCCCAAGAAGCGCGTCCGCCACCACGTCAACCCGCTCAGCTTTCGTCGCCCGGTCGAGATCCCCGACTGGACCCAGGTGTTCGCGCACCCGGAGCGACCGCTGGAGGTCGACGTGGGCTGCATGCACGGGACGTTCATGCTCGAGCGCGCCCGGCGCGTGCCCGAGCACAACTTCGTCGGGCTCGAGATCCGCGTGCCCCTGGTGGAGGAGGTCCGCGGGCGGATCGAGCGCGACGAGCTGGCCAACGCCCACGTCGTGCTCTGCAACGCCAACACCAGCTTCAGCGAGCTCTTCGCGCCCGAGAGCGTGCAGCGGGTCTACGTGCACTTCCCCGACCCCTGGTTCAAGACCAAGCACCACAAGCGGCGGCTGGTGAAGCCCGAGTTCCTCGACGCGGTCGCCAGCCGGCTGACCCCCGACGGCGAGCTGCAGTTCGCCACCGACTACCGCGACTACGCCGAGGAGGTGCTCGACCTGGTCGAGGCGCACCCGCGCTACGTGAACCGCTTCGGCCCGCGCCAGCCGGCCCAGCCCGACCCCGAGCGCGTGCAGACCAACCGCGAGGCCTGGCACCTCAGCCAGGGGGATCCGGTGTATCGCTACCACTGGGGGCTGGCGGAGGGCTAGCCGTCGAGCCGGCCCAGGCGCGCCTCGAGGCGCTCGAGCCGCGCGCTGGCGTGGGCGAGCTGCTCGCCCAGCCCCCGCAGCTCGTGGCGGGTCACCGCCACCAGGGCCTGGAGCTGGTCGCGCTCGAGGTCGTCGGCCTCGAGCACGCGCTCGAGGGCCTGCCACAGCTCGAGCCGCGAGCGAGCCTCGTCGGCCTGGAGCTGGGTCACCAGCGGATCGGGGAGGGTGCCGAGCTCGAGCTGCAGCCCGCCGAGGGTGGTCGCCACCCGCCGGTTCCACTCGGCCTGGCGCTGGGCGGAGAGCGCGTCCTTGGCCAGCTGGATCGTCTCCTCCTTGTGCAGCATGAACGCGCGCTTCAGCCGCTGCCCGCGGGCGAAGGCGGTCTGGGCCAACGTCAGCTGGGCCTCCTCGCGGGCGATCGCGCGCCGCAGCTCGTCCTGGGTCAGCGCGTAGTTGGCGGCCACGTCCGGCCGCTCGCGCTCCCAGGCGTCGAGGATCTTGGCCTCTAGCTCGGCGTCGCGCTCGCGCAGCGCGGCGAGCTCGCGCTCGCTGCAGGTGACCTGGGCCTTGAGGTGGGCCAGCCCGTCGTTGAGCCGGGGCACCTGGTCTTCCAGTTCGCGGATCGACTGCTTCAGCTGGTGGGCGGGGTCGGAGGAGGAGGCGCCCAGCAAGCGGGCCACGGTCGTCTTGATCTGCATGCCGCGTTCGAGTGCACCCCGCGTGCCAGCGCTATCCCCTGGCGTGTCGTCGACGCGAGTGGGGCAGGCTGGGACGCCGTGCGTCGAATCGCCGCAGCGCGTGAGGATCGACGGCCTGGCGTGTCTACCCCACCCGGATCACGAGCTTGCCGAGGTGCTCGCCCTTGGCCAGCGCCTCCAGCGCCTGGGGCGCCTGCTCGAAGGGGAACTCGGTGTCGACCACCGGCCGCAGGTCGTGGTTGGCCTCCAGCGCGCGGGCGAGGGCCTCGAGCTCCTCGCGGCTGCCGACGAGGATCCCTTGCAGCTTCAGTCTGCGCATCAGCACCGGCGCCAGGTCGAGCTCGGTCTCACGCCCGGAGAGCACGCCGATCACACTCACCGTCCCGGCCACGCGCACGGCGCGCAGCGACTGGGCGAGGGTCCCCGCGCCGCCGACCTCGACCACGTGGTCGACGCCGCGACCGTCGGTGAGGCGTACGACCTCCCGCGCCCACTTGGGGTGAGTCACGTAGTTGATCGTGTGGTCGGCGCCCAGCTGTTTGGCGCGCTCGAGCTTGGCGTCGCTCTTGGAGGTCACGTAGACCGTGGCCCCCGCGAGCTTGGCCAGCTGCAGCGCGAAGGTCGAGACCCCGCCCGTGCCCTGCACGAGCACGGTCTCGCCCGGCTGGATCCGGCCGTGGGTGATCAGCGCGCTCCAGGCGGTGACCCCGGCGCAGGGCAGGGTCGCGGCCTCGGCGTCGTGGAGGTGGGTCGGCACCCGCACCAGCGACGACTCCGGGAGCACGACCTCCTCGGCCAGCCAGCCGTCGAGGGGCCCGCCGAGGGTCGAGGCGAGGGCGCTCGGCGTCGGCTCGCCCTCCAGCCAGTCGCGGGCGAAGCAGCCCATGACCCGGTCGCCGACCTCGAACCGAGTGACCGCCGGCCCGACCGCGTCGACCACGCCCATGCCGTCGCTGCAGGGGATCAGCGGCAGCGGCTGCTTGGGGTTGTAGTGCCCCTCGACCATCAGCCAGTCGCGGTAGTTGAGCGAGACCGCCTTGACCTTGACCCGCACGTCGAGCGGGCCCGGGGCGGGGTTGGGGAGCTCGACCTGCTTCAGGTTGGCGACGCCGAACCCACCCTCGAGTCGAAAGGCCTGCATGTCACCTCCTCACGCGAGCAGGGAGCATACCGCACCCGCCCTGGACCCAACCCCCGCCCAGCGGGTTAGGATCCCGGCCGAAACGAGGACGAGGACATGGCGCAGACGGCTTGGTTGACCTGGCTTCCCCCCGAAGACGCGGACGCCCCCCCGCTGGAGAAGTACGTCGCCGACATGAACAAGGTCGGCTACACCCTCGGCGGCGCGCGCTGGGTCGACGACCTCGACAAGTACGCCTGGGGCGAGCTCGCCAGCCGCCTGAGCTCCGACGAAGCCGGCCCCGAGACCTGGGTGATCGCCGGCCGCAAGGAAGACTTCGAGAGCGCCACGATCCGCTACGGGCTCTCCATGACCCTGGCCATGATCACCTCGCTGCGGACCACCCCGCCCCATGTGGTGTTCCTCGGCCTCGACGGCGAGCCCGACCTCGAGAGCTGCCCCACCCTCTGGAAGCAAGGCAAGGCGATCGACGGCGGCGCCGAGCGCTGGTCCGCCAAGCTCCTGATCCAGTGCCGAGGTAAGTCGAAGTTCGCCGAGTCCCGCGGGTTCCGCCTGAACGTGATCGCGCACACCATGTGCGGGCAGTGGTTCGAGGTCGGCCCCGTCGAGGGCGAGTGGAAGGGCGGCATGTTCGGGGTCAGCCCCGGCGGCACGATCCAACAGCACGGCGTGGGCAAGGCCAACGAGCTGCCCAAGAAGACGATCCTCGAGTACCCGATCGACGACATTCAATGCGACGTCGCCGGGCACGAGTTCAACGCGGTCGCCTGCCAGAACAAGCTCGAGCCCGAGACGAGCTACTTCATTCAGTTCCAGGGCTACCCCGAGCACGTCATGTTCGGCGCGCACCCCGAAGACGAGAACGCCGAGGCTTGGGTCGTCACCCTCGCCTGAGGGCCTGGCTGGCCGGCGCGCTGCTGCTGCTCAGCGGGTGCGGCACCTGCTTCTCGCTCGGCGCGCGGATCGCCTACGGCGCGGGGCCGATCGTCTACAGCGGGGTGCGCTTCGACACCCGCAGGATCATTCCAACGCCACCGGACCAGATTTGGCTCCCGTGGATGGTTCCCCTGGCGATCGTTGACTGGCCCCTCAGCCTGGCCCTCGACACGGCGGCGCTGCCGGTGACGCTGATCTGGGCGGCGGTGGCCGAAGACGAAGCGGACGTGCCGCCGTCCGAGCGGTAGCAATTCTCTCAACAGGGGCCCCCCGCACCCGGCGTCGTGGGCCCGGCGGCGACGCGGTATCCTGAGCCGCCGAGGGTGGAGCACATGGCCGAGTCGACCGATTTCCTGAGGCAGGCGATTGCCGAGGACGTAGCCAGCGGGCGCTACGGCGGGCGGGTGCAGACGCGCTTCCCACCGGAGCCCAACGGCTACCTGCACATTGGGCACGTGAAGGCGATCTGTATCAACTTCGAGATCGCCAAGGAGTACGGCTCCGTCTGCAACCTGCGGCTGGACGACACGAACCCCACCAAGGAGAGCGTCGAATACGCCGAGGCGATCGAGCGCGACATTCGCTGGCTGGGCTACGACTGGCCCAAGACGCTCTACGCCTCGGACTACTTCGAGCAGCTCTACGGCTACGCGCTGAAGCTGATCCAGGACGGCAAGGCCTACGTCGACAGCTGCACCGCCGAGGAGATCTCCAAGAACCGCGGTCGCGAGCGCGGCGGGGTGAACTGCCCCCACCGCGAGCGCAGCATCGAGGAGAACCTCGCGCTGTTCGAGAAAATGACCCACGGCGGGTTCGCCGAGGGCGAGTGTGTCCTGCGCGCCAAGATCGACATGGCGAGCCCGAACCCGAACCTGCGCGACCCGACCCTCTACCGGATCCTCAAGGCCCACCACCAGCGCACCGGCGACCGCTGGCAGATCTACCCGATGTACGACTGGGCCCACGGCCAGAGCGACTCGCTGGAGGGGGTGACCCACTCGCTGTGCTCGCTGGAGTTCGAGATCCACCGCCCGCTCTACGACTGGTTCTGCGAGCAGCTGGGGATCCACCACCCGCGGCAGATCGAGTTCGCCCGACTGAACCTGACCCACTGCCTGATGTCCAAGCGCAAGCTCTTGCGCCTGGTCGAGGAGGGCCACGTCAACGGCTGGGACGACCCGCGCATGCCGACGGTCGCCGGGCTCCGTCGCCGGGGCTACCCCGCCGAGGCGCTGCGGGCCTTCGTCAAGCGGATCGGGATCGCGAAGTACAACAGCACCGTCGACCACAAGCTGCTCGAGTTCGTCGTGCGCGAGGAGCTCAACACCAGCTCCACCCGCCGACTGGGGGTGATCGATCCGCTGAAGCTGGTGATCACCAACTACCCCGAAGGCGAGGAGGAGGCCTTCACCGCCCAGGACATGCCCGGGGTCGAGGACGCGGGCACGCGGGAGATCCCCTTCGGCCGTGAGCTGTGGATCGACCGTGACTGCTTCGCCGAGGAGCCGCCCAAGAAGTGGAAGCGGCTCGCGCCGGGGTGGGAGGTGCGCCTGCGCTACGCCTGCCTGGTGACCTGCACCGACGTGGTCAAGGACGCCGACGGGAAGGTGGTCGAGGTCCACTGCACCTGGGACCCCGAGTCCCGCGGCGGCTCGACCCCCGACAAGCGCAAGGTCAAGGGCACGATCCACTGGGTCAGCGCCAAGCACGCGGTGGACGCCGAGGTCCGGCTCTACGACCACCTGTTCCCCGAGCACCCCGAGGAGGGCGAGGGCGACGTGCTCGAGCGGCTGAACCCCGAGTCGCTCGAGACCGTGACCGCCAAGCTCGAGCCCAGCGTGGCCGAGTTGCCCCAGGGCAGCCGGATCCAGCTCGAGCGAGTGGGCTACTTCTGCGTCGACGACGACAGCGCCCCGGGGAAGCTGGTGCTGAATCGTACGGTGACCCTCAAGGACAGCTACAAGCCCGGCAAGGCGCCGCCGCCCCAGCAGCCCAAGGCCGAGAAGAAGAAGAAGCCCAAGAAGCCCAAGGGACCCAGCGGGCCGGCGGAGGAGCTGGCCTTCGAGCAGTTCACGGCCCTCGACCTGCGCGTGGCACGGGTCAAGTCGGCCGAGCCCGTCGAGGGTGCCGACCGGCTGCTGAAGATCCAGCTCGAGCTCGCCGAAGGCGAGGCGCGCACCGTCGTCAGCGGGATCCGCGCCTGGTACCAGCCCACGGACCTCGTGGGGCGTCAGGTGGTCTATCTGGCGAACCTCAAGCCACGAAAGCTGCGCGGAGTGCTCTCGCAGGGCATGATCCTGGCTGCGAACGGCCCCGACGGCGAGGCGATCCTCCTCGAGCCGGAGCGGGCGCTGCCCGATGGAGCTAAGGTGAGTTAATGAGTGAGACCCCCAAGGGCTTCGACTACCGCGAGACCCCCTGGCGCTTCCAGGCGGAGTGGAGCGACGGCGAGTGGACCGAAGGCGAGCTGGTCTCCGAGTCGACGATCACCATCGACGAGGGCGCGACCTGCTTGCACTACGCCCAGCAGTGCTTCGAGGGGCTCAAGTCCTACGCCAGCCCCGACGGCACCCCGCTCTTGTTCCGCGTCGACCAGAACGCCGCCCGCCTGCGGCGCACGGCCGCGCGGCTGCTGATGCCCGAGGTCTCCGAGGAGCTCTTCCTCCGCGGGGTCCACGCCTGCGTCCACGCCAACCGCCACCTGCTCCCGCCCAACGGCGGCGGCGGCTCGCTCTACGTGCGCCCGCTGCTGATCGGCGTCGGCGAGAACCTCGGGCTGCGCCCGGCGCCGCGCTACGTGTTCCGCGTGTTCTGCAGCCCGGTCGGGCCCTACTTCGCCGACGGGCTGAAGGGGATTCGGCTGCTGGTCACCGACCAGGACCGCGTCGCCCCGCGGGGCATGGGCAGCTACAAGGCCGGCGGCAACTACGGCGGCGGGCTGATGCTCACCGCCAACGCCAAGAAGCAAGGGCACAACGAGGTGCTCTACCTCGACCCGACCTCGCACACGCGCCTCGACGAGGCCGGCAGCGCCAACGTGTTCGGCGTCCGCGGCGAGACCCTCGTGACCCCGGGCTCGTCCTCGATCCTGCCCTCGATCACCATGGACTCCCTGCTGCAGCTGGCCCGCGACCGCGGGCTGGCCGTCGAGCGCCGCGACGTCCCCGTGGGCGAGCTCGCCGACTGGGAGGAAATGGGCTGCACCGGCACCGCGGCCGTGATCACCCCCGTGGCCCAGGTCACCGACGGTG